>WNFL01025683.1_pt1 | contig 10966 bp, 11 predicted proteins | sample 5400361 | NCBI WGS metagenome assembly WNFL01 (sample SAMN13153351, study PRJNA577476) | soil metagenome | isolation source: 40 cm soil on Douglas fir-dominated hillslope | place: USA:California | collected 2013-09-17 | reverse complement strand
GCGCGCGGCCGGCGCCACCGAACGGCTGATGGAATTGCTACACGAAGTGCCGGCGATCCGCCCGCCCGCCCATCCGCATCCCATGCCGGCGCGGCCCAGCGGCGCGGTCTCGTTCGAGAATGTGACATTCCGCTATCCGACAAGGCCCGATTTCAAGGCGCTGAGCGGCTTCTCGCTCAAGGTTGCCAGCGGCGAGGCGGTGGCGCTGGTGGGGCCCAGCGGCGCCGGAAAATCCACCGTCTTCCAGTTGATGCTGCGTTTTTTCGATGCCCAGACCGGTCAAATCCGTTTCGACGGGTTGGACATCACCCAGCTGGATCCGGTCGCCTTGCGCCAGAAGGTCGCTGTTGTGTCGCAGGAGCCGGTGATTTTCTCCGGCAGCATCGCCGCCAATATCCGCTATGGACGGGAGGAGGCACGGGAGGATCAGGTCCGCGCCGCCGCCGATGCCGCCGCCGCGAGTGAATTCTGTCGGGCGGCCAGCGCCAGCGCCTGGCGATCGCCCGCGCCATCCTGCGCGACGCGCCTCTGCTGCTGCTGGACGAGGCGACATCGGCGCTGGATGCCGAGAATGAACGGCTGGTGCAGACCGCGCTGGCGAACCTGATGGTGGGCCGCACCACCTTGGTGATCGCGCACCGTTTCTCCACCATCCAGCGCCTGGCGCGGATCGTGGTGATGGAGGAAGGCCAAGTGGTGGCCGAAGGAAATCACGCCGAGCTGATGGCGGATGGTGGGCTTTACGCAAGGCTTGCTTCGCTGCAATTCGCGGATGCCTCGCTGTGAGGTTCGCGCGCCCCAGGCGCCTTGGCCGGGCACTGGCCATGCTGGTGATTGTCGCGCTGGCAAGCGCGGCGGTGCGCGGTCTTTGGTCTAACGGCCTTTTTTCTTCGGTAGTCCCGGGCTTTGCAGGGAGCTGCAAGATCGCCGGCCACGTCCCCGGCGTGCAGGATGCCGAAATCGCCAATGGCATGGTATTTCTGTCCGTCGCCAGCGCCCGCGGTCCAGGCAGAGCGGACGGCATCTATGCCTTGCCGCTTTCAGGCGGCGGTCTGCGCAAACTCTCAGGCGCGCCGGCCGATTTCCATCCCCGCGGCATCGGGCTTTACCGCACTCCGGACGGCAAGGGCCTGTTCCTGATGGCGGTGAACCGGCGCAGCGGAGCGTCGGCGAAAGCCGGAGCGACCGACAAAGGAGCGTCGGCGAAAGCCGGAGCGACCGACAAAAATGTCAGGTTCAGCATCGACTCTTTTGAAGTGACCAATCCTGCCACCGACCCCGCGCTGGTGGCGGAGGGCACGATCGAGGGCGGGCTGCTGATCAACCCGCAGGACGTCGCGATGTCGGGCCCCGGCAGCTTTTATGTCGCCAACGGCACGGCCGGGAAAAACCCGCTGATGCATATCCCCCAGACCTACGGTCTCCTGCCTGGCGGCAATGTGCTTTATTTCAACGGCATGGTCTTCACCCAGGTCGCGGACGGCCTTTATGGCACTCGCAGCCTGCTACTGACCCAGGGCGGCAGCCATCTGGTCGTCGGTGGATTGCTCAGCCGCTCGCTGACAACCTTCAGCCGCGACTTCTTCAACGGAGCGCTGACCGAGGCGGGCACGCTGGTCCCGAAAAACTCAGCCTCGACGCCCAGGGCGAATTGTGGGTGGCGGGCCATGCCAAGCTGCTGGACTGGCGCGCCTTCAATACGGACCCCGCCAAACGCGCCTCCTCACAGATATTCCGCGTCAGCCTTTCCGGCGGGGTGCCGCAGGCCGCCACACAAGTCTATGGCAATGCCGGTCAGGAAATCGCCGGCGCCAGCATTGGCGTCTCGGTGGGCAAGCGGCTGCTGATCGGATCCAGCCTGGATGACAAATTGCTGGACTGCACCTTAGATTAATCTCGAGCGCCGCACATCGCGGCGCGACCTTCAGCATCTGCCAGCTTCCTTCCCCCTTCGTGCGAAGCACGGGAAGGGGGAAGGTGTCGCAGCGAGGTGTTTGCGGAACGCAAACCCGAGCTGCGACGGATGGGGGAAAACAAAAAAAAGGCGCCCGAAGGCGCCTTTTTCCATTCTGTCAGGCCGCTCAGGCGACCTGGGTGATCTCTTCGCCACTGGGATCGCGCAGCACATAGCCGCGGCCCCACACGGTCTCGATGTAATTGGCGCCTTCGGTGGCGGCGGCCAGCTTCTTGCGAAGCTTGCAGATGAAGACGTCGATGATCTTCAATTCCGGCTCGTCCATACCGCCATAAAGGTGATTGAGGAACATTTCCTTGGTCAGGGTCGTGCCCTTGCGCAGGCTGAGCAGCTCCAGCATCTGGTATTCCTTGCCGGTCAGATGCACGCGGGCGCCGTCCACTTCCACGGTCTTGGCGTCCAGATTGACGATGAGCTTGCCGGTGGTGATGACCGACTGGCTGTGACCCTTGGAGCGGCGTACCACCGCCTGGATGCGGGCGACCAGCTCGTCCTTGTGGAAGGGCTTGGTCATATAGTCGTCGGCGCCGAAGCCCAAAGCCTTAACCTTGGCCTCGACAATGGCATTGCCGGACAGGATCAGCACCGGCGTCTGCACCTTGGCGACGCGGAGCGCCTTAAGGACCTCGAAGCCGCTCATATCGGGCAGCTGCAGGTCCAAAACGATAATATCGTAATCGTAAAGTTTACCCAGATCGATCCCTTCTTCGCCGAGATCGGTGGTGTAGACGTTAAGGCCCTCGCTGCGCAGCATCAGCTCGATGCTTCGCGCCATAGAGCTATCGTCTTCGATCAGGAGTACGCGCATGTCAGGCCCCTCTCTTAACGTTCGGACATGCCCAATATGGTTTGGGCACGGTTAACCGGTTTCCGAACGGTAGGCGTAAATAGTTAACAGCAGCTTTAACTTCCCTAGCAAGCAGCAACCCTTTCCTCATCCCGGATTAAGGCCTGGAAAGGACTTTGGGCCTGCTAAGGGGCTTGATTCGATTTGTTAAGTTTACCGGCATTTAAATCCTTGGCCCCAAGATGGGGATATCGGAAGGCAAAAATCTTTCGAAAACCGTGGCTCGGGGGCGAAAATAAGCCCCAAAACAGAGATTTTCATGCGTTCCCTGCTGACGGAAATCGAAGCCATCCCCACCCTGACCCGCTTTGGCCGGGTTGCCCGCATCGAGGGGCTGGCGGTGGAAGTCACAGGCGCTCAAGGGGCGGTCAGCCTGGGTGGCCAGTGCCGTATAAGTATCGGAAACAACAAGAAAATTCCCTGCGAAGTGGTGGGCTTTCGCGACGGCCGCGCCCTGGTCATGCCGCTGGGTCCCCTGGACGGAATTACCCTGGGCTCGCGGGCGGATTTCGAGGACCGGCCGGCTTCGATCTATCCCTCAAAGGCCTGGCTGGGCCGGGTGATTGACGGTTTCGCGCAAGCCATGGACGGCAAAGGGGCACTGCCCCAGGGCACGGTGCCCTACGCCATCAAGGCGCCGCCGCCGCCTGCGATCAGCCGCGGCCGGGTCGGCAAGAAGCTGGATCTCGGCATTCGCGCCATGAATGCCTTCACCACCTGCTGCGCCGGCCAGCGCATGGGCATTTTCTCCGGCAGCGGCGTCGGCAAATCCACGCTGTTATCCATGCTGGCGCGCAATTCCGACGCCGACGCGATTGTGATCGGCCTGATCGGCGAACGCGGCCGCGAGGTCAAGGAATTCATTGAAGACGATCTTGGCGAAGACGGTCTGGCCCGCTCGGTGGTGGTCGCCGCAACCAGCGATGAAGCGCCATTGGTGCGGCGCCAGGCGGCCTATATCGCCATGACGGTGGCCGAGCAGCTGCGGGATAGCGGGCTAAATGTTCTCCTGCTGATGGATTCGGTCACCCGCTTTGCCATGGCCCAGCGCGAGATCGGGCTTTCGGCGGGCGAGCCTCCCGCTTCGAAAGGGTATACGCCGACGGTGTTTGCCGAACTGCCGCGGCTTCTGGAACGCGCCGGCCCGGGACCCGAGGGCAGCGGCACGATCACCGGCCTGTTCACCGTGTTGGTGGAAGGCGACGACCATAATGAACCGGTGGCCGACGCGGTGCGCGGTATTCTGGACGGTCATATCGTTTTGGAACGTGCCATTGCGGAACGGGGCCGCTTTCCGGCCATCAACATCCTTAAGAGCGTCAGCCGCGCCATGCCCGCCTGCAACACCGAGGAGGAACAAAAGCTTGTTTTGCGGGCCCGCCAGCCGCTGACCATTTACGAAGATATGGCGGAACTGATCCGGCTTGGCGCCTACAAGGCTGGCACGAATCCTGAAGTGGACAATGCCGTGAGGCTCTATCCTGCCCTCGAGGCCTTCCTGGCCCAGTCCAAAACCGAGCGGGCGGTGTTGAGCGATGGCTATGATTCATTGTCCGCCATTATGGATGTGGCGGAGGGGAGTGCGCGATGAACCGGACCGATACCCTGCTGCGCCTGAAGCGCTTCCGCGTTGATGAAATGAAACGCCGTATTGCCGCGATCGACGCCATGAAGGTCGATCTGGAGCGCAAGCTGTCCGATCTGGATGACAATGTTGAGCGCGAAAAGCTGCGCGCCGGCGATTCCGACATTGGCCGCCTGGCCTTCCCGTCTTTCCTGCGCTCCATCGAGGCGCGGCGCGAAAATCTTCGCATTACGCTCAAGGAAATCGAGCGCGAGCATGTGGCTGCGCTCAACGACCTGTCGAATGCCTTTCAGGATCTCAAGTCGCTGGAAATCGCCACCGAGCAGCAGGCCAAGCGCCTGGATGAACTGCAGACTCGCCGCGCGCAGGCGCGGTTGGACGAAATGGCTATAGTCCGCCATCTCCGCAAACACACGTTGCGCAGCGCTTAGGCGCGGCCCTTTTAGGCCCTGAGTTCGTCGCGCCTAGGAGCCAGTGGCTTTTCAGATCAGGATTGCCAGGGCGGCAGCGGCAAAGATGATCACGCCCAGCCCGCGCACGATCAAGCTGCTCCAAGGCAACAAGGGCTGGACACGGTCTTCCCATTCCTTCTCCCGTAGCGCCAGGGACTGCTGGCGCTCAAAGCATAAATGCCCGTGCCGGGTATCGGCGTAGGCGGAAACTGCAAATCCTTTTCCGGTGGGGCTGGACATGCCAATCGCAGACATTTTCTAAGACCCTCAAAATAAGGTCCCCTTCGCTGCAATAACGCGGCGGTCAATTTGACCGTTCCCCGAAAGACACGCTTCGCCCCTGACTGTGGCAAAAGGGCCTCAGAAGCTGGACCGGTGTTAATCATCCGGGTTGAACGGGACCGCGCCTGTCCTATTATGAAACAGGGAACTGAGTCGTTTGTCGCTCTGCCCGGCAAACGCTCGGAGGGGCATACCGGGCATGTCATTTTCTGAAACGATCTCGCCCTTTTTCGGGCGATGCGCCTTCGTCTGGTTCTATCTGACCAGCGCGATGAACATATTGAGCAATTGGAACGGTATCGCGAGTGAACTGGCGGCCAAGCATGTGCCGATCCCGCCGCTGATCCTTCTGGTGGTGCTGCTGGTGATCGTCATGGGCAGCATTTCGCTTTTGTTCGGCTATCACACCCGTCACGGCGCGGTGATGCTGTTCGGCCTGACCATGATCACGGCAGTGACCATGCATGACTTCTGGCATTATCCGGAAGCCGCCGCCCGCACTTTGCAGTTCGGTATTTTCGCACGAGACTTTGCGATCTGCGGCGGCTTGCTGCTGATGGTGGGAATGGGGCCGGGGCCGTTTGCGGTGGATAATCGCGGTAAAGCGGGCGGCGGCAAAAAGCGCTAACGCGCTTTAGTGGGATTGTATATCCAGCAACTGGGCGGCCAAAGCGCCGGGCTCCAGCATTTCCAGCGCATCTTCAGGCCGCGGTCCGTAAGTGACATGGGCCAGGCGCGCTCCCGACATGCAGGCCGCCAGCGCTGCGCCCAGGCGGCGGGTACGGTCCATGTTGGTGATGATCACCCGGCGGAAACGGAAAGCGGCAACGATATCGCAGACGTCCTCGGCGTCGCCCAGCGCCGATACCACGCCGATGGTTTCCACGCCCCCGATGTCGCCCAGGGCGCGGAAGGCGCTGGCCGCCCGGGCATTGAGCGGATTGAAGCCGTCGGCTTCCATCACCGTCAGCAACTCCGGCACGCTGGTTCGGGTGCGGAACAGCGCCAGCCCGCCATCGGCGCGGGTCAACTCGGCTTTGCGGCCTATCAAGGTGGCGGCATGGCTGATCTTGGCGGCGACGGCGCTCTTGCCGGCGCCTGCGGGTCCGACCAGAAGAATGCCGCGCGCTTTTTCAAAATCGATCGGGGCAGGGGCCAGGCGCTGGGCCAGGGCAAAGGCGAGCGCCGCGTCGATACTGACTTCGGGGAAATTCGCGGCCTCACGCACCAAGGCATGGCCCAGGCTTTCGGGCAGCCGGTGGCGCTTCATCGCCGCGCCCAGCATCTGGCGCAGATCGGCGCGCGGGAAGGCGACCAGATTGTCGGTGATCCGGGGCAGCGCCATCGTCAGACCTGCCCCCCCTAAACCTGACCCAGCGTACGCAGCCGGACCGAGGCATGGATTTCGTTCTGGCTCATTACCACCGTTTGGGGACGGAAGCGTTCGATGATGGAGCGCACGAAAGGCCGGATCTGCGGACTGGTCAGCAGCACGGGCACTTCATTCTTGCCGCCGGCTTCGTCAAAGGCTTCGCGGACCTGCTGGATGAACTGCTGCAGCTGCGACGGCGCCATGGCCAGCTGGCGCTCTTCGCCGGTGCCCACGATGCTTTCCGCGAAGGCCTGTTCCCAATTGGGCGACAGGGCGATCAGCGGCAGATATCCGCCCGGCGACAGATTGGCGTGACAGAGCTGGCGGGCCAGGCGGGCCCGCACATGTTCGGTGATGTAGAGCGCGTTCTTGGTGTGGCCCACCGCTTCGGCGATGCCTTCCAGAACGGCTGGCAGGTCGCGGATGGAAACGCGTTCCGACAGCAGGGTCTGAAGCACGCGCTGCGCACCGGTGACCGAGATCTGCGAAGGGATCAGTTCTTCCACCAGCTTCTTGTTCTCGGGCGGCAGGTCGTCGAGCAGCTTCTTGGTCTCGGCGTAGGAAAGCAGTTCCGCCATGTGGTTCTTGAGCACCTCCGTCAGGTGCGTGGTCAGCACCGTGCCGGGATCCACCACGGTGAAGCCGCGGAAGGACGCTTCTTCCCTCAGGCTGCCCGAAACCCAGGTGGCGGGCAGACCAAATGCGGGTTCGGTGGTGTGGGTGCCGGGAAGATCGATAGGCAGCCCCTTGGGGTCCATGATCAGGAAGCTGCCGGGGAAAAGCTCGCCCTTGCCGGAATCGAATTCCTTGATGCGGATGCGATACTCGTTGGCGCCCAGCTGCATATTGTCCAGGATGCGCACCGCGGGCATGACAAAACCCATCTCCTGCGCCAACTGGCGGCGCAGCGCCTTGATCTGGTCGGTGATGCGGTGGCCCTGCACGTCGTTGATCAGCGGCAGCAGGCCATAGCCGAGCTCGATGCGCAGAAGATCGAGCGCGAGGGCGGTGGAGATCGGCTCCTCCTTGGGCGGACCATCGGCCTGGGCGACTTCGGCGGCAGCCTTGGCGGAGCGGGCGTCCTTGCGCTTGAAGGCATAGTAAGCCAGCGAACCGGTGCCCAGCGAAAGACCGCCGAAGGCGAAAGTCGGCATGCCCGGCAGTATCGCGACAATGCCCATCACGGCGGCGGCCATGCCCAATGCCTGGGGATAGAAGGAAAGCTGGCTCATCAGCGCCTTGTCGGTGGCGCCTTCGACACCCGCCTTGGACACCATCAGGCCGGCGGCGGTGGAGACGATCAGCGCCGGCATCTGCGATACCAGGCCGTCACCCACGGTCAGCAGGGTGAAGGTGTGCGACGCGTCGACAAAGCTCATGCCTTTCTGGGCCACGCCGATGATGATGCCGCCCACGATGTTGATGCCCACGATCAACAGGCCGGCAATGGCGTCGCCGCGCACGAATTTGCTGGCGCCGTCCATGGCGCCGAAGAAATTGGATTCCGCCTCGATGGTCTTGCGCCGTGCCTTGGCGTCTTTCTCGTCGATCAGGCCGGCCGACAGGTCGGCGTCGATCGCCATCTGCTTGCCGGGCATGGCGTCCAGGCTGAAGCGCGCCGCCACTTCGGCGATGCGGCCCGAACCCTTGGTGATGACCACGAAATTGACGATCACCAGGATGGCGAAGACGATCAGGCCGATGACGAAATTGCCCTGCATGATCAGCTTGCCGAAGGCCTGGATGACATAGCCGCTGGCGGCGGTGCCTTCATTGCCGTGACCCAGGATGAGGCGGGTGGAGGCGAGATTCAGCGCCAGCCGCATCATGGTGGTGAGCAGCAGAATGGTGGGGAAGGAGGAAAATTCCAGCGGCTTTCGGATGAACACCGCCGTCATCAGGATCAGGATCGAGAAGCTCAGCGAAAAGGCCAGCGACACGTCCAGCAGCCAGGTCGGCAGCGGCAGGATCAGCACCACCAGGATGGCCATGATCCCGATCGCCAGGCCGAGATCGGACTTGCGAATGAGGTCGCCGATCCTGGCGGGCGATAAATCAAAGCCCGTGGCCGGTGTAGTGGTGGTGGCGTCGCTCATTTGCTCTTCACATCCTGTTGGCCGGTGTTTTCGCCCGGCCGCTCACTAAAGTTCGCGTCGTTCGGTGCTCAAATCGGTCCACTGGACCGATTTGACCGGCTTCGCCGGTCGCGCCTCACCCCGCCATCTTCTGTTCATGGGGGCGCTGTTCGCCATGCTGGGGAATGCTGAGGCCTGAATCGGAATATTCCCGCAGCTTGTTGCGCAGGGTGCGGATGGAAATGCCCAGGATGTTGGCGGCGTGGGTGCGATTGCCCAGGCAATGGTCCAAGGTATCCAGGATCAGGTCGCGTTCGACATCGCTGACCGTGCGGCCCACCAACCCGCGGGTCACGGCGGTGGCCGATACCACGGCGCTCTGCACCGAAGGATTCTGCGACACCGTCATTGAACCGACGCCCACATGGGTGCCGTCGGGCAGGCGGATGGCCTCGGGGTCGATCTCGCCCCCGCTCGCCAGCAGCACGGCGCGATGAATGGTGTTTTCCAGTTCGCGGACATTGCCTTTCCAGACGTGGCCCAGCAGCAACCGCTCGGTCTGCGACGAGATCTGGCGATAGGCCACACCATTGGCTTCGGCATATTTGCGCGCGAAATGATGCGCCAGGGCGCGAATGTCCTTGGGCCGTTCGCGCAGCGCGGGCAGGCGCAGGTTGACGACATTCAGCCGGTACAGAAGGTCTTCCCGGAAGGTGCCATGCTTGACGGCTTCCGCCAGGTCGCGGTTGGAGGTGGCGATGATGCGGATATCCACCTTGACCGGCTTGGTGCCGCCGACGCGGTCGATCTCGCGCTCCTGGATGGCTCTGAGCAGCTTGGCCTGCAGGCGCGCATCCATCTCGCTGATTTCGTCCAATAGGAGGGTGCCGCCATTGGCTTCCTCGAACTTGCCGATGCGCCGGGCGATGGCGCCGGTAAAGGCGCCCTTTTCATGGCCGAACAATTCGGATTCCAGCAGGTTTTCCGGGATCGCGGCGCAGTTCACCGAAATGAAGGGCTTGTCGTTGCGCGCCGATTTGCGGTGGACGTAACGCGCCAGCACTTCCTTGCCGGTACCGCTTTCGCCGGTCACCAGGATGGAGGCTTCGCTGCCGGCGATCTGATCGGCCAGCTTGAGCACGGCGGTCATGGCCTCGTCTTCGTGGATCAGCTGATGGGATTCGTCGGCCACCGCCGCCAGTACGGCCGCGATCAGTTCCGGATCGGCGGGCAGCGGCAGATATTCCTTGGCGCCGGCGCGAATGGCATCCACCGCCCGGCGTGTATCGGTGCCGACGCCGCAGGCGACCACCGGGGTACAGATGCGTTCCGCCGCCAGGCCACGCACCAGGGCGCCGATTTCCAGGCCGACATCGCAGAATACCAGGTCCGCGCCGATGCCGCCGCGCAGGGTGGCAAGAGCCTGTTCGATATCCGCGGCGTGGGTGACTTTCGCCCCCTTGTCCATGGCGATTTTGGTGGCGAGGCCAATCTGGCCCTGCAGTCCGCCGACGATGAGAAGACGCATGATAGTATCCCTTCAGTCCTTAAGAGCCGGACCCGGCCTTGATGATTTCCGTCATGGTGATGCCCAGCCGGTCTTCCACCAGCACGACTTCGCCGCGCGCGACCAGGCGGTCATTCACATAGATGTCGATGGCTTCGCCGACCTTGCGGTCCAGTTCGACGATGGTGCCCCTGCCCAGCTTCAGCAGCTGGCTGACTTCCATTGCGCTCTTGCCCAAGACTGCCGAGACAGTGACCGGCACATCGAACACCGCTTCCAGGTCGGCAGCCGAATGTTTCGGCGTGGCCTCGCTGGGATGATCGGCATTGAGCAACGCAGCGGGGTTTCCGGATGCGGCTTCGTGGCTCAGGTCGGGCAGATCGACATTGTCGGTCGCCATGGGACTATCCTTTCACTATGTGCGAGAAATGACGGGAAATAAGGGCGCTGAGCGCGTCCTCGATGATGCTTTCGCTGCGTTCGGCGCCGCCGCCGCGCCATTCGATGCGGCAGTCCGCGCCGGTCATGGCCGGGTCGGCGGCGATTTGCACGCGGCCTTCATAACCTTCTTCATGCGCGATGCCGTCAAGGCGTGGTTCCAACGCCTGAATCACCGCGGGCGCGGCGCGCAAGGTGATACGTGGCTCCGCAAAAGCCTGATGCATGGCTTGGCGCAAGGCGGCTTCGACGTCGCCCGTGGGCTGGGCGGCGAGGGCCGCGGGCGCGATCTTTTTGGCCATAGCCAAAGCCAGACGGGCGGCATCGCCGCGCAATTCTTCGATTTCGGCGTGTCTTGCATCCAGCGTCGCGCGCAACGAAATAGTCAGGGCGGCAATGCTGCGGTCCAACGCCGCCTGGGCGCTGTTCTCGC
>WNFL01329593.1_pt2 | contig 10967 bp, 10 predicted proteins | sample 5400361 | NCBI WGS metagenome assembly WNFL01 (sample SAMN13153351, study PRJNA577476) | soil metagenome | isolation source: 40 cm soil on Douglas fir-dominated hillslope | place: USA:California | collected 2013-09-17 | reverse complement strand
CGGAGTAGATCGACGTTGTGCTAGGATGCGCCGTCTCGAACCGGAGGGCCGGTGAAGCATCTGCTCGACGCGGGGCTGCGGCTCGCGTCCGTTCTCTACCTCGTCTTCCAGTTCCTGGTCGTGGGCGTGGCGCTCCTTCCGGCCGTTCTCTTCGTGAAGGTCTTCTGGTTCCGCGGCTCGCCCATCCTCCTCGCCTTCGCGCTCGGCATCGGGTACCTGATCTTCGGGCTCACGTACCTGGTCCTCGTCGTGGTGATCCGCAAGCTCATCGGATTCCGGAGCCGCGAGGGCGACTACCCTTTCCTTTCCTCGTACGCGATCCGCTGGGCCTTCCTGGGATCGCTGGTCGGGCTGGCGAAGATCCTGATCCTGGACCACATCAAGGGCATGCCGATCCTGAACGCGTTCTTCCGCCTCATGGGCGCGCGCATCGGGCGGAACGTCCTGATCAACACCTGCAACCTCTTCGATTTCGATCTCCTCGAGATCGGCGATGACACGTTCATCGGAGGCGACGCGGTCATCATCGGCCACGTCGGCGAGAAGGGACTTCTCAAGATCCGGCCCGTCCGGATCGGCGCGCGCTGCACCGTGGGCCAGTCCTCGGTCGTCTTCCCCGGAGCTACGATGGAGGAAGGATCGGTGCTGGGCGCGCTCTCGCTCCTCCCCAAGGGGAAGACGCTTCCCCGCGGCACGGTCTGGGGTGGAAATCCCCTGCACGAGATCCACCGGGAACCCGCCTGAAGATCACCGTACGCCAGCAGCTCCTCCTGTCCTGCTTCTGGCTCGCCTACAACTTCGAGTGGGGCGCGCTCCTTCCGGTCGTGATGCCCCATCAGATCGCCGCCCTCGTGGGGGAATCCCGGAAGGAGCTCATGAACGGGCTCGTGCCGGCGCTGGGCGCCTTGCTCTCGCTGGTCGCGACGCCGATCGCGGGAGCCCTCTCCGACCGCTCGACGCATCGGCTGGGACGCCGCCGTCCGTACCTCGCGGCCGGAACCGCGATCAACATCGTCTTTCTCTTCGCCATGGCGGCGATCGGAGGCCATGGCGGGATCGGGCTCTTCCTTCTCGCCTATCTTGGCGTGCAGCTGGGCGCGAACGTGGCGGGAGGGCCGTACGCGGGGCTGGTCCCCGACCTCGTTCCCGTGGAGCAGCGCGGGACCGCCAGCGGATGGCTCGCGCTCATGACCGCGGTGGGAACCCTTCTCGGCGTGATCCTGGCCGGCGCGCTGGTCGGACACGGGAGCTATCTCCCGATCTACGCCCTGACGGCCGTGGTGCTCGCGCTCTTCGCGGTCCTCACGGTGGCGGGTGTGAAGGAGCGCCCGCTCCAAGCGGCACCGGAGCCGTTCCGCGTGCGCGCCTTCCTGGCTTCCTTCCGCCTCTCCGGCCCCCGGTACCGCGACTTCTTCTTCGTGCTCTTCACGCGCGCGCTGGTCACGATGGGGATCTACTCGGTCTTCACCTTCTTCCAATTCTTCCTCCACGACGTGGTGGGCGTGGCGAACGCCGCCAAGGCCACGTCCTATCTCGTGGGCATCATCATCGCGCTGGGGATTCCAACCAGCCTCGTGGCGGGGGCGCTCTCGGACCGCCTGGGCCGGAAGCCGCTCGTGTATCTGAGCGGCGGCGTCATGGCCCTGGCTTCCCTTCTCTTCGTGGGCGTGGGGTTCCACCCCTCGCTGTCCGCGATGTACTGGATCGGCGCCCTGTTCGGCGTCGGCTACGGCGCCTACCAGGCCGTGGACTGGGCGCTGGCCATCGACGTCCTGCCTCCCGGAGAGAACGCAGCCAAGGACATGGGGATCTGGCACGTCTCGCTGGTGCTGCCCCAGATGCTGGCGCCCGCGCTCACGGGGGCCCTGCTTGCCGTATTGAAGCCCACCTCGCTCCTCCTCGGTTACACGGTGGTCTTCACTTTGACCGCGCTCTGGTTCATCCTCGGCACCGTCTTCGTGCGGCAGATCCGGGGAGCAAGGTAGAGGAGGCTCTTTGGCCCTGTACGACGTGAAGCCCCGGTTCCGCCCTCCTCCGCGATGCGGTTCTGGAGCTCAAGGAATGCGCCCAGCGCTCCTGACCTTCGACGTCTTCGGGACGGTGCTCGACTGGCGCCGCGGGCTCGGGGATTCGCTCCGGCGCCACGGCGCGGAGCTCAGGGACGAAGACTTCGACCGGGTGATCGACCTCCAGGCGGAGCTGGAATCCGGCCTCTTCCGCCCGTACGCGTCGATCGTCGCGGCGAGCCTGACGCGCGCCTTCGACCTCCCGATCCATGCCGCGCGCTCGATCGGGGAAGAGGCGGGCACGTGGCCCCTCTATCCCGATTCCCGCGAGGCGCTCCGCCGCCTGCGGCGCGTCGCGCCCTGCGTGGCCACCACGAACAGCGACCGGCGCCACGGCCGACAGGCGCAGCGCGCGCTGGGATTCGACCTCGATGGATGGATCACGGCGGAGGAGGTCCGCTGCTACAAGCCGGATCCCGCGTTCTGGCGTCACGCGGCGGCGCGCCGCGGCGCGGCGTTCGACCGGAGCTGGTGGCACGTCTCGGCATACGGCGACTACGACCTCGCGACCGCGCGCAGGCTGGGGCTCACCTGCGTCCTCGTGGGACGCCCGCACCGGCGCCACGGGCCGGCGCACCTCCACGTCCGGGACCTGGCGGAGCTGGCCGGGCGCATCGACGCGGACGCCGCCATTAGGTAGAGTGGTTGGCCATGTCCCTGGCCGAAACACAGGAATTCAAGCTTCCGGATCTCCGGATCGTTCCCGCGGAGATCCTCGTCCCGCACGAGCGCGCCGACGAGAGCCGGACGGGCCGCCTCTCGGAGCGGCTGCGCAAGTCCGGCGTCCTCAAGAATCCCCCGATCGTGACGGAAGCCTTGACCACGGAAGACGGGCCGCGGCACGTGGTGCTGGACGGCGCCAACCGCGTCTCGGTGGCGCGGCATCTGGGCTGGCCGCACCTCCTCGTTCAGGTGGTGCGCTACGACGGCCCCGGCGTGGAGCTGCGAACCTGGCACCACGCCCTCTCGGGATATCCCTACGAGCGGCTGGAGCGTGAGCTCTCGCGCCTTCCGGGGCTCTCGCTGCGGAGGGAAAAGGTCCACGCGGCGCGGGCGCTGATCGCGCGCCGCGAGGCGATCGCCTACATCGTGTCGGAGGCGGATGAGGCCCTGACGCTGTTCGGGGATCACGGCCTCTACGAGCGGAACGCGCTCCTGAACGCCGTGGTGGATCTCTATCGCGATCGCGTGCCCTTCCACCGCGCGACGCGCGACACCTTCGCGGAAGCGCACGCCCGCTACCCGGACGTGACCGCACTGGTGGTCTTTCCGAAGTTCCATCCCGAGGAGATCCTCGAGATCGCCACCAACGACGCCCGCCTTCCGGCGGGGATCACACGCCACGTGATCGCGTGGCGCGCGCTCCGCGTGAATCTCTCCCTCGAGGTCCTGGCCGACCCGGGCCGGACGCTCGAGGACAAGAACCGCTGGCTCAAGGCCTGGATGGAAGAGCGGACCCTCCAGAAGAACATCCGCTTCTACGAGGAGAGCACCGTCCTCTTCGACGAATAGCCTCGGATCAGCGGACCCGGTCGTACGCTCGAAGTTACAACGTAGTCACGTCGCAGTTGCGCCACCGCCCGAGGTAGGTAGAATGGCGCGGTCATGAGCACCTATCAGCGCTATCACATCGACACCCAGGCAAAGCCCGACCTTCATGCGCACCCGTCTCGCTTTCGGGTGAAGGTGCGTAGGAGCCGCCTGATCGGGCTCTTGCTTCAAGAGTTGGTGGAGTACAAGGCCAACATGCCCGTGGTCCTGAGCCGGCCCTGCGTGTACGGAGTGTTCTCGGGACCGCTCGGGGGCCTGGCCCCTCGCGAGCACCTGTGCGTCGGCTGTCTGCGCTGCACCACCCAGTATCCCGGCATCGTGCAGATCCACCCCAATCCCGAGCGCTCCGGTCTGCCCGGAACCATGATCGGGCCGGACGCCGTGGACACCATCCTCTACGAAGCGCGCACGGGACGGGTGCCCGTACGGGGCGCGGGCTATCGGGGTCCGTTCGGGGGATCGGGATGGGATGGCATGTGGACGGACATGTCCGAGATCGTCCGTCCTACCCGCGATGGGATCCACGGCCGTGAGTTCATCTCCACCCTGACCGAGATCGGCGAGAAGCCGATGCGGCTCGCATTCGCGGCGGATGGATCGTTGCTGGGACCTTCGCCCGCCGTCTTCCCCATCCAGGTTCCGTTCCTGTTCGATCTTCCGCCCCAGCCCGTGCGGTCGGATCCGCTCCTGCGCGTGCTGGCCGACGCGGCGCGCCGGATCGACACGCTGGCGGTCGCGCCGGTCTCGTTCGTGGCTTCGGAGCCTGCGGGCCCGCACCTCGTTCCCCTCGTGCGCGCGCGCGACTCTTGGGACGGCCTGCGGTGGATGCCGCGGCTGGTGCTTCTCGAGGATTGGGATCGAACCCGGTTCGAGGAGGCGCGGAAGCGGTTTCCGGACGCCCGGATCGGGGTGCGCGTGGACGCCGCGCGCGATCTCACCGAGATGCTGAGCGCGGGCGTGCGGATCCTCCAGCTCGTCGCGGACGACATGGGCCAAGCCGGCGGACGCTTCGTGGGCGACGTGCTCCAGGAGCAGCACAAGCGCCTGGTGGAGCGGGGCGTCCGCGAGGAGGTCACGCTCCTGGGAAGCGGCGGGATCGGGCTGGCCGAGCACGTGCCGAAGGCGATCATCTGCGGCCTCGACGTCGTGGGATTGGATCTGCCTCTCCTCGTCGCCCTTCAAGCAACGTTCCGCGACGGGTCGATCCGGCTTCCGGCGCTGGAGCACGACTGGGCGGTGCAGCGGATCGTGAATCTGGCCGCTTCCTGGCGCGACCAGCTCCTCGAGATCCTGGGCGCCATGGGCATCCGCGAGGTACGGCGGCTCCGCGGCGAGCTGGGTCGATGCATGTTCCAGAAGGACCTCGAGCGCGAAGCCTTCCAGGGCATCGCCGGGTACGAAGGATGAGCGCGAACGCGATCCCGCTCATCGTGGAGAAGCACAAGCGCGCGCTCCACGACGGCTTCCACCGGTGGCCCACGATGGGATTCCGCCCGCCGGCCCTGGGCGACGCGCGCTGGCCCTCCGAGCTGATCCTCGCCACCTGGGTGCAGGCCGAGACCGGTCGCCCGCCGCAGAACGGCCTGGAGTACCGGATCGGAGCTTCGGGCGGCGGATTCGATCTCCTGGACTTTCAGTTCGTCGAGGCATCGCGCCGCGTGCCCGAGCGCGAGGCGATCGATACCTCGATCCGATTGAACCGACGCCCGTACGACAAGCCCATCGAGATCCCGATCCCCTGGTACGGCGCCGGGATGTCCTACGGCTCGATCAGCGAGCAGATCATGCTCGCGCGCGCCAAGGCCGCCAAGGAATGGCGCACGTTCACCTGCACCGGAGAGGGCGGGTACCCCGATTCCGTCGCCGAGTACAAGGAGCATGTCATCACCCAGATCGCGACCGGCATGTTCGGGGTCCGGGAGGAGACGATCCAGCGCGCCCCGATCGTGGAGTTCAAGTACGCGCAGGGCGCGAAGCCCGGACTGGGCGGACATCTGCTCGGCGACAAGGCCACCATGGCGGTGGCCAAGATGCGCGAGAGCGTGCCGTGGGTGAGCCTCTTCTCGCCCTTTCCCTTCCACAGCGTCTACTCGGTCGAGGACCACAAGAAGCACGTGGACTGGATCAAGGCCATGCATCCCACGGCGCTCGTATCCGTGAAGGTCTCCACGCCGACCGACGTGGATATGGTGGCGGTCGGGAGCTACTACACGGGGGCCCACATCCTGCACGTGGACGGAAGCTACGGCGGGACCGGCGCGGCGCCGGAGATCGCGAAGAAGAACATCGCCATGCCCATCGAGCTCGCGATTCCCCGCGTGCACCGGTTTCTCGCGGCCGAAGGAATCCGGGACGAGATCGTGCTCATGGCGTCGGGCGGGATCCGCACCGCGCACGATATCGCCAAGGCGATCGCGCTGGGCGCGGACGGCTGCGTCCTGGGCACGACCGAGCTCGTGGCGCTGGGCTGCACGCGCTGCAGCAACTGCGAGCGCGGGCGCGGGTGTCCGTTCGGGCTGACCACCACGGATCCCGAGCTCTCGGGCCTCGTGGATCCCGAGTGGGGCCGGGAGCGGATCAGCCGACTCTACGCCTCCTTCCAGCATGAGCTCGTGGACCTCTTGCGACGGCTGGGACTCCGCAGCGTGCGCGAGCTGCGCGGCCGCACGGATCTTCTCCACTACCGTCGCCCGGAGGCCACCCGTGCTGCCTGACCTCCCGGATCAGATCCTCGCCTCGCGTCGCGGGCTTCCCGCGCCGCCGGTGAAGGCCCTGCGCACCCTGGAAGCGGAGGGCGGTTGCGGCGTCATCGGCATCGCCTCGAGCGAGCCCATCGCGGGACGGCACCTCCTCCGCGCGCTGGAACAGATGCGGAACCGGGGCAACGGGAAAGGCGGCGGCATCGCCGCGGTGGGACTGGATCCATCCTTCTTCGGCGTCCCCGCGCGCACGCTGGCCGAGGACTACCTGCTCGCGGTGGCGTACCTGGACGGCGGCGCGCGCGCCCAGGTGGAGCGGAGCCACATCGCCCCCACGTTCGAGGTGGATCACACCGCGGAGATCCCGCTCCGGGCGGACGCCCGTGCGGCGCTCCGGCTCGACATCGATCCGCCGGAAGTCGTCTGCTACTTCGTCCGCGTCCGCCAGGACGCGCGCGCGGCGTTCCAGCGCGAGCACGGCATGGGCGATCCGGCCGCGACGGAGGACGAGATCGTCTACCAGAACACCTACCGGCTGAACCGGGAGCTCTACGCTTCCGCGGGCGAGAAGCGCGCCTTCGTGCTCTCGCACGGGAAGGATCTCCTGGTCTTGAAGATGGTGGGCTACGGCGAGGATGTGATCCGCGCGTACGGCCTCGAGGAATTCCGCGCTTCGATCTGGATCGGCCACCACCGCTATCCCACCAAGGGACGCGTCTGGCATCCCGGAGGCGCGCACCCCTTCATCGGGATGCACGAGGCGCTGGTCCACAACGGAGACTTCGCGAACTACGCCTCCATCTCGAGCTACCTCGCGCAGCGGAACATCTTCCCGCTCTATCTCACCGACACCGAGGTGGCGGTGCTGGCCTTCGATCTCCTCTACCGGGTCTACGGGTATCCCCTGGAATACGTGATCGAGGCCATGGCCCCGACCACGGAGCGGGATTTCGCGCTCCTCCCCGAAGCCAAGCGCGAGCTCTACGCCAAGCTTTCCGCCGTGCACATCCACGGATCGCCCGACGGGCCCTGGTTCTTCCTCATCGCGCAGTCGGATCCGAGGCGGGGCGTGAAGCGGCTGATCGGCATCACCGACACCTCGATGCTCCGGCCCCAGGTATTCGCGATGCAGCGGGGCTCGCGGTCGATCGGATTCGCCGCGTCGGAGAAGCAGGCGATCGACGCCGCGCTGGAGAGCCTGGCCGCCGAGGACCCGCGCTACTGGTCGCGCGCCGATCTCTTCTGGAACGCGCGCGGCGGGAGCCACACGGACGGCGGCGCGTTCACGTTCACGGTCGGGGACGGGGAGGTAGCCTGCGAGGACAAGTTCGGCCGGCGCATCGAGCCCGACCCGAGGAAGCAGCCCTACGAGGCCGCGGTGAGGCCCTCGGCCGTGCGCGGCACCAATCCGGCCGACATCGTCGCCGCGGTGAAGGAGCCGGCGCGGGCCTTCGAGATGATCCGGGAGCGGATTCCGCGCTGGGGCTACACCGAGATCGCGGATCTCATGCAAGAGCTGGAGGACGCGTCGGGCGACGGTGTGGACCGTCTCGACCCGCTCGAGCTCCTGACCCTCCTCATGGACCGCCGCTACGCGACCGGAACCATGAAGCGGAGCTGCATCCTCTCGATGGTGGATCGCGCGACGATCCGGACGCTGGAAGGGATCCGTGAGGCGAAGGGCGTGGCGATCCTGAACGCGAGCGGCTATCCGCCGGAAGGTCCCGAGTCCTTGTCGCGCGCGGTCGTCGACCTCGCTTCGGCCGGATGGAAGCGCATCGTGATCTTCAACGCGCGGGGGCAGAGGTTCATCGGCTGCGGGCTGGGGCCGGAAGCGCGTGGGATCCGGATCGACGTCTACGGCTCCTCGGGCGACTACCTGGCCTCGGGCATGGACGGTCCCGCGCTCCACGTGCACGGCTCGGCGCAGGACCAGCTGGCGCAGATCATGAAGGACGGCTCGCTGGTCGTGCACGGCGACATCGGGCAGACCTTCATGTACGCCGCCAAGGGGGGCACCGCCTATATCCTGGGCAATGCCGCCGGGCGCCCCATGATCAACGCCGTGGGACGGCCGCGCGTGGTCATCAACGGCACCTGCCTCGACTACCTGGCGGAATCCTTCATGGCCGGGGATCCCCTGCAGGGCGGCGGATTCGTGATCCTGAACGGCGTCGCCTTCGACGAGGACGGCGTCATGCACGATCTGGAAACGCCGTACCCCGGTGGGAATCTCTTCTCGCTGGCCTCGGGCGGCGCGATCTACGTCCGCGATCCCGAACGGAAGCTCACCGACGATCAGCTGAACGGCGGAGCGTACGCGGCGCTGAGCGCCGAGGACTGGGAGGCGGCGCGGCCGTACCTCGAGGAGAACGAAGCGCACTTCGGGATTTCCGTCCGCTCGCTGCTGACCGTCCGCGGCAAGGAGCTCTCGCCCGCCGAGGTCTACCGGAAGATCCGCCCGTCCGGACACAAGGCGCTCCTCCCCGAAGAGGGCTGGGTTCGCCCCGAGGAATCGTAGCTAGGCGGCCCTTCGCGCCCGTTCCCACTCCGCAAGAAGCTCGCGCTCCCGCTCCGGCGTGAGCCCCACGTCGCGGCGCCCGTGCGCGCGGTCCCATTCCAGCGTTTCGCGGATGGTGTCCGCGAGCGGACGGAACGTAAGCCCCTCCGCCATCGCCTTCACGGCACTGGTCCGCTCGAGACCGTCCACCGCGTGGAAGCGCATCGGGAGCGTCACGCCGCGCGAGGAGAGGAATTCCTCCGCCACGTACTCCACGCTTGTCGTGACGCCTGTCAACCGGCGGGTCTCCTCGAAGACGTCGCCCCAGGTCGTGGGATCCTTGGGACCGATCGTGTGGTAGAGGCCTTCCTTCCGCGCTTCCAACGCATGGATCGCGAAGGCGCCCAGATCGCGCGCGTCGATGACCTGGACCGGCGAATCCTCCGTCCCGGGAACCAGCATGGTGCCGCCCTCGCTGAAGCGGCGGAGCCAGTAGTTGAAGCGCCCGGTGTGGTCCCATGGGCCCACGATGAATCCGGGACGCAGGATCACATGGCGCCCGGGAATCTCCCGCTCCACCACGTCCTCGCACGCCGCCTTGAGGGGGCCATAGGTTTCGTTGGTGATGGTCTCGGTGTCGAGGCCCTCGAAGGAGACGCGCGCGGTGGCCTCGGTCTGATGGGGGATGGTGAAGCTGGCCAGCACCGAGAGCGTGGAGATGAAGAGGTAGCGCGTGCCCGGGTCGCCGGTGAGCGCGCGAACCGAATCGCGCACGAGGCGCGGCACGTACCCGTTCACGTCCAGGACCGCGTCCCAGCGAAGGCCTGAGAGCGCGCCCAGGCCACCGTCCCGGTCGCCCAGGATCTCCTCCGACTCTGTGAAAAGGCCCGGGTTCGTCGTCCCGCGGTGAAACAGCGTCACCGCGTGGCCGCGCTCGAGCGCCGCTTCCACGATGCGCCGCCCCACGAATTGGGTCCCGCCCAGGACGAGGAGTTTCATCGCAACGAGACTACACGTCGGCGGTCGTGGGATCGATCATCCGAGTCACGGCGGAGATCCGGTTGGCCGGAAAGCCGCCGCGCTTGGCATGCTCGCGGATGAGCTGCTCGCTGGGGGCGAGGTAGACGCAGTAGATCTTGTCGCCCGTGACGTAGCTGTGGATCCACTGGATCTGACTACCCAGCTCCTCCAGCACGCCGCATGATTTCTGGGAGATGCCTTTGAGCTGCTCGCGGGAGAGAGCACCGGCGCCTGGAAGCTCGCGCTCGATGACGTACTTGGGCATGGAACGCCTCCTGTCCGTAGTCCGAGATTTGGAGCGGGAGAGCAGTATACCGCAATCGGGAGGCTTGCAAACAGGTCGAGCCGGACCCTGCTTCGGGCCCGGCTCGCTTCTCCTAAAGGGTTTCTCGATTGATTAGTGATTCCCGAACGGCATCGTCACGCCGCCGGTGATGCCGAACTGGGAGCGGTCGCTCGCGACAAAGCGCGCCTCGCCGAAGAGCCGAACGTCGCTCGTCGGAACCAGGACGCCGCCGAACATGTTCGCGCCGAGGTCCGTGTTGCTGCTGCTGCCGAACGGCGTGTCGACGTTGTAGAAGTGAAGCCCCGCGCCACCGCCGACATACGGACTCACGCGGCCGGCCGAAGCGAAGTGGTACATGAGGTCGAAGTTCGGATTCACGTCGGAAACGTTATCGCTCGACCAGTACATGACTCCGGGCTGCAGGTGGAGCCGCGATCCGCTCTGCTCGAACTCGAGGTGACCGCCGATTTCGAGCGCGCTGCCGGCACCGTCCGGATCGACGGAACCGATGCGAGCGCCGATTGCCGAGAGACCGTACGCGGAGGCGGTCGACGGTGCGTAGAGACACGCCAGCGCGAGCACCAGTAAAGCGACGATCGGGAGCGACTTCATGGATGTCCTCCTTGGTTGGTGGAGACCGGCCCGTGCCCCCAATGGCGGCCGGTCCTACAACCCGGAGAATCATCAAGGCGCGTGCCACCGGGGGCATACGAATCGGACCGGATCGGCGAAGCGCCTACGGGATCGGGCGTTCCCGGATCGGTGAGGGCTCCGCGGTGGGGGGTCCGGTGTCCCGGTCCGTCCAGTGTGGCCCCGGATCGGGCGACCGGAATGACACGAAAATC
>WNFL01364268.1_pt1 | contig 10968 bp, 8 predicted proteins | sample 5400361 | NCBI WGS metagenome assembly WNFL01 (sample SAMN13153351, study PRJNA577476) | soil metagenome | isolation source: 40 cm soil on Douglas fir-dominated hillslope | place: USA:California | collected 2013-09-17 | reverse complement strand
CCTACGGCCAGGGGCTGGCCGACCAGTTCGAGAAGGCAGCGAAGGCATCGGGCGGCACGATCATCGCGCGTGAATTCACGAACGACAAGGCCGTCGACTTCAAGTCGATCCTGACGAAGCTGAAGGCGTCGAACCCGGACCTGATCTATTACGGCGGCGCGGATTCGCAGGCAGCACCGATGGTCAAGCAGATGAAGACGCTTGGCATGAAGGCGCCGCTGATGGCCGGCGAAATGGTCAAGACGGACACGTTCCTGAAGATCGCCGGCGATTCGGCGAACGGCACGGTGGCGTCGCTGGCTGGCCTGCCGCTGGAAGAAATGCCGGGCGGCAAGGACTACGTCGCGAAGTACAAGAAGCGCTTCAACGAAGACGTGCAGACGTACTCGCCGTACGCATACGACGGCGCGATGGCGCTCTTCAGCGCAATGAAGAAGGCGAACTCGACGGATCCGGCGAAGTACCTGCCGCTGCTGGCGAAGACGTCGATGCCGGCTGTGACGTCGTCGGACCTCGCGTACGACTCGAAGGGCGACCTGAAGAACGGCGGCATCACGCTGTACAAGGTCGTCGACGGCAAGTGGACGACGCTGCAAAGCGTCGGCGGCAAGTAAGCGGCTGGCCTTGATGGAGCCGGCGCTGCGCGCGGATCGCGCGCAGCGCACAGAAAAGCCCTGCGGGTTGTTGTACCGCAGGGCTCTCTTATTGGCGCGCCAGACTGTGGATCGTGCGCTATCCGCGATGCCGCGCGCGACGTTTGATCCCCGTCACCATCGCACCGATCAGATTTTCACGAAGATAGACGCTCATCGCGGCAGCGGCGGCGACATGCACATACACGCAGACTTCGAGCGTGGTCGCGAGCACGCGATGAATGTTCTCCAGCCACTCCTCGCCCCAGAACGCATCGAGTCGCATCATCCAGCCGGTTACGCCGAGCGCGAGCACGAGCAACCATAGCGCGACGATCATCAGCGCGCCGAGCGGATTGTGCGATTCATGATGAATGCGCTTGCGTGAGGCGAGCGCTCGCAGATAGGCGGCGAGTTGTGCGCGGGTCGGCCACCACGAAGCAAACCGCGCGTTGCGCGTGCCAACGACGCCCCACACCACGCGCGCTGCTACCAGGCCCGCTGCCACATAACCGGCCACGCGATGCACGTAGTTGCCGGTCTCGGCATACAGGTTCCACATGACGATGCCCGCGACGGCCCAGTGCGTGAACCGCACCCAGATGTCCCAGACCTTGAGTGTCGCCGGCATCGCTTGAGACGACGGTCCTTAGTCGATTTCCGACTTCACCACGGCAAGCGTCTTGGTGTCGTAGTAGATCTCGACCTTCTTGCCTTCCTTGTTGTGGCCGTAGATCTCGTAGCAGTTGCCGTCGACCTTGAATTTCTTGATCCTGTAACCTTGCGCCTCAAGCTGCGCCCGGGCGTCGGATTCCTTGATCCATTCATCCTTCGGATGCGCGGGGCAGTTCGCGTCCGCCAGCACGGCGCCTGAGAAGCCGAGCGCACCCATCAATGCAATGATCTTAAGCATCCCTAATCCCACCTCTCGTGATTGAACAGGTGGCTACTGTACTGTGGATGAGAATCGTTTGTAATTGAAATGTAAGTTCAGGAAACATCTGAAGATGGGTGTCGCGAGGCGCGGCGCGACACACGCTAAAGCGCGCATCGACCGCGTGATGCGGTGCGATGCGCGCTGCTGGTCGACGCGGGCTAGGTCTCGCCGCGCATTTTCCTTCCCTGCTCGCGGATCTGTTCGAGCGTGGCGCCCGGCGTGCTCGCTTCCTGCGGCATACGGATCTCGATCAGCGCCGGCCGTTTCGCCGCCTGCGCGCGTTCGAGCGCCGGCAGGAAATCTTCGGTGCGCTCGACCAGCTCGCCATGCGCGCCGAACGAACGTGCAAACGCCGCGAAATCCGGATTTGTGAGGCCGGTACCGTGCACGCGCCCCGGATAGTGCCGCTCCTGATGCATGCGGATCGTGCCAAAGTGGCTGTTGTTCACGACGATGAATATCACGCGCAGGTCGTACTGCATCGCCGTCGCGAGTTCCTGGCCGGCCATCATGAAGCAGCCGTCGCCAGCGAGCGCGACCACCGCGCGATCCGGATACATCGATTTCGCCGCGATCGCCGCAGGCACGCCATAGCCCATCGCGCCGCTCGTCGGCGCGAGCTGCGAGCGGAAATGCCGGTACGAAAAATGCCGATGCAGCCACGTCGCGTAGTTGCCGGCGCCATTCGTGAGGATCGCGTCTTCGGGCAGATGCGCGCGCAGCTGCTGGATGACTTCGCCCATCTGCACGTCGCCGGGAATCGGGCGCGGCTTGCGCCAGTCGAGATATGCGCGATGCGCTTCTTCCGCGGAGCCGGCCCACGCCGGTGCCGCCGACGACTTCAATTCGGCCAACTGTTCCGCGAGTTCCGGCATGCCCGACACGATCGGCAGATCGGCGGCGTACACGCGGCCCAGTTCTTCCGCGCCCTGATGCACATGCACGAGCGTCTGCTTCGTCTTCGGAATGTCGAGCAGCGCGTAGCCGTTCGTCGTCGCTTCGCCCAGGCGCGGGCCGATCGCGAGCAGCAGATCGGCGTCGCGGATGCGCTGCTCGAGCGCCGGATTCACGCCGAGGCCGACGTCGCCGGCGTAGTTCGGATGTTCGTTGTCGAGCGTGTCCTGAAAGCGGAACGCGCGACGAAGGGCCGCAAATTCGCGCACGCATCCGGCGTCCAGCCACTGCCGCCGGCGATCACCATCGGCCGCTTCGCGCCTTCAAGCAGTTGCCGCAACTGTTCGATCTGTGCGCGCGACGGCGATGCGGCGATGCGATGATACTTCGGCGCTTGAGGCACGACCGGGCACGCGTCGCTCAAAACGTCCTCGGGCAGCGACAGTACGACCGGGCCAGGCCGCCCGGACGTTGCGGTATGAAACGCGTGACTCAGATACTCGGGGATGCGGCGCGGATCGTCGATCTGCGCGACCCACTTGGCCATCTGACCGAACATGCGCCGGTAGTCGATCTCCTGGAAAGCTTCACGGTCGAGATGTTCGCGCGCGCACTGGCCGATCAGCAGGATCATCGGCGTCGAATCCTGGAACGCCGTGTGCACGCCGATCGACGCGTGCGTCGCACCCGGTCCGCGCGTGACGAGCGCGACACCCGGCCGTCCGGTCAGCTTGCCGACCGCTTCGGCCATGTTGGCCGCGGCCGCTTCGTGGCGGCAGACGATTGTCTGGATGCGTTCCGTTTCGTCGTGCAGCGAATCGAGGATGGCAAGAAAGCTCTCGCCGGGCACGCAGAAGACACGCTCGACGCCGTGCGTCAGCAGCGCGTCGACGACAAGGCGCGCGCCGGTCGTGGTGGCGGCGCCGGTGGAATCAGTGGAATCGGAAACATTCGGCGGCGGCATTGCGAAGAAGCCTCCAGTCAGGTCTCTGGTGGGAAAAAATGGGCTTCGACAGCTTACGCCGACCGCCCGCCCGGTGTCACGGAGCGGCGCCTTGATGCAGCGCACCAAGGGCGGCGCACCGCCGCCGCGCAGATCAACACTCGACGATATTCACCGCCAGCCCGCCGCGCGACGTTTCCTTGTATTTGGTTTTCATGTCGGCGCCGGTTTCGCGCATCGTCTTGATGACGGAATCGAGCGACACGTAGTGGCTGCCGTCGCCGCGCAGCGCCATGCGCGCGGCATTGACGGCCTTCACCGACGCCATCGCATTGCGTTCGATGCACGGAATCTGCACCATGCCGCCGACCGGATCGCAGGTCAGGCCCAGGTTGTGTTCCATGCCGATTTCGGCGGCGTTCTCGACCTGCAGCGGCGTGCCGCCCATCACGGCCGCGAGCGCGCCCGCGGCCATCGAGCACGCGACGCCCACCTCGCCCTGGCAGCCCACTTCGGCGCCCGAAATCGACGCGTTCAGCTTGTACAGGATGCCGATCGCGGCGGCAGTCATCAGGAAGTCGATCACGCCCTGCTGGTTCGAACCGGGCATGAAGCGCGTGTAGTAATGCAGCACGGCCGGAATGATGCCGGCCGCGCCGTTGGTCGGCGCAGTGACGACGCGCCCGCCGGCGGCGTTCTCTTCATTGACGGCGATCGCGTACAGATTGATCCAGTCGACCATCGAAAGCGGATCGCGCAACGCCAGTTCCGGATTGCCCGACAGATCGCGATAGAGCTGCGGCGCGCGGCGCTTCACCTGGAATGGACCGGGCAGCGTGCCGTCCGCAGCGGGGTTGCCGATACCGCAGCCGCGCGCGACGCACGACTGCATCACGTCCCAGATTTTCAGCAGACCGGCGCGCGTTTCCTCTTCGGTATGCCATACGCGCTCGTTTTCCCACATCAGCTGCGCAATCGATTTGCCGGTCGACGCGCACAGCGCGAGCAGTTCGTTGCCGGTGCGAAACGGATGCGGCAACTGCTCGAAGGCGGAAAGCACCTTCGTGTTCGGCGCACCGGCCGTCACGACAAAACCGCCGCCGACCGACAGATACGTCGCTTCGCGCAGCGTCCCGCCGGCGTCGTCGAACGCGTAAAACTTCAGGCCGTTCGGATGCTCGGCGAGCGCCTGCCGGTAGAACGAGATGTGATCCTTCTGCACGAACGGAATGTCGTGCCGGCCGAGCAGCGCCAGCGTGCGCGTCGTGCGGACGGCTTCGAGCCGCTGCGCGATCGTGTCCGGGTTGACAGTGTCCGGCGCGTCGCCGAGCAGGCCGAGCATCACGCCGCGATCCGTGCCGTGGCCCTTGCCGGTGGCGCCGAGCGAACCATACAGATCGACCTTCACCGATGCCGTGGCGTCGAGCAGCCCGTCGCGTTCGAGGCCCTGAGCGAACATCAGCGCGGCGCGCATCGGACCGACCGTATGCGAGCTGGACGGACCGATGCCGATTTTGAAGAGGTCGAACACGCTGACTGCCATTACTGCTCCTGCAATTGAAGTATCGGTTTAGCGCGCCGCCAGCGGCAGACACACGGCGAGCCATGCAGGCGGCGTCGGCGCCAGTTGCAGCGCGATCGGCGTGTAACGTCCGTCGAGCCGCGCGGCGAGGTGAAACAGTTCCGTCGCGTTCCTTGGGTCCCACTGGCCCGAATAGCCGGGCAGGCCGGCTTCACGACGTTTTGCATCGAACGGCACGTTCGAATGCGCGAATTCTTCATGCGTCTTCGCGCCACTCGCGTACGGCGTCAGCCAGTTCAGGGCGGCGGCCAGCGATGCGCCGTTCTCCGCCTTTTCGGGCAGCCAGTTGCGGTTGTGGCGGCGCGCGGCGAGCGCGGCGGTCACGAGCGGTTGAAGATCGTAGGTCACGTAGTGCAGCGCATCGCGCTCCCTGAAATCGACGGTCGAGCCGTCCGGCGCGATGTTGTCGCCGATGTGCTCGACATACAGACGTTGCGCCGCATTGATCATCTTGCGGTTGTCGAGCGTAAACGCCGCCATCGCAATGAGTTTGACCCGGTGACTCTGCCAGTTGTTTCGCCAGGTTCCGGTAAGCGGCCGCGGTTGTGCGTCGATCTGTTCGATGTAGCCGTTCGCGAGTTTCGCCAGGAACGCCATCGCCGCGTTGCGCGTTTTCACCGGTAAGGCGCTGGCGGTCATGTCGTAGGCGAGGATCAGGCCTTCGAAACGCGTTTCGTCGATCGGATTGAAGCTCGGTTGGTAGGTCGTCACCCACGCGTACAGCAGGCGGTCGACGAGCTTCAGATAGCGGTCGTCGCTGGTGGTGCGCCAGGCGAGCGCGGCGTCGCGCAGCAGGTCGAGATCCTTTTCCGCTTCGACGCTCTGGTCGTAGATGCCTTCGTGCGGCAGCGTGCCTTCGGTATGCAGCTTCGGAAGCGCGTGCGGCGGATCGTTCAGATGCGCCTGCACGTTGTTGACCAGCGCCTTCACGCCGGGATCGGCATTCGTGCGTTCGCTGGTTTGCAGCGCGGGCGCGGCGCAGAAGTTCATCGCCGCGCGGGCTTGCTGCACGTGCAGCATGAATGCGCTGCCGGCGAGCAGCAGCGCCGCCAGCGGTACGCCGGCCATTTGCCGCGAGCGCGCCCGCATTCCGTGAGTCCGGCGTCGCATCGATCGCACCTGTCGCCCCATGCGAAACTCCTTCGTTAGGCTGATTCGGTGTGTGATGTTAGCCGTTCCCGGGCACAAGCGACAGGACCGCGCGCTGTCCCGTGACAACGCGCGGTTTACAACTGCGAAACGATCGTCAGGCGTAGTCCGCCACCGGCACGCACGAGCAGAAGAGGTTGCGGTCGCCATAGACGTTGTCCGCGCGGCCGACCGGCGGCCAGTACTTGTTCGCGACCAGAGACTTCAGCGGATACGCGGCCGCTTCACGCGGATACGCATGCTTCCAGTCATCAGCGACGACCGCCGCCGCGGTGTGCGGCGCGTGCTTCAGTGGATTGTCTTCGCGATCGGCGCGGCCTTGCTCGACAGCGCGGATTTCGTCGCGGATCGCGATCATCGCCTCGATGAAACGGTCGAGTTCTTCCTTCGATTCCGATTCGGTCGGCTCGACCATCAGCGTGCCCGGCACCGGGAAGCTCATCGTCGGCGCGTGGAAGCCGTAGTCCATCAGGCGCTTCGCGACGTCGTCGACGGAGATGCCGCTCGTTTCCTTGATCGGACGCAGATCGAGAATGCATTCGTGCGCGACGAGTCCGCCGGGGCCCGAATACAGCACCGGATAATGCGGCGCGAGCTTGTTCGCGACGTAGTTCGCGTTGAGAATCGCGGTTTCGGTGGCGGCGGTGAGGTTCTTCGCGCCCATCATCGCGATGTACATCCACGAGATCGGCAGGATCGATGCCGAGCCGTACGGCGCAGCGGAAACAGCGCCGATGCCGTTCGCGTCGCGCTCGTAGCCCGACGAGGTCTGGTTCGGCAGGAACTTCGCCAGGTGCGCGCCGACTGCGACCGGACCGACACCCGGTCCGCCGCCGCCGTGCGGAATGCAGAAGGTCTTGTGCAGGTTCAGGTGCGAGACGTCGCCGCCGAACTGGCCCGGCGCCGTGAGGCCGACCATCGCGTTCATGTTCGCGCCGTCCACATAAACCTGGCCGCCGTGCGCATGCACGATCTCGCAGATTTCGCGGACGTTCTGTTCGAACACGCCGTGCGTCGACGGATACGTGATCATGATCGCGGCCAGCTTTTCAGCGTGCTGCGCGGCCTTCGCCTTCAGGTCTTCGATATCGACGTTGCCCTGCGCGTCGCACGCGACGACGACGACCTGCATGCCGGCCATCTGCGCCGAAGCGGGGTTCGTGCCGTGCGCGGAAGCCGGAATCAGACAGACGTTGCGATAACCTTCGCCGCGCGACGCGTGGTACGCGTGGATGATCAGCAAGCCGGCGTATTCGCCCTGCGAGCCGGCATTCGGTTGCAGCGAAACCGCCGCGTAACCGGTAGCGGCGACGAGCATCTGTTCGAGCTGATCGATCATTTCGCGGTAACCGACGGTCTGCTCAGCCGGCGCGAACGGATGGATCTGGCCAAACTCGGGCCACGTCACCGGCAGCATTTCCGACGTGGCGTTCAGCTTCATCGTGCACGAGCCGAGCGGGATCATCGAGCGGTCGAGCGCGAGGTCCTTGTCCGACAGGCTGCGCAGGTAGCGCAGCATTTCCGTCTCCGAATGGTGACGGTTGAACACGTGGTGCGTGAGATAGGCGCTCGTGCGTTCGAGCGATGCCGGGAACGAATCCGCTGCACTCAACGCGGCATCCAGCGCGTCGACCTGCGGCACGTCGTTCACAAAAGCGGCCTGTGCGAACGCGGCCAGCAGATCGGCGAGATCGCTGCGCTTCGTGGTTTCGTCGATCGAGATGCCGACGCGCGTGTCGCTCACACGGCGCAGATTGATGCGCTTCGCCGTCGCGGCGTCGTGTAGCGCCTGCGTGCGCGCGCCCGTTTCGAACGTGAGCGTATCGAAGAACGTGTCGTTGACGAGCCTGTAGCCGAGCTGCTTCGCGCCTTCCGCGAGCAGCGCCGCGATGCGGTTCACGCGCAACGCGATCGTTTTCAGGCCCTTCGGGCCGTGATAGACCGCGTACATGCTCGCCATGATCGCGAGCAGCGCCTGTGCGGTACACACGTTCGACGTCGCCTTTTCGCGGCGGATGTGCTGCTCGCGCGTTTGCAGCGCGAGACGCAGCGCGGGATTGCCCTGCGCGTCGACGGTCACGCCAACGAGCCGCCCCGGCATCTGACGCTTGAATTCGTCGCGCACGGCGAGATACGCTGCATGCGGGCCGCCGAAGCCGACCGGCACGCCGAAACGCTGCGTATTGCCGACGGCCACGTCCGCGCCCCATTCGCCCGGTGGCGTCAGAACCGTCAATGCGAGCAGATCGGCCGCGACGACCACATGGCCGCCCGCCGCGTGGATCGCATCGGCCAGCGCGCGATAGTCGCGCACGTCGCCGTTCACGCCCGGATATTGCAGCAGCACGCCGAACGCGTTCGCGCCGGCCGCATCCACAGCCGGGCCGACCTTCACCTCGATGCCGACCGGCTTCGCGCGCGTCTGCACGACTTCGATGGTTTGCGGCAGCACGTCGTCGGCGACGTAGAACACGTTCGACTGCGGCTTGCCGACGCGTTGCAGCAGCGTCATCGCTTCGGCGGCGGCGGTCGCTTCGTCGAGCAGCGAGGCGTTGGAAATCGACAGGCCGGTCAGGTCGATGACCATCTGCTGGAAGTTCAGCAGCGCTTCCAGACGGCCCTGCGAAATTTCCGGCTGGTACGGCGTGTACGCCGTGTACCACGCCGGATTTTCGAGCACGTTGCGCAGGATGACCGCCGGCGTGTACGCGTTGTAATAGCCCTGGCCGACGTACGAGCGGAACACCTGGTTCTTGTCCGCCAGCTCGCGCAGCGCGGCGAGCGCTTCGGCTTCGCTCTTCGGCTGAGCGAAGGGGCCGAGCGGCAGCGTTTCGCTGCGGCGGATCGTCTTCGGAATCACGGCGTCGATCAGCGCGGCGCGCGACGCGAAGCCGAGCGCTTCGAGCATCGCCTGCTGGTCGGCCGAATCCGGGCCGATGTGCCGTTCGGCGAAGGCGTCATGCACTTCGAGCGCGGCGAGCGAGAGAGGAGTGCGGTTCATCAGACGATCCGGATGTTCGAGCTTCATGGTGTTCCTGATGGTGCGGCCGCCCGGGTTTGACCCGGCGGACGCCGCACCTGACGTTTAAGAAAATTATTCGCCGATGGACTTCGAGTAGGCGTCGGCGTCGATCATGCGATCGGTGGCGGCGCCGGCCGTCGGCTTGATCTTGAAGAGCCAGCTTTCATACGGCGAGCCGTTGACCGAATCCGGCGTGTCGGCAAGCGACGTGTTCGATTCGACGATTTCGCCCGAAACCGGCGCGTAGATGTCGGACGCCGCCTTCACGGATTCGATGACCGCGACCGCGTCGCCGGCCGTGACGGCCTTGCCCGCTTCCGGCAGTTCGAGGAAGACGATGTCGCCGAGCGCTTCCTGCGCGTGGTCGGTGATGCCGACCGTCAGCGTGCCGTCCGCTTCGGTGCGGACCCATTCGTGCGATTCGGTGTATTTCAGATCGGCCGGGATGCTCATCGGATGCTCCTGTTGCGTGTTTGTCTGGCTTGAAGGGAGGGACGCGCGCGCGCCGGTCGGCTCAGGCGACGAGCACTTTGCCGTTGCGCACGAATGGCAGTTTTACCACGCTTGCGGGTAACGCCTTGTCACGGATCTGCACATGGACGATATCGCCCGGCTGGACGCCCTTCGGCACGCGCGCGAAGGCGATCGATTCCTGCATCGTCGGCGAGAAGGTGCCGCTCGTGATTTCGCCATCGCCGTGCGGCGTGACGACCTTCTGGTGCGCGCGCAGCACGCCGCCCGCCTTGCCGTTTTCCTTCTGCAGGATCAGCCCGACGAACGACGCCTTCGAGCCGTCGGCCTCCAGCTTCGCGCGGCCGACGAAGTCGCGCGGGTTCACCAGATCGACCGTCCACGCGAGACCGGCGTCGAGCGGCGAGACGGTGTCGTCCATATCCTGGCCGTAGAGGTTCATGCCGGCTTCGAGGCGCAGCGTGTCGCGCGCGCCCAGGCCGCACGGACGCACGCCCTGTGCCTGCAGCGCAGTCCACAGCGCGTCGATGTGCGTCGCGGGAACGATGATTTCGAAGCCGTCTTCGCCCGTGTAGCCGGTGCGCGCGACCGTCAGCTCGCCAAACGGCGTGCCGGCGACGCGCGCGGCATTGAACGGTTTCAGCGCTTCGGTGGCGGCGCGGGCGTCCGGCACGGTCTGCCAGACTTTTTCGCGCGCGTTCGGACCCTGTACGGCGACGATCGCGAAGTCGCGGCGCGGCGTGATTTTTACGCTGAAATTGCGCCCGGCGTTCAGCTGGTTGAACCAGGCGATGTCCTTGTCGGCGGTGGCCGCGTTGACCACGACGCGGAAGTGCTCTTCGCCGAAGTAGTACACAATCAGGTCGTCGATCACGCCGCCGTTCGGGTTCAGCAGGCAGGAGTAGAGCGCGCGGCCGGGCGTCTGCAGCTTGGCGACGTTGTTCGCGAGCGCGAACGAGAAGAAGGCGCGCACGCGCTCGCCGGTAAAGTCGACGACGCACATGTGCGAGACGTCGAACATGCCGGCGTCGGTGCGCACCGCGCGGTGTTCGTCGATCTGCGAGCCGTAGTTGACGGGCATGTCCCAGCCGCCGAAGTCGACCATGCGTGCGTTGAGCGCATGATGCGCGGCGTGGAGCGGGGTGTGTTTGAGTTCGGTCATGGGGCCTCAGGCGTCTCGCGAAACAGAAAAGGCCATGCGGCGTAAATCCTCGCGGGCCGGTGCCTGCGAGCAGTTCGATGCATGACCCCTCTGTCCTCGATACCTGAGAGATTGCGCTACCGTGAAGTTGTCACGATGAACGCGCGCCCCTTCGGTGGGCAGCCTGCGGGCCGTTC
>WNFL01357648.1_pt1 | contig 10968 bp, 11 predicted proteins | sample 5400361 | NCBI WGS metagenome assembly WNFL01 (sample SAMN13153351, study PRJNA577476) | soil metagenome | isolation source: 40 cm soil on Douglas fir-dominated hillslope | place: USA:California | collected 2013-09-17 | reverse complement strand
ACGCAGCTCGCGCCCGATGAACTTCGAGCGCGTCCACTCGCCGGCGCGGACGCTGCGGTCCGCGTCGGTGATGCGCCGGAGCAGCGTCAGCGCGAGCGCGAGCGTGTGCTCGGCGGCCGCCACGATGTTCCCGAGCGGGGCGTTCACCACGTAGACGCCGCGGGCGGTCGCCGCGGGAACGTCGATATTGTCGACGCCGACGCCAGCGCGACCGACCACGGCCAGTCGCGGTGCGGCGTCAAGGACCTTCGCGGTCACCTTGGTCTCGCTCCGGACGATGAGCGCGTCGACATCGGAAAGGCGCGATACGAGGTCGGACTCGGCAAGCCCGGTCGTTGTGCGGACCTCGCATCGTGCGCGGAGCAGGACGAGGCCGTCCTCGGCGAGAGGGTCGGCCACATGTACAACGGGTTTCCTGAGGGGGGTCGCAGGGGGTTCTCCCCTTGCGATGGAGAGGTCTAGCGCCCCCACTCGCCTATCGGCGGGTGCCGACGGTGTCCGCGCGCGCGCCGGACCGTGCACCAGGTCGCGTCGTCTGCGGCGCGCTCTCGGCATACGCGCGGAGCGCCGCGGCGATCGCCTGACCCGGCTCGACCGGCTGGTTGAAATCACGGAGCGCGAGCTCCAGGGCGCTGAAGAAGTTGAGGATGTCCTGGAGCGTCACGAAGCCGAGGTGACCGACGCGAATGAGCTGGCCCTCGAGCTTGCCCTGGCCGCCCGCGACGATCGTGTCGTAGTCGTCCCGTAGTACGCGAATGAGATTGCGCGCGTCGACGCGCGTTGGCGGACGGAACGCGGTCACGGCCGGTGACGCGTGCGCCTCGTCTGCGAACAGAGTCAGGTTCAGCGCCTGCAGCCCGCGGCGGGTCGCGCGCGCGAGATTCTGGTGACGGCGGAGGATCGCCTCGAGGCCCTCCTCGGCCATGAGACGGACCGCCTCCTGCAGCGCGATGTACACGGTCACCGCCGGCGTCGCCGGCGTCGCGCCCTTCTCGAGCGCGGCCTTGTACGTCGCGAGATCGAAGTACGCCTTCGGCAGGTCGGACTTCTCGTAGAACTTCCACGCGCGCTCGCTCATCGTGACGATCGACACGCCGGGTGGCGCGCCCCACGCCTTCTGTGAGCCCGTGACGCACACGTCGATGCCCCACTCGTCGATCTCGAGCTCGGCCGCGCCGGCGCCGGAGATGCTGTCGACGATGAGGAGCTTGCCCGACTCGCGGACGACCTCGCTGATCTCCTTCAGTGGATTGAGGACACCGGTCGAGGTCTCGTTGTGCTGGAGCATGACGGCCTTCGCGCCGTCCTTGCCCTTCTCCTTCGCGAGCTCTTCGCGAACGAGCTCGGGGTCGATCGCGCGGCCGAGCGTGATGTCGACGCGACGGGCGTCCACGCCGTAGGCCTTGCAGATCGAATAGAAGCGCTCGCCGAACGCGCCGTTGATGAAGACGAGCGCTCGGTCGCCACGCGACAGCGTGTTCGCGACCGCGGCTTCCATCGCCCCGGATCCAGACGCCGTGAGGGTGAGCACGTCACCCTGCGTGCGCAGGAAGTCCTGGAGCGCGCGCGTGAGCGCGGCCAGCAGCGCGGCGAATTCGGGGCCGCGATGATTGATCATCGGTCGGGCCGACGCGGCGAGCACGCTCTGCGGCACCACGGTCGGTCCTGGGATTCGGAGGTTCTGGGGGCGGTACATGTTCTCTCCCTCTAACCTGAGCGGCGGAGGTGGGACTCCTCGAATGATGCCAGCCCGCAGGGCCTGTAACAAGGAGCGAAGCGAGCATTCCTGAACCGAAATTCGCTCCTTCGATCCTGGGCGCCGACTTCGGCCGTCTCGCCGAGGCCGTGGGCGCGCTCGAAAGGGGCGGGGCGGACTGGGTCCACGTTGATGTGATGGACGGTCACTTCGTGCCGAATCTCACATTTGGCCCGAAGATGGTGGCCGACCTGCACCGTGCGACGCGGCTGCCGCTCGACGTCCACCTGATGATCGAGCGCCCCGACGACTGGGTGGACCGCTACGTCGACGCCGGCGCCGCGTACGTCGTTGTGCATGTGGAGGCGGCGCGCGCGGTCTCGGCAACGCTATCCCGGATCCGCGCCCGCGGCGCGAAGGCCGGGATCACCCTGAACCCCGACACGCCGGTCGAGGCGATCCTGCCGTTTCTCGCCGAGGTCGACCTCGCGCTCGTGATGAGCGTCAACCCGGGATTCGGCGGTCAGAAGTTCATCGACAGCGCGATCGGCAAGCTCCAGCGCTTGCGCAAGGAGATCGACGCCCGACGGCTCGTGGTCGAGCTCGAGGTCGACGGCGGCGTCAAGCTCGATAACGTCCGTCGCGTTGTTGACGCGGGCGCGTCAGTCGTCGTCGCCGGCTCCGCGGTATTCGAATCCCCCGACGGCGTCGAGGCAGCCGTGAAGAAGTTCCGCGCGCTGCTGTGAACCGCAGACCCGTCGTCGTCGCCGCCATCGGCGTCGCGATCGCGTCGCTCGCCGCGTGGTCTTTCGTCATCCGTCCGGCGCTCGACACACCGGAGCGCCGGGTCTCGGCGTATCTCAGCGCGACCAGCTCGGGTAATGAAGCGTCTGCGCTCGAAGCGTGGGTGCCGTACCCCGCCAATGTCCTGCTGAGCACCGAGCTTCGGGCGCGGCGCGCGGACCTCACGCGCGAGCTCGCGACGCTTCGCGTCGGGCGCACGTACGCGATCCAGTCCGTCGATTGGTGGCGAACCTGCTGTGAGCCGGGGATCGTGGACGGTCCGGGCACTGCGGGTCTCGCTCGGATGCACGTGATCGCGACGGATCAAACAGGGAACGAGCACCGCCTCGTCAAGCTGACGTGGTGGGGGGATGCGGCTGGCGAGACTTTCGGCTGCTAGGTGCGAGCGATCTCCAGCGCGAGCCGCGCCCGGAGCTCGACCTCATCCCACCGTTTGCGAAAGGCGCTGTAGGCCACGCCGTCGAGGGCGATCCGCAGGGAGTAGCAACGTAGTCGCTCCACAAAGTGCGGCACCTCGAGTCCGATCGCGGCGTAGTGCGCGCGCGCCTCGGCGGCGAAATCGATGTTCCGCCAGGCTGGGAACCACGGTCGGTAGAAGACGAGGTTCGCGATGTCGTAGAGGAAGTCGCCGTACTTCGAGCTGCCCCAGTCGAGCACACCGCTGATGCGATCGCCGTCGACGAGGACGTTGCGGTTGATCAGATCGTCGTGGAAGAGCGCTCGCTCCTCCGGACAGTCCTCGACCATCTCCACCAACCGTGCGTAGCCTTCTTCGAACGCACTAGCTTCGGTCGGCCAGTCTCGGAGTAGCTCGCGCCAGCCAGGAGCGCCGCGCGTCGCCGGCTCATTGAAGAAGCCCAGCAACCAGTCGCGCCAACTTGCGTGGGACGTGCGGCCGTTCGCGCGCCACCCACCGAAGCCCGACCACCGGGACAAGTCGACGTGCCGCATCGCATCCATCGCGGCGAACAGCGAAGGGAGGATCCGCCGCATCCGAATCTCGTCGAGACCGTCGATGTGCTCACCCTGCATCCGCGGCGCGATCGCGTAGAAGCCTCCGAGCGCCGGGCCCCAGTCGATGGTCGCCGGGATCGGCAGCGTCGTCGACGAGAAGTGCGTCGCCGCGTACTCGTCCTTCTCGAAGTCCTCGTCGTAAACGCCGAAGCGTGCGACCACATCCAACTGGGCCGTTACGACCGAATACACGACGGACCACTCACCTGGTCGCATGACGGTGATCCGCGCCGAGGGCCCGAACCGTTCGCGCAGGAAATCGCGGTGCGGCTGGTCGACGTCAGTCTTCGTCGCCAAGGCCGAGCTCCCCGAGTCGCTTGTCGCTGATGCCGAAGTGATGGGCGATCTCGTGGACGACGGTGTCGCGGACGATCTCCGCCTGACGGCGCGGCGACGCGCTGATCCGCTCGATCGGTCGGCGGAAGATGCTGATGCGATCGGGCAGGTAGGGCTCCATCGCGCCGCGGTCCGTCAGCGGAACGCCCTCGTACAGGCCGAGGAGCTCCCCGTCGCCCCGCAGCTGCTCGGGCGTCGGCTCGTCCTCGACGACGATCTCGATGTTGCGCATCCGCTCGCGGAACTCCGCGGGCAGCTCGTCGAGCGCGCGCGCGACTAGTCGTGCGAACCGCGCCTGCCGGAGTCGTGACATGTTCGCGACTCTAGCCCTCGCGCTAGGCGGCCTCCTGCTCCTCGGCGAGGGCGGACCGCAGGCGTCGCAGCGCTCGCGCCCGGACACGACAGACGCCCGACTCCGACAGTCCCACCGAGACGCCGATCTCACGCAGCGTCAGGCCGCGGCCATACGACAGCACGATCACGCGCCGCTCGAGCTTCGTGAGCGCGCGAAGCTCACGCGCCACACAGTCCCAACGCGGATCGCGGGGCGCCCCGGAGGCGTCGGTCGCATCGGGCGTCGCGAGGCCAGCGTCGCCCAGCTCCGCGAGCCGGTCGAGCGAGATCTCGACGTACGGCGGCGGGAGGTCCACTGCGATGCGCTGCGCCTCGCGATAGGCCCGCCGCGCGGACCGCGTGAGCGGGTCCCGCTCCCGCAGCGCGTCGAGCACCTGGCCGCGTACGCGGCGGGCGGCGTAGGCGCCGAACGAGGCCCCAAGGTCACCCCGATAGCGCTGCGCGGCCTGCACCAGACCGACGACGCCCCAGGCGATCAGGTCCTCGCGATCCGCCCCGCGACACCGCGGATCCAGTGACCGCGCGGCCACCGCTCGCGCGAAGGCAAGGTGCGCGATGATGCGCTCGCCGCTCGCCGGATCGTCCAACCCAGATCACGCTCCCCGGCGGCACCGTATGCATGCGGAGACAAGGTGTCAATAGCGAGTTGACGAAGTTGACGAAGATATCCACAGAAGCTGAGCTCTTTTTCGACCGGTACGCATACCCGGATTGGCTCCGCGCGCACAGCCTGCTCGTCGGCCGCATCACCGAGACGATCGTGTCGGCGCGCGCCGACGTGCGGGGCCAGGCGCAGGACATCGCGCTCGCGGGATATCTCCACGACATCGGCCGGAGCCCGCTCCTCGCCGGCGATACGCGCCAGCACAACGAGCTGTCAGCGCTCATCCTCGCGGCCGAGGGCCTCGCGGGTTCGGTCGAACCCGCGCGCCGGCATGCGATCTATACGGTGCTCGATCCGGCGACCGCGCCCGCCACGCTTGCGGACAAGATTGTCTACGTCGCGGACCATCGCGGGGACATGAAAGTGGTGACGGTCGAAGAACGCGCACGCGACACCGCGAGACGGCATCCGGGTTTCGCGAGCGACATTGAGCGCGCAGTGCCGGCCGCGAAGCTGCTTGAGAAGGAAGTGTTCGCCGGTCTGCCGTTTGCAGCGGACGAGCTCGAAGCGCACCTCATCACATGAGCGACTTCTTCAGGCTGCAGAAACACATCGACGAGCTGTCCGCGATCGGGGCGCGCGACGGCGCGGTGACGCGCCTCGGTCTCAGCGCCGAAGAGCAGGCCGCCCGTGACCTCGTGGGGTCGTGGTGCGCCGCGCGTGGTGCGCAGCTCCGCCGCGACGCGGCCGGGAATCTCTTCGCACGCTTCGCCGGCGAGCGCGACAACGATCCGGTGCTGCTCGTGGGCTCGCACGTCGACTCGGTGCCCGAGGGTGGTCGATTCGACGGCGCGCTGGGTGTGATCTGCAGCGTCGAGGCGATCGAGTCGCTCCTGGACGTTGGCACTCGTTTCCAGCGGCCCATCGAGGTCGTCGCGTGGGCCGATGAAGAGGGCGCGCGGTTCGGGATCGGCCTCTTCGGGTCCGCGGCCGCGTTCGGGCGCCTGCCCGCGCGCGCGTCCGAGCGCACCGACAAGAACGGGATCTCGATCGTCGACGCGCTACGCGCGCTGGGCGAGACCGGCGACCCTGCGCTCGCGGCGCGCGATCCGCGCGAGATCGCGGCCTATCTCGAGCTTCACATCGAGCAGGGACCGCGCCTCGCGGAAGCGAATCGCCCGCTTGGCGTCGTCAGCGACATCGTCGGCATCGTGCACGGCCGCGTGACGGTGAAAGGTCGCGCCGACCATGCTGGCGCGACGGTGATGACGGCGCGGTCCGATGCGCTGCTCGGCGCGGCCGAGATGGCACTCGCGCTCGAGACTGCGGCGCGCTCGCGTGAGAACACGGTCGGCACGGTGGGGGAGATCGGCGTGCGCCCGGGCGCGAAGAACGTCGTGCCTGGCGAATGCATCTTCTCGATCGACGTGCGCGCACCGGATCAGGCACGCATCGACGCTGTCATGGCGGATCTGCGCGATGCGGTGGCACGCGTTTCCCAAGCGCGCGGACTCGAGACGTCGATCGATGTGTTCAACGCCGTGCCACCGACACCGCTCGACCTCACGATGCGCGACATGTTCGCGAGGGCGGCGTCGAGCGTGGGCATCGAGGCACCACTCCTCTCGAGCGGGGCTGGCCACGACGCCCAGAACCCGGCGCTCGCCGGCGTGCCGACGGGAATGCTGTTCATCCGCTCGACCGGCGGCAGCCACACGCCGCGCGAGTCGGCGGCGACCGTCGACGCGGCGCTCGCCTCTGACGCGCTCGCGTTCGTCCTCCGTCGCATCGCGGGCTGACCGCAAGCCGCTATGCTGCGGTTGCCAGTTGACGTGAACTGGCAAAGTCGCTCCGGGGAGTGGCGCGTGGCGACGACTGTCGGCCAATATCGCATCGGGGAGCTTGCCGCGAAGGTCGGACTGACCGAGCGGACCATCCGCTATTACGAGGAGCTCGGCCTTCTCGAATCCGTGAAACGTCTGGACGGCGGCGTGCGCGTCTACACCGACGAGGACGTGCGTCGTCTCAAGTACATCGGCAAGCTGAAGATGCTCGGCCTCACGCTCCAGGAGATGCTCGAGCTCGAGCGCATGTACCAGCGGCATCGATCGAATCGAAACGTTCTGCCGCGTCTGGTGGAGCTGCTCGACGCGCACCTCGCCACCCTTGGTGATCGGATGAACGAGCTCGCCGCCCTGCGCGACGAGATCCGTGCGTACCGCGAGCACGTGACGCAGCGGCTCCTCGAGGAAGAGAAGTGAGCGAGGTCGTCATCGTCGGTGCGGCGCGCACGCCGATCGGCGCGTTTCTCGGCGGTCTCGCGCCGCTGGCGGCTCCGAAGCTTGGCGCGATCGCTATCCGCGCCGCGCTGGAACGGTCCGGGATCTCCGACGATCAGGTCGACGAGGTCTACATGGGGAACGTCGTGCAGGCCGGCGTCGGCCAGGCGCCGGCGCGCCAGGCCGCACTCGGCGCCGGTCTGCCGCAGAGCGTCCCGTGCACGACGGTGAACAAGGTCTGCGGCTCGGGTCTCAAGAGCGTGATGCTCGCGTCATCGCAGATCCTCGCCGGAGAGGCGCGCTGCGTCGTGGCCGGCGGGATGGAGTCGATGTCGAACGCGCCGTACCTCGCCCGCGGTCTGCGCACCGGTCTCGCGCTCGGCGAGCACCGCATCGAGGACGCGAACCTCGTGGATGGCCTCATGGACGCCTACGGCGGTGGTCACATGGGCCTCGGCGGCGAGAAGGCCGCCGAGTGCTGCGCTCTCACGCGCGAGGATCAGGATCGCTTCGCAGTCCGCAGCTATGAGAAGGCACTGGCCGCGCAGCGCAGCGGAGCATTCGACGCCGAGATCGTCACCGTCGATGTCCCTGGGCGCAAAGGCGTGATAACGACCGTCGCGAAGGACGAGACGCCGCGCGAGACGAGCCTGGAGGCGCTCGCGAAGCTCGCGCCCGCCTTCAAGCCCGGCGGCACCGTCACCGCGGGGAACGCATCGAAGCTGAACGACGGCGCGGCCGCCCTCGTCGTCGCGTCCGCGGACCGAGCGCGCGAGCTGCGCTCACGGGCGCTGGCGCGTGTCATCGCTCAGGCGCAATACGCGCGCGAACCAGAGCTCTTTCTCCTCGCCCCCAGCGGCGCGATCACCCGCGTGCTCGAGCGCGCGGGGTGGACCGTCGACTCGGTCGACCTGTTCGAGGTGAACGAGGCCTTCAGCGGCATCGAGGGCGTTCGCCGCGAGCTCGGCATCCCCGACGAGAAGTTCAACGTGAACGGCGGCGCTGTCGCACTCGGGCATCCAGCGGCGCGGGATCGTGTCGCTGTGTCTCGGCGGCGGCGAGGCAGTCGCGCTCGCGGTGGAGGCGCTGTGAGCGACGACCACGTCCCCAGCGTCGGCCCGGTGATGGCATTCACTTCGAGGCGCGCGGAAGTCGTGCGCTTCTACACCGAGATCGCCGGGCTCAAGGCGGACCTCCAGGGCGGCGCGACCTGGCTCGAGACGGAGAACGCGCAGGTCGTCGTTCACGACCCGGACGATCGCCAAACCGATGCCGAAGTACGCGCACAGCGCGGCTTCGTGGTGTGGTTCGGGATCGATGACGTCGCCAGCGCCTACGCGCGCGCAAAGGAAGCCGGCTGCGCGGTCGGAGCGTTCCAGGGCGACTACTTCTACGCTCGCGACCCCGACGGTCGCTACGTCGGCTTCCACGCGAATGAGGAGCATGGGCACGGACATGGCCACGACCACTGAGACGGTGACCGGCTTCGACCTGACCCTGAGCGAGGAGCAGGAGCTCGTCCAGCGGACCGCGCGCGACTTCGCGCGCGAGAAAGTGCTTCCGCGGGCGCGTGAGATCGACGAGCAGGGCAAGGTACCAAAGGAGCTGCTCGCCGAAATGGCGTCGCTCGGCTTCATGGGGATCTACGTCCCTGAGTCGTACGGCGGCGCCGGACTCGATGCGCTGAGCTACGCCCTCGTGACGGAGGAGATCAATCGCGCGTGCGCCTCGACGGGCGTCGTGATGTCGTCGCACGTTTCGCTCGTGGTCGATCCGCTCCTGCACTACGGAAGCGATGCGCAGAAGGACCGCTTCCTACGACCGCTCGCGCGTGGCGAGAAGCTCGGTTGCTTCGCGCTGTCCGAGCCGGCGTCGGGCAGTGACGCGGCGGCGATGCGTATGTCGGCGCGCCGCGACGGCGACGCGTGGGTGCTGAACGGAACGAAGAACTTCATCACCAACGGCGCCAGCGCTGACATCACGCTCGTCTTTGCGCAAACGGATGCAGCGTCGCGCCACCGTGGCATCGCCGCGTTCATCGTCGAGAAGGGGGCCGCCGGCTTCAGCGTCGGCAAGCTCGAGCACAAGCTCGGCATCCGCGGGTCCGACACGGCGCAGCTGGTGTTCCAGGACTGCCGCGTATCCACCGCGAATCTTCTCGGCGACGCGGGTGAGGGGTTCAAGATCGCGCTGTCCACTCTCGACGGCGGCCGCATCAGCATCGCGGCGCAGGCGGTGGGCATCGCGCGCGCGTGCCTCGAGGACTCGCTCTCCTACGCGAAGGAGCGCGAGGCCTTCGGCAAGAAGATCGTCGAGTTCCAGGCGATCCAGTGGAAGCTTGCCGACATGGCGACGGAGATCGATGCGGCGCGGCTGCTCGTGTGGCGTGCCGCGACGCTGAAGGACCGCGGCGAGGATCACATCCTCGCGGCGGCGCAGGCGAAGCTGTTCGCGAGCGACGTCGCGGTGCGCGCGGCGCGCGAGTGCGTGCAGATCTTCGGCGGCTACGGGTACCTCACCGATTTCCCCGCCGAGCGCCACTACCGCGACGCGAAGATCACCGAGATCTACGAAGGGACGAGCGAGATCATGAATCTCGTCATCGCGCAAGAGATCTTGAAAGGGTGATCGCGCCGACGCAGGGCCTCGCCCTTCTTCTGCTCGCGCTGATCGTGCTCGGGTTCGGCGGATTCTTCTGGCGCGCATCGCTGCTGTACCGGTTGCTGCGTCTTGGACGCAACGAGAACCGCACCGACAGCCCGGCACGCCGGCTGCGCGACGAGATCGTCATCTACCTCGGGCAACGCAAGCTCCTGAAGCGCCCGTATTACGTGCGTGGGATCGGGCATGCGCTGATCTTCTGGGGCTTTCTCGTCATCACCTACGGCAGCGCCGATCTGCTGCTCGCCGGTCTCCTTGGCCGGCATCTGCCGTTCACCGACACCGGCGTCTACGCCTGGACGCTCGACGTCTTCGCGGTCGCCGTGCTCGCGTCGGTCATCGTCGCGGTCGTTCGGCGCGCTTTGGTGAAGCCTCCGCGGATGCACATCGCGGCTGAGGGCTACGTGATCCTCGGGCTGATCTCCTTCCTGATGCTCACGCTCCTGGTCTTCGAGAGCGCCGGTATCGCCGCCGGCCAGCTGGAGTCGGGTGTGACGCCGCCGCCGCTCGCGGGTCTCGTGAGCCTCTTCGCCCGCGAGAGCTCTTCGGCTGTGTTCGCGGGCGCGTGGTGGGCTCACGTCGTCACGATCCTCGCCTTCGCGGTCTACCTCCCGCGCACGAAGCACCTGCACATCGTCACGACACTGCCGAACGTCTACTTCCGTTCGTCGCGGCCGCGCGGCGCCCTCCAGCTGATCGAAGAAATCGAGAGCAAGGAGACCTTCGGCGCGGCCAACATCCGGGACTTCTCCTGGAAGCAGCTGCTCGACGGCTACACCTGCACCGAGTGCGGACGCTGCTCCGGCAACTGCCCGGCGCTCGCCACAGGCAAGACGCTCGACCCGCAGAAGATCGTCCTCGACATCCGCGACCAGCTGCTGCGCGAGGGACCCAAGCTGCTCGCCGACGCGAAGTCAGAGACGACCGCGCCCGCGCACTGGGTCGAGACCAAGCCGGACGAGCTGTGGGCCTGCACGACCTGCGCCGCCTGCGTCGGGGCCTGCCCGGTCACGATCGAGCACATCGACAAGATCGTCGACATGCGCCGATCGCTCACGCTCATGGAAGGTGCGGCGCCGGCCGAGGCGCAGCGCGCGATGACGAACATCGAGCGGGCCGGTAATCCGTGGGGCGAGCCGCGCGAGACGCGTGGCGACTGGGCGAAGGATCTTGCGATCCCGACCTTCGCGGAGAAGCCCGACGCCGAGTACCTGTATTTC
>WNFL01012298.1_pt2 | contig 10969 bp, 7 predicted proteins | sample 5400361 | NCBI WGS metagenome assembly WNFL01 (sample SAMN13153351, study PRJNA577476) | soil metagenome | isolation source: 40 cm soil on Douglas fir-dominated hillslope | place: USA:California | collected 2013-09-17 | reverse complement strand
CGCCCGCAATCACCACCAGCGGCGAACTGCGCTTCGGCGCCTGCCTGCTCAATCCGCCCGAAGGCTATGCGCTTGCCGATCTCACGCAGGGCAAGCGCTTCGTATCGGATCTGCTGGCGGGCGAAAGCACGCGCATCGAGGGCGACGCGCCATGGCTCGACGACGCGCAATTGCCGCGCTCGGATTCGGCGCGGCTCGCGATACGCGTAACGCCCGAGGCATGGACCGGGCAGACGGACGAGCTTCTGATTCATCCGCGCAGCGTCGTCGCGGCGATCGCCGAATCCGCCGGGCTTGATGAAGATATCGCCGGACGTGTGCGCGCGTCGATGGACGCGCATCGACTCGGGCCGCTGTCGCTGGCCGCGTTGCTCGCGCCCGCAGAGCGAATCGGCGAAACCGCATTGGCGGAAGCTGCCCGCGCGCTGAACGTGCCGTTGCGCTTTGCCTCCACAGCCACCGATAGCTCTACCGCTACCGCCGAGAAAGCCGACCCGAAGCGATTACTCGAAGCAGCACTCCGCACGCCGCACGACACACTGCCCGGCGACACCGACATCGCGTTGGCCCTCGCCCACGCGCCGGTCGATCCCGAATCGATCGGCCACGCACGCGGACGCGTGACCGTCATCGGACTCGGCCCGGGCGACGTAGCGCTGATGGTCCCGGCCGCGCGCGCCGCGCTGGCCGCGGCAACCGACATTCTCGGTTACGAGACCTATGTGCAGATGGCCGGCCCGTTTCGCGCGGATCAGCAGGTGCACGGCACCGACAACCGCGAAGAGTTGCAGCGCGCGCGGCACGCGTTCGAACTCGCGAGCACGGGACGATCGGTTGCCGTCGTGTCTTCCGGCGATCCCGGCGTGTTCGCGATGGCGGCCGCCGTGCTCGAAGCGCTCGACGCGTCGGAAAACGCGCGCTGGGCGTCCGTCGAACTCGACATCCTGCCTGGCGTTTCCGCTGCGATGGCGACCGCCGCGCAAGCCGGCGCGCCGCTGGGCCACGACTTCTGCATGCTGTCGCTGTCCGACAATCTGAAACCGTGGGACGTCATCGAAAAACGCCTGCGGCATGCCGCCGAAGCCGATCTGGTGATGGCGTTCTATAACCCGATTGCCAGAGCCCGGCCGTGGCAACTCGACAAGGCGCTCGATATCGTCCGGCAATTCCGCTCGCCTTCGACTGTCGTCGTACTGGGGCGAAATGTCGGCAGGCCTGGCGGCCGGGTGATTCACACCACACTTGCGGAAATACGGCCGGAAATGGTCGATATGCGGACCATGGTTATTATCGGCTCGTCGCTTACCCGCGCGTTTTCTCTTTACGGCAACCGGGAATGGGTTTATACGCCGCGCTGGTATAAATGATGCGCGCGCGGCCCATTTTTCCCGGGCGTGTCGCCGCGCCCATCAACGCTCTGAATTGTGCAGTGCATTATTCCGACTTTCGGCTTTCGTCATGTGAGTCACCTGAACCGGTATTTCCGTGGTATTTATCGCACCGATATTCCACGGTTCACCCGGCCGCAAACGTATGGGTTGGGGGCATCGGACGTTTTCATTTCTCCGATGGCAGCGAAACTTTTTACGCCCATAATTAAAGTTTAATTCCGCGTTGCCGTATACGACCGATATAACCCTAAAGTAAGGTTGTCCGTCCATGTCTTCCATCGCGCAAACAGAAGTGCCAGTGTCGGCACGCCGCTCGAATGGCCGGTCACGCATCATGACGGCGCGCTGATTCTCGAGCGTGGCGCGATTGTCACCAGCGAAGCGGACCGCGACTTCCTGTTCCAGCACTTCCAGCCGCATCGCGGCGACGCGGACGAAACGCGGCCGGCCGTCACCCTCGTGGCCGCGGCGGCTGAAATGCCGCAGCCGAGCTCCATCGCCGACATGCATCTGACGATCGGCGCGCTTCTCGGTGTGCGTTCGCAGATCGGGCTCGGCCGTCCGATGCATCCGAGCCGTGTGATCGGCTTTGCGCCCAATCACACGCTGTTCGTCACGCCGCCGCTCGAAGACGGCCGGCCGACGCCGCTCGCGGTCAACGAAAACGTCGACGTCGTCGCGATCGCGAGCCAGGCCGTGTATCGCTTCACCTGCACCGTCGAGGCGCTCTGCAACTATCCGTTCAATTACGTCGTGATGTCGAAGCCCGGCGTGATCCGGCGACTGCGCGAGCGCCGCTCGATCCGCGTGCGCACGCATCTGCCGGTGCGCTACGGCAGCGAGGCGAACAATCTCTATGACGGGCTCGCGCTGGCGGACGGGATCAGCGCGCTCGGGCTGTCGCTGGTGGCATCGAAAGTATTGGGACGTGTCGGCGAACGCGTGCGGTTGTCGTTCCTGCTGAAATCCGGCGACATCGAGACGCTGATCCAAACGCGCGCCGTCATCCGCAATCTGCAGACCGACGAGACGCACGGCAACCTGACGACGCACGGCCTCGAATTCGATCTGCTCGAAGCGACCCAGCAAACCGCATTGAAGGCCTACGTGTTCGACCGCCAGGACGACGCGTATATCTGGACCAACATGACGCGGTGATTTTTCCGCGTCGCGGATCGCGTATCTTCCGTTGGGCTCGCTACGTGAGCAGATCCTCCGGTGTGCACCACGACGCGTCCCACGCTCGCGCCAGCTGTTCGCAGCGGCCGAGCCTGAGCGCACCGCGCTCGAAATCGACCAGCACAATCTGATCGGCAATCGCGGGACGCGCCGGCATATCGCCGCTGCGTCCATCCGACAGCAGCCATAGCCAGCGCTGCTGTGCCGGCTTGCGGCGCGCGGCGCGTCCGAGCAGATGCGCCGCCTTGCGCATGCCGATCGCGAGCGGCGTGCCGCCTCCACCGCTCACCGGACGCAGCCAGCGTTCATTCCACCAGCGGGGCACCGCGGGCCCGAAACGCACATCGGCGCGCGAGTCGCCAAAACACACCAGCGCCGCTTCGGCGCGCGCGGTGCCCGCACGGTCGAACATCGCGACCAGCAGACCCTTCGCCAGCGCAAGCTGCTGGCCGGTCATCATCGAACCGGAACAATCGAGTACGAAACAGTGCAGCACACTGCCCTTCGAGGCCTGATACATGAAACGCAGATGCGCCGGCGCCAGTGGCTCGCGCCGTTTGGCGGCGAGCGTCGACGGCCAGTCGATACGCGTACCCGGTTTGCGTCCACGTGTGCCTGCGCCTGCTGTTGACTGCCATCGAACGCCGCTGGTCGGTGCAGCGGCGGCGCTCCGTCGATGGCTCAGCGTTTTTTTGCCGGCAGCGGAATCACGCCCTTGACGTTCGCGGTTCCCGTCGGTTCGGGCGGCAGATGGCCCCAGTCGCTTTCTTCCTGGGACGCATGCGATTGCGTCGAATCAGACTGCCGCTGCGGCGCCGGTTGACGATCCGGCGGCTGCGCCGCGTGCGTCTCGCGCTCGTGACGACGATGCGCGAGCACGGCCTCCGCGACACGATCGACATGGCCGGTAGCGACCGTCGTTTCCTGTTCCAGCGCGGCCAGCGCGCGTGCGGCGCGCAGCATCACCAGATCGGCGCGCAGGCCGTCCACGGCTGCCTCGATGCACACACGGCTGACGTGCTCGTGAAGCGACTCGCTGAATGTCAGATTCGGCAGACGTTCGCGCGCGGCGTGAATACGCTGCATGTATGCCGCCTGCCGTGCTGCATACGTTGCGCGAAACGCGTGCGGATCGGCGTCGAACGCGAGCCGCGCCTTGACGATCTGCTGGCGCACCCGCGGATCGAAGCAGTTCTGCAGTTCCACCATCAGGCCGAAGCGGTCGATCAGTTGCGGCCGCAACTCGCCTTCTTCCGGATTCATTGTGCCGATCAGCACGAAGCTCGCCTCGTGGCTATGCGAGATGCCGTCGCGCTCGACACTGTTCACGCCGCTCGCCGCCGCGTCGAGCAACGCATCGACGAGCGCGTCGGGCAGCAGGTTGATCTCGTCGACATACAGCACGCCGCGATGCGCCTTCGCCAGCAACCCCGGCGAGAATTTTACCGAGCCGTCGCGCAAGACGGTTTCAATATCGAGCGTGCCGATCAGCCGTTCCTCGCTTGCGCCGAGCGGCAATGTGACCAGTTGTCCTTCCGGCAGCAGTTCGGCGAGCGCGCGTGCAGCCGTCGATTTCGCCGTGCCGCGCGGGCCGCTGACGAGCACGCCGCCCAGTCCCGGATCGATTGCCGCGAGCAACAGCGCCTGCTGCAACGCGTCCTGACCGATCAGCGCGGCAAACGGAAACGTGGCGCGCGCGGGGGGCGTAGCCGCGATATCGCGTGGATCCGTCGATGCGTTCATTGTCGTGTTCCTTCGAGTTGCTGCTCGCTCGCCAGCAGATGCTGTTCGACCTGCGCGCGATAGTCGCCGGGGTGTTGCCACAGGCCGCGCTGCATCGCTTCGAGCAGGCGTTCGCAGATGCCGTGCAACGCATGCGGATTGTGCTGCGCGAGGAACGCGCGGGTATCGGCGTCGTTCAGATACGCGTCGGTGACGAGCGCATATTGATGATCGGAGACGACGCGCGCGGTCGCATCGTAGCCATACAGGTAATCGACGGTCGCGGCGATTTCCGCCGCGCCCTTGTAGCCATGCCGCTTCACGCCATCGAGCCATTTCGGATTGACGACGCGCGAACGGACCACGCGCGCGATCTCTTCATGCAGCGTGCGGATACGTGGCACGGCCGGATTGCTGTGATCCGCGTGATAGATGTGCGGCTGGCTGCCGGCGAGATGGCGCACCGCCGCCACCATGCCGCCCTGAAACTGGTAGTAGTGTCCTGATTCTGCAGGACCACATCGAGCGCGGCGAGACGCGTGCCGAACGTGTCGCGCGCTTCCTCGCCGGCGCTTTTCTGGGTGTACGCATAGCCGCCCCACGCCTGATACGCGCGCGACAGGTCGGCATCCGTCTGCCATTGCCGCGTGTCGATCATGTCCTGCAGGCCGGCGCCGTACGAGCCCGGCTTCGCACTGAATACACGCCAGCCGGCGCGGCGGCGTGCTTCGGCAGCATCCATGCCGCCTGCGATCAGCACGTCGCGCTCACGCAGCACTCGCGCGCGGATCGGATTCAGATATTCGGGTTCGTCGAGTTCGGCGACGGCCTGCACGGCCGCATCGAACAGATGCATCACGTTCGCGAACGCGTCGCGGAAAAATCCCGACACGCGCAGCGTGACGTCGATGCGCGGCCTGTCGAAAATCTCGACCGGCATGATCTCGAAGTCGGTGACGCGATGGCTGCCCGGCGCCCATTTCGGCCGCACGCCGAGCAGCGCGAGCGCCTGCGCGATATCGTCTCCGCCGGTGCGCATCGTCGCCGTGCCCCAGACCGACAGGCCGATCGCGCGCGGATAGTCGCCGTGTTCCTGCACATACCGCTCGATCAGCTGCTGCGCCGACTTCAAACCCAGCGACCACGCCGATTGCGTCGGAATCGCACGCGTGTCGACCGAATAGAAGTTACGGCCGGTCGGCAGCACGTCGGGACGTCCACGCGACGGCGAGCCGCTCGGGCCCGGCGGTACGAAACGTCCTTCGAGTCCGCGCTTCAGTTGCAGCATTTCCTGCGGACCGCATGCGTCGAGACGCGGCAGTACGTCGGTGCGCAATCGTTCGAGCACTCGCTCTGTTTGCGGCAGCGTGCCGGGTTCATGCGAGGCGATGTTTGTTTCGTTGTCGCCGCACATGCCGCGCAACAGTTCCGCCGCAAGCAGTTCCAGCCGTTCGCGCGTGTCGCCGTTGTGACGCCACGGTGCGTCGCTGACGTGCTGCAACAGCTCAGGCCGAGGTCCGTCCCAAAGCGCCGACCAGTCCGCCGTCAACGGATCGAACAGAGCGTCGACCTGCAGATCGCGCGCGAGCGCATCGATCAGTCCGGCCTTCTCACGTTGCCCGTCGCCGACAGGAAAGCGGCCAAGCGCCAGCAATGTGTCGCGACGTTGTACACCTTGCGGCGATTGCCCGAACGTATGCAGTCCATCGCGGATCTGCGCTTCCTTCAGTTCGCAGAGATACGCGTCGGCGCGCGTCAGCAATGCGTCTTCCGCATCCCGGCCATCGGGAATGCCGATGCTCAGTTCTTCATGCAGACGGTGCTCGATGATCGTTTCCAGAATCGTCCTCCGCAGCAGCTTCGAGCGGCGCGGATCGACCATCAACGCCTCGTAGTATTCGTCGACCTGCCGTTCGAGGTCCTGCAGCGGCCCGTAGTTTTCAGCACGCGTAAGCGGTGGCATCAGATGATCGATGATCACCGCCTGCGCGCGCCGCTTCGCCTGGCTGCCTTCGCCCGGGTCGTTGACGATGAACGGATACAGATGCGGCATCGGTCCGAGGATCAGATCGGGCCAGCACGTTTCGCTCAACGCGACGCTTTTGCCCGGCAGCCATTCCAGATTGCCGTGCTTGCCGACATGCACGACCGCATCGACACCGAAGCGGTGACGCAGCCAGAAATAGAACGCGAGGTACGCGTGCGGCGGGATGAGATCGGCATCGTGATAGCTGGCGTAATCGCCGCCATCGCGCGAACGGGCCGGTTGAATGCCGACGAACACATGGCCACAACGCCAGCCGGCGATCATGAAGCGGCCGCGCCTGATTGTCGGGTCGTGCTCGGGCAGACCCCAGCGTGCGTGCAACGCGTCGCGCGTTTCGGCGGGAAGCTGGCGGAAGTACACCAGATAGTCGTCGAGCGACAGGCTCTGCAATGCCGGGCGCAGATCGCGCACGGCGGGATCGTTCGTTACGCCCTGTGTCAAGGTTTGCATCAGTGCGTCGCCGTCGGCGGGCAGTTCGTCGACGCGATAACCCTGCTCGCGCAGCATCGCGAGAATACCGGCCACGGACGCCGGCGTATCGAGACCGACGCCATTGCCGATGCGCCCTTCGCTGACCGGATAGTTCGCGAGAATCAGTGAGAGCTTCTTGTCGGCGTTGTCGACACGGCGCAGACGGCACCAGCGCCGGCTCAGTTCAGCGAGAAACGCCACGCGTTCGAGATCGGGCTGATAGCGTACGACGTCGACTTCGGTGTGCGGACAACGATACGCGAGCCCCTTGAAGCTGATCGCGCGCGTGATGATGCGGCCGTCGACTTCCGGCAGCGCGATATGCATCGCGATGTCGCGGGAATTGAGCCCCAGGTTGTCCTTGAGCCACGCATCGCGATTGCCGCCGCTCAGGATCACCTGCATCACCGGGGCATCGCCGGCAAGCGCAAGCGGTTCGGGATCGTCGATCGCGGACGCCGCGAATGCCGTCGTATTCAGCACCAGCGCGACGTCGTGTTGCGCGCACAACTGTTGCACCACGTCGCGGCTCACTTCATCTTTCAGCGACGTGATCGCGATCGGCAGCGGATTCAGGTGCTGCGCGTCGAGCGCTTCGATCAGCGCGTCGAACACCGCGGTGTTGGCCGCCTGCAGATGCGCGCGATAGAACAGGATCGCGACCACGGGCGCATCGGCATGCCAGCGCACCTGCCAGTCTTCGACCGTCGGCACGTCGCGCGCCGGATGATAGAGCGCGGCGGCCGGCAACGGCTGCGGCAATGCAGGCTCGCGCCCCCAGCCCAACGTCCGGTGCGCGATGCAGCGCAGAAAATTCTCCGCGTTCTGCGCGCCGCCTTCACGCAGATAGCGCCAGAGCTGATGGCACAGCGCGGCGTCTGCGGTGCTGCGCGCGAGCAGGTTCGGGTCTTCCTGCAGATCGCCGGAAAACATCGCGAGTACCTGCTGTTTGCGCTCCGCGAGCGCGACGACCTGCTCGATACCGTAAGGCCAGTACGCCTCGCCGCCAAGATGATCGACGACGACAACCTTCGCATGCTGCAGCACGTCCTCGACGTAAAAATCGACCGACGCCGGTTGCCGCAGGAACGTGACATTCGCGAGCCGCATGCTCGGAAAACCGGCGCCCAGCCGCGGAAAGACGCTCGCCAGCAGCGACAGCGTCGTATCGGCCGAACTCAGCACGACGATGTCCGCCGGCTTCTGGTCGATCCGAATGACGCCTTCAGTATCGTCGACAAAACCGCCCGGCGTGGTGCGCAGCAGATGCATCGCGTTACGCCTTCTGCAGCTCGCCGCTCAACGCGACATCGAGTGCCTGTTGCAGCGCGGTGCGATCGAGGTCTTCGCCGATCAGCACGAAGCGGCTCGCCGGCGTTTCACCGGCCTGCCAGCGGCGATCGAAATAGCTGTCGAAGCGGCGCCCCACGCCCTGGATCACGAGACGCATCGCTGCGCCCGGCAGCGCCGCGAAACCCTTGACGCGGTAAATCGTATGGTTTTCGACGAGTGCCTGCAGTGCTGCAATCACGGCCTCGCGCGACTGCACCTGTGCTTCGACCATCACCGAATCGAATTCGTCGTGGTGGTGATCGGCGTCGTCGGCGGAACCGTGATGATCGTGGCGCAGATGGATCGAATCTTCGGAAGCAGACTGCAAACCGAGCAGCGCATGCAGATCGAGCTGGCTCATGTGCGCGCGCACCCCCTTCACCTGCGGCGGAATCTCTTCACGGATCACGGCCTCGACGGCGGCCTGCCGCGTCTCATCGAGCAGATCGGTCTTGTTCAGGATCACCAGATCGGCCGCCGACAGCTGGTCTTCGAACAGTTCATGCAGCGGCGATTCGTGATCGAGATTCGGATCGGCCTTGCGCTGCGCGTCGAAGGCCTGCGGATTTTCCGCGAACTGGCCGCTCGCGGCGGCCGGACCGTCGACCACCGTCACGACTGCATCGACCGTGAAGCTGTTCTTGATCTGCGGCCAGTTGAACGCCTGCACGAGCGGCTTCGGCAACGCGAGACCGGATGTTTCGATCAGCACGTGATCGATCTGGTCGCGCCGCTCGACCAGCTTTTCCATCACCGGGAAAAACTCTTCCTGCACCGTGCAGCACAGGCAGCCGTTCGCCAGTTCGTAGAGTTGCCCTTCGACTTCGTTACCATTGTCGTCGCAACCGATGCCGCAGCCCTTGAGGATTTCGCCGTCGATGCCAAGTTCGCCGAATTCGTTGACGATCACCGCGACCCGCAGCCCGCCCGCGTGTTGAAGAATATGCCGCAACAACGTGGTTTTGCCGCTGCCGAGGAAGCCCGTCACAATGGTGACGGGAATCTTGCGCGTCTGCATTCTGACTCCGGGGTGTGAAGCGTGATCGAAGGTCGCCGGGCGAAACGCGGGGATGATGAGCGGCGTTTTCGTGGCGACCGGATATTCGATGGGTTCATGGACGATACGCCGCATCCCCGCGGCGCCAACCTGGTATTTTCTGGCCGGTATCCGGGCTGGCGAAAACGCCGCTTCACCTTCCCGCGCGTTCGACATGTCGCGCAGTGGATAGATGCGTGTGCACATGATGCGCACGCATTGAAGCCGGCTTTGCATCGCTTTCTCGCGATGCCTTCGCTTACCGTTGCGGGGGCAGCACAGGTTGGCCCGATCCATGCAGACAGGGCGCCCTGTTTCCCGTTTAACTGCGCGCACGGGAGGCGTGCGCGCGAGCACCAGAGTGCGTGCGAGTGTAGGCCCGCCGGCGGTCGACGTCAAGAAAGCGCCTGCCGTAAAGGCCTGTGCTATCGTATGCGCGCGTTTGGTGCTCGCACGCGCGTTCGCGTGTGCAGTTAAACGGGAAACAGGAAGCGTGGCAAATCGCTCGACCTGTGCTGTCCCCGCAACGGTAAGCGGCCAGCGGACTCGTTTCCGCGCATGTCGTCCGATGCCACTGCCTGCTTCGCGCAGGTGGGAAGGCGAACGACATGAGGCCGTCAGCCCGGATACCGGCCAACGCAAGGGGCGACCGTCGCGATCGCCGAACGCCCGATCCGCGGGGGACGGAGTGAGGCGCCTGAGCGCGGCCGGCCGCGTGCGCATTGCCGCACCGCCGCCACGCATGACGTATGGCATCGCATGACGCATTCATCTTCCGGGCCGGTTCTCCCACCGGCCTGTTCGCTCCTTTCCCCTGCCTTCACGGCGCGGCTCGCGCCGTGCTGTGTGCAATGAGCCGCGCCTGGCTGATCGGTGCCGGCCCCGGCGACGTCGAGCTGATGACGCTCAAGGCGACGCGCGCGCTCGCCGAAGCCGATGTCGTGCTTGTCGACGATCTCGTGAATCCCGAGGTGCTGCAGTTCGCGCGTGACGACGCGCTGGTCGTGTATGTCGGCAAACGCGGCGGACAGCCGTCGGCGTCGCAGGCGAACATCGTTTCGATGATGCTCGATCATCTGCGCGCCGGGCGCAGCGTCGCGCGGCTCAAGGGCGGCGATCCGTTCGTGTTCGGCCGCGGCGGCGAGGAACAGCAGGCGCTGCAGGGAACAGGCATTCACGTCGAAATCGTCAACGGCATTACGGCCGGCATCGCCGCGCCGGCCGCGATCGGCATTCCCGTCACGCACCGCGATCATGCACAGGGTGTGATTTTCGTGACCGGTCATGGCGCAGGCAGCGGCGAGCCGGACTGGCGCGCGCTCGCCGCCACACGGATGACGCTGGTCATTTACATGGGCATGCGGCGCCTGAACGATATCGCCGCAGCGCTGCTGCAAGCCGGTATGGATCCGCAAACGCCGTGCGCCGCGATCGAATCCGCGACGCGGCCGGAACAGCGCCATGTGACTGCGCGGCTCGATACGCTGGCTGCGGATGTGGCGCACGCCGGTCTGGGATCGCCTGCGATCGTCGTTATCGGCGGTGTGGCGGCGCTGGCTTCATCGAGTGAAAGCCGCCACACCCCGGCGCGCGACGAGTCATGAAAGCGCTAACCATCGGCATCGGTTGCAGGCGTTTAGCGTCGGCACAACAGATCGATGCGGCCGTGCGCGTCGCGCTGGCCGGCCGACCTCTCAATGACGTTCGCGAAGTCGCCTCGCTCGATTCAAAAGCCGCGGAGCCGGGGCTGGTCGAATTCTGCGCGCGTCATGCGTTGCCGTTGCGGACCTT
>WNFL01371119.1_pt1 | contig 10970 bp, 20 predicted proteins | sample 5400361 | NCBI WGS metagenome assembly WNFL01 (sample SAMN13153351, study PRJNA577476) | soil metagenome | isolation source: 40 cm soil on Douglas fir-dominated hillslope | place: USA:California | collected 2013-09-17 | reverse complement strand
ATAATACAGTGGTTGGTAATTGGCTAAATAATCTATTGACTGGTGTTGAACTTTCCAGCGGTTCTACAGAAAACACTGTAGAAGCAAACACTTTTGTTGGGGTGTCTACGTTATATCAGATAGACAGCACCTCCTCCATTCGCGAACCATTCACGGCTGGACTATTTACATTCACGTCAAATGCTGGTGCGACGCCTTCAGTAGCGAATGGGCATACATTTCAAATTGTCAATAGTGCCCCGCAGAACGTGACGAACTTCACAGGCGGCGTTTCCGGTCAAGAAATTATAGTCCAGTTTGGTGATAGCAATACAACTTTGATCGTCTCTGGAGGTTTATTTAAAATCTATGGGACATTTTTATCGCTGGGTTGGTATACATATTCATTTCCTTCAGTTTTCAGCGGTTTAGATTTGCTAAACTCTACTATTTATGCCATAGTGAAGATCAGAGGAGTACATATCATGAACCCGATTACTAACCCAGCATGGATGACAGTTCTTAATGCTGTAGGTGTTATCTATGGCGCACTTGAATCTAGTGGTGTTCTAAATACGCTTGGTGGCAGCAAAGCTGGTGGTATTGCAGTTCTCATAATTACCGCTCTTAATGCTGTGGCACATGCCTTCACACCACCTGTAGCAGGCCCGCTTGCCAAGTAAGGGATGCCACTAGTTAACTACGCCTAAGAAAATCTGTTTAACAAACAGATCAAATTCTGCTTTCTCAATTTCTGGGTTTGGTTTTGGTTGCCATTCAGGCAATTCATCCCATCGTTGCCGTGGTTCCCTCAATTGACTTGGTGTGAGGAACACTAGCTCGGTATTTGCTTCATAAAGGGGTGAAGGTCGGGGCAATGGTATGAGAGCAGCCGCTGGAAGGTTCGAACTTCCGACCCCCAAAGTCAAAGTTTGGTGCTCTGAACCAAATTGAGCTATGCGGCTATGGTCATATCTTTTATCTTTGGTAGTAGGGTAATAACATTTCTCTCCAATATGCCCTTTCATTTGAAATGTCCACGACACCCATGCATCAGGCGAATGCCTGCGGACGCCATAGGCATCAGCAAAACAGGCAGTTTCTGATTTAGCTTGAGTGGGTATCAGTATCATGGCTGTCAGTAGAAGTAGTTTTTTCATTGTATTGTTAGAGATTGGCATCATCCACTGCCTTCTTAAAAGAATCAAATTCCTTCAGTACTTTCTCAAGTGGTTCATCATCATCTCTCAGGTACAAGAAACCACGGTATTTAGGATCACGGGCGGCGTAAAACTTACCACCTGCTTGACAGTCTTCATACTTAAGTTCGGCTAGTGAAGTTTTAGCCATTTTTGATCCTTTTGAGAAATGGTCGGAGTGACAGGGCTCGAACCTGCGGCCTTCCCGCCCCAAGTTCTATATTTGGTCTGGGTGACTGGGCTCGAACCAGCAACCCCTGCCTTCCAAGGGCAGTACTCTACCATTGAGCTACACCCAGACTATGGTGAATAATTGATTAATCCATTGTGTATTGCTGTATGACAGTTTCGGCAAACAAGAACGCACTCCTTTATTTCCTTCAAAATTCTTGATAGAGACCACCCTCTTATATGAGAAAAGGCTGGGTCCTTTGTTGTTGGGTCTAAATGATGAATATCTAAAGAGCAAGGATACTTGTCAAAGCCACAGATGACACATTTTCCTCCAAGAAGTAATCTTATTGACGCCATTTTTTCCTTATTTTTATTAGTCGTGTAGTTATTATGGCATCTTCCACATGTTCGAACTTTATTGCCATAAAATTTAGTTGGATTTGTTTCACCACAAGTGCCACAAAATCTAGGGTTTAGGTCTTTTTCTTCCTTTCCATGAGGCCCCCTTCTTGTTTTTAGATTATATTTTTTAAGCCAATACCTAATATTTGTGAAGGAGCAACCTTCACGTCTGCCAATTTCACGAACGCTTAACCCCAAAGCAACCATGCTTTCAAGTTTTGTCTTTTTAATTTCCAATGATCTTTTGGCAGGCATAGGCTCTATTGTAACACAGAGCCTTGCACTGTCAAGCTCTACCACTGAGCTACACTCCGACTGTTTGGTTTATTTAGGTTTGAGTTTTAGCAGCTTCACGTAAGACCGCAATTACTTCTGATTTTTTTCGCCCAGGATCATCGTTCCATCCGACTATACGCAAACCCATCTTAATGGCTATCCTGATAATAGCCTGATTAACTAGGGATGATTGTGTAGCATGGTCTGGGTTCTTACAGCCAGTATCAACCTTTATCAAGGCTCCTAGCATACAAACAGCCCCTTTATAATAAAGATGATTCTTACACCATCTATGAGTTTCAAGATAATCTGCTGTCCTGTGCATAAGCAGCCCAACTGCGTCTAGTTCAGTTTCAACAGGCTTATCTTTGTTTGGGTCCCATAGCATTTGTACTCTCCTATGTTGAGCTTTATGGTGCCCCCTACCGGATTCCAACCGGCACGCCCGAAGGCACAGAATTTTAAGTTCTGCGAGTCTAGCAATTTCTCCAAGGGGGCGTGTCTAACTATACCGATTTAACTTTGTCACGAAAGCCTTCACGACCAATAGAACGCCATCGGTTTAAGTATCTTTGAGGGTGCTTTATCTTGACATCAGGAACACCATTCTTTTTGATATGCCTGATGGTGTTCCTGAGTGACACCCCTTTGGGTTTTTCATCCATAATCTAGTCCTTTTATTTTCAACTGGTTCTTTATTCAAATGCATAGGTGGGCAACCAGTCCAATCTTTAAGGTCAGTCTTAGACCTTGCGGTATCAAGCATCTCAAGTATTTTATGGGTGGGTAATTCCCATACCCAATCAGGAATATCAGTTATTGTTGGTTGTTGCTTTGTCATATTATTCTGCTCCCGTTTTCATCTTTTTCAATTAGGATAGTACCCGCGAAATCTCCGTAGGAAATAGCGTGGTGATCCACTACAACTACTACCCTGTCATTATTTATAGCCCGGTCACGGAGAGTGTTCAATGTATCAGTTATGCCTTCTTCAGTTATATGCTCACTGGGTTCATCGTACAGTTCTACCTTAGAAACTAATCCAGCCCTTTCCATGATTAAGTTGGCTAATCCAAAGCACCCTGCCAACTTCACCCGTTGGGTTTCACCAAAGGATAAAGTTTCATATTTAGCTGTATAACCTTTAGGATCAGTAATTAGAGTGATAAATCCTTTTGTTATTCCCCCACTTTTATTTTCTCGTTCTATATCGAATTCTATCTTCCAGTCTCCTAAACCTAAAGAAGCCAAATTATTGTTGACTTCTACTTCTAAAGTTCTAAGTGTTTCTTCAATAATGTGCAAACGTAATCGTTTAAAACCTGCAACCCAGAAATGGATTGCAGCATAATCTTCATTTAACTGAGCGATTTTAGATTTTGTATCGTCGATCTTTTTATTTACCTCTGATACTCCATTACGCTTTTCTGCAATCATTTGATCAAATTCATTTTTTTGTTCTTTTGACTTTTTTATTTCTATTTCTAATCTTTTGTATTCGCGTTCTAAGTATATAATTTCATTTTCAATGGCATTTTTATTGCCTTTAGTTTTTGTTTCCTTCGTTCTTAGTTGCATAAATTCAATGTCTAATTTTGAGATCAAGGTTATAATCTCGCTTTTATTGATATTTATTTCTTTTTTTGCATCAATCAGGACTGCTTTCAGCCCTTGGAAGGTTTTCAAACCGCTTTCAAGTTTTTTGGTTTCCTTTATCAGGTGCTGTGCATCTACTGGTTGTTTGCATACAGAGCATATAGCCCCAACGCCTTCAAGTTGTTTGAGTGAGTCTTTTATGACTGTAATCTTATGATTTGTGACCGATAATTCTTTATCAGCTTCAGCCAGCTCAAATTCAAGGTCTTTAATATGCTGATCCTGTTCTTTTACAGCATCTTCAGCACACCTGATTTTAGTCCCCAGTTCCTTTAGGGCTAGATCAAAGACTGTTATTTCAGTTTTAAATTCTTCAATATCAGCGATAATTTTGTTAAGTTCTATTGATAAGTGCTTTATTTTTTCAGCCTTCTTCTGATCAAATTCTTCACTTTTGACTTGCAAGTCTTCCATGGTTGAAATAATGGCTGTAAGACGCCCATTGAGTTGGGCTATCTCTCTTTCACATGTGGCAATTGAATCTTTAATTTCATTAGATTTTTCTAAGGCTAGTTCTGACTTTTCAAGCCATAGATCTAAATCCATAATTTGTGAAAATAACGTAAGTTTTTCTCCAGGTGACAAATCAAGAAATGAATTTCCTGCCTGAGGTATAATTACTGAGTAAAGGAATGACTGGAAATTGAGTCTTAACTGTTTAGTTAACGCCTCACGGTCTATAGTATTCCCGTTACAGGTCAGCGAATTTGGATTTTGAGTAGCTTTAACTGTCAGTTCTTCATTACCAACAATTAAAACCACACGTACAGAACAACTATTGTGCCCCCTAGCAATAACGTCGTTAGCACGCAGGCTGCGTGTAGTCTTCCCATATAGTACCCAACATACAGCGTCCAAAAGACTAGATTTACCGATACCATTTCTATCCAAGCGTGGGTTGTCATTATTTTTACCTGTGAGAAAATACAAACCAGGAGCCTCACTGAGTACCCATAAGTGGGTACCAATGAAGCTCCTGAAGTTTGTAAGTTCTACACTTTTGATGCTGAACATCTATTTGATAAAGGCACTCATTAAGCCCGGTACTCTCTTGACACTCGGTTCGCTCTATACTTGCGGTACTCTCGCCTGATTCGGCTTGTTTAATATAATACTTTAACTTATTTTTCCTTAGGTACACCAATCCAATATTTTTTTTGCCCTATCATTTTTCTGTATTCTTTTATGGCTATATTAGCCATTTCAAACATTATGCGATCGTTTAAGCTACAATCAGTCTTTACTATTTCCTTTGTTCTGCCAAGCCAATCAGTGGTGATCTGGCTATTGTAATAGGATCTCAGTTTTGAGGCGATTGCCTGATTATCACAGATACACGGTTTATGCATGGCACATAAGTTGCACCATATTCCGGCCTCTTCCATTGCTCTTAGCTCTGGGTCTTGACGGCATTTCTCAGCTTGGGCTGCATTCCATGCAGCGTTTTCGGTATGTATCCTATTCATACTTTAGTTCCTTAATGTAGGGTCTCACCGTTGCCTTCACCGTTTAGTTCTATTTCTTCAGTGTCAGGATCATCTTTAATTCTTTTAAGGATTGACTGTGCCAATTCCTTTGAAAAAGTAGCTATTGTATCAATATTTGTCATAACTTTATCTTCTTGGTCAACAATCGACGTAACGACTGATGCTATAACTGCCCCTATGGTGGCTATAGCATTATACGGTGATCCTGTTTCAGCAAGCAATGTTACAATTTTCTCACCCACATCATTATTGATGAGTTTAACTAGATCCAAATATACAGGTTTAGGGTCATCTTCTTCTGCCATTTAGTTTTCCTCAAGACTTTTCAATTTTAGTGCGTAGACGCTTCATGCGTTTATTAAAGTGAGGTCTGCCAAAAACTTCCCACCACGACGGGTCATCTTTAGCCTTGTTTGCACGGAGAGCCATATCTAACGCTTCATGCGCAATGTATTCAATATCCTCATACCCTGATTTCAATAACTATAGCGCTATCTTTTCTATAATTTTTTCTTCTTTTGTCATTTAACCTTCCCCTTTATCTGCAAGACGCATAGCATGTTCATGACGGAATTCTTCAAAAGCCTTTTCCAAAGCTTTCATTCTATAATCATACCAATCGAAGAAATGTCTCTTATCATCAAATTCTCTAATTAAGTATGTAGCAAGAACTTTCACTTTGTCTGCTGTATCGTATTGCCACGGATCTATGTTAATCATTTATTCATCCCTCAATTTTAACTATGGTTGTAGGGACTGTTGCAAGTGCAACTGCTTCCATAATGTAAACATCGCCACCATATTTCTTAGTTATTTCTGAAGCTGCTTTTTCGGCATCTTTAGGGTCTGTAAAATGTGCGTATCTATCTTCATAACTGTCCATGGTATAAACTGGTGATATTGTCCCTATTGGGAAATTATTTTTGTGTTTAACAAGTTTCCTATTATGCATAAGAACCCAGAATTTACCATTACCCATTGCTACCTCCTGATTCTACTAACTGAAGACCTACTGTTTTGATATTCGACGGCACTTGCTCGGCAGCACAAAACGTCTTAAAATAGTCCAAGTTTGATCTGTTTGTAGGGGTGTCATCTAAGCGTTGTCGTTTGCGTGCTTGAGCCACTCTGAGTTCTGTTCCATAAACCTCTACCCCTTTATCTTTACAGTAGTCAAGGATGGACTTTTTATGATTAGCCCATTCAACTGCTTCAGACCGTGGTAATTCTAAGGTGACTTTTACTTGATCACCTTTTTTGAGTTCAGGCATCTCCGACAGATCCCTTATTATTAATGATAGTTTCTTAGGTGCATCAAAGTATAGGTTTGTTTCCTTATAATTATCACGTAAAAGAACGCGTGGGGTATACTGGTCACCGTGTTTTATGTGGAACGGAGCGCCAATATAGGTTAGTAAAGCACCGTTGGAATTTACTACCTGTGGTTTGTGGATATCACCGCTATAAATTGTCTTGGCCTGCCTTGCTTCAGGTGGCAGCGCCAAGCCCGCCAAATGCCCCCCTAGCTCACTTATTGCACCCCCTATGGTGTTATGCATAAATACCAAGCACCCCTCAGTGACCGTTTTAAACGCTGTGTTTAGGGATGCTTGATTCGGCTGATGGGGTATGAATACAAGATCAGTGCCCCTGAATTTGATCCGGCTTGGTTTTGTATAAACAGTTATACCATCTAATTCGCTAACAAATTTAAAAAAAGGCATTTGTGGATCAATAAAGTCATGGTTGCCAATTGGGATTAGAACAGGTGGTTTTAATAGCAATAAAGATTCAACAAGTTTATTAACTAATGCAGATGAATGTCTGTCTTTCGCTTCCGTTAAGTCCCCAGCAATTATGGTTATATCAACATCAAATTGATCTTGCTGTTGGCGTAGCCAAGGAAATAGTTTAAATCTAGAACTATCTCTTGGCAGATCGGTGCAATGTAAATCAGATAAGATTAGTAGGCTCATTTATAAATCTTTTCAGAGGTTAGTAAAAGCGTCATCGCCAAGTTTATGTGACCAACAAGCCATAGTTACAGTTCTAGGGTCATCGACACGACCAGCCACGGTTAAGCCAACCCTTAACCCACACTTTTCACACTTAACAACCATAACCCCGCATCTAGGGGCAGGGTAGGGCAAGTCAGTTTTGCAGGTTACTTTTGCTCCGTGAGACAGATTAACGTCCTTACCCTTTGGGTAATCGGGGTGTGGAGGGCACTTTGGTTCACGACCGCTATCAATAAATTCTATTTTCATTTTTACTTCCATTTTTCCTTCGGAAGTTTACTGATTAATTCCTTTATAAATCTGTTGGCTTCAGCCAAGTAGGCATCAGCGTTTTCTTGCCCTGGTATATCAGGATGAATATGACTTCTGACGTTGAATGCCCTTTCTATTGTTGGGTCATTACGTAAATTCTGCATGGCTTTATTTAGGTCAACCATTTTTATTTACCCCCGTAAATGACTGTAAACCGCCAGAGCTACTACTACACCCAAAACAACCCAAATACCACGTACACCAAAATGTGGAACCTCCATCCATTCTACGAATCTGTATAGCGTATGTCCTTTTATTGGTTGCCCAGGTGCATAGTCATCCCTTGCCTGTCTATAACCTTCAAGGTGACCAAATAGTTTGAGTACGAACAATAGGGGTAGTATGATGAAAAGATGATAAAAGCCTGATGCGATAGTTGGTTGAGCCGTAAAGCCAGAAGCAGCTAGAACGGCTAAAGCTATATAATTTGACATATCCTTAGTGTACTTTTCCATTTGTTACCTCCTGTTTTACAGATCTTTTAGCAGTTTACTTAGGCCATGGCAAAGTTTCAGCTTTGTAAACTGTACCAAAGACAGGCCTTTCAGGCCCTAGAGGAATTATGTCGCGTGGGTATTTCTCAGGTTTAATTTCTACTTTCACGGCTTCATGGGAATGATCAGCAGGCCATCCGTTTATATGCCCCCACTCATGCCTTCGGACTCGCGGATCATCTACCCTGTAGATTACGTGAATAAACCTGCCATTCTCATATCTATTTATAGCGCATCCCAACCATGTTCTACCACCTGTTAAAGGTGGTAGGTGGTCTTGGTGACTTCTTCAAGTGATAAAATGTGTTCAATCACAGGTATTGATGGTCTGTGATCATAGATTGGTGGGGGCAGATCAAAGCCTGTAACTGGCATTTTTATCTCCTGTTCGGGTATTGGTCGAATAAAATTACGAATGTTGCTATTGTGAATACTAAAGTGCCCGCTAAACTGAGAAGTGTTGCTATAAGCCGCCAAGTATTTAGGATTGTAATACATGCATCAGGTCCGTGAGCGTCACAATTCCCTGTAGTATGAGCCATAATGATTGATAGAATAAAACATCCTATTGCCATTGCTGGCAGCGAATAGAACTTGCCTATTGTGATGGTGATGCCTTGTTGTGGTTCTGTCATTTTTACCTCCTATTCAAGAAAAAGGCGGGGGCCGGTTCCGGGATCATGGGGGGGGGTTAGAACCGGCCCCCTAACATAAGGGCTGTGAGGGCACACATCCCCTATGTATTGGGTTGATACTTCTATAGGAGTCAGGGGGTCTAGCCCATGTGGCTGACTAGCCCCCTTAACTAAAGGGTGCACTTCCACACCCACTCACCCTTTAGCGTTGGAACAAGCCTTCATAGTTATTTATGCTACACGACGCGGTGCATTATTTGCGCGTCGTGCCAACACTGCCTTGATGTGCCGTAGAAACAGGTAGGCAATGGCACATACAGTAATATCAATGAGCACCCATGTACCCCACCAAATAGACCCACCAACCTCCGACATGGCCGCGTCATAGCCATTCATGAGTATGTGAAGTCCACCCCAGCCAATGACGACAGGATAGAACAAGTTGTCTGGCATAACGATATCTGTCATTTCAAAACCAGCATCGTCACCTTCAGCAGACAGGGCCATTAACTTTTCAGGGCCGACAAGTTTGATAAGGGTAGCTACGCCTAAGAAAGCATCGAGCACCATAGCAAGCAGCCACGGCCCTGATTCCTTTATTCCAGTTGCTCCAGCCATCGCAGGTAAGTGCTGAAGTGCCAGCAAAGCCCCACAATAGCCAATGACAGCCATAAAGAACAAACGCTTCATAGAACCTCCTGTGATACATAAGGGTTGAGATACTCTATCTCAACCTCTATATACCCCTATAGGGGAGGCTTAAGGGGGTGTCGGGGTGGCATCTAGCATTGCACGCCAACGAAGTTTCAGTTTGACCTTTGCCTTTATGCGGAAGCCATGCGGGCGTGATTTTACGCGGTCGCGAGTTTCTTTAGGCAGTGTTTCTATATAGTTGCTGATGGCCCGTCGATATGCCTCCATCATTTCTGTGGTTGGTTCTAATGGAACCAATTTCCATCCATCTGTGATATTAGTCATGTGATCCTTCACAAAGGTTGTGCCCATTTAATGAAGTCCTCAAGAAGGAACCCATACATACCTAGGCGGCATGATGACAATATGCTTTGTTCAATGTGAAGTCGCAACACCCGCAAACCCCTAACTTGCAGGAGTATAATTATTGATATTTTAGTCGAGCCTAGATCTTATTCTTTTAGGTTTTGGATTGGTTATATGAGACCAGCGCTTTCCTTTTTTGATGTCGTCAATAGTTGGCCAACTTACCCCAAATCTTTTTGATAGAGTGAAAGTATTTTCCCTTGAGTTAAAGACTTCGATCATCTGTTCATTTGTTAATGCTGATTTTCTTTTTGGAATATTTCTTTGTGAAGGCATATCTGGTAGATCTTTTGTTATGTGTTTCCAATGTTTTTTCCTTCGTATTCCAGATACGATCATTACCGATATATTATGTGTCTTAGCAACTTCTGCTAATGGCCGTTGGTCATAGTATATTTCAATTACTTCAGTTTCTGTGAGTTTGCTAATCCAATGACTTTCACCACATGGGGTACCTCCATTATCTGACCTTTCGGCATCATTTTCTTCTTTTAAAATGCACCTTACATTATAAGGCGTGTAGGGGCCTTTGTCGCCATTTCTGGCCATAACATACAGCCCTTTCATGCAACCACGTTTTAATTGCCAATCGGGTCCTAAATTACTTTCCCACCATTCTACCCATTCATCGAATGAGAATAAAAATTTAATTCCCCGACTTTGTGCAGTCCATCTTTGGGATCTGAAAGCCCCGTCAGCTATTAAATAATTGTAATTACTTGTTAGTCTATTTGGGGAAGCTGTTCTAAGGAATTCATCTAATATTATTATGTGTATTCCATATTTTGGTAATTTTAAAGTTACTAAAGACTTTGCTGTTAGCATATGTATTCCCAAACGGTTGGTACATATTATGGTTGGAAGATGGTTTTGTTTTGCTACAAGGAATGGTATTTTCTTATAGAACTTTGCTTCTTTTCTGGTGGTTTCCCAGAAATTAAATAATTCACCTGACCCAAATATAAGCTGTTCAAGTCTGAGTTTTTTATAATGCTTACTTTCGACATAGAATTTATTAATGAATGGGTGCCCAAGTGGGTCTATAGATGATATGTCACCAGACTGCGCGGTTAAATTCTGACCTTTTTTGCGTCCAACGGTTGATCTCCCTCCTGACATGGCTGAGCGCCAGAAAATATCTTCACGCTCACCATTTGAAACCCACAGTGATAAATCCTTCGCTAACCTTCTTTCGAAGGCACTTCCTTTTTGCTTTCCACCGCCGTCTCGCACTGTGCACCAAATGTGTCTATAAATTTCTGGAAGTCAGGCCTGACAA
>WNFL01324500.1_pt3 | contig 10970 bp, 10 predicted proteins | sample 5400361 | NCBI WGS metagenome assembly WNFL01 (sample SAMN13153351, study PRJNA577476) | soil metagenome | isolation source: 40 cm soil on Douglas fir-dominated hillslope | place: USA:California | collected 2013-09-17 | reverse complement strand
CGATGGACGAGGGGCCGAAGGACTCGAAGCCGGGGGCGGTGCCGCGCGGGGCATCCCCGTCGGAGCAGGACCACCTGCGGGCGGTGGTCAAGGTCGCGCCGCGGCCGACGCGCACGCCCACCCGCATGCCGCGGCCGACGCTGCCGCCGCCGCCGATGCACGCGCCCCAGCACCAGGCGCTGCCCGCCGCCGAGCTGAACAAGATCATCGACGAGGGGCGCGCTTTGTTGGAAACCGACCGCGCCTCCGCGCACCAGATCTTCGAGAAGGCGTACCGGCGCAACCTGAACGAGGTGCGCGTGCTCTCCAACTACGGGCTCACGCTGGTGCTGGTGGAAGGCGACCGGCAGCGGGGCATCCGCTTCTGCGAGGAGGCGGTGCGGCGCGGTCCGGCCACCACCGAGACCCTGGTGAACCTGGCCAAGGCGCTGGTGGTGACGCGCAACAAGGAGCAGGCGGTGCGGGCGCTGCAGCGCGCGATGGAGCTGGCGCCCAACGACCCGCGCGTCCGACACGAGTTCCTCGCGCTGGGCCTCCGCCGGCCGCCGCCGATCCCCTGGCTGCCGCGCAACTTCTTCCTCAACAAGTGGCTCGGGAGGCTCACCTGGAAGATGTCCGGGAAGCGCTTCGATCCCACGTTCTCCTTCCAGGACCTGCCCGACGAAGCCCCGGAGCCCCAGGCGCTGCCGCCGCGGCAGGCAGGATAGGAACGTCGCATGGCCGAGGCCATCGCGCAGGCCGCCTGTCCGCTGCCGCTGGACGTGCTTCCGGCGAACTTCCAGAAGCACGTCGATCCGAAGGCCCCCGTGCCGCTGCGCATGATGGGCGCCAAGGCCTTGGTCCCGATGGGCCCCAAGGACATGGCCACCGCCCTGTTCATGCTCACCTTCGACGCCGACGCGAACGTGCGCGAGACCGCGGCGAAGAGCGCGGCCGGGCTCCCCGACCGCATGTTCGCGGTCGCGCTGCGGGACGAGACCGCCGATCCGCGCGTCCTCGACTACTACGTGACGGTGCTGGGCCCGAAGGTCGAGTACCTCGAGATGCTGGTGCTGAACCCCTCCACCCCCGACGAGGCGGTGGCGCGGATCGCGGCCATGCCCGAGGAGAGGCTGGTGGAGATCGTCGCGCAGAACCAGCTCCGCCTCCTCCGCCACGACGCCATCGTCCGGGCGCTGGTGGACAACCCGGCCACGCGCCCCTCGACCGTGGACGGCGTCACCGACTTCTGCGTCCGGTCCGGCCTGGTGCTCGCCGACATGCCGGCCTTCCAGGCTGCGCGCAAGCGCGTGCTGGGCTCGGGCGTGGACGAGCAGGCCGCGGCGGAGGCGGCGGCGCAGGCGGCGATCGAAGAGGCTGGCGCCGAGGAAGCGCTGGAGCAGATCGGTGCCGCGAACCAGGCCAACGAGACGCCGGAGGAGCCGAAGGAGGACGAGGAGCTCGATGCCGACGGCAAGAGGAGGCGGCTCACCATCCAGCAGCAGATCATGAAGCTGTCGATCGCCAAGAAGATCGAATGGGCGAACAAGAAAGGGAACAAGGAGGTCCGGACCATCCTGCTGCGCGATCCGAACAAGCTGGTGCAGCTGGCCGTGGTGCAGAGCCCGCGCATCAGCGACGGCGAGATCGCGAAGATCGCCAACTCGCGCACCTCGCCCCACGAAGTGCTCCAGCACATCTACAACAACCGGCTGCTCCTGAAGAACTACACGATCAAGGTGAGCCTGGTGAACAACCCGAAGGTACCGGTGGCGGTGGCGATGCGCTTCCTCTCGCTCCTCAGGCAGAGCGAGCTCAAGTCGCTGTCCAAGAACCGCAACGTTTCCAATGCGTTGCAGACCCAGGCCAAGAAAATCCTGGAAAAGAAGGCCTGAAGCCCCGCCGCGCCCGGTTGCCTGGCGGGCGCGCGATGCCGATCCTCGACCGGGAGGGAACCGCCATGGGCCATCTGGTCGAGGGCTCGGCTGCGTCTGCGCAGCAGGACGTCCGCTTTGATCCGAGGCGCGTCGACAAGCCCTGGGGCTACGAGCTCATCTGGGCCCACTCCGAGCGTTACGTCGGGAAGATCCTGCACGTCTCCAAGGATCACGCGCTCAGCCGGCAGTACCACCGTCAGAAGGACGAGACGATCCACCTCCTCTCGGGGTCGATGCGTTTCGAGTTCGACAGCGGCGGCGGGGCGCGCGAGGTGCTGCTCCAGCCGGGCGATTCGATGCGCATCCGGCCGGGCACCATCCATCGCATGCTGGCCCTCACCGACTGCGACGTGCTCGAGGCGAGCACCCCCGAGCTGGACGACGTGGTACGGCTCGAGGACCGCTACGGCAGGCGATGATGGAGCGCCCGCCGCCCCCCCGCGCCCTGGCCCTCGCGGTGCCTCTCGGGTGGGACGCCGCCGCGCTCGCCTGGCCGGCGCTGTGTGCCTTGGCCGCCGTCGCGTCCGTGGTGCCTCTCTGGACTGGCCGGTTCCTGCCCTTCCAGGATGCGCCCCAGCACCTCGCCTCCATCCGCGTGCTCGCCGACTACGGTGCTCCGGGCTTCGGGTTCCAGCGGTTCTTCGAGATCGATCTGGCCCGGTCGCAGTACCTCGGCTTCTACCTTCCCGCGGCTGCGCTCGCGCACCTGTTTGGACCGGAGGCCGCTTGCCGCATCGTCCTGTCCCTGGTGGCGTTCGCGCTCCCGGCCGCCTTCTGGATGTTCCTGCGGTCCTTCGATCGCGACCCGCGCCTCGCCGTGCTGGCGCCGGCGCTGTTCCACACCGCTCCGCTGTACCTGGGATTCTTCAACTTCGTCGAATCGGTGCCTGCCACGCTCCTCGTCATCGCGCTGGCGGAGCGCGAGCTGCGCGCGCCGCGGGCCGGCCGTGCGGTCGCGCTCGCCGCTCTCGCGGCGGTGCTCCTCTACCTGCACCCCAGCGCGCTCGCGCTGGCGCTGGGCGCCGCCATGCTGCTCGCCGCGACGGCTGGGAGCGGAGCGCGGCGCGCGTTGCGCTCCTTGGCGCCGTTCGCGCCGGCGGTGGCGCTGCTGGCGGTCTGGATGGCGACCTCGCTCTTCGCCCAGCCTCCGGGCGCCGTGGGTCACGCCGCAGCCACCTGGCAACCGGCGCGCGAGCGCGCGCTCGACCTGCTGCGCTTCGGAAACGTGCTCGCGGGGCACGCCGACGAGGCCTTCGCGGGCGCGCTCCTCCTCGCCTGGCTCGGAGCTGCCCTGGTGCCCGGCGGGGCGCGCCCGGAGCGCTGGTGGCGCCTGCCGCTCTTGGGCGCGTCGCTGGCGGCCGCTTACGTCGCGCTGCCGGAGACGGTCGGCGCGGCGGGTTCGCTGCATCTGCGGACGATCCCGCTGCTCGCGTTCGTCGTCCTCTCCGCGCCGGCTCTCGCCCCGGGGCGCGCCACTTCGGCGCTGCTCGCCGCGGCGGTCGCGCTCCAGCTGGCGTACACCGCCAAGCTCTCGGCGGTCCACCGCGCTTTCGACGCCGAGGCGCAGGCCGCCCAGCTCGAGGAAGTGCTGCGCGCCGCCGAGCCGGGCCGCAGGCTGCTCTCGCTCATCGCCGACCGGCAGAGCGAGCAGGTGCAGTTCCAGGCCTACCAGCACTTCGGCATGTACTACCAGGTGGAGAGGGGCGGGCGCGTGCGCCGCAATTTCGCGGAGCTGCCCTGGAGCCCGGTGCGCTTCCGCGCCGGCACCGCCGTCCCGCTGCCGCCGGGGTGGGAAGAGCACCCGGAGCGATTCGATCCGGCGCGCGAGGGGGCAGAGGCCGATTACCTGCTGGTCCGCGGTCCGGCTGCGCGGCCGCCCGGCCCGTTCGCCGTGAAGGCGCGCGCGGGTCGGTGGACGCTGTACGAAGCGCTCCCGCGCTGAAGATCAAGGCACCGCCGCGCGGCGCCGTGCGAGAAGGGGATGCGCGGCGCGGTCCGCTTCCGGAGGCGCCCAGCTGAACGCCTTGTTCATCCAGAAGTTCCAGGCGGTGACCAGCGCGATGGCGACCGCGTTCGCGACGTAGCGGTTGATGCCGAGCACGTCGACCTGCAGGGCGAGCAGCAGCACGCTGAGCGCCAGGCCCATGGCGCAGATCAGGTTGAAGCGGGCGAAGCGCTTCAGCCGGGCGGTGCCGCCGCCGAGCTTCGTCGCCATGTCGCGGAACGTCCACGCGTCGTTCCAGACGAAGTTGTTGACGATGGCGGCCTCGGCCGCCAGGAGCTTGCCCTGGGTGAGGCCCCAGCCGAGCGCATGCCGGTCGGAGAGCAGGAAGAGCAGCGCCATGTCCACGCCGACGCCGCTCAGCCCGACGGCCGCGAAGCGAGGGAAGCGCGCGGGCAGCGTCGCGAGCCGCAGCCGCAGGAGGTGGCGCAGATAGTCGGCGTAGAGCCTGGCGGTGACCTTGCTCTCGCCGGCGAGACGCTCGCGGAAGACGTAGCCCACCTCGGAGATGGTCCGGATGCGGCCCCGGCCGAGCACCTCGATGAGAATCTTGTACCCGAGCGGGCTCAGCTCGGCGCCGGCGATGGCGGCGCGCCGGAGCATGAAATAGCCGCTCATCGGATCGCTCACCCTGCCGACCACGGACGGCAGGAGGGCGAGCCCGAGCAGCTGCGCGCCGCGGGAGAGGAGGCGCCGCAGCGCGCTCCAGTCGCTCACGCCACCGCCTTCCGTGTGCCGGCTGGCGACGGCGAGGTCGGCCCCGGCCTGAATCGCCTCCCAGAGCCGCGCCAGCACCTCGGGCGGATGCTGCAGGTCGGCGTCGATCACGGCGAGCGTTTCACCCCGCGCCGCCTGCCAGCCGCGGATGACCGCGGTGGACAGGCCCTTCTCGGATCGGCGGCGCATCACGCGCACGGCGGGCCAGCGCTCCGACAGCCGCATCGCGACCGCCCAGGTCCCGTCCGGGCTGTCGTCGTCGACCACCAGGATCTCGTATTCGCCGGCCAGGCAAGGCTCGAGCACCGCCGTGAGCTGCCGCAGCAGCTCCTCCAGGTTGCGCGACTCGTTGTAGGTCGGGACGATCAGCGAGAGCCGGATCTGCGCCTCTCGCTCGGGTTCGACGCGCAAGGGTCCGCGGGGGACCTCCACCACGGCAGCCAGGCGAGTGCCGGCGACAGGTCGAGCCACAGCCATCGTGCACCTCCCGGGATGCGGCCCTCCTTGGCCGTCACCCCCCGAGGCAACTATTTGGCGCGGGCGTCAGGTCGGCAATCGGACAACTTACGCTGACGCGTTCCGTCGATTTTCGCAGGGGCGGCTTTTTTGCGCCGGCGCCCGATCGCTTCAGGCCGACTTCTTCTCGGATTCGGAGCCGGTGCCCGTGTCGACGGCCCCGTCCTCGAGGAGCGCGAGCGCGATCTGCAGGGCCTTGCGCATGCGCTCGCGCAGCTTTTCGTCGCCCTTCATCTTCTGGTACGCGCGGATGGCGCGCTCCTCGTTCTGCCTGGACGAAGCCTTCGACTCGTCCAGTTGCTTGCGCAGCTCGTCTCGCTCTTCGCGCAGCAAGTCCTTCTCGCCGGTGAGCGCGGCGATCTCCTCTCGCCCCTTCTCCAGCTCTCCCTCGAGCCGTGCGGCCTGCGACTTTCCGCCGCCCGCTTTCAGCTCGTCGCGCGCGGCGGTCAGCTCCCGTTCGAACTTCTTCGCCGCGGCGGCGAGCGCGTCGGCACGCTGCTGCAGCGCTTTCGCGGAGGCGTCGCGCTTGACCGCCTCGTCCTTGAGCTTCTGGGCCTGCACCTCGAGCGCGCTCTGCTGGTCCTGCAGCTCGGCGAGCTGCTTCTCCCTGTCGTCCAGGTCCTGCCGGAGCTCGGCCACGCTCCGGTCCGCTCCCGAGCGGGCCTTCGCCGCGGCCCGGGGAGGGGAGGGGGCCTTGCGCGGGGGGGCGACCACCTCCAGCCCGGCGAGCCCCGACTCCTCGTCCAGCCCGAGGAACTGGTCGTCGGTGGGGGCGGACAGCTCGGTGGGCTCCCGCCGCCGTTCCCGCGGCTCGGGCTCGGGGTCGGGCGCGACGCGCAGCCGCGGCTTCTCCACCGGGATCGGTCCGCTCCCTCCGGCGGGCTTGAGCGCGTCGAACGCCTGGTCGAACATGTCCAGGTCCTCGTCGCCGCCGCCGTGCTCCGGAACGGGCGCCGGCGCGTCGTCCATCTCGACCAGCTCCTCCAGCTCCACCACCGGGTCGTCGCTCCCGCTGTGCGCCTCGGCAGCCTCGGCCTCGCCGAGCTGGATCGGCTCGTCGTCGCCCGCGGCGCCGTTCCCCAGCCCGAGCGACTCGTCGTCCATCGAAAGGACCTCCTCTTCGGCCACGTTCGCGGGCAGCCCGAGCAGGCGCGCCGCCATCTCCAGCATCGCCTGGGCGCCGAACGGCTTGATCAGGTAGTCGTCCGCGCGGGTCTTCAGCTTCTTGTGCTTCTCGAAGCTGTCCTCGGTCGCGTTGGCGGAAGTGAGGATCACCGGGATGTGCTTGAGTCCGTCGTCCTTCTTGAGGCGCGTGCAGATCATGTATCCGTTGGTGGGCTGCGCCTCGACGCACACCACGATCAGGTCCGGGCTTTCCTGCCGCGCGAGCGTCATGCCCTGCTCGCTGTTGGTCGCCGCCGCCGCCTTGAATCCCCCGGCGTTGGCGGCGGCCGCGAGTCCCCGCGCAAAGGACTCGTCGGAATCGATGAGCAGGATCCGCTTGGGCATGACGCCTGGGAAAAGAGTACGAGCCCGCCGGAATCGGGTCAACGAAACGTGCAGGGGACTTGCAGAATTACCGGAGCTCCACCGCTTGCACGAGCTGCAGGACGTCGCTCTCGTCGAGATCGGAGATGAGAGAATACACGATCTCGTCCGTCCTCCAGGAGACCACATTGTACCCGCGGCTCCGACTGAGCCACACCTGGCGGCCGGGGAGGCGGCGCACGGTGCCGGGCGGATCGCCGGTGTCCGGGTCGTCCACGATCAGCAGCGTGACCCGCCGGCCGTCGGCCTGCGGCACCGAGTAGGAGAGCGCCGCCGCCGAGCGGGAGTGGAGCTGGGAGAGGCGCACGCCCTGCAGCGCCGGGCCCTGCCGGAAGCGCGGCACGCGCGGGGCGAAGTCCAGGCGGCCCTCGAGCCACTGCTGCACCAGGCCCACGTCGCTGGCCGTGTAATCGAGCGGGAGGCCGCGCCGGTGAAGGGCGATCCCGTCGTCGACCAGGCCGGAGTGGTGCCGCGTGGGGAACAGGGGATGCGACATCCCGCCGGCCAGGAACCACACCGCCGCACCCACCGCCGCGGCGAGGAGGCCCACCGAGCGGGGATTGCGCAGCACTCCCTCCCAGCGCGACGCGGGCGGCTCCTCGTCGCGCAGCGCCAGGCGCACCGCCTGGCGCAGCTCGATCGGAGCGATGGCCGGGGCCGCGCGCCTCACCGCTTCCTTCATCGCCGACTGGATGCGCACGGCATGCTGGCAGGCGGCGCAGCCAACGAGGTGCGACTCGACTTCCGCGCGCTCGACCGCGTCGAACTCGCCGTCGACGTACGCCGGCAGGAACGATTCGATCTCTCGGCAGGGCAGCGACATGGTCAACCGCGGGCGCGGCGCTTGAACTCGAGCACGTCCGCTTCTTCTTCGGCCTCGGAGCCCAGCTCCACGGCGCGAGGAGCCTGCAGGACGCCCTGCTCGACGGCGTAGCCCATCAGGTTTTTTTGCAAGAGTTTCCGCCCCCGGTACAGCCGGCTCATCACGGTGCCCACCGGGCAGTCGAGGATCTCGGCGATCTCCTTGTAGGAGAACTCCTGCAGGTCGGCGAGGATCACCACCAGGCGGAAATCGATGGGCAGCCCGTCGATGCTGCGCAAGACGTCGTCGGAGAGCAGCTTGTCGAAGAAGTACTGCTCGGGGTTGACCGCGCTCTCGGCCGTCTCGCGGACGATGAACTTCTCGCTCGACTGCTCGCGGGCGGCGCCCTCCACGACCGTGCGCTCCTTCACCCGGCGGCGGTAGCGGTTGATGAAGGTGTTGGTGAGGATCTTGAAGAGCCAGGCCTTCATGTTGGTGCCGCGTTCGAACTTGTCGAAGAAGCGGAACGCGCGCAGGAAGGTGTCCTGCACCAGATCTTCCGCATCCCGTTCGTTCTTGGTGAGCCGCAGCGCCGCCGAGTAGAGCGGGTCGAGTTGCTCGAGGGCCAGTCCTTCGAACTCGCGCCGGGTCCTGTCGGTGTGCTTGAAGTCGAGCATCCCGCTCCCTGTTTGTGCGTACCGCGGGTCCCGCACGGCCAATCTAACCGGCCCTGATGACCCTGGAAACCGAGGCCCCCCCTCCTGCATTCCTGGTACAGGAGGGCTCGCCCGCCCGCCCGCTCCTATGTATACAGAATTGCGGCAAAAATCACCACCGCGGAGGCGCGGAGAACGCGGAGGGCCGTCGGTTTTGGTGAACCCGGAAAACTCCGCACTCTCCGCGCCTCCGCGGTGATCTCTAGCCCTTTTTCAGCGGCGCGTCCCGAAGGCTTTTTCGAGTGGGGTATAGGGAAGGTCGAGGGACTCGGCGACCGCCTTGTACGTGCAGTGGCCGTTGAAGGTGTTCACTCCGAGGGCCAGCGTCCGGTCGCGCTTGGCGGCTTCCACGACGCCTTGGTCGGCGAGCTTGAGGCCGTAGGGGATTGTGGTGTTGGTCAGCGCGAACGTCGAGGTCTGCGCCACCGCGCCGGGCATGTTCGCCACGCAGTAGTGGACCACGCCATGCACCGTGTACGTCGGATGGTCGTGGGTGGTGGGGCGGCAGGTCTCGATGCAGCCGCCCTGGTCGACCGCCACGTCCACCACCACGCTTCCCTCGCTCATCTGGGAGATCAGCTTCTCGCTGACCAGCCGGGGCGCCTTCGCGCCCGGGATGAGCACACCGCCGATCACCAGGTCGGCTTCGCGGACGTACTTCGCGATCTGGTCCTGGTCCGAGTAGATCGGCTGGATGCGCGAGCCGAACACGTCGTCCAGGTAGGCCAGCCGGCTCGTGCTCACGTCGAGGATCACCGTCTCGGCGCCCATCCCGGACGCCAGCTTGGCAGCGTTGGTTCCGCCGCACTCCGGGCACGCCGCTGAGCAGGATCCCCTTGCCGCCGTGCTCCTTCTCCAGCATCACCGCGCCGACCTGCACGGCCATGCGGCCGGCGACCTCGCTCATCGGCTTGAGCAGCGGGAGCTGTCCGTCGTCGGTCTGGATCGTCTCGTAGGCGACCGCGGCGATCTTCTTCTCGAGCAACGCCTTGGCCAGCGCGGGGACCGCCGCCAGGTGGAAGTAGGTGTAGATCGTCTGGCCTTCCTGCATCAGGCCGTACTCGGCCTCGATCGGCTCCTTCACCTTCACGATCATCTGGGCGCGCTGCCACACTTCGCGCCCCGACTCGATGATCTGCGCGCCGGCCTTCACGTAGGAATCGTCGCCGATGCCCGAGCCCAGCCCCCCGCCTTTCTCCACCAGCACCGTGTGCCCGCGACTGGCGAGCGCCTGCACGCCGCCGGGCACGAGCCCGACGCGGTACTCGCGGGTTTTGATTTCCTTGGGACAGCCGATGATCATTCTTGCGCTCCGCTGTTTTTCCGGTTGCTGGAAAGGGCCGGGCAAGATAGCAAGGCGCCTCTCTCGGTCAAGCCGCGTCGTGTCGCATTCATCTCCCAGGCTGCTCTTCGCCGACGAGGCGGGCAGGGTGTACGAGCACCCCGAGCTGCTCGCGCTCGTGAGGGTGGGCGCGGGAGCGACGGTTCCGGCCGAGGTGCCCGTCCCGCTCCCGCCCCACGCGCAGCTGGCCACCCTGCCGGGACGCCGGCCGCTGGGGCTCGATCCCAAGAGCGGCGCGCTGGTCGAGCTGCGCGAGATGAAGCTGGGGAAGCGGACCGTGCGCGCCAGCGCAGTGGGGGCGGTCCTGCCGCCGGGCTGGACGCGGCTCGCGCTCCCGGCCTACCGCAGCTCGAGCATCGCGCCGGTGCTGCCGCAGTGGGCGTACACCGCGGCAGCCTGGGATCCGCGGCTCGGACACGTCGCGTACGCCCTGCATACCGATCTGCGCAGGCATTGGGACCCGGCGACGCATTCCACCCCCGAGCTGCCGCAGCTTGTCGACGAGCGGCTCCGTAGAGACGACAACCCGCTCCTGCGGCAGCTGGCCCGCTGCGCGCTCGAGTGGCGCTGCTTCACCGCGCAGAACACCTTCTACGCGCGCGACGAGGGAGCCATCCCGGCCAGCGTGGGCTGCAACGCGCGCTGCGTGGGCTGCATCTCCGAGCAGCCGCCGGAAGGTCCGCCCAGCTCGCACGAGCGGATGGAGGACGCGCCCGACGCGCGGCGGATGGCGGAGATCGGCATCGCGCACCTGCGGGCCGCCCCGGGCAGGACGATGATCAGCTTCGGCCAGGGCTGCGAGGGCGAGCCGCTCACGCGCGCCCACGTCATCGCGGAGTCGATCCGCCGCATGCGGCGCGCGACCTCCCGCGGGTCGATCAACATCAACACCAACGGCTCGTTGCCTGAGAACCTGGACCTCTTGATCGACGCCGGCCTGGACGCCTGCCGGATCAGCCTGAACAGCGCGCACGCCCCTCTCTACGAGGCGTACTACCGGCCGGTGCGATACGGCTTCCGCGACGTGGCGCGATCGATCCGGCTGGCGAAGAAGCGCGGAATCTACACCGCCCTCAACCTGCTCACCTTCCCGGGCGTGACCGATCAGCAGGGCGAAGCCGATGCGCTTTGCGAGCTCGTGGGAAGCTCTCGCGTCGACCAGGTGCAGGTGCGCAGCCTGGCCATCGATCCCGAGCAGTACCTCGCAGTGGCCGCCCGCACCAGCGCGGGTGGCCCGGCGCAGGGGATGCGCACGCTGCTGCGGCGGCTGCGCCGGGCCCGCAAAGGGCTGGTCATCGGCAATTTCGCGCGCGGTCTCGCCGAGCGCGCCTGAAGATCAGTGGAAGCTGACCCCGAGGTCGAGGTTCACGCCGTAGAAGTTGGTGTTGTTGCCGGTGGTCACGCCGGCGGC
>WNFL01397020.1_pt2 | contig 10972 bp, 8 predicted proteins | sample 5400361 | NCBI WGS metagenome assembly WNFL01 (sample SAMN13153351, study PRJNA577476) | soil metagenome | isolation source: 40 cm soil on Douglas fir-dominated hillslope | place: USA:California | collected 2013-09-17 | reverse complement strand
GTCCCGGCCCCGGGCGTCTACGAGATCACCCTGGCCGGAAACCTGACGATGATCCACCTGCTGCTCGGAATCGACCCCGAGCCGATCTCGGTGACGCCGTTCATCCCGGCCGCGGCCCACGGGCTGGACGTGCGGGCCCGCGACCTCGGGCTGACGCTCCACCCGGAGGCCCGGCTGTTCGTCTTCCCGGCCATCGGTGCGTACGTCGGCGGCGACATCGTCGCGGGGCTGCTGGCGACCGCCCTGCCCCGCGGCCGGCAGCTGCGGCTGTTCGTCGACGTCGGCACCAACGGCGAGATCGCCCTCGGATCGGATCAGCGCACCGTGACCACCGCGGCCCCCGCGGGCCCGGCATTCGAAGGGGCGGAGATCTCCTGCGGCATGCGGGCCACGACAGGGGCGATCGAGGGGGTGCAGATCACCGCCGATTCGGTGGTCCTTCAGACCATCGGTGACGCCGCCCCCGTGGGGCTGTGCGGCTCGGGGCTGGTCGACATCGTCGCGCAGCTCTACCGGCGCGGGCTGATGGATCGGACCGGGCGGCTGCGGGACGCGGCGGACGTGCCCGGGTCTCTTCCCGAGACCCTGTCGTCGAGGCTCGTCAAGGTGGACGGCGTGCGTGCCTTCATCCTGGCGACCGGGACGGAGACCGGCGGGCGCCCGGTGCTGTTCTCCCAGAAGGACGTCCGCCAGCTGCAGTTCGCCAAGGGATCGATCGCCGCGGGGATCCGGGTGCTGATGAAAGTGATGGGGGTCCGCCCGGAGGATCTGCACGAGGTCCTGCTGGCGGGGGCGTTCGGCTCCTACATCCACCCGGACGCGGCGCGTCTCATCGGCCTGGTCCCGGCGGTGCCGGTCGGGAAGATCCGGGCCGTGGGGAACGCCGCCGGAGAAGGGGCGAAGATCGCTCTCCTGTCCTATCGCGAGCGCGAGGCGGCGCTGGCGATGCCGGAACGGGTCGAATACGTGGAGCTCTCGGGACGCGAGGACTTCAACGACATCTTCATGGACGTCCTCGGCTTCCCCGACCTGGACTCTCTTCCGTGACCGGCGCCTCGGCCCTCAATAGCGCGGGAATCCGCGCTGCTGCAGGCCGACCTCCAGCGCCTGGCTCTCCTCGAACACCAGAGGCACGAACAGGCGGCGGCGCGCGGCGCCGTGGATGACCAGGATGTTCGGCGCCAGCCCCCCCTGAACTGGACGGCGCCTCCAATCCACCACGTCCTTCCAGGCCACGCCCCGCTCCCCGATCGGGCTCTTCAGCCGAAAGCCCACCTCGTCGAGCAGGAGCCTGGCCAGACAGTAGCGCGCCGTGAAGTGCGCGGCGCACGCCCCGATCAGGAGCCCGGCCGCCCCGCGCCACAGCGCCCCGTCCGTCGGAGAAACCGCCAGGCCGCGGGACAGGAACAGCGTCCCCGTCGCCAGGAAGTACAGACTGGCGGCGATTCCGAGGGCGCGCGGCAGCGGGCGGCAGCGGAGGACCATCGGCGGCAGGGAACGCGGAGGATCGGCGGGTGCAGGGGGCGTGACGGGCGGCGCGGTCGGGCTCACGCCGGCTGCTTCAGGAGCTCCCGGCAGAGGGGCAGGACGCTGGCGATCGTCTCCTGCAGCGAAGTCGCGACCACGGCCCCCGCGGCGTTGGTGTGACCGCCGCCGCCGAAACGCGCGGCCAGGCGGTTGACGTCCATGCTTCCCTTGCTGCGGAACGAGAGCTTCGTCTTCCCCCCCTCGAGCCCCTTGAACAGGACCGCCAGCCGCACGCCATCGATCGTCAGCAGCTCGTTGACGATGTCGGAGGTGTCCTCGAGCGTGGCCTCGCAGCGCGTGACCTCGTCGTGTGTCAGGCTGATCCAGGACAGACGCCCCCCCTCCTCCTGGCGCAGCTGCGACAGGGCCACGCCGCCCAGGCGCAGGAGGGCGGCGCTGTTCTTCTCGAACACCTCCTCGTACACCAGCGGCGGCTTGACGCCGGCCGTCAGCATCTCGGCGGCCGCCTCGTGGCAGCGCGGCGAGGTCTTGGAGAAGCGGAAATACCCGGTGTCGGTCACGAGCGACACGTAGGCGGCCTGGGCCCCGTGATGATCGATCCGCCCGCCGAGCGCCTTGATGATCTGGAACACCAGCTCCCCCGTGGCGCACGCGTCCGAGTCGATGATGTTGAGCTTCCAGAACGGCTCGATGACGTTGTGGTGGTCGATGCACACGGTGGTGGCGCGCGAGCCGCGGATCCCCGGCTCCAGGGGTCCCATGCGGCTGGTCGCCGAGTTGTCCAGCATGAAGACGAGATCGGCGCCCCGCAGGAAGGCTTCGTGCCGCGCGGCGTCGAACACCTCGACGTCCCCGCCCGGGTCGAGGAAGCGGTACTTGCCGGACAGCGGCTCGGTGTTGATGATGCGCGCGTCGATGCCGCGCGTCTTGAGATACGCGTGAAGACAGATCTCGGCGCCGATCCCGTCGCCGTCGGGGGTGATGTGCGTCGTGAGCGCGGCGCTCTTCGCCGCGTCCAGATGGGGCCGCAGCCGGAGCGCGGCGTCGGCCAGGAAGATCCTCTCCTTCTCCGTCATCGTGGGCTCCGCTCCCCGGGCGTCCCGACGACGCCTGCCCGATAGGCGCGCGCCAGCTCGACATACGCCCGCGCGTTGGTGTGGATCCGCTCGATCTCCGCCGGGCGCAGCTCGCGGACGATCCGCCCCGGGACGCCGAGCACGAGCGAGCCCTCGGGGACCCGCGTCCCCTCGGGGACCACCGCGCCGGCGCCGACGATGGTGTGCCGTCCGATGTGACAGCCGCTCAGGACGACGGCCTTCATCGCGATCAGCACGTCGTCCTCGACGATCGAGGCGTGCACGATCGCCCCGTGCCCCATCGTGACCCGCTCTCCCAGACGCGTCGGACGCCCCTGGTCGACGTGCACCACGCAGGCGTCCTGCACGTTGCTCTCCGCCCCGACCACGATCGGCTCGAGATCGCCGCGCAGGGTGGCGTTGAACCACACCGAGGCGTCCCGCCCCAGGGTGACCTCGCCGGCCAGCGCGGCCCCGGGCGCGATGAACGCCGCGGGGTCGATGCTCAACCGGGTGGTCCGGAATTCCGGCATGACGCTCTCTCCGGGGACACGAAACGGCCGCTGGCACTCGCTTTCGGCTGGGTCCGTGGCAGGAGCCCGCGAATATAGGCCAGCGTCGTCACGCAAGTCAAGAACGCGTACGAGGCGCCGCGCGCTCGCCGCTAGTCCGGGCAGCCGGAAGCGTCGTCGGGGGCGTGCGCGCCGAAACCCCCGCGCCCCGCCGGGACCTCCGCGGGTGGCGGAGCGCATCGCGCGCCGGGGAGGGCGGCCAGACGCGGCGGCAGCGGCCCGCCGAGGACGGCGTCCCGCACCACGCGGATCGGGTGCACCACCGGCAGACCCGAGCCCTGCTCGATCTGGATCTTGCAGGTGCCGCAGCCGGTGGCGACGACCCCCACGCCGGTCGCCTCGATGCTCTCGAACAGCGGCCGCCCCATGTGCATCGACAGGGAGAAATTCTTTTCCTTCATGCCGAAGGTGCCGGCGATGCCGCAGCAGTGGTCCTGGACGATCGGCACCACCTCCACTCCCGGCACCAGTTCCAGAAGGCGCACGACCGCGTCCCCGAGACCGCGCGCCTGCAGGTGGCAGGGATTGTGATACGTGAGCCGGATCGGCACGGGCAGAAGACGCGCCCTGAGATCGGGATCCGCCTCGAGAATCTGCAGCACGTACTCGTGGATGTCGCGGATGCGCCCCGCGAGGACCTCCGATTGCGGCGTCCCGAGCAGCCGCGGGTAGTCCTCGACCAGGGCGAGACCGCAGGACGGCGCGCTGTACACGACCTCGTACCCGCGGCGCGCGAATTCGAGAAACACCGCCACGTTGCGCTCCGCGGAGGCCCGCACGTCGTCGAGGTGGCCGTAGGTGATCGCCGCTATGCCGCAGCACTCCTGCGCCGGGATCGCCACGCTGCAGCCGAGCGCCTCGAGGAGCTCGACCGCCGCCCTCCCCTCCCCCTCCACATCCTGGTAGCCGCCGAAACAGCCGTGGAAGTACGCGACCTTGCGCCCCTCGGGCTCGACCGACGGCAGCCGCGTCTGCAGCGGCCGCGGATCGAAGGGGGCCATGACGCGTCTCGAGGCGATGCCGGTCATCCCCTGCATCAGCCGGCGCGCGGGGCCGAAGCGCAGGGCGGCGTTGGCCAGCGGCGCCAGCAGCGTGCCGAACCGCAGCATCGGACCCGGATTGGTCAGCACCCGCTCGGTCGTGTTCTTGCCGCGGGCGCGGACGTAGATCTCCTTGGCCATGACCGCCATCCCGGGGATGTCGATGGCGGTCGGGCACTCCGAGTGGCACAGCCGGCAGTTGACGCACAGATCCATGACCTGCTTGAAGTCGTCCTCGACCATCGCCTCGGGCTCCAGACGCCCCGAGATCACCGCCCGAAGAAGGTTCGCCTTGGCGCGGGCGGTCGCCGCCTCGTCCCCGGTGGCGACGGCGACCGGGCAGTAGTTCCGGCACGCGCCGCAGCCGTGGCATTTCTCGATCTCCTTCAGCCAGACGTGGTCGTCCAGGACCGTCGAGGTCGGGCGGTGCAGGTACTCCGAGCCGTAGCGCATGTCGTCCGTCAGTCCGTACGCCCCGTCGTGCACGATGATTCCCGGGTTCAGGATCCCTTCGGGATCGAACAGCCGCTTGGTCTCCTCGAAGGCATCGACCAGCGGGCCGTAGGCGCGGCGCAGATAGGGCGTTCGCAGCCGGCCGTCGCCGTGCTCCCCGGACAGCGAGCCGCCGAGATCGATCACCAGGTCGGTGAACTCCTCCGCCAGCGACTCCATCACGGCCAGATCGCGCGGGTCCTTCTGGTTCAGCATCGGGTTGCAGTGCAGGTTGCAGTCCCCCGCGTGGCCGAAGATCGCGGCCTGAAGCCCGTTCTTCTTCAGGAGCCCGCGCAGACGGCGCACGAACTCGGCCATCTTTTCGGGGCGGACCGCGGCGTCCTCGATGAACCGCGTGTTGCGCCGGGTCCCCTCGCGCCGCGACAGGATCGGCGACGCCGCCTTGCGCACCGCCCAGATGCGCGCCGTGTCCTCCGGTCGCGCGGCGCGGCGCACCTCGGTCGCCAGGGCGAGCGGCCCCGTGAGCCTCTCGGCCAGGCGCTTCATGCGGTCCTGGACCTCCCGAGGGTCGTCCCCCTCCAGCTCGATGATCAGGATCGCCTCGATCCCGTCCGACAGCGTGGCGCCGGTTTTCGGGTCCGCCTCGCGGATCACCTGCACGAAGGTGGCGTCGAGAAGCTCCACGGCGGAGGGCTCGAATTTCAGGATCTCGACCACGGCGGCCCCGGATTTTTCGAGATCGTCGAACAGCGCCAGGGCGGTGGCCCTCGCCTTCGGGATCGGGACGATCCGCAGCGTCGCGTCGACGATCAGGCCGAGCGTCCCCTCCGAGCCGACCAGCACCTGGGCGAGATCGATCCCGGCTCCGCCCGCCGCCTCGCGCAGGGCGTAGCCGGACGAGTTGCGCGGCGTGTGCGGCTGGTGGGTCTCGATCGACTCGCGGTGCCGGGTCGCGATCTCAAGCAGCCCGCGCGCCAGGGCGGTCTGGGGGCCGGTGATCCCGTCCCGCGGCAGGAGCGCGGTGTCGAGGACCGAGCCGTCCGCCAGCACGAGGCGCAGCGACGCGGTGTTCTCCCGCGTCGCCCCGTGCCGGATGGTGTGCGACCCGCCGGCGTTGTTGGCCAGCATCCCTCCCACGGTGCACCAGGGGGACGAGGAGGGATCCGGGGCGAACTGCATCCCCTGCCGGCGCAGCACCCGGTTGAGCTGCGCCTGCACGACTCCCGGCTGGACGCGCACCGTTCCCCCCCGCGGGTCGATGTCGGCGATGCGCTGGAAGTGCTTGGAGAAATCGAGGATGATCCCGCGCCCCAGCGTCTGCCCGGCGAGCCCCGACCCTCCGCCGCGCGCCGTGATCGGGATGCGGTTCCGCCGCGCGTACTCGACGACGGCCCGCACGTCCTCTTCGTGCCGGGGGACGACGGCCCCCAGCGGCAGGATCTGGAAGATGCAGGCCGCGGTGCTGTAGAGAGTCCGGTGCACGGAGTCGAACAGCACCTCCCCCTCGACGCGCCGGCGCAGATCGGCGGCGACGCCGGACGGGTCGGGATGGGTCGCCGGTTGCGGCATCACTTCCGTCTCCCCGGCCGCTGTGCGACCAGCGCCGCGACGTGGCGGATTTCGGGCAGGACCAGACGCGTCATCGCCAGGCGGACCGCGTCCTCCGAGCCGGGCATCGAGAAGATCGCCATCCCCCCCAGCGTGCCGGCCACGGCGCGGCTGAGCATCGCCGACGGGCCGATCGATCGATAGCTCAGGGCGCGGAACAACTCGCCGAACCCGTCGAGCCGCCGATCCAGGATGCGCGTGACCGCCTCGAACGTCCGATCACGCGGCGTGATCCCGGTGCCGCCCGTCAGCAGGACGACCCGGACCCTTCCCTCGCTCGCCAGACGCCGCAGCCGGGCCGTGATCCTCGACGGCTCGTCCTTGAGGATCCTCGATTCCAGCACCAGGTGCCCCGCGCGCCTCAGGGAGCGGCGGAGGTACGCGCCGCTTGTGTCCGTCGACACGGTGCGGGTGTCGCTGAGGGTGAGCACGGCGCAGGGAATGCGGCGCGGCCCCTCGAGTCGATGCTCCCGGTGCCCCATCGTCCTTCCGCCGGGTGCGACTCTCAGCCCGCGAGGTCGAGGAGGTAGCGGACGAGGGTGCGCACCCCGACGCCCGTCCCCCCCTTCTTCATGTAGGAGTATTCCTTGTCACCGAACGCGGGGCCGGCGATGTCGAGGTGCGCCCAGTGCAGCCCCGGGCGCACGAACTGGCTCAGGAACAGCCCGGCCGTGATCGCCCCGCCCCAGCGGATTCCGGTGTTCTTGATGTCGGCGATGTCGCTCTTGATGTGCTCGAGGTACTCGTCGTAGAGCGGCAGCGGCCACATCGGCTCGCCGGCGCGCCCCGCGGCCGCCAGGATGTCGTCCACCAGGTCGCGATGGTTCCCCATCACCCCGGCCGCCATCGGCCCGAGCGCCACCACGCAGGCCCCCGTCAGCGTCGCCAAATCGATCGCCACGTCCAGGTCCTTGAAGGTCGAGGCGTAGGAGAGGGCGTCCGCCAGGACCAGCCGCCCCTCGGCGTCGGTGTTGCGGACTTCGACCGTCTTGCCGTTCATGATCCGCAGCACGTCGCCGGGGCGGATCGCCTCCCCCCCGGGCATGTTCTCCGCCATCGCCATCAGGCCGACGACCTCGGCGCGCGGCGCCAGCTCCGGCAGGATCTTCATCGTCGCCAGGACCGCCGCCGAGCCGGCCATGTCGCACTTCATCGTCTCCATCCCCTCGGAGGTCTTGAGCGACAGCCCGCCGGAGTCGAATGTCAGCCCCTTGCCGAGCAGCGCCACCTTGCGGACGGCGCGCTCCTCCGGCTTGTAATCCAGCTGGATCAGCCGCGGGGGCGATTTCGATCCCTGCCCGACGCCGAGGATCCCCCCCATTCCCATCCGGCGCAGCTCGTCCGGCTCGAAGATCCGGATGCCGAGCTTCGACTCCTCCGCGGTGAGCGTTGCGATCTCCGCCATTTTCACCGGGTTCAAAGCGCCTGCCGGCTCGTTGACCAGGTCGCGCGCGAAATTCACAGCGCTCGCCGTCGTCTCACCGTAGGCGATTCCGTCGGTCACGTCACGCACGGGGGAATCCCCCGCGGCCACCTGGATCTCGCGCAGATGACGGCGCCCGGATCGGGGCTGGGATCGGTACCGGTCGAAGCGGTAGGTGCCGAGCAGCGCCCCCTCCGCCACGGCGACGCCCGCCTCGCGGACGGGAAACGACGCCCCCCCCGAGGGGAGAAGCGGCAGCACCACGCTGGTGGCGCCGAGACGATCGCTTTCCACGAGCGCATCCCCGATGATCCGCCGCCACCGTTCGAGGGTCAGGCCGTCCTGGGGACCCAGCCCGACGACCAGATAGCGCCGGCACTTCAGCCCCTCGGATGCCGGGGCGTGCCAGAGAACATGCTTCCCTGCCGTCCCTTCGAACTGGTCCTGCTTGGCGACCTCGAGCAGGCGCTGCGCCAGCCCGTGATCGACCGGTCCCGGGAAGGCCGGGTTCCCCTTGAACTTGAAGACGATGCCGAGATCGGCTGTCAGGGACGCGAAGTCCCCCTTCACGGCCGAGATGCGCAGGACGCCGCTCATGCGCGTCCCTTCACGAGCTCGCGCACCCGGTCGGTGAGCCCCTGCGGGGACAGCCCCACTTCGTCGAGGAGCTGCATCATCGAGCCCTGGGTCACGAACCGATCCGGCAGGCCGAGATGACGCAGCGTCCCCGCCGCCAGACCGGCCTCCTGCAGGTGCTCGTGGACGGCGTCACCGAAGCCGCCCCGCAGCGTGTTCTCCTCGATCGTGATCAGGATCGGGTAGCGCCCCGCCACGTCCCTGAGCATGTCGCCGCGACCGCCACGTCGATCCCCTCGTGCAGCAGGGCGGCGCGCACCGCCTCCGCCGACTCCACCATCGAGCCGACCGCGAGCAGGCAGGCGTCCCGCCCCTCGGCGAGCATCTCCCAGGTGCCGATCGGAATTGTCCGGTACGGACGCCCCGGCGTCAGTCTCCGGCTGGGGCGCTTCGGATACCGGATGGCGAACGGATAGGTCTCCTGGTCGACGGCCGTCTTCAGAAGATCGCAGAGCTCGTCGCCGTCCTTGGGGGCGGCGACGACGAAGTTCGGCACGGCGCGAAGGTACGACAGATCGAAGACGCCGTGGTGCGTGGGGCCGTCCGCGCCGACCAGCCCCGCCCGGTCGAGACAGAAGGTGACCGGGAGGCACTGCACCCCGATGTCGTGGATGACCTGATCGTAGGCGCGCTGCAGGAACGTCGAGTAGATCGCCGCGACCGGGCGCATCCCGGAAATCGCCAGCCCCCCCGCGAACGTCACGCCGTACGCCTCGGCGATGCCGACGTCGAAGAACCGCCCGGGGAACCGCTCGCCGAATTTCACCAGCCCGGTGCCGTCCGCCATGGCCGCCGTGATGCCGATGACCCGCTCGTTCTCCGAGGCCAGGGTGCAGAGAGCCTCCCCCAGGACCTTGTAGTAGTCGGGCGCCACCGCCTTCCCGGAGGCGGCCATCGTCCCCGAGGCGGGGTCGAACGCCGTCACCCCGTGATAGACGCAGGAGTTGGCCTCGGCGTACGGCAGCCCTTTCCCCTTCTTGGTGATGACGTGCAGGAGCCGCGGCCCCTTGACCGCCTTGAGATTGCCGAGGACGGAGATCATCTCGGGCAGGTTGTGACCGTCGATCGGCCCGTAGTACTGGAACCCGAGGGCCTGGAACAGCCCGCCGGGCACCACCACCTCTTTCAGCGAGCGTTCCATCCGCTTCGCCAGCGCCCCCGCCGGCTCCCCCAGCGGCATCTTCTTGAGGATGTCGCGCACCTCCTCCTTGAGCCGGTTGTAGTAGCGGCTGGAGGTGATGCTCGTGAGGTACTTGGAGATCGCCCCGACGTTCGGCGAAATCGACATCTCGTTGTCGTTCAGGATGACCAGGATGTCCCGCCCGCTGTGGCCGGCGTTGTTGAGCCCCTCGTAGGCCATGCCGCCGGTCATGGCGCCGTCCCCGGTGACGGTCACCACGTGGTAATCGTCCCCGGAGCTGTCGCGCGCCACCGCCATCCCCATCGCCGCGGCGATCGACGTGCTGGCGTGGGCCACGCCGAACGCATCGTAGGGGGACTCGGCCGGGCTGACGAACCCCGACAGCCCGTGGTACTGGCGGATCGTCGGCAGCCGGTCGCGGCGTCCGGTGAGGACCTTGTGGCCGTAGGCCTGGTGCCCGACGTCCCAGACGATCTTGTCCCGCGGCGTGTCGAACGCATAGTGCAGCGCGATGGTCAGCTCGATCGCCCCGAGGCTCGGGGCGAGGTGTCCGCCCGTCTTGGAGACCACGTCGACCACGTACTGCCGGAGCTCCGCGGCGAGCTGCTCCAGCTCCCTCATCGACAGTCTTCTCAGGTCGGCGGGGGAATTGACGAGCGGCAGCAGGGGGGCCGTGCGGGACTCGGCGCCGGGCCGGACCCCTTCCTGGGAACCGCCGCGTACGGCTGGGACGCTCATCTTGCCGGTGATCGCCTCAGACATAGGACGCCTCGCTCTCGGATCGGACGGCCCGGTTCAGGGAAGTCGAGGACACTGCAGGGACATCGGCGCCCATCATAGACCCCGTGGCCGGAGGGGTCAAGAACGCGGGGCGTGGGCCCGGATCCCCGCAGGGACCGTATGTTATAGTTCCCCTCCCGGCGGAGCACCCGCTTGATCCCGCTCAAAGACGACAACCCGACGCGCACCGTGCCGTTCGTGACGGTCGGCCTGATCATCGCGAATCTGGCGGTCTACGTCTACGAGTTCCTCCTCCCGCCGGATGCCGCGCGCCTGCTGATCGAGTCGTACGGCGTGACCCCGGTCGCCCTGACGCACGCGGCGGCCGGGGATCCGGGCCGGCTCCTGCACGGCGCCGCGACCCTGTTCACGGCGATGTTCCTGCACGGAAACCCGATGCACGTCGGGATGAACATGCTCTACCTGTGGATCTTCGGCAACAACATCGAGGACGTGATGGGGCACGCGCGCTACCTCGTCTTTTATCTCGTCTGCGGTCTCGTCGCCTCGTTCAGCCAGGTGGTCGCGGCTCCGGCCTCCCACGTGCCGATGGTCGGCGCCAGCGGGGCAATCTCCGGGGTCCTCGGGGCGTACCTGGTGATGTTTCCGGCGGCCCGCGTGCTGACCCTCGTCTTCGTGGTGATTTTCGTTCGCGTCGTGCCGCTCCCCGCCGTGATCGTCCTGGGACTGTGGTTTCTCCTGCAGGTGCTGAACGCCGGGCAGATGAGCCCGGGCGGAGGGGTGGCGGTGTTCGC
>WNFL01319249.1_pt1 | contig 10973 bp, 10 predicted proteins | sample 5400361 | NCBI WGS metagenome assembly WNFL01 (sample SAMN13153351, study PRJNA577476) | soil metagenome | isolation source: 40 cm soil on Douglas fir-dominated hillslope | place: USA:California | collected 2013-09-17 | reverse complement strand
TGTGTGTAGGAGAAGCGGTCGTTGCGCCCAAATCCGCCGATGGTCTGGCTCTCCGCCGCGACGAAGGTGAGCGCGGGGTGGGCAGCGACCGCATCGCGCAGCCCCTTGAGTTCCCTGTCGATGCCGTTCTTGCCGAGGACGGGCTCGAAGGCGCGGGGATCGAGAAAAATATCGATGTCTTCCGAAAAACGCTGGATCATGTTCCAGCCTTTCGCCAGGCTCGTGCCGCCTTTGAAGATGATCTTGTCGGGAGCCTTGGCGGCGATGATGCGCAGCGCCTCTGTGACGTAGTAATCCTTCTCGATGATCGCCGGGCGCAATTTCCGCGCGCTAAAATGGTCCACCGCTCGCACAATCGCCTGCTCGAAATCCTTGTGTTCAAAAAGCTTCATGTCAGCGGTGCCCCCTGGCTTGCCAGTTGCGGGCGTACCGTAGTCCGGCCAGCAGGCCGAAGTCAAACCGCGAAAAGGGATTTAAGTATTGGCGCAGGCGTTTGAGAACTGAGGGATTTTTCCCCAGCTGTTGGCCGATGGCGCCGAGCATTGCGCGGACGCGCGGGGGCTCTGTAGCCGCAATTTTGACGAAGCGTTCGAAACGTCCATTTTCAGTTAGAAGGCTGATCGTGCGCCGGATTGTTTCTTCCGGAGAGAGCTCGCTCGTTCTTCCGGCCCGGCGGAGAAAATCCAGCAAGGCCGCGTCCGTGGCGGAGAGACCTGCCCAGGCCTCTGGCCGGCGCGTATGAACAATCGTTTCGCCGACAAGTTTGCGCGGCAGGCTTAGGGCGCTGGTTGAGACTTCGCCCTTGCGCGCCGTCTGGGTCGTGAATCCCAGCAGATTGGCGGCTGCGATGCCCGAAGGGAAAACGCTCTTGCGCCGTGAGGCGAGTTTCTGGATTGCGGCCGGATTGGGACGGCTCTTGCCGAACGCTGTTTGCCGGGTGCGGTAGTAGACGCCTTTGCTGAGGCGTTCAAGGCGACCGTCGCGTGTGAGGCGGGACAGGGCTTGCGCGACGGCGCTGAAGGGAAGGTCGGCAAAGTCTTCAAGCCTCCAAAGACGTTCGCCTTCCGCTTCGATACGCCGGCGGATGACAGCCATGACGCGGCCGTAGCGTCTTGTTTGGGTCGGGTGCCTTTTCACCGTTAAAGTCTGGATTTGTTCAAATAACATGTCAAGTTTTTTTGCAAAAAAACTTGACATTTGACAATGTCAGTCTTTATGTGCTACTGTTCTGACATCGGAGTGGTTCAATGAGTGACGGTCCACATCGCAGTTTGCCCATGCGGAAGGGCTGGAAGCGGGTTGCGGAAAGCGCAGACAACCAGGCTTTCGGCACCGATGAAATCCGCGATGCAATCCTTCCTGCGTTGGAGGAGGACTGCCGGGGAGAAATCAGCCCGGAATTCTTTAGCAGCCTCCGAAGAGTTTGTGCAGATCAAGAGGCTTCACTGTTCAAAAACGATGTAGCGCCTTCGCTGGAAGCCCTCAGAAACGCGGCCAGCGCAGGGCTCGCGCGCGCGGTCCTGAACTATGCCCTTCAGCAGGCCGCGCTGGGTAATGGCCCTAAAGATATTCCGGAGAGAGCGCTGAAAGACGCCCTCATCGATCGCGCTGCGAAGGGCGCCCGGCAAGTCGAAGAGCATTTCTGCCGCGAATCAACGACGCCGCGTGCAAACAAGGTCAGGGAAAGGATTGAACAGGCGATCAGCAGTGCCGACATCGGCGGCGTTGCGCGGCGGATTCTAGACCCTGAATCGAAGTCGGAGACGCAAGCGCCCAAACGGAAAGGCCTGGATGACGGGGTGAAGTTGTGAGGGTAGAGGAAAAAAGCGCACTTTTCCCGCGTCCATCGCTCAATGTCCATGTGCTGGAGAATGCAACGCGCGGACGAAAAGGCTGGATGCGATGCCAGGTTGCTCGTAACGTTGAGTTTTCGACCGCACGGCTCGAAACTTATTGCATAGCAAAGTGGGAACCGATTGTTTATGACGCCATGCTTGTGGCGGCGGCCGTTGAATTTGCGGACAGGGTGCAGAGACGCCCGCAGATGAGCTGGCAACGGGATTTTCAGCTCGTCATCCCCGTCCACGATCCTCGACACTGGAAGAGCAAGCCGGTATCGGACGCGTTGCATGAGGTGTTGAATTTCCTGACGGGTGACCAGTGGAACATTGAATTCTGCAAAAGAAAGAAATCGGTAAGCGCACCGTCCCAGGGTCAATTCAATCTTCCTGCTGACTTGAGTGCCGTAATCCCTTTCAGCGATGGCCTGGATTCGCGCTGCGTGGCCGGAATTCTTGACCGTGAAATGGGCGACAAGCTGATTCGCGTGCGCCTGGGAACAAAAGCCTGCGATGGCCAGTCTTTGTCGCGGATGAGACAACCATTCACGTCGGTTCCGTACCGTGTTCGTGCGGGCAAGAAGCCGTTTGTTGAATCGAGCGCAAGGTCGCGAGGGTTCAAGTTCGCGTTGATCAGTGGCCTCGCGGCGTACCTCACGAAAGCCGGTCAGGTCATCGTCCCGGAAAGCGGGCAGGGGGCTTTGGGGCCTGCGCTCGTTACCGTGGGGCAAGGCCGCGAGGACTACCGCAGTCATCCGCTTTTCACCGAAAAGATGGAAAGATTTCTGGAGGCATTGCTTCATCACAAAGTGCGCTTCCGCTTCACCCAACTTTGGCTGACGAAAGCCGAGACGCTGAAGAAGTTCGTCGATGAGTGCAAGGATGGTTCTTCGTGGGCGGGCACGTGGTCCTGCTGGCAGCAAACGCGGCACGTTAGTGTCGCGGGGAAAAAGCGGCAATGCGGGATTTGTGCCGCCTGCCTGTTGCGGCGGCTGAGCGTGCATGGGGCAGGCCTTAGCGAACCGAAAGAGACTTACGTTTGGGAGAATCTTTCGGCCGCGAGTTTCGAAGCGGGGGCGGCCGCGTCGTTTGCCAAAAAGAAAGTAACGACGGCGCTGCGACAATACGCTATTGCGGGAGCCCTGCACCTTGACCATTTGGCTCAACTGCGAAAATCGCCCGCGAATTCCGGAATGCTTAGTCTGCTTAGTCTGTGCGCATTTCAGCTAGGCCAGTCTCTCGGCCTTGCAGAATCGGATGTCCGTTCGAAGCTGGACCGGCTGCTGGCTCAACACGAAAAGGAATGGAAGGGTTTCATGGATTCTCTCGGACGGACTTCGTTTTTGGGCAATTGGGCCAATGGGGTGCAGTCATGAATCTCCTCGAACAGATGAGCCCGGAAAATGTCGGTGAGCGTTTGCGTGTGGCCCGTGAAAACGCAAAGTTCACTCAGGAGGACGCGGCCAAGGCGATAGACGTGGCCCGCACGACGGTTGTCGCGATCGAACAGGGACAGCGGCCCGCGAGGATGAGCGAGCTGCAGAAACTCGCGAAGGCATACGGAACATCCATCAATGCGTTGCTGCGCCGGGAAGCCATTCAGGTCGACCTTGCCCCGCGTTTCCGGAAACTGATCGGGAGCAAGGACGCTGCAGCCGCTGATGCCGCTGAGTTGATGGCCAATCTGGCGCGGGCGGAAGTTGAGCTGGAAAACCTGCTCGGTGTCAGGCGTGTGCAGAACTATCCCGCGGAGCGGCCTATCTTGCGTGGCGATGTGCGGGCGCAAGCCGAGCACGACGCGATGGAGTTGCGGCACAGCCTAGGTCTGGGAAACCGCCCGGTGCCTGATATCGTGACGCTGCTTGAAATGGAACTCGGCGTCCGCGTTTACGTCCGGCGGCTCGACAGCGGAATTTCAGGTTTGTTTGCGTATGACGAGGCGCTCGGCCCCTGCATGCTGCTGAACGCGAGCCATCCGCGCGAACGCCGGACGCAGTCGGCAGGCCACGAGACTGGACATCTTGTCTCGACGCGCCGGCATGCCGAGATTCTGCACCGGCAGGAGAAGGAAGATACCCGTGAGGAGCGTTACGCCAACGCGTTTGGCAGGGCGTTCCTGACGCCAGCCCGCGGCGTGATTCAGAAATTTCACGAATTGACGGCGGGGTCTGACCGGCTCACGCGCCGGCACGTGATTATCCTTGCGCATTTTTTCGGCGTCTCGCGGGAGGCGATGGTTCGCCGTCTTGAAGAGCTGGGCTTGACCAAAGCCGGCACCTGGGACTGGTTTCAGGCCAATGGCGGAATTACGGACGAGCATGCGCGGCAGGTTCTGGGCGAGCTGGCGGCCCCGGATAAGGACAAGGCCGAGGCGGATCAGCCGACGACGCTGCGGCTGAATTTGCTTGCCGCTGAAGCGTACCGGCAGAGTCTTTTGAGTGAGGGGCAGCTTGCCCGCCTCTTGCAACTAGACCGGCTCGACTTGCGCGAATTATTGGACAGCCAGGAGAGCGAAGGAACCGAGGCCGATGGAATCACTATCGAGTCTAACTGACGCTCAGGCTCTCCTTGTCGCGGACGCGAGCACGATCATAAGCGTAAATGCGACGGGTTGCGCGAAAAGGGTAATCAAGGCTCTGCCTAACCGGGTGGCCGTCGTCGATATTGTGTCTGGTGAGCTGGAAGAGGGAAGGCAGAGGAAGCGGCAAGACGCTGACCTTCTGAAGAAACTTGTCGACGCAGGGCACGTTGAAATCGTGCGGCTCGATGACGCGGCGGGACAGTATTTCGAGCAGCTTGTCGTGGGCGCGGCACAGATGACCCTGGACGACGGCGAGGCGGCGACGATTGCTTATGCGGTCGCAAACAACGGGATCGCTTTGATCGATGAAAAGAAAGCCAACCGAATTTGTGCACAGCGCTTTCCCGAATTGCGGCTCGCGTACACGGTCGATATTTTCATGCATCCCGACGTGCAGAGCGCGCTTGGCAGAGAAGTGCTGGCGGATACGGTCTTCAATGCCCTTTGCCACGGGCGAATGCGGGTGTTTCCGCACCATGTAGATTGGGTGGTCGGGCTCATCGGAGTCGAGCGGGCTCGCATGTGTACGAGCCTGCCCGGGCAGGTTCGCGGGTCGCGGCAGGCTGCAACGGGACAGGCTGCCGGCGCTGGGTCGAAGAGGATCTTGCGATGAGCGAAGAAGGCAGGCTATGGATCGTGGGTGTGTGTCAGCGCGGCCTAAGATGCCGTCATAGGAAAGATTGAAGCAATGTGGCTCAGCCGGATCATTATCAAGAACTTCAGGAACTTCAGGAGTCTCGATGTAAAGCTCGGCAAGCATGCTGTCGTGCTCGGCGAAAACAAGGTCGGCAAGACCAATTTGCTGTTCGCGCTTCGGCTGATCCTCGACCCGTCGCTGTCTGATTTGACGCGCCGGCTTCGACTTGACGATTTTTGGGACGGATTGCCGCGGCCCTTGGCCGCCGCGGACATCATTGAAATATCGGTTGAATTTCGCGGCTTTGAGAAGAGCGAGAATCTGCTGGCGGTGCTCGCCGATCATCTGGTGAAACCAGACCCCATGGTTGCGCGGGTAACGTATCGCTACCAGCCAGTTTCCGGGCTGAAAGGTGCTCCAAAAAGCGAATCGGACTATGAGTACGTCATATTCGGCGGCGGTGGGCCCGACAACAACGTTGGTTACGATCTGCGGCGGTGGATGCCCTTGGATTTGTTCCCCGCGCTGCGCGATGCTGAAGCTGACTTGGCACGCTGGTCGCGTTCGCCTTTGCGGCCGTTGCTTGATCGTGCTGCAAAGACAGTCGACTCAGAGGCCTTGAAGACGATCGCCAAAGAGGTGCACAAGACAACCTCGAAGATCGCGGCCCTACCCGAGCTGGCCTCCGTAGTGGACGAAGTGAACAGCCAGTTGACAACGATGGTCGGAAATAAGCATGCCGTCGAAACTGCGCTGGGATTTGCACCGACCGAACCGGACAGATTGCTGCGCGCGCTGCAATTGATGATCGACGGCGGGAAGCGGGGTATCGCCGAAGCGAGTCTGGGCTCAGCCAATGTTCTCTACTTGGGCTTGAAAGAATTGGAGCATCAATATTTGGTGGATGAGGGCGAACGTCAGCACACCTTCCTTGCCATCGAAGAACCGGAAGCACATCTTCACCCGCATTTGCAGCGGCTGATCTATCGAAACTACCTCCAAACGCGCGATGAGGCCGAGGCATCGACTGAAGCCCGTACCATCCTGTTGACGACACACTCGCCGCCAGTGTGGCCCCTCTATCCAACATCGTTGTACTCCGCCGGGCGCCGGGCGAGAATCACACCATCGGCAAGTCACTGCGAAGTCTAAAGCTTGAGAAAGAAGAACGCGAAGACCTGGAGCGCTACATCGACGTGACGCGAGGTGAGCTATTTTTTTCCAAAGGGGTAATACTGGTAGAGGGCGACGCTGAGAAATTCCTGTTACCTACGCTGGCGAAGCTCCACGACCCCGACCTGGATTTTGATGCGCTGGGCATTACGGTTTGTTCCATCGGCGGGACAAATTTTGCGCCGTACGTTCAACTGCTCGGCCCGAAAGGGTTAGACATTCCTTTCGTCGTGTTGACGGATTTCGATCCAAAGGCAGAAGTGGTCAGCCAGGAGGATGCGGACCCGGACGATAAAGGTGTCGGGAATTGCTATGGAGAAAATCGCGTCGTGAATCAGATCATGGAGCATGTACTGGATTCAGAAGAATGGACGAAGTTGTCCTTCAAGGACGTCTTGGGGCGTGCGGAAAAGCGTGGCGTGTTCCTGAACACGTTCACGTTTGAGATCGACCTCCTCAAAGCCGGGGCGGCGGAACAGTTCGCTGAAACCATCAAGGGCCTCACTGAGAACAAAAAGATGCATAAGCGATTCGAGGCTTTGGTTGATGACCCGGACTCACTCGACCCAGAGCAGTTTCTGAAGGACATAGACTCGCTGGGGAAAGGCCGGGTCGCGCAGCGGTTGGCATCGGTCCTTGTTGCGGGAGAGGTCGACATTTGCCCGCCATACATTGCGGCAGCCCTGAAGTATATGAAGGGGAGGGTCGCATGAATGCGACTTCGTATGTTGCGGCAGCCGAGGAACTGCGCGCCAACGGCGAACAATGGAAAGTGTACGAGTCGGAGAGAAACTGCGTGGTTCAGGCCGGGCCGGGTGGCGGAAAAACAAAAACGATCACAATCAAGATTGCGAGACTTTTGGGTGAGAATGTGCGGCGGCCGCGGCGCCTGGCGTGCATCACCTACAGCAATGCGTGCGTCGGAGAACTGAGAGGAAGACTGAGAAAGCTCGGCGTCGCGGATGATGATCGGCTGTTGATATCAACGGTGCATTCGTTTTGCCTGACCGAGCTGGTATTGCCTTATGCCCGGCTGGCGGGCATCGCTGTCCCGGACCCGCTGGTAGTGGCATCACCTTCACAGTCGCGCGAACTTTTCGGGCAGGCGTATGTTCAGACGCTTGGAGGGGTATGTCCGAGTTGGTTTCGGCTGGAATGCGACAAGCTTCGCCGCTCGGTACTCGACCGGGAAGGGGCTGAGTGGAAAGGCTGGACGAAGCGCGAGACGGCAGTTGTTGAAGCCTATGAGGCTGTTCTTTTGGCCAATGGCTTAATCGATTTTGACGGCCTCGTCTTGGTGGGTGTGGAGCTAGTCGAAAGACACGAATGGGTTCGTCGGGCCGTGTTGGGGAAATACCCCGTGATTGTCATTGATGAATATCAGGACCTTGGATTGCCGCTACATCGAATGGTGACGGCGTTAATGAACAAGGCCGGGGTCCGCGTGATTGCAGTCGGCGATCCCGACCAATCAATATATGGATTCACCGGTGCGAAACCGAGTTTGCTGAGAGCGCTAGAGAAATTTCCGCACGTTGAGGCGATACGGCTGAAACTGAACTACCGGTGCGCTGGCCGGATTATCAAGGCTTCGCAGACGTTATTAACGGACCCAGGCGACTTTGAATCCCACGACGGACGCCAGGGCGAGATCCAAATCTACGAGGTTGAGCGTGATGTTCGGGGCCAAGCCGATTACGCCCTCGGAACCGTCGTTCCAGCTCTCCTCAAAGCAAACCCGACCCGGAAGCTCGGTGATACTGCGTTGCTGTACAGGTCACTGAATGAAGGGAAAGCAATTGCGGATGCCGCTGAAGCGGCGGGTATGCGGTACTTCCGGTTGGATAACGGCTCTCCGATCAAGCGTTCCCGGCTCACCGAGTGGTTGACCGATGCTGCAAAATGGTGTGCGGGCGGGTGGGAGTCAGGTACGGTGAGTCTCGCCGATCTTCTGAGGTTATGGCGGTTGATGCGACGGAGCTTGACTCGGGAGGCGGATGCTCTGGAGGCTAGGGCGAGATTGATTGCCAGCCTTTTCGCGCACCGCGATGGCTCCATTCGCCTTCGTAAGTGGTTGGTAGCCCTTCATGACGCGGCGCTTGGGGACGCATTTGACCAGGAACCGGGCCTGGCCGATGAGAAGGACAACTTCGAGGACTTGCTGAAGGCTACTGAGAAGGGTGGCGCGCTGGAGTCTTACACGGTCGAGATTTTCGGAAACCAGGGGAAGAGCCCCGACCAAATCAATCTGATGACTCTTCACAGTTCAAAGGGTTTGGAATTCGAGGCCGTCATCATGGTTGGGTTGGAGGCCGGTGCTTTCCCGGGTGTCTATGACCGGACGCAAGAACAGATAGATGAGGCCGCTCGCTTGTTTTATGTCGGCGTAACCAGAGCCAAGAACACTGTGCATTTGATGTACGACTCGAATGAATCGCCTTTTATCACCACAATCCGTCGAGCAAGTCGTCCTAATAGAGAGAAATAAAACACTTCAAGTTGCGACCGAGGGGGCAGCGAAAGAAGGGAATTGTGCTTATCTGTTCACGCTGTGACCAACCGTCTGCGAGTGCTCATGCGTTTGGGTCTGTGTAGAAAACCGTTCGATTTTAGGCACTATTCGAATTGTTATACACTCACGGTTAGAGATGGCATGCCTCCTTCAATCATCCTTCTAGTCTTGTATCCCGTCATCTGCCTAGCTGCGACCAGTGTCTTTTTCTCAGTATGGCCAGAGAAGCGGCCACCAGTTCCGAATTTAGCTGCTGGCACCCTGACCGAGGCTGAGAAGGCGGCTACGGCTCGCTTGAGCGCATCAATATCGCTCTTCATCTATAGCAGCTTGGTGTGTGGCACGCTGGAGTGGCAGCTGCTCTTTTCCTTGGGTCTAGACAAAGTCGGTCTGTTCAGTAGCAAATGGCCCACGTGTGCGCTAATCGGCGGATACCTAGGCTTTTCTTGGGCGGGCGTTTCAATTTGGCTCTTGGCGCTGGGGGCCGCAACGGGACGGATGCGCCGCGAAATCCCTGGACTAAACGCCCCGCTCAAACTTCAAATTCCTGTGTGGCTGATGGGAGCTTTAGCAGAAGAGACGTGGCGGGCAGTGGCAATTGCGTCTCTAGTGACCAGCGGGAATTCGCCCCTTTTTTCGGTCGTCGCCGTAGGTGTGGCCTACGGCAGCGGGTTCCTAAACCTAGGCCTCCAGCGTATGGCCGTAGCTAGCCTCGAAGGAGTGTTTTTCGGGTTTCTTTTCTTATGGCAGGGGTCTTTCCTTGCTCCCCTCACGGCTCATCTAGGGATTCAGGCAGTCTACTTATGGGGAGTGGGGACATGGTCCCAAAACGGAAAGAGCCGCAAAACTTGGCAGATACCGGGGACCAAGTGCCCGGTTTGTCATACGAATTTGAAACTGTTGCAAATCAAGCTGAGTGAAGTATTCGAATGTACGTCATGCAAGGAGCCGTTGAGTCTTTCGGACAGCTATCAAAATTTGATGCGCTTTTCAGGTGCGTTTGCATTCTGCTCCTTGAACCTCTGCACAGTCGTTCTATTAACGAGTTGGCTGCCGGGTGATTTAGGCGCTTGGCTTAGTTTCCCGGTAACGTATGGGCTAGCGACGAGCGGTCTTTTCCTGTATCGAAAAACATTTACGCGGCTCTTTCCTCCCCGATTGCAACGAGGGACGCCTTACTTTGTCACTCTCAACCTCAAAGGCCGCCGTGAATCGAAGGCGACCAGCGATAAAGACCGCGAGGACAAAAACTGAAAAAAGTTCAGCTAACTCCCGATTATCAGGCATCAGGCGACGCCCAGGTGCTCTTGCGCTAAGGTTGGGTGGTCTCTTATGAATCCTTATTGGATAAAAATTGAAGGAATTCGGCTTGCGATAGTGCCGCGTCCAAGAGGACAAGATTGGCTCCCTGATGACATCAGTCTTTTGCGACGGGCGGGAGTTGACGTAGTCGTTTCTGCATTGACACCATCCGAAAATGAAGAGTTGGGGCTCGTTGAAGAGAGTCAGTGCTGCCAAAACAGCGGGATGGAGTTTCTTTCCTTTCCCATCGAAGACAGGTCAGTTCCCAGTTCATACAGTGAATTTAGTGACCTAGTCGATTCTGTGATTGATTCTCTGCGCAAAGGAAAGGGTGTCGCGGTTCATTGCAGAGCAGGGATTGGGCGGTCGTCTATGATTGTGGCTTCTGCGCTAATTCGGAATGGACTTTCAGCAGAATCCGCCTTCCGTGCGATTGAAGAATCTAGAGGCTGCTCGGTGCCGGATACACCCGAGCAAAGACAATGGGTAGACCGGCATTCGTCTCCGCAGAGGGCTGGCTAACTCCTGGCCGAGTAGGCCCGGGGAATTTCACCCCGAGTCTCTCACAGATCCGTGCTTGACTGTCTCCAGTCACACGGCTCGTGCCACCCATTGAAGGTTGCTACCTTCCGTCCTAACCGCTCGGCTCCTCCTGTTTCCAGTTGACCGGAATTGGTTGGGACGCGAGTGACCTGCCCCCTTCGCTCCACGGGCATTACCGCGCTTCTTCACTACTATTGGGCAGTCCGACCCTGAGACTCCGCATCCGTACTCTCGCCCTCGTGGTTCTTCCACTTGTGGCTTCTCCGTTGGCATCGGTGTCTCAGGTTCCCACGTTCCGCTCAACCGCCTCTTTGGCAAGCTCAGGCCACCTCTCATGCCGGATGCCGCTCCGCCCGTAAGCAGGTTTCGTCGGAGCTAATCCCGCAG
>WNFL01065829.1_pt2 | contig 10975 bp, 9 predicted proteins | sample 5400361 | NCBI WGS metagenome assembly WNFL01 (sample SAMN13153351, study PRJNA577476) | soil metagenome | isolation source: 40 cm soil on Douglas fir-dominated hillslope | place: USA:California | collected 2013-09-17 | reverse complement strand
GCAACTGCGTTGCTGGCCCAGGCGGGTCTGAACATGTCGCAATTACGGAAGCAAGCCGAGTCCCGTGATTTCCGACCGGTTTCGACGGGTATCATCATCGACGAATCCATGAAGAACAGCCTCCAGCATATGGCGGCCAACAACATCATTGGCCTGGTACGTGGGATAGATCCCAAAGTGCGTGACGAGTACGTCGCCTACAGCGCTCACTGGGATCACTTCGGGATCGGCCCCGTTGTCAACGGGGACTCGATCTACAACGGTGCCGTCGACAACGCTTCTGGTGTCGCGTCGATACTGGCCATCGCGCACGCCGCCGCCGAAGGAATAAAGCCGCGACGCTCGCAGCTCTTCGCGTTCGTCACCGCCGAGGAATCGGGCCTGCTGGGTTCCGCATACTTCGGTGAACACCCGACCGTGCCTGCGTCGAAGATCATTGCCGCTCTCAACATGGACATCGTGCCCGTCAATGGCCGCGTTCGCGATCTCAACGTCATGGGAGACAACAAAAGCTCGCTCGGTCCCGCGCTCGCCGAGCTGGTGAAGTCCGAGGGAATCAGACTCTCGCCGGACGCCCATCCCGAGCAGGGACACTTCTATCGCTCCGATCACTTTTCCTTCGCGAAGGCCGGAATCCCCTCGGTCTCCATCGGAGGTGGCGACGACATCGTGGGCCATCCGGCAGGATGGGGGCTCCAGCAGGCGGAAGACTACACTGCCCATCGGTATCATCAGCCGTCTGACGAGTACCGACCCGATATGGACCTCAGTGGCGCGGCGGAGCTCGCCGACATCGTGTATCGTTTTGGGCTCTCGCTCGGCAACGCCCGCACTGTCCCCACCTGGAACGCCGACGCGGAATTTCGCGCCATGCGCGACGCTTCTCGAAAGGGTCAGTGAGCCGGGGCACCAACTTTTGAGCGTGAATCCCGCCCGGGGCCAGCAGCGCGATCCGTTGCTCGCCTTCAGAGAGGAATTCCCGATTCTCGGGAAGACGAATTATCTCGTGTCCAATTCTCTTGGACCGATGCCGCGCACCGTCCCCGAGAAGCTGGCCGAGTACGCGCGCGACTGGGGTGAGCTCGGCGTAAAGGCGTGGAACCGCGGCTGGTGGGAGCTTCCCGTCGATGTCGGCAACGAGATCGCCCCACTCATCAATGCGGATGATGGTGAGATCGTGATGATGCCGAACGCCACCATCGCGCAGATGGCCGCGCTCTCGTCGATCGACTTCTCGAAGGAGCGCGACACCGTCGTGATGACGGAGCTCGACTTTCCGTCCGTCCGGTACGCGTACTCGGAAATGGCGAAGCGGTTTGGCGCGCGCGTCGTGTCCGTGAAGTCGGACGATGGATTGACGATCGATCGCGACAGGCTGTTGGACGCAATCGACGAAAGGACCCGACTCGTGGCAGTCTCGCACGTGCTCTTTCGGAGCGCCTTTCTAATGGATGTGGACGAGATCTGCCGGCACGCGCACGACGTCGGCGCGCTCGTCTCGCTCGATTCCTTTCACGCCGTCGGGATCGTACCGGTTGACGTGAAACGGAGCAAGCCGGATTTTCTTACCGGTGGCGTTCTCAAATGGCTCTGCGGAGGACCCGGTGGCTGCTTCCTTTACGTGAGTCCGACCGTCCGCGATCAACTCAAGCCGGCGCTGACCGGCTGGCAGGCGCACTCGCGTCCGTTCGCGTTCGAAGATTCCATGGAGTACACCACCGGCGCGTTCCGCTGGCTGAACGGGACGCCGGTGATTCCAGCCCTCTACGGCGCCGCGGAAGGGTCGAAGATTCTGCGCCGTGCCGGAGTCCCCGCAATCAGAGAAAAGAGCGTTCGCCTCACCTCACGGCTGATCGAGCTGGCCGACGCCCGCGGCTACACTGTGAATGCGCCGCGCGACCCAGCGCGTCGTGGGGGAACGGTGGCAATCGATGTCCCGCATGGCTATGAGGTCACGCAGCACCTTCTGTCGCGGGACATCCTGGTAGACTATCGCGTAGGCGCTGGTATCAGGATTGCCCCTCACTTCTTCACCAGGGAGGACGAGCTGGACGAAGCCGTTTCGGAGATCGACAAGGCTCTCGAAGGCGGAAGCTGGCAGCGCTTCTCGGAAAAAATCGCGGTCGTCACCTGAACCGTTCCGGCCGGATGTTACTACCTTGAACAATGCAGTGTCTAAAGAGTACAATAGACTTATACTCGACTCCTCGGAGGGTGCGTAGTCATGCCAACACCTTTTTTGAGTTCTGAAGAGTACGACGAGAGAGCGCATCAACTGTACAATGAGGGACAGTATGACGAAGCTCTTGACGTACTTAGAGAAGGACTCGGTCTATATCCGAACTCTGTGGAGCTCCATATAGGGGTTGGCTACGCCCACCACGCTCGCGAGGACTACGCCTGGGCGCGACGCAGCTTCGAGGAAGCACTCGTTCTCGACCCGGACCACGAGGACGCGCTCGCCGGCCTTGGTGAAACCCTCCTGAAATTCGGCCAGCAGGAGCAGGCACTCCGCAGCTTCCGCCACACTCTGGAGCTCGGCTATCAGGACGACGTCGAGCTGATGCTCCAGATCGGACGCGCGCTTTTTCGCGAAGGGCTGATAGACGAATCCAAGCAGTTCTTCGAGATCGCGGCGCAGCAGACGCCCGATGCGGCCGAAGCCGTGTCCTGCATCGGCTACGCCGAACACCGGCTGGGTAACGACGAATCGGCGATCTCGACTCTGCGCCGCGCGCTCCAGATGGACCCGGATCACACCGAAGCACGGATCTACCTCGGAAACATCTTCTACGATCGCGGCGATTACGAGGCCGCGCTCTATCATCTCGACCGCTCGACGCCCGACGATCACTGGGACGAGCTCGGCATCTGGAGACTGATCGAGCTGAAGAAGATGATCTATCGCCTGCGCGACAATGATCCCGAGCTGCGTCCGTGGGAGGACAGGCTGCGCGATCTGTCGGGCGATCTCGACGACATCGACGAGATGCTGGCCGAGATCGAGGCGAAGTACATCGACGCGACCCAAACCGAAGCGAAAGGTCAGCTCGAGCTGTTCGGCGCGCTCCTTTCCAGCTTCGCCGATGTGAAGTCGACGCCCGAGTCGCACCGCATCAAGCTCGACGATGGCAACACATTTGAAGGAACGTGGGAGGAAATCGTCGACAAGATGCGCGATGCAAATTGCCTCAAGGAAACACCAAAACCGGAGCAGGATGCAGAGAGCTTCATTCGACGTAGCGCGGATGCTGGGCTTTTGCGCATCCTGAGATGAGTCCGCAAAGCTCGCAGGCGGCGCTCGCCGCGCTCAACGGCGTGCGCCCCGTTCTGGCTCATTTCGATAAACCACGCTCCGCGGAAGATCTGGCCGCCGACATCATCGATCTTTGGGCTGGCGCCGAGAGCGCGCTCCAGACGCTCGTCGGCAATTCCTCACTTACCGGACAACAGCTTGTTCGGGCGGCGCGTCAGGCGGAGCTGATCACTCTGGACCAGGCGCACGCGCTCTTGGAGTTTCTCGCCGCGCGCGACCGCGCCAACCGCACGAGTTATAAGCCCACGCAAGCCGACGGCGACGCTGCCGTTGATGGATTCAAGTCGCTCGAGTCGGGGCTCGCTGGCTCAGCGACAGTGAAGCCCGTTGCGGCGGCGACTCCGGGTCCGCCGGTCTATACTCCGCGCCAATCGCGTCCCGCGCAGCCATCGAGACCGTCAACGCCACCACCACCGCCGTCACCGTACGCACCCCGGTCAGCGGGCGGTGGGTACCGACAGCCTCCAGCCTACGCAGCCCGGAGCTCGGCTGGGCCCCCGACGATAGAAATGCCGGGTTCCTTCGCGTCCGCGGAGGCGGCGGCCGGAGGTGGCAGTACTGGCGGAAGCGGCACTAAGGCGCCAGGCATAAGCGGAGGCGTTGGCCGCACCATGGTCCAGAACGCACTCGCCGCGGCGGAATCGGGCGGGCGTGGTTTCCCTTGGCTATCGCTCCCGGCATGGATCGGGATCGCCGTCGTGGTCGTGCTGATTGTCGGTGGCTATCTATTCTATGGGCGCAGTTCAGGCAGCAGCGGATTGACCGCCGGCATCGATGCCATGAACAACGGCCAGCGCGAGCGAGCCCGGGGCGAATTCGCCAAGGCAGTGAACAACGACCCCAACTCGGCGACACCGCACGTGTTCCTCGCCAGAATCGCGCGCGAGGAGGGTGATCTTGCCACCGCGCGGGCGCAGCTCGACACTGCGTTGAGGCTCGATTCGAAAAACGCCGTCGCCCTGCGAGAGATGGGGCTCGTTCTCTTCGCCAGCCGCCAGTACGATCTCGCCCGCCGATTCTTCGTTCGCGCGGTTACGGCCAATCCGCAGGATCGTGCTTCGCAGGGCTACCTGGGATGCGCGATGATGCGGCTCAATCGCGTAACGGAAGGAACGAGCTGGATCGGCAAAGCCGGCACCGGTCCGTGGCAGAACTGTCTGCAACAAACGACTACGACCACGGCCCCGCCGCCCTTGTGATCGAATTCAAGAACGTCGGGAAGATTTACAAATCACTCCTCGGCAACTCTGTCAAAGCGGTCGAGGAGTTTTCGTTGACGGTCGTGGATGGTGAGACACTCGGCATTGCCGGACCGAACGGCGCTGGCAAGACCACCCTGATTGCGATGATGCTCGGCTATCTGCGGCCGACTGTCGGGACGGTCGAGATCAACGGCTTGCCAGCGCGGCAGTACGTCGAGCGTAACGGAATCGGGTACCTCTCGGAGCTGATCGCCATAAACCCGAAGTGGCGCGCCGAGAGTGCACTCGTGCGCTACGCGACGTTGGCCGGCATACCCTACTCGGAAATTCCGTCACGGGTGAACTACGTCGTCGATTTGCTCGGACTGGCCGAGCACCGCGACAAGAAAGTGAAGGCGCTGTCGAAGGGAAACCTGCAGCGGCTCGGCCTGGCGCAGGCGCTTCTGCGCGATGAGCAGATCCTCGTTCTCGACGAGCCGACCCACGGCCTGGATCCGGTGTGGACCCAGCGCTTTCGCGACATCGTCGAGGAGCTGCGACGACCTGAGCGCACGATACTCATCGCCTCGCATAACCTCGACGAGCTGCAGCGTCTGGCCGATCGCGTCGCGATAATCGATCGCGGACGACTGCAGCGTCTTGTGAGCACGGGGTACGAACACGCCGCGCCGGCGGCGACGCGATTCAGGGTGACGCTCGCCAGCGGCTACGATCTGATGCGCACCGTATTCCCCGGGGCGGAAGACGCCGGCCGGGGCGAATACGACGTAACGGTGCAAAGCATTCAGGAGCTCAATACTGCGCTTGCGGATCTGATCGGTAGGGGAGCGCTCGTCGCCAGCGTCATGCCCCAGCGTTCGGTGCTCGAGCAGCAGTTCAGAGAAGCCGTCGGAGAGTCGCAGTGAGCCGCTGGAGTCTGGCGAGATACTCGCTCTGGCAAGCCCGTGATTTCGCCCTCGAGCGCGGAATCGCGATCCTCCTCATCGGGTTCCTCTGGGGCTACGCATTCATCTCACCGCTGCGTAGCCAAATGGCATATCAAATAACCAATCGGGCGTCGCCGGTGTGGATCTTCACCTTCCAGATCTCGAGCGCGATCGTGTCGCTAGCCGTTCTCCTTGCCGTCAATGGCATTGTCTCGACCGATCGCAAGACGGGCTACTACAAGTTCCTGTTTTCGAAGCCCGTGAATCCGATTCTGTATTACACCCAGCTGTTCTTCGTTTACATGGCCGGCGTGGTGGCATGCATGTTCGTGCTCTCGAGAATTCTGCAGACGATTCTGCCAACCTTCAGCATCGTCAATTACCTGCTGTATACCGCGCTGATCTATGTAGCGATGGGCGGCATCGGCTTTTTTCTCTCTGTGGCGACACGCTATGACTGGCTGTCACTGGCGGCCGTATGGCTCGGTGCGCGAGTCCTGCGCACGACGTTCGGTGACGGAAACGACTGGCGCAGCAAGGCGGTCCAGCTGCTGCCTCCGGTTCACAAGCTCGACGAAGTGGCAAACTCCTTGATCGGGACGGGAACCGCGAACGGTAACGATGTTCTCTGGCTACTCGGTTACGGAGCCCTGTTTTTTGCATTGGGACTTCTGATTCTTCGTCGGGGATCGCTCGCGGACTGAGAACTGGCTACTCAGCGGCGTAAAAGGCTAACTGCAAAAGAACGGGTGCCAGCAGTCAGTGGCATAGATGTCTGTTGTTAGTTCACGACGTCCAGACTTCACTGGGCACCATTCGTGGCACAAGCAGTGGCTCTTGCGCCGACGCGGTAAGTCCGGGCGTACTGGACTAACATCTGACATCTACACTTCTGACAGCTGGCACCCGTTCAGTTGCAGTTTCCAGAGCTGGCACCCGTTCCGTTTGACCGGACTTCCTCAGCACTTCTGCCTAGGTGGTAATGGACTCTAACAGCATTCACCGGACTGTCCTCCCGAACAGCCTCACGGTCATAGTTCAGGAGGACCGGTCCGCCCCCGTCGTCGCGATCGTCACGTACGTCAAAGCCGGTTACTTCGACGAGACGGACGAAGAGAACGGCCTTGCCCACGCTCTCGAGCACATGTTCTTCAAGGGCACCGGGAAACGCGGGGTCGGCGACATCGCGAAGGAGACCAAGGCGAGCGGCGGATACCTGAACGCCCACACGATTTACGACACCACGACCTACTACACGGTGTTGCCGTCGTCGGGATTCGCGAAAGGGCTGGAGATTCAGGCCGACGCATACGCGAATTCGGTGATAGATGCGCGCGAGCTCGCGAAAGAGATGGAGGTCATCATCCAGGAAGCGAAGCGGAAGTCCGACAGTCCCTCGGCCGTTGCGACCGAGACGCTGTACGAGCTGCTCCACGATGCGCACCGCATGCGTCGCTGGCGCATTGGGCGGGAGCCGGGCCTTCGCGCGTTCACGCGCGACATGATGAACCGTTTCTACCGGAACTTCTATCGGCCGAGCAACACGATCCTCAGCATCTCGGGCGACGTCGATCCAGCGGACGCACTGCGCCGCGTGCAGGAGCTGTACGGAGAATTGAAATCCGGCGCACCGGAGCGGCATCCGGGGCCGCCCGAGCCGAGGCACGACGATTTTCGCTATCGCGAGCTCTCCGGCGACATCGCTCAGAGCCAGCTGGTGTTCGGCTGGCGAACCCCTGGCACTCTGGATCCGGACACCGCGGTGCTCGACGTCGCGGCGTCCGTGCTGGCGACGGGACGCGCATCTCGATTGTACCGCGCGGTTCGCGAAAAGAAGCTCGCCTCCTCCATCACCGCCTACGATTACACGCCGACGGAGCTGGGTGTGTTCGTGATACACGCCGAGACGGAGCCCGAAAACACGGCCGAAGCGGCACGGGTAATCTGGGATCAGCTGCACCAGCTGCGCGTCGGGTCCATCGAGGACGATGAGATTACTCGAGTCCGCCGCATCTTCGAGGCGCGCTGGGTGCGGCGCCTCGAGACAGCGGAAGGGCGGGCCAACTATCTCGCCGAATGGGAAGCGCTGGGCGGGTGGCAGCTCGGGGACGAATACTACAAGCGCTACACGTCTGCCTCGGCCGACGACATTCAGCGGGTTGTACGGAGGTATCTGTCAGAGGAGCGGGCCGCGGCTCTGGTCTATCGTCCGGAGAACGTGCCCGTCGTCGCCCAGGACGCGACCGACATGAAGCGGATCCTCGGCGAAGGCGGGTCGGAGCGACTTCCAGCAATTCCGCGCCATCCACCGGCGAGCGCGCCAGCCGAGAAGAACGCCGAGCGGGAGAAGGAGGAAGCCGGTGTCTCGATTTTCCGCACGGCGGAAAAAGTCCCCGTGCTCGTACGGAGAAAGCCCGGGACTCCGATGGCCAACATCGGCTTTTATATCGTAGGTGGAGCGGTAGAGGAGGAGCCCGAGCAGGCGGGACTCACTCTGCTCACCGCACGGACGATGCTCAAGGGAACCTCCACGCGCACCGCGGCGCAGATCGCCGAGGACGCGGAGATGCTCGGCGGATCTATTTCGGCGAGCGCGGGGAGCGACAGTTTTGGCTGGTCGCTGTCCGTACCAGTTACTCGCATTGCCGAGGCGATCGAGCTGCTGGGAGATGTGATACAGCGTCCGACGATTCCCGACGATGCATTCGAGACCGAGAGAACGGTGGCGCTTTCCAACGTCGCGATGCTGCGCGACGACATGTATCGGTACCCAATGCGACTTGCAACCTCGGTGGCGTTCGCCGGGCATCCGTACGGAACTCCTACCATGGGGACGGAGGAGTCTCTGCGCGCGATCTCGGCGGACCACGCGAGAGAGTGGCACAAGTCCAAGGTTCTCGAATCAGCGGCGGTCGTTGGAATCGTCGCGGACATGGATCCCCAAGCGGTGGCCGACATGGTGGCTCGGCAGTTCGGCGCGGTCCAGCTGGAAAAAGCTCCCAAGGTTGGAAAGGCGCGCTGGCCCAGGAGTGTGAAGATTGCCGCCGAGTCGCGCGACAAGGCGCAAACGGCGATTGCGCTGGGTTTTCCCGCGCCCTCGCGCCCCGACGAATCCCGCTTCGCCGCGAATCTCATCGCAACCGTCGCCAGCGGATTAGGTGGCCGGTTCTTCGACGAGCTGCGCGACAGGCAGTCGCTCGCTTACACCGTCCAAGTGGCGGTAAGCGAGAAACGACTGGCCGGGATGTTTGTGTCGTACATCGCGACGTCGCCGGAAAAGGAAGGAGTCGCGCGCGCGGGCCTCCTCGCGGAATTCGCGAAGCTGCGCGACGCATCAGTGTCGGCCGACGAGCTGGCCCGCGCCAAGGAGTACATGGTCGGCACGCATGCGATCAGCCAGGAGAGCGGCGGCGCGCAGCTCGGCGAGATGCTCGACGCGTGGATGTTCGGCGAGGGACTGCACGAGATTCTGGAGTACGATGACCGGATACGGGCCGTGACCGTTGATCAGATGCGAGATGTCGCGCAGAAGTACTTCGATCCGGAGATCCGGGTTGAGGGGATCGTTCGCGGGGTGGGCCGGACCGTGTAATCGTGGAAGCCGCAACTGCGGATCGCAACACAAGGTGCAAGTTAACGACGCTGCCGCCCGCTGCCCGCTGAACGCCAAGCGCTAAGCGCTTGAGGACGTCGGGACATCACCGGCGCGGGTCTAAATATAGGCGACTGCTCTTGCCGTAACCCCACACGGTGCGGTCCTGCCGGTTTTCAGCGACTAGCGGGGAGCGTTCGGCGGGCAGCAGGCAGCAGCGTAGTTCAGTTGAGGTTTGTGGTTGAACCTACTGCGTGCCCGGCCTCAACCCCTTTTCTGCGCGTAGCAGGACGCAACCGTCCCCCCGCCGCGCGCAGCCCTCGAACCGAGTTGTAATCCCCGCCCTCGTACACAACGAGTCCCTTGATCGAAACCTCCGCCGTGGCCCACGCCAACACTCCCCAGATCGTGCGCTGCTGATTCTCCTCACCGTGCACGAGCGGGTATCCGCCGGCGCCAAAAACCCAATGCTCTTTCGGCTTCGGATACTGGCGCATCCAGCGTTGAGCGACGCGCAGGTGTGTGTCGAGAGACGTGGCACCATCGAATCCGGCGAATAAGGAGAACCCGACGGCATCGATCGGAGAGCCTGGCCGCGCCGCCCACGCGTAGAGGGTGCTGTCGCGGGTGCCGTAGCTGCTAATCGGCACGCTGACCTTGATACGCGGATAGATGTAATGCGCCATGCGCGAGGCGCGCGTGAAATAATCGATCCAGTACAATGGAGATGCCTCGCCGAGGATGCGCGTGCCCTCCTCCAGCGGATCGACGGCCGGGATCAGGTAATCTGGCTTCAGCCGCCTCGCGATTCGATCGATGTCCTTGAGGCGCGCAACCGTGTAAGCCTCGCGCGACTGTTTGAATTCCTCCTCCCCCTTACTCGGGTAGCCGAGCGCGACGATCAAGAGCGTGCTGTCGGCACGCGCCTGCTCGATCGAGCGCGCGAGTGAATCCAGCGCGACTCCGCGTGCGGCTTCCGGATCGATCACGACGCTGATTGCATCGACGTCCAGCGTGTCGGCCAGCGCGAGATCGTACCTGATCGCCAATGGTGGCGGCCCGCTCCTCAAGTCGGGGAAGATCTTGAGCCCGATGCGGAAATCTCCCTCGGGATGCTCCTGCAGCTGGTCGTGCTCGTGCGCCGCGTAGCTCCTAATGCCCGCATAGGCGCCCGGCAGCTCGACGACGACAAGCGCGGTCAACGCTATCGCCGCTCCGGCTAGCGCTACGCGCGCCAGGCGAGTGAAGCCCCAGCGCGCTGGAAGCGACGGCGCGAATATCGGAACCTGGATGTAGATCGGATTCCAGAGAGCGGGCGTGCCGAAGAACGTCCCCAGCATGCTCGCCTGCGCCGCGTTGAGAGCGAGGCCGAACTCCGTCGGCGAATGACCGCGCATGATGACGAACTTGGTCACCGCCACGGTCGCGATGATGATGTTGTAGGCCAGCAGTGGAAGTCCGAGCAACGGAGTCACGAGCTTCCGCCCGAGCGCGTAGATCGCCTGCACCACGAACAAGAGCGCCGTGAATGGCCACAGCCACGCCACGAGAATGATCGCGCGGCCGTAGAGAAGAGATTCCGAGGTGTACGCGACAACGAGCGCGGGAGCCAGAAGAAGGCCGGCGAAGCCCGTGATCGTCTGGAAGCCGCGCGGGATGCGACGCAGCTTCGCGATTCTGCCCGCCATCAGGATGTCCCACGCGATCATCGCGACCGAGAGAGCGAGGTAAATCGCTCCGAGCAGCCTGTGCGAGGTCATCGAGCGAAGCTAGACACGCTCGCGCGCGCTGGCAAGCACTCCGACGCGGTCGTACTTTTCGCTCGCATGGGTCGTCGCGCTCTGCTCAATCTTCCAAATACGATGTCGCTGTCGCGAGTGGTTTTGGCGCTCGCATTCGTCCTCGTATCGGAACCGTGGGATCGAATCGCCCTCATCGC
>WNFL01008558.1_pt2 | contig 10975 bp, 12 predicted proteins | sample 5400361 | NCBI WGS metagenome assembly WNFL01 (sample SAMN13153351, study PRJNA577476) | soil metagenome | isolation source: 40 cm soil on Douglas fir-dominated hillslope | place: USA:California | collected 2013-09-17 | reverse complement strand
CCGGTGACGTTATATGACCCCTCTGCGACTTGGTTGAGTTGAGGTGTCAAAGTTTCGCAGCGAGGTTCTACAAAAACCGCCTGGTCATCGAGGGTCATGGTTGCATTTTTGGGTTGAGAGGGAAAATCAAACGGGGCGACGGTCCAGCCACCTCTCACAAAGGGTGGATCATCCAGACCATGTACGACGGCGGCCTCTGTGTATCCAGCAGCAGCAAGAAAGGCGTCTAGGTCGGTAAAGGTGGGGTTTACACCTAATTGTGCGGTGACGACGACGGGATTGAAATCATCGACAATGTGATTGGTTGAACGGACGACGAAGAGTGTTGCAGCGAGGGGCTGCCAGAGGGTGGGAATGGAGGTAAGTAGAGTGACAATGAGAACCATGCGATGGCCGTTTTTGAGGGCGCCGAGGGCTGCATATAAACGATTTTGGTTGATGTATGAAACAAGAACAGTTTGCTGGGGAGGAGCGTTGCCATGTGAGGCAGAAATGTAAGGCTGAAGGCGGTACACTTCGTGATTGACGGTGAGGCAATAGAGACCTAAGGGCACGATGGCGAGGACGGGAAGGAAGGACTGGAGAAGAAGGATAAGTCGAGTAGTGGGACTCCGGAAAGGAGGGACTTACGGCGAAGAACTGTGGTGAGCCGTACTTTGCGAGGGTGTCGGTGCTGTAGCCGTTCATCTTCCAGGCATAGGCATACGCAACTTCAATGCCCGCAGCGATAGCAAGCATGAGGATTACCAAGACAGTTGCTACCCTTCCTCGGAGAGCGAGCGGGGTCTAGAGGGTGTGGCTCACATCAGCATATTGGGATTGGGCTGGCGGGCTAGCGGGCTAGCGGGCTGGCGGTCTGGCAGGCGAAGAGATGTTGAGCGTACGTACCCATCTGTTCTTCTCGGTGATAACTCGTCGTGGAGGAGGTGCTGGAGTGTCGTATGAAGGGTATGAAGCGCGGGGAGGAGGGGGAAAGGCATGAGTGGTGGTACCGTTGCCGCTGGATGTATCATTCAGGCCCCAAGCCTTTTCCGATAACGCATGAGTGCTAGTGGATGTGGACGATGTGCGGGTTGTGTCGGTGTTGTAGGTGTAGAGACGGTCATGTTGGGCGCCACCGGCATTGCCGCCGCCACCATGCAGGGACGTAGACAGCGGGTGATCCATCGCTCGCAGGAGAGGGATATGTCGACTGATCTTAGTCCTTGGGATATTAAAGATGGGAATGGCAGCAAGGAAGGAAGGAAAGGTCGTGCGGCAAACGCGGAGAATGACGGAAAGGCGGAAAAACGGAAAAGGCGGAAGGCGCAGAAGCTGGACGGCAGGGGGTTGGTTGAGGTTGGCTGAGCTGATGTTGGCAACGTAAAGTAACCAGCGTCGTCAAACAACAATGCTGTGAGTCTGTTCTTAGATGCTATGAGCCTGTGAATGCTCCAAACTGTCCTCCTGTCATCTTAGGCTTCGACCCCTTTGTCCCAACCTGGCACCCCGGTATGCCCACAGACCAGACCCGAATTTACCCGCCCCCACTAATCGTCCGTCTTCTCGTACACAGCACTGCAAGGGCCTTGTTCCACATCGTTTTCAACAGCCGTGAATCCATAATAACCGTGACCACGACCGTGTGCGTCTTATCGGAGCACATGCACACTCAAGCGCGATCAGGCGCACTCGCAGATTTGAATAGTTCAACAGGTGAATCTACATGTCACCTGATGCCTCGTTTGTAGATATGAATAAGTGATTTCAAACAAACCCATTCTGCACGCGTTCGTTCGTGTCCTATTGCGCGCTCATCAGTGCGCCATTTCCACGACTCCGTATAGGCTATGCCTCATCTCCTACCCAAAAAAGCAACAACACTTGTTTTCCCTGTTATGGCTGGTTGCTCATGTTCCACAGCTCAATTCCTTGCGCCCCTTCTGCATTTCGCATTCACCGCCAGGTTCCATGTTCACCGTGAATTACATGGTCCTGGAATGGACTCCGGTATGTCCCCGTAGGTTATTAGACCCACATAGGCTATCGCTGCCTAGCACGAGCCACTAGTCAAACTGCCTTTTTATCTGACTAACACACCATTTCATGAGCATACCACGAGCATATAGAGAAACAGTAATCATTGACATAGTTCCTTCTGTGAATTGACGTTCTTGTGGCGCGTTTCTACCTTATTAACCAGTGTTACCTATCCCTCTAAAAGAGGAGTAATATGCAGTTATATTCACATAGAAGGCCAATTTTTGTAGTTTGAGTTTTCCCAAGTCTTACCAACTCATACGCGAGAGACTAACCCGGCCTCACAGTCAAACCCTCACCGGTGGGTCGGCTCGTTAGCGTGAAGTTTTGGGATTAAACATTGTGACTGATTGGAATCTCGTCCATCTAATCTTGCCTTTCCTGGAATCGAGCAGTTGAATCGACATAGCTAGCCAATGGCACTCAATAAACAACTAAATCACTAACGCATCTACACTTGATAAAGGATTCGTATTGGAATGACCCAACTACTAAAATAATATTTCCCGACACCAGCTGGGCTTTGCGTGGCGCGTTCTGGCGCGTCGCGTGCATTCCAATGCGATGCATATTCCCGCGATGCATATTCCCCGAGGCTCGGCTACCCATACTACACTTCACGGGGCGGGTCTTCTGTCCTTTTTGAGATAGGACATTTACAACATATTTTCTGCCGAAAAATAGAAAATAACTATGTACCGTCCGGATTAGTAGAGTTGATCCTTGCAAACAGACGGGCCAAAATTTGGGAAAAGAGGGCCTACATACAACGTAGGGTAGAAGTACATAATCCAAGCGTGCATCGTTCTAACTAATAAAATCGATGGGAGCAGCCTGGAGGATGGTCTCGATCGACACGCTGTTCCAACAAAGAGCGCCCATCAGAAGCACGAGGCAGGGAGCGATATTTTTGGCCTTGCTTCCAGGGTGGCGGTAAGCAGATGTGGAAACCAATCGCACTCCAAATGTGTGAGAGGCCCAGGGTGCTGCCTAGTTCGGACCTACGACTAGCCCCCGAGATGGCCACACCCCCGTAGATCGCCTGGCTCGCTCAGTATCAAGCTGCGCCTCAATGACCTGCAAGGACTAGATCGACATGCATAGACACGCAAATCCAAATAGCTGACCTGCCTGTAACCTCAAACACGGTGCATGCACAGCTCCTCGCCAAAAATTTCTTCACTAATTGCATTTCTTCATCCCACAACCACGTTCGTTGCCACCTCCGTCTCCGTCATCTTGCGCGTCCTGAGTAGCTCAAGCTCATGACTCGCAAAGAAACACGGTAAGCTCATCGCTCGCTGTTGGAATTTCCGCGAGACAGATAAATAAAACGCAACTATCCCATGATGGATCGAATCGTTGCCATGTTATATGATAACCCGGCATATGATCTTATAACAGGGGTTTGCAATCATGCACATGACAGGGGCTCGGTGCATATGACCGAAGCTCGGTCGTCAGCGTAACACATTCCAACGCTCGCGTGTGTTTATACTCAACAGAAACAGAAAGCGTTGGTACAAGTCCTCGTTTTCGTTGAAATTATCTCTCCGGGTCGGTGCGCATCGCGTGACTTTGAGGCTGGATGATAAAGCACGCAGTTTGACAATTATTTCATAAGACAGGGCGCGGGTAAAATATAAACAAAAATTCGAAAATAAATCAAAAAAACCCCTAGAGACAGTTTCCGTTCCTCACAAACCTATCTCCAATTACATTTCTTGGCACAGGTTACTGTCACTGTCCTCCTCGTTTGTCTCGGGACATTTGCCGCGGTTCATATCCCTGAGACTGTCCTTCACGAATTTGAAAGCAGGAGCGAAATGTTCTTCCAACTCGTCCAGCCATTCTAATGAGTCTGGGCTTGTTTGTTCCATATAGAGAACATACTCGAGTGTTTCAATGAGGTTTGAACGAAGGTCATCAAAGAGTTGTTCTCGCGAGAGAGGCTGTGGTGATATCAGATACATAAAAGTGTAATCAATGCAGAAGACGAACCTGTGAAACGCCACTCAAATTGTGCTCTCGGAGTTCCGCATCGGTGCCAATGGGATGGGGTTGGGAGGATGACGAAGGCCTGATGGAGGATCAGGATGTACTCAATCAGGAACAGAGTCTGACATACAGGGGAGTTGATACCACAGGAGTACCATAGCTTGCATGATCCAGTGGGTGATTCAGCATACAATCGAGGGATCCATCATGCGGGGTGATATAGAGGTACCCTTGGCAAGGGAAGCGAGCCATTCTATGGGAATTTCTGCCCCGCTCAGACTGAATCTTTTTTCGGTTGTCCGTACTGGCTGTAGTGTGGCAGCACTCGAAGACCCATTGGACATTCCCATTCTCCTGAGGTAGTTTGGTCTTAAATCTGGATGAGCAATGGCCATAACTTAGCAGGGACATTCAAATCTTTTTTGGCTGGGTGTGTACACACGTAAATTTGAATCCAGTGGCCTCCCAGACACGCGCAATGACTACTTTGGTCATCTCTTCTCCTTCTCCAGTCGGTTCATCGGTCAAAACGCGTGTACGAAAGCAGAGATCGCCCATCTGAGCGTGCCGGGTGAGAAGGACAGTGAATTCCTCAATAGATTGGACAGGGGCATCTGTTGGCAGTTCCTTGAGTATGTCAGGTTCTTCATTGTCGCGTTTTCGCTTTGAGTTTTGGCGGGTATGTTGGTTTCTGGTCGTACATTGGGTGCAGTTGGATGTTGGCTCAGTGTCACCTGCTTGACGTTGGTCGAATAGATCCTTTGATTTGTGCTCCTTGCAATCACCGCAGAAGTAGAGGGGTTGACCTTCCATGGCGTGGTTGAGATTTGGTTGGGCGGAGTTTGAACAACAAACAACAAACCAGACAACAAACCAAACAACCAAACAACCAAACCAAACATCATGGAGGTGCCCAATTGGTAGAAACGGAGTTAGCAATAGAGTATATTATTCACAAATGAAAACTGAAGGTTTGCAATATTGTTTGTGAATACCTGGCTGGACAGCGACAAACATTATGCTTTGTTTTCCAGCCTCAAAGGTCAACGCCATCGTCTCTCATTATTGCTGAGTCTCCTCGGTGGCTGCAATAGACACCATGCTCAACAATCTTCTTTCAATTTCCTATGTCATTTATTACCACGATCGGCACCGTCACTAGACGTACTGTTGCCTTCGCAAACCTTTCTAAAGTCCGCTGCAGCTGTCTTAACGACGCTGTGCCAATGCATCGCATCAACATATCTCTTATCAATATTGGCCTCAGAGCCATCCCCCGTCTCCATTTTAGAAACCATTACGCTCCTGATGAACAGAACAACCCTGGTTGAGGCTCTCAAATTCGCCAACCCATCCACCTTTGATTGTGGTGCGTATTAATGTCCTGTATTTACTTATAGACGTTTCCAGTCTGGATCCCGACTTTGACTAGCCTGACCCCCACGTTCACCGCTCGCCCGTTTCAATTTGTATTAATCGTTACAACAGCACCTCCTATTAATAGTGTCTATTGGACGGGGATGTGCGGCCGGGAAGCGAGACTCCTACGGACAACCACATTAAGCAATTATATATCTTTTGAATGGCACTCGCGGCAGCCCTTTTTGCATTAACTGTTGTTGACATTTTCAAGTGATACATTTTCGAAATTCACGTTGCGTTTTCCAACGCTTAGTCCCAGTTCGCAATGCAGCACCTGCGTCTGACTGACTGTACGTGTTCACCCAGCCCTCGGCTACATCCTCTGCAGTAGGTTAAACACCCACCACTGGTCAATCACGAGGGTATCCCTCGAACGCTGGCCCGCAGTTAGTAACCCACCGCCAGTCACAGTTGGCACTGCCCGTAGCCCCTTGATCTGCTCATCCACCAATCCACACACTCGCATACTTTATCTCCGTCTATATCCTNNACTTCAGGACAACCGGTGGCAGGCACCGCTCTGATATCGTGGATCCCACAAACAAGGGGACCGTTCTTATCCTTTTCCACGACGACTGAAACCACGTAGCGCCCCAACGCACGCGGGACCTGACAGGTAAACAAATATTGGTGCGCGCCCGCTCTGGGTGGGTCCGTAGTATCAACCACGACAGTGGATATCTGACGTCAGGTCCATCACCTATATTTAAGGCACATTCTCCGTCGACTATATCATCCACCGTGCCACCGACCATGCCAGCATCAAAGGACCACACCTGTCAACATGACGAACACTGCGTTCGAGCACCGCCCACACCAGCTTGACAATGGTCAGTAGTAATACTTCATTTCCCTGTTTGAGTCCCTGGTTCTTGAGTTGCTACGCTACTGACCTGATTATTGTTTCCCCTAATTCTCAAACAAGCCTAGTCTATCCTCATTCACCGCTGATATAAAACACGAAGAAAACAGATATCGCATATTATAGAGTGCATTCTTCCTATCCTGGATGGTTTCACTGTGAACCGATGCGTGGCAAGGGCGTTTGTACTTAATGGACGGCTCAATTATAACTGCATGACAATCGTCCCTCTGGTGCCCGATAATAACGCCGCTCTCAGCGAAGAATTGCCAGACTTGAAGCTTCGTCATTACCATCGACTGCAAGGCCAGCCGGCCGCGATAGAGCCAATACAAGAAGTCACTCAATCGTTGAGTCCAGCAGATTATATTTTAACATTCAGCCATCCTTGGTCAGTTATATGGTGTTATTTCCTTTTAGCTCCACATATTTGGTCTATTCTTACCCTAGGCTCTCTCAGACACTGTCTTCTTCCCACCAGATCCAAAGGATACCACTGTGTCCGTGGATCAACAAGAGGACAACCCAGTCGCTCGACATATATACTCTTGGATGTCGAGCATTCCGGCGCGTGAGAACGCGTTGTAGGGGATATGAGAAAGGGCCGTCTCTGTAGTCTCATCGCTATGTGGTCACATATCACTACAAATTAAGGCGAGGCCAACCATTCGCACCTAGCTAGTTCCCGTCAGATCTTCCGTCCATACCCCGTTCACCGAAACTCGTAAATTAATACCTATTATAAAGCTGCACCGAGTGCGTATTGTTATGGGCACGTGATGTTTGACACCTTTTTGTGCTTGATCCATAGAGCGGGAGTTGGCCGGAGAAAGCAGCCAAATTCCCCCGGCCTGCAGGGTATAGGGAATAGGAGCTCTCCTCATTGAAGGGCGCGTAACCGGTTGTGAACAGAGCACAGAATACGCTGATAATCACTAGTTTGCAGACAGTGCATCAAGGCAGATTTAGAATTACTCGAAGCTCTGCATTATTGAGTACCATCATAGCAAAGTATGAGCATAGAGTGACTGGCGAGCAAGCCGTTGGAGATGAAGTAGTACTACATGAGGGATGGCAGCAGAGAGACGTGGGAGTGAGCGTGGTGGCAGAGCATTGTGTCCCGCTTCGACTCCGACCCCCTCACGGCTTCTGAAGAGTGGCAAATTTGTGGCAAATTTTGTCCCCCGACGCGTTGGATATCGTGTCGAGACTTTGTACCTTTCAGAAACCCATCGTCAAGTCGGAGCATGTCCTCATTTTTTGGCGTCGCCCAAGTCGGATTTGGAGCCCCTCCGTCTCCGTCACCGGAACGGTCTCGAAAGCGCAAGAGAGAAGACGAACAGGGTGAACACGGCAGTCCAACACGACGTCCAGACGCCCCCGTCCCTGTGCTCTCCTTCGATGGGTCGCAAATCTTCAGGCGACCCCCTGCAAACATCCCACTTCAAAACGTGCAGCATTCCTCTCATCACCCACCCATACCTCGTAATAATGCCTATCCGCGTGGATGGAGCTCACCTCATGCCGTCTCTCCTCAGATTCCGGCCCATTTACAGCAGGTCACGCCTCCACCCTCAGACGCATATACGACCCCATCGATCCCATCCGCACCCGTGCCTCCATCGGTCAGAGTACCGTCTGGAACCCCTTTCACCCCCTCTTCGTCGTCCAGGTCGCCTCAGCCACCACTGACAAGCCCGTTACCTCCTTCGCACCTGCTCCTTTCCCTCCCAGCTCTTCTCGTTCAGCAACCAAATCACCCTCTCTATCTCCAATCATCCCATGCCTCCGTTTCAGCCCTTCGACACCTTCTGAATCTCCACGCGACAGGCAGGCCAGAGTATGCGCTTCCTGCCGACCAGGAGTGCTACGCTCGGCTAATGCTAGCGGAAATGGGGATGGTCCTAATCGACTACCAAATGCATAGAGCCTCATTACCCACCACCAAATTCGCTGTTCCGTTGCCACATTGGATCCCCGGAGCCCCTGAAATCGAACAGTCCATCGCAAAGGCTCTTATTCTGGTGGAACATAACCAATCACTTCGACACTTACGACATCGTCTCACCCTGATGCATGCAACGCTCGTGCACTGGCAAGGGAACAACAAGCATGCTCGTGTTCTGCTGAAAGGGCTGTTACCACCTGCGAGTCTAGTGCCTACGGTGGGATTCAATGGCGTAAATCCTACTGCAGACACAGCATGGGCAGGATACGAAGCGCACCTCACCATCGTTCATCAAATACTTACCTCCACCGCCCTACCTCCCAATAATCCCGCCGCAGCGTCAGCTCCCTCTGTCTCCAAGGAGAAAATATCGAGAGAAGCAAATGCAGGTCGATTAATCAGTCACAATGACCTTGCAGTTGCCCTCTCACATCTCTCCGCGATGTCCATTCTCGCACAAACAACTGGCGATGCTGCTGTCATACAAGTTTGTGCCGTCATCAAGCTCACTATTCTCGTTCAGAATGAACGATGGGGCGAGGCAGGGCAAGCATTAAAGGAAGTGGAGGGCGTCCTGGGGTTGGGTTTCACTGAGAAGGAAGGGGAAGTGAAGACAGAGGAAGATACTAAGAATCCATCAGTCCGTACCGTCACGCCCTTTGGGATGAGTGCTGGTACCCAGACGGCCTGGCTGCAGCCGAACCTTCACACCCCCGCATTCCCAGTACCTGTCAATGCCCTTGCTGCAAACCCTTTCGCTGCTACAAGTACTCCGCAACTTCAAACACCTCTGCAGGCCCAATCTGGTGTCGCCCCAATACAGGTTTCAGCGAAGCAAGCAAACATCATACCTTCGTATCTATGCCACTTGCGTATCCAGGTGCTCACTCTCGGTATCCTTTATCTCACGCATAAAGGGGAAAGCAACGAGAGCGCAAAACGCTTGACCCTTCTACACGAGATGATGGATGCCTTGAGTGGAATGCCCAGGAATGAGGAGTCCGATCACGGTGTATTAGAGGTAAGTGTTGGGTCCTTATTGGTCAGTATCACCTGACTCTACTCACCACCATTCCCAGATTCCGCTGACCTCCAACCCATCAAAAACCCTCCGAATTCAGTGTGCTCACCCTCGCGTGCTTTATCACCTGACATATGCGACCTCGAGTGTAGCGAAGCGAGATCTCGTAGGTCGGCGTCCAAAGAAGAAGGTATTTGCGCATGAAGGGGTGCGCCAGCACTTGGAGGCCGAACTTGGAACTGTTTGCAGTGTGGAAAAGGTCGAAGGTATACCTGGTAAATTAACGTGTACGTCCCTTGTATTCAAAGTCTCAAGTATTAAGAATTCATGGCCACACTCTAGTTGCACCTGGATTAGGGCTTTTGGACGTGGAGAAGACCTACAAGACACTGGTTGAGATTCGAGCAGATATCTACGTTGAGTTGATCACAGTATGTCTCTACAGAGTCCCTCCGGTGACGATTAGTTGCTCATTTCATTCCCAGGCGTGTATCGCTCGTTCAGAGTTTGACGAGGGAGAGCTGCTCCTCAACGACCTGGTCGCACATCTTCGAACGTACGATCTCTGGGATGCCTTCTCCGCTCGAGTGTGTCTACTTCAAGGCTATAGCGCTCACGCAATGGGGAGAACAAGGCGTGCGCTTGAATGTTACCGCGCGGTGCAGGTTTTGAGCGCCGAGGACAGCTTGATCTGGGCACTCGGATGGATTGGGGAGATCGGCTTAAGGATTGGGTTTGGCTCCGGTCCCGTAGGTCCCTCGACCGACGAATGGATGGCTCCTCAGCTCGGGTATGACGAGATTGTCGCAGGTGTGATGGAGACTTGCTTGAGCGGGATTTGGGGATTGGGTATGGTGTGTATCGGACGAGTGCTCGAAGCGTGTTTCAGTGGAGAGATCGTCAGAGCAAAGTATGCTTCATTTCTGATCTATTCTTCTATGAAGCGCTGACGTTGTAATCATCTCGCAGGCAACAGCTGAATTTTGCTTTGAACATCGCCTCTCAGCAAAGAGACAATTACATGCGCCTGCTCGTTCTTTGCCTCACAGCTGGCCAATACGTCCACACCTATTCTGAATATGCTCTCAAGATCCTCGGTACTTGTCGCCAACTTGCCGCTGGATTGGGTGCTGCACCTCAGAAGCCACCAGCTGGTGACGCCCAGGCCGCTCAGAGTCAAGGCAGAACGCAGGATAAACTCGAACTTGGTCATGTCCGAGCGGGACTCTGGGTCGGGGAACGATTCTTGGCCTTGTCGAAACGCACAGGAGATGCGACGACGAGCACCAAGCAAGGAGCAATCAATTCTCTCTACGGGCGGGCGATCAAGAGCTTGGAACAGCGAGCTAAAGATGAGGATGCCAAAGACTATCCAGCACCGCAAACTTTCTCAACGCAAATTCCTCACGACACTCATGTAAAACCTGCATTACTGAAGCTAGACACACAATCAACGCTCGTACTCGATCCTGTGGATGAGTATGGTGCTTTGAGATCTGTCACATCCAGGAGAGCCACATTGGACTCAGCCACCTCAAATGCTACATTAGATGGTAATTCTAGCGTGATCAGCACGTCCGAGATGGTGAGACAAGGAGAGAGGAGATCCGCAACGCCGCTTGGGTGGCAAGGTGCGGCGCCGACGAAGGGGAGCTCAAAATCTTCTACTGGGCGGGGACGGAGGTCTGCTGGTGCTGAGTCGACT
>WNFL01337569.1_pt1 | contig 10976 bp, 6 predicted proteins | sample 5400361 | NCBI WGS metagenome assembly WNFL01 (sample SAMN13153351, study PRJNA577476) | soil metagenome | isolation source: 40 cm soil on Douglas fir-dominated hillslope | place: USA:California | collected 2013-09-17 | reverse complement strand
CGCGTCGACCGCCGCCGGAAAATGCCGGGCACGATTCTGCTGAAGGCGCTTTCGTACACGCCGGAGCAGATCCTCGCCGAATTCTTTGCGTTCGACGCATTCCGCCTGCACAAAGACCAGATCGAGTTCGAGCTGGTGCCGGAGCGCCTGCGCGGGGAAATCGCGCGCTTCGACTTCACCACCAAATCGGGCAAGACGATCGTGGCGAAGGAAAAGCGCATCACCGTCAAGCACGTGCGCGAAATGCAGGAAGCGAAACTCGACAAGATCAGTGTCCCGCAGGAATTTCTGCTCGGACGCGTGCTCGCGCAGAATGTGATCGACAAGGAAAGCGGCGAAATCGTTGCGAATGCAAACGACGAAATCACCGAAGACCTGCTGAAGAAGCTCACCGACGCGGGCGTCGAAAAGATCCAGACGATCTACACGAACGATCTCGACCAGGGTTCGTATATCTCGCAAACCCTGCGCGTGGACGAGACCGTCGATCAGATGGCCGCGATGGTCGCGATCTACCGCATGATGCGCCCCGGCGAGCCGCCGACCGAAGACGCCGTGAAGACGCTCTTCAACGGGCTGTTCTTCTCGGAAGACCGCTATGACCTGTCGGCCGTCGGCCGCATGAAGTTCAACCGCCGCGTTGGCCGCGCGGAATTGACGGGCGCCGGCACGCTGTCGAAGGAAGACATCGTCGCCGTCATCAAGATCCTCGTGGAACTGCGCAACGGCCGCGGCGAGATCGACGATATCGACCACCTCGGCAACCGGCGTGTGCGTTCGGTCGGCGAACTCGCGGAGAACCAGTTCCGCGCCGGCCTCGTGCGCGTGGAGCGCGCGGTGCGCGAGCGCCTCTCCCAAGCGGAATCGGAAAACCTGATGCCGCACGATCTGATCAACGCCAAGCCGGTATCGGCGGCGATCCGCGAATTCTTCGGCTCTTCGCAGCTGTCGCAGTTCATGGACCAGACCAACCCGCTGTCCGAGATCACCCACAAGCGCCGCGTTTCGGCGTTGGGACCGGGCGGGCTGACACGTGAACGCGCGGGCTTCGAAGTGCGCGACGTGCATCCGACCCACTATGGCCGCGTGTGCCCGATCGAGACGCCGGAAGGCCCGAACATTGGCCTCATCAACTCGCTGGCGTTGTATGCGCGCACCAACGAGTACGGTTTTCTCGAGACGCCCTATCGCGTGGTCAAGACCGGTCACGTGACCGACGAGATTCACTACCTGTCGGCGATCGAGGAAAGCAAATACGTGATCGCGCAGGCGAACGCCGAGCTCGACAAGAAAAACAAGTTCACCGACGAGCTGGTTTCGTGCCGCAACAAGAACGAATTCACGCTGGCGACGCCGGACCGCATCGAGTACATGGACGTGGCCCCGGCGCAGATCGTGTCGGTCGCGGCTTCGTTGATTCCGTTCCTCGAGCATGACGACGCAAACCGCGCGTTGATGGGCTCCAACATGCAACGCCAGGCCGTGCCGTGCCTGCGCGCGGAAAAGCCGCTGGTGGGAACCGGACTCGAGCGCACGGTCGCGGTCGACTCGGGGACTGCGGTGCGCGCGAATCGCGGCGGCATCGTCGACTACGTCGACGCGAGCCGCATCGTGGTGCGCGTCAATGACGAAGAAGCGACCGCCGGTGAAGTCGGCGTCGACATCTACAACCTCGTCAAATACACGCGCTCGAATCAGAACACCAACATCAACCAGCGGCCGCTCGTACGCGTCGGCGATCATATCGCCAAGGGCGACGTGGTAGCCGATGGCGCCTCGACCGACATGGGCGAGCTGGCCCTCGGCCAGAACATGCTGGTCGCGTTCATGCCGTGGAACGGTTACAACTTCGAAGATTCGATCCTGATCTCCGAGCGCGTGGTTGCCGACGAGCGCTTTACCTCGATCCACATCGAGGAACTGTCGGTCGTTGCGCGCGACACCAAGCTGGGACCGGAAGAGATCACGCGCGACATTTCCAATCTGTCGGAAACGCAGCTCGGCAATCTCGACGAGTCGGGCATCATTTACATCGGCGCCGAAGTCGAAGCCGGTGACGTACTGGTCGGCAAAGTGACGCCGAAGGGCGAAACCCAGCTGACACCGGAAGAAAAACTCCTGCGCGCAATTTTCGGCGAGAAAGCTTCCGACGTGAAAGACACGAGCCTGCGCGTGCCCTCGGGCATGTCGGGCACCGTGATCGACGTGCAGGTGTTTACGCGCGAAGGCATCGAGCGCGACAAGCGCGCGCAGCAGATCATCGACGACGAGTTGAAGCGCTACAAGAAAGACCTCGCCGACCAGATGCGCATCGTCGAAGACGACACGTTCATGCGCGTCGAACGCCTGTTGATCGGCAAGACCGCCAACAAGGGGCCGAAGAAACTGGTCAAAGGCACCAAGATCGCCAAGGCGTATCTGTCGGAAGTCGAGCGCCATAGCTGGTTCGATATTGACGTCGGCAACGACAAAGTCGACCGTCAGATGGAGCAGTTGAAGGAAAGCCTTGCGCAGAAACGCGTCGAGTTCGATAAGGCGTTCGAAGAAAAGAAGAAGAAACTCACCAGCGGCGACGAACTGCCGCCGGGCGTGCAGAAGATGGTCAAGGTCTATATCGCCGTCAAGCGCCGCCTGCAGCCCGGCGACAAGATGGCGGGCCGCCACGGCAACAAGGGCGTGATCTCGAAAATCACGCCGGTGGAAGATATGCCGCATATGGCGGACGGCACCACGCTCGACATCGTGCTGAACCCGCTGGGCGTACCTTCGCGCATGAACGTCGGCCAGATTCTCGAAACGCACCTGGGCTGGGCCGCCAAAGGCTTGGGACTCAAGATCGGCGAAATGCTGAAGGCGCAGGCCAAGCTCGTGGATCTGCGCAAGTTCGTGACCAAGATCTACAACTCGAGCGGCAAGCACGAGGACATCGATTCGCTTTCGGATGGCGAAGTCATGGAGCTCGCGAAGAACCTGCGCAACGGCGTGCCGTTTGCAACGCCGGTGTTCGACGGCGCGAACGAAGCGGAAATCAAGGAGATGCTGGAACTCGCGGGATTGCCGCGCTCGGGCCAGATCACGCTGTATGACGGCCGCACGGGCGAAGCGTTCGACCGCCAGGTCACCGTCGGCTACATGCAGATGCTGAAGCTGCATCACCTGGTCGACGACAAGATGCATGCGCGCTCCACCGGACCGTACAGCCTCGTCACCCAGCAACCGCTGGGCGGCAAGGCGCAGTTCGGCGGCCAGCGCTTCGGCGAGATGGAAGTGTGGGCCCTCGAAGCCTACGGCGCGTCGTACACGCTGCAGGAGATGCTGACCGTCAAGTCGGACGATACCGAGGGCCGCCGCAAGGTCTACGAGTCGATCGTCAAGGGCGAGCACAAGATCGAGGCCGGCATGCCGGAATCGTTCAACGTGCTGGTCAAGGAGATCCGCTCGCTCGCCATCGATATCGATCTCGACCACGAGCGATATTGACCGCAGCGAAACGGGCACCGCGAATTTACGGAAATTTGTGCATCACGCCTTTTTGGAGTGAAAAATGAAAGCACTACTGGATCTGTTCAAGCAGGTAACGCCGGAAGAAGAGTTTGACGCAATCAAGATCGGGCTCGCCTCGCCCGACAAGATACGTTCGTGGTCGTATGGCGAGGTCAAGAAGCCGGAGACCATCAACTACCGCACGTTCAAGCCGGAGCGCGATGGGCTCTTCTGCGCCAAGATTTTCGGCCCGGTCAAGGACTACGAGTGCCTGTGCGGCAAGTACAAGCGCTTAAAGCATCGTGGCGTAATTTGCGAAAAGTGCGGCGTCGAAGTGACGCTGTCGAAAGTGCGCCGCGAGCGCATGGGGCACATCGAGCTGGCATCGGTCGTCGCGCACATCTGGTTCCTGAAATCGCTGCCGTCGCGCCTGGGCATGGTGCTCGACATGACGCTGCGCGATATCGAACGCGTGCTGTATTTCGAAGCCTACGTCGTGACCGATCCCGGCATGACGCCGCTGCAGCGCTGCCAGCTGCTGTCGGAAGACGATTACCTCGCCAAGGTCGAGGAATTCGGCGACGACTTCACCGCGATCATGGGCGCGGAAGGCGTGCGCGAACTGCTGCGCGCGATCGATCTCAAGCATGAGATCGAGACGCTGCGCGTCGAGCTCGCGGCGACCACGTCCGACACCAAGATCAAGAAAATCGCCAAGCGCCTGAAAGTGCTCGAGGCGTTCCACAAGTCCGGCATCAAGCCCGAGTGGATGATCATGGAAGTGCTGCCGGTGCTGCCGCCCGAACTGCGGCCGCTGGTGCCGCTCGACGGCGGACGTTTCGCGACCTCCGACCTGAACGATCTCTATCGCCGCGTGATCAACCGCAACAACCGGCTAAAGCGTCTGCTCGAACTGAAAGCGCCGGAAATCATCGTGCGCAACGAGAAGCGCATGCTGCAGGAAGCCGTCGATTCGCTGCTCGACAACGGCCGCCGCGGCAAGGCGATGACGGGTGCCAACAAGCGTCCGTTGAAATCACTTGCCGACATGATCAAGGGCAAGGGCGGCCGTTTCCGCCAGAACCTGCTCGGCAAGCGCGTCGACTATTCGGGGCGTTCGGTCATCGTCGTCGGTCCGCAATTGAAACTGCATCAATGCGGGCTGCCGAAGAAAATGGCGCTCGAGCTCTTCAAGCCTTACATCTTCCACAAGCTCGAAGTGCTGGGCCTCGCCACCACGATCAAGGCCGCCAAGCGTCTGGTCGAGCAGGAAGTGCCCGAAGTGTGGGACATCCTGGAAGAAGTCATCCGCGAGCATCCGGTCATGCTGAACCGCGCGCCGACGCTGCATCGCCTGGGTATCCAGGCGTTCGAGCCGGTGCTGATCGAAGGCAAGGCGAAGGCAAGGCGATCCAGCTGCATCCGCTGGTGTGCGCGGCGTTCAACGCCGACTTCGACGGCGACCAGATGGCGGTGCATGTGCCGCTGTCGCTGGAAGCGCAGATGGAAGCGCGCACGCTGATGCTGGCGTCGAACAACGTGCTGTCGCCCGCCAACGGCGAGCCGATCATCGTGCCGTCGCAGGACATCGTGCTGGGCCTCTACTACATCACGCGCGAGAAAATGGGCGCGCGCGGCGAAGGCATGGCGTTCACCAACGTCGGCGAAGTATCGCGCGCTTACGAAACGCGCCAGGTCGAGGTCAACGCCAAGATCCAGGTGCGCATCAAGGAAATCGAGTTCGACGAAGCGGGCGACAAGCGCGAGAAGACCACGCGCTATCAGACGACCGTCGGCCGCGCGCTGCTGTCGGAAATTCTGCCGCCGGGGCTGCCTTTCGAGCTGATCAACAAATCGCTCAAGAAGAAGGAAATCTCGAAGCTGATCAATCATTCGTTCCGTCGCTGCGGGTTGCGCGAAACGGTCATATTCGCCGACAAGCTGATGTACAGCGGTTTCACGATGGCGACACGCGCCGGGATATCGATCGCCGTCGACGACATGCTGGTGCCGACGCAGAAGGACTCGATCATTTCGGAAGCCGAAAAAGAAGTGCAGGAAATCGAGTCGCAGTACACGTCGGGCCTCGTGACGCAGGGCGAGCGCTACAACAAGGTGGTGGACATCTGGGGCCGTGCCGGTGACGTCGTTGCCAAGGCGATGATGGATCAGCTCGGTACCGAAGAAGTCGCCGCCTGGGACTACAACAAGCAGGATTATCTGCCGCTGAAAGACAAGAAGGGTGAGGCGGTTACGCAGGAGTCTTTCAACTCGATTTACATGATGGCCGATTCGGGCGCGCGCGGTTCCGCCGCGCAAATCCGTCAATTGGCCGGCATGCGCGGCCTGATGGCGAAGCCGGACGGCTCGATTATCGAGACGCCGATCACGGCGAATTTCCGCGAAGGCCTGAACGTGCTGCAGTACTTCATCTCGACGCACGGCGCGCGTAAAGGTCTTGCCGATACCGCGTTGAAGACGGCGAACTCGGGTTATCTCACGCGACGTCTGGTCGACGTGACGCAGGATCTCGTGGTAACCGAAGAGGATTGCGGAACGTCGCAAGGCGTCGCGATGAAAGCGCTGATCGAAGGCGGCGAAGTCGTAGAGTCGTTGCGCGAGCGCATCCTGGGCCGCGTGAGCACGACCGAGATCATCAATCCGGAAAGCGGCCAGCTCCTGTTCCCTGTCAACAGCCTGCTCGACGAAGACGCAGTGGAAGCAATCGAAGGCTGCGAAACGCGTTACGGGTTGTGCGCCAAGTGCTACGGCCGCGATCTCGGCCGCGGCTCCATCGTAAATGTCGGCGAGGCGGTTGGCGTGATCGCCGCGCAGTCGATCGGCGAACCGGGCACCCAGCTGACGATGCGCACGTTCCACATCGGCGGCGCTGCATCGCGCACCGCGGTGGTGAGCCAGGTCGAAAGCAAGTCGGCGGGTGTCGTGCGTTATTCGCCCGGCATGCGCTACGTGACCAATGCGCGTAACGAGTTGATCGCGATCTCGCGCAGTGGCGAAGTGCTCATACACGACGAGCATGGCCGTGAACGCGAACGTCATAAGGTGACTTACGGTGCGACGCTGCTGGCGCGCGACGGCGAGCAGGTCAAAGCCGGCCACGTGTTGGCGATGTGGGATCCGCACACGCGTCCAATCATCACCGAGTACGCGGGCAAAGTGCGCTTCGAAAACGTCGAAGAAGGCGTGACGGTCGCGAAACAGACGGACGAGGTCACCGGCCTCTCCACGCTGGTCGTGGTCGATCCCAAGCGGCGCGGCAGTGCCCAGGTCAAGGGCCTGCGTCCGCAGGTCAAGCTGCTCGATGCGAGCGGCCAGGAAGTCAAGATCGCGGGCTCCGACCAGTCGGTCAACATCACGTTCCAGATCGGTTGCATCATCACCGTGAAGGACGGCCAGGAAGTGTCGGTCGGTGAGGTGCTTGCGCGGATTCCACAGGAAACCTCGAAGACGCGCGATATCACGGGCGGCCTGCCACGCGTCGCGGAACTTTTTGAAGCGCGCTCGCCGAAAGACGCGGGCCTGCTGGCGGAAATCACCGGCACCGTGTCGTTCGGCAAGGACACCAAGGGCAAGCAGCGCCTGGTGATCACCGATCTCGACAGCGTGGCGCACGAGTACCTGATCCCGAAAGACAAGCACGTGATGGCGCACGACGGCCAGGTCGTCAACCGCGGCGAGGTCATCGTCGACGGGCCGGCCGATCCGCACGACATCCTGCGACTCCTCGGCGTCGAAGCGCTCGCGCGTTACATCTGCAACGAAGTGCAGGATGTCTACCGCCTGCAGGGCGTCAAGATCAATGACAAGCACATCGAAGTCATCGTGCGCCAGATGCTGCGCCGCGTGACCATCGTCGATGCGGGCGATACACGCTTCATCGTGGGTGAGCAGCTCGAGCGTGCCGAAGTGCTGGATGAAAACGATCGCGTGACGGCGGAAGGCAAGAAGCCCGCCACCTACGACTTCATGCTGCTCGGTATCACCAAGGCATCGTTGTCGACCGATTCGTTCATCTCGGCGGCCTCGTTCCAGGAAACCACCCGGGTGCTGACCGAGGCGGCGATCATGGGCAAACGCGACGAATTGCGTGGCCTGAAAGAGAACGTCATCGTCGGCCGCCTGATTCCAGCGGGCACCGGACTCGCCTACCACAACACGCGCAAACGGCAGGTGGCGGCGGGCGAACTGATGCCGCTGACGGAAGCCGCGCCCGAAGAGGCGGCACCGGCCGAAACACGCGAGCAGGTTGCTTGACAGGGGTGCTGTAACCCTCTAAAATTTACAGTCTTTTTAGCTTGAAACCCAACTTGGACGGGACGGCATTGTTGCCGTCCCCTCCTTTTTTCAGGCGCAGGAAATCAGCGGTATCGATGATTAACGCAAATTCGCGAAACACAGCAGGAAGCAGATAACCGACCATGCCGACGATCAACCAGTTAGTGCGCAAGCCGCGCGTCATCCGCACCGTGAAAAGCAAGGTGCCGGCGCTCAAGAATTCGCCGCAGAAACGCGGCGTTTGCACGCGCGTCTACACGACGACCCCGAAAAAGCCGAATTCGGCGCTGCGCAAGGTCGCGCGCGTGCGCCTGACCAACGGCTTCGAAGTCACGAGTTACATCGGCGGCGAAGGTCACAACCTGCAGGAGCACTCGGTGGTGCTGATTCGCGGCGGCCGCGTCAAGGACTTGCCGGGCGTGCGTTACCACATCGTGCGCGGCAGCCTGGATACCGCGGGGGTCAAGGACCGCAAGCAAAGCCGCTCGAAATACGGTGCTAAGCGGCCGAAGGCCGCCTAGCACTGGTGCCGGATTAAACGAAGACGCGAAGCGTCTAGGGGCCCAAAGCCGCATAAAAACAGAACCGAGCAGAATAGAGAAATCATATGCCACGTCGTAGAGAGATACCCAAACGCGAGATCCTGCCCGATCCGAAGTACTCGAGCGTTGATGTCGCCAAGTTCGTCAACGTGCTGATGCAGGCCGGCAAAAAGTCGATCGCCGAAGGCATCATTTACAGCGCGCTCGAGCAGATCAAGAAAAAGACCAGCAAGGACCCGCTGGAAGTCTTCACGACGGCCGTCAACAACGTCAAGCCGATGGTGGAAGTGAAAAGCCGCCGCGTCGGTGGCGCGAATTACCAGGTGCCGGTCGAAGTCCGCCCCATCCGCCGCACCGCGCTGGCCATGCGCTGGTTGCGCGATGCAGCGCGCAGCCGGGGTGAAAAATCCATGGGCGCACGCCTGGCGGGCGAACTCGCCGAAGCGGCCGAAGGCCGCGGCGGCGCGATGAAAAAGCGCGAGGAAGTGCACCGCATGGCGGAAGCCAACAAGGCGTTCTCGCATTACCGGTTTTAACTCTGCCAGCCCAAGGTTTATTCAAAGTGCCACGCAAAACGCCCATCGAGCGGTATCGTAATATCGGCATCAGTGCTCACATTGATGCCGGTAAGACCACGACCACCGAACGCGTGCTGTTCTACACCGGGGTTTCGCACAAAATGGGCGAAGTGCACGACGGCACCGCCGTCATGGACTGGATGGAGCAGGAGCAGGAGCGCGGTATCACGATCACGTCCGCGGCGACGACCTGTTTCTGGAAGGGCATGGACGGCAACTATCCCGAGCACCGCATCAACATCATCGATACGCCGGGTCACGTCGACTTCACGATCGAAGTCGAGCGCAGCCTGCGCGTGCTGGACGGCGCGTGCATGGTGTATTGCGCGGTCGGCGGTGTGCAGCCGCAGTCGGAAACCGTTTGGCGCCAGGCCGTCAAGTACGGCGTGCCGCGGCTCGCGTTCGTCAACAAGATGGACCGCCAGGGTGCCGATTTCTTCAAAGTCTACGAGCAGATGAAGTCGCGGCTGAAGGCCAACCCCGTGCCGATCCAGATCCCGATCGGTTCTACTGGGACGATACCACCCAGGGGATGAAGTTCGAGTTGCGCGAAATTCCCGCCAATCTCCAGGGGCTGGCGCAGGAATGGCACGACAAAATGGTCGAGAGCGCGGCCGAAGCGAACGAAGAATTGATGAACAAGTACATCGAGTCCGGCGCACTGTCGGTCGAGGAAGTGAAGCTCGGTCTGCGCACGCGCACGATCCACAACGAGATCGTGCCGATGCTGTGCGGCTCGGCGTTTAAGAACAAGGGCGTGCAGGCAATGCTCGATGGCGTCATCGACTACCTGCCGGCGCCGGTCGACATTCCGCCGGTCAAGGGCGTCGACGACAGCGACAAACCTGTTGAGCGCATGGCGAGCGATGAAGAACCCTTTTCGGGCCTCGCGTTCAAGATCGCAACCGACCCCTACGTCGGCCAGTTGATTTTCTTCCGCGTGTATTCGGGCGTGGTCAATTCGGGCGACACGATTTACAACCCGATCAAGGGCCGCAAAGAGCGCATCGGCCGCCTGTTGCAGATGCACGCGAACACGCGCGAGGAAATCAAGGAAGTGCGCGCCGGCGATATCGCGGCAGCGGTCGGCTTGAAAGAAGCGACCACGGGCGAGACGCTGTGCGACCCGCAGAAAATCATCATCCTCGAGCGGATGATATTCCCCGAGCCGGTGATTTCGCAGGCCGTCGAGCCGAAAACCAAGGCCGACCAGGAAAAGATGGGCATCGCGTTGAACCGCCTGGCGCAGGAAGATCCGTCGTTCCGCGTGCGCAGCGACGAGGAATCGGGCCAGACGATCATTGCGGGCATGGGTGAGCTGCACTTGGAGATCATCGTCGACCGCATGAGGCGCGAATTCGGCGTCGAAGCGTCGGTCGGCAAGCCGCAGGTTGCCTATCGCGAGACGATCAAGAAGTCCTGCGACAAAGTCGAAGGCAAGTTCATCAAGCAATCGGGCGGCCGCGGCCAGTACGGTCACGTGGTGCTCAAGGTCGAGCCGCAGGCGCACGGCAAGGGTTTCGAGTTCGTCGATGCGATCAAAGGCGGTTCGGTCCCGCGCGAATACATTCCCGCGGTCGAAAAAGGACTCATCGATACGCTGCCCGCGGGCGTGCTTGCCGGCTTCCCAGTGGTCGACGTCAAGGTCACGCTGTTCGACGGTTCGTACCACGAAGTCGACTCGAACGAAAACGCGTTCAAAATGGCCGCCTCGATGGCGTTCAAGGAAGGCATGCGCCGGGCGAGCCCGACCATCCTCGAGCCGATGATGGCGGTCGAAGTCGAAACGCCGCCGGATTTCATGGGCAACGTGGTGGGCGATCTGTCGTCGCGCCGCGGCATCATCCAGGGCATGGACGAGATCGCCGGCGTCAAAGTTATCAAGGCGGAAGTGCCGCTCGCGGAAATGTTCGGCTACTCGACTTCGCTGCGCTCGGCGACGCAGGGCCGCGCGACGTACACGATGGAATTCAAGCACTACACCGAAGCCCCGAAGAATATTGCTGACGGAATTATCAATCGCGACAACCCTGACAAGGGTTCTAAAAAGTAACAAGGAACCGATATGGCAAAAGGC
>WNFL01326175.1_pt7 | contig 10977 bp, 9 predicted proteins | sample 5400361 | NCBI WGS metagenome assembly WNFL01 (sample SAMN13153351, study PRJNA577476) | soil metagenome | isolation source: 40 cm soil on Douglas fir-dominated hillslope | place: USA:California | collected 2013-09-17 | reverse complement strand
GGTGTCGACCACCGCGAGGTTTGCCCGCTTTGACCCATGGACCGATTCGAACGATCCGCCGACGTAGAGTAGGTCCTGGTGCAGCGCCATCGAATAGACCGCACCGAACGAGCTCAAGCCGAGGTCGAGAGGGATGAGACCCCCCGTCGACTGGCCGAACGCCGCGAAGCCAATCCGGGTGATGCCCCCTACCATCGAGAATGTTCCGCCGAGATAGAGCGTCTCGCCGTCCGCCAACAGGACGACGGGGCGGCCGTTGAGGTCCGGGTTCCACGACGTGGCCAATCCGGTCGTCGGGCTCAGGGACGCGAGGCGGTTGCGGAACTTCCCGCCGATCACGGTGAAGTCGCCACCCGCATATACGACCGATCGGACCCTCAGCACAGTCCAAACCGCGCCTCCTGCCTGCGGATTCCACGCGGTAGCGCTCCCGGTGACAGCGTTCACCTCAGCAAGGCCTATCCGATTCTGGCCTCCTATGACGGAGAAGTCCCCGCCGACGTAGACCGTCGAGTCGTTGACGCAGATCGCATGCACGATCTGGTTGGCGTCGGGATTCCAGCCGGTGACGCCTCCCGCACGCACGTCGACTGCCGCGAGGTGATTCCTCAGGACTCCACCCACATGAGTGAAAGCGCCGCCGACGTATAGCGTCGTGTCCTGAAGGGCGAGCGTCGTGACTTCACCGTCTGCCGTGGGATTCCAGTCCGACACGCTCCGATCGGAGCGCACGTGGGCGAGGTTGAGGCGCGGAAGACCTCCGACGCTGCGGAACGCCCCACCGAGGAACCAGCCGCCCTGCCCGTCGGGCAACATCGCGTTCACTGGCCCATCCACCTTCGGAAGATCCAGCGCGGGGACGCCGGTCGCGGTGTCGACTCGAGTGAAGGAGCTGGTCGTGGGACCCACGTGGGTGAAGGAGCCGCCGATGTAGAGCGTGTTCCCGAGGACGGCCGTGGAGGTGACGGTGCCGTCCGTGACGTAGAACTCGGGATGAGGATCGCTCGACGGCGTCGCGGAGTCGGGTAGGCCGGCCACGACGCTCAACCCTGCCACGAGGGTGAGCCAGCGGGGTCGCAGGATCGATGCGGCTCTCATGCGACCCGGATTCTACGCCTACAAGGTCACGTCGCGATTCACGTTCTTGTAGTAGATGTAGCGCGACGGCTCGGTGCCGGTGGCGTAGAACGACTGCGGGCAGTAGGGGCCCATCCAGATGAAGTCGCCGGCCTTCACCTCCATCCAGCGGTCGCCGAGGTAGTAGACGCCCTGGCCCTGCAGGAAGTAGAGGCCGTGCTCCATGACGTGGGTCTCGGTCACCGGCAGCGAATGGCCGGGCGGGAAGGTGAAGATGTTCATCGCCATGTCGTAGGCCGGCTCGTTGGGGATCAGGGTCTTGAGGATCAGGCCCTCGATGCCCATGTAGGTCTCCCCCGGCATCCTGCGCTCGTCGCCCACCACGTCCTCGGGGAGCGTCTCGCCCCAGGGCTCGAACTTCTTCTTTAGCCATAGCAGCGAGGCGCCTTTGCTGCCTGCGGACATCGCGAAGCGCGATCCGGGCGCCAGGTACGCGTACCCGCCCACCTCGAGCGTGTGGCCCTGCCCGTTCAGATCGAGCTGCACGCTGCCCTCGAGCACGAAGAAGAATCCTTCGAGCCGCTCGGGCGTGGTCATCCCCGCACCACCGCCCGCCTTCAGATCGAGCCGGTACTGGACGAAGGCGGCGCCCATCGCGGGCGCGGTCAGGATGCGCGCGGCGGTATCGGACCAGTCGGGCAGCACGCTCTCGGGGATGTTCTCGGGCGGGAGGACGGCGTAGTTGCGCTCGACCACGACCCGGCTGCCCACGAGACCCTGCTGTGCCATGTCTCCCTCCCTGACGCGCTTTTTCGGTCGCGCTGCCGCGCCGGTCTCGCCTACATTCGTGCGTCCCACCACGAGGAGAGCCCCATGCCCGGCGCGCTGACCGAGAAGGATCTGGCCCATCATCTGGAGCGGCTCGCGGAGGCGGGACGGCGTTTCGCGGGAGCCTACCCCGGAGAGCGCGCCGACCGCCAGCCGGTGCACACCGTGTACGGCGGCGCGCATCTGTTCCGCGCGGACATCGCGCAGCGCCTCGGCGCCTCGGCGCGACAGTCCATGGCCGAGTACGCCCCCGACTTCGTCAGCTTCGCGCGCGTGATCGGTCTGGCCGGCAGCGAGCGGCTGCCGCGCTCGCCCCAGGAGATCGAGGGCCTCGCCCGGCGGCTGGATCAGGGCGCGGATTCGGTGACGGCGGCCGCCCGTCTCGCGCACACCGTGCACGCCCGGGTCACCGAGAAGCTGGCGCGCGAGCCGGTCGAGGACTTCCGCGTGGACTTCGAGGACGGCTTCGGCAACCGCCCCGACGAGGAGGAGGATCGCGAGGCGGACCGGGTCGCGCTCGAGCTCGCCAAGGGGATGGCCGCCGGGACGCTCCCACCGTTCACCGGCTTCCGGATCAAGACCCTGAGCGAGGAGCTGGGGGCGCGCGGGCTGCGCACCCTCGATCGCGTGATCAGCGGCACGCTGCAGGACTCGGGCGGCCGGCTGCCGGCGAACTTCGTGGTCACGCTGCCCAAGATCACCGACGTCGCCCAGGTCGACGTGCTGGTGACCGCGCTCGAGCAGCTCGAGCGCGCCCATGGCCTCGCCTCCGGTGCCCTGCGCCTCGAGCTGATGGTGGAGACGCCGCAGTCCATCTTCGCGCCCGACGGACGGCTCGCGCTGCCGGCGTTCGTGGCGGCAGCGAAGGGACGCTGCCGGGGCGCGCACTTCGGCACCTACGACTACACCGCCTCGATGGGCGTCACCGCGGCGCACCAGCTGATGCACCACCCCGCCTGCGAGTTCGCACGCCAGGTGATGCAGGTGAGCCTCGCCGGCACCGGGGTCACCCTCTCGGACGGCTCCACCACCCGGCTCCCGGTGGGGCCGCATCGCGCCTCCCCCGACGGTCCGCCGCTCACCGCCGCGCAGCAGGACGAGAACCGCGCCACCGTGCACGACGCGTGGCGGATGCACTACGACGACGTACGCCGCTCGCTCACGCTCGGCTTCTACCAGGGCTGGGACCTGAATCCGGCCCAGCTGCCGACCCGCTACGCGGCGTTGTTCTCGTTCTTCCTCGAGGCGCGCGACGATGCCGCGCAGCGTCTCCATCGTTTCGTCGAGCGCGCCGCGCAGGCGACCCTGCTCGGCAACGTGTTCGACGACGCGGCCACCGGACAGGGCCTGCTCAACTTCTTCCTGCGCGGGATCAACTGCGGCGCGATCCGCGAGGAGGAGGCGCTCGCCACCGGCCTCACGCTGGAGGAGATTCGCGGGCGCTCGTTCGTGAAGATCCTCAACGCGCGCCGCGGCGCCCACGCATGAACGCGGTCGCAAGCGGAGGCCCGGCCGCGCCGTCCCGCCCGGCCACGGGTGGAATTCCCCACGGGAACCGCGGACCCCGCCGAAGCCTTTGCTGCGCCGGGCCCGTGGCAGAGGCACCCGCCCGCACCTAACCAGCCGGGACGGAGGCAGTTGGAGTTCCTCCCGCGAGTCCGTCCGGCACTGCCCGCCGCGTTCCTCCCGCTCTCGAATCCGGGAACGGGGATTGCGTGATGTCCATGCGGCGCGCATGTCTGCGTCGTGAGAGATGCGGCGTGGGCGGCGCCCGCGTGACATACTTCCTCCACCCCCCACGGACATCCATGCACCGCATCCCCAGGACCTTCATGACCTCGCCAGCCGTGACGCGGGCCGCGATCCTCGCTGCGTTGTGCTTCGCCGTTCCGGCCGAGGCGGCGTGGGTCGACAACGGCGACTCGCTCTGCACCGCGGCGAACGAGCAGTCGGGATGCGCGATGGTCAGCGACGGCGCCGGCGGCGCCCTGGTGTGCTGGCGGGATCGTCGCAACAGCGGCATGGGAATCGATCTCTACGCGCGCGGCATCACCTCGACCGGCAGCCTGATCGGCGGCCCGACCGGCGTGCCGATCTGCGTGCAGACGAACGACGAGAGCAACCAGGCGATCGCCACCGACGGCAAGGGCGGCGCGATCATCGCGTGGGAGGACTCGCGCAAGACCCCCGCGGGCTCGGCGATCTACGCGCAGCGCATGCGCGCGAACGGGACCGTCGCCTGGGCCGCCAACGGCGTGCCGGTGGACACCATGCCCGGCTATCAGCTGAAGCCGTCCCTGATCCCCGACGGATCGAGCGGGGTGATCGTGGTCTGGGAGGCCACCCGGAGCGGCCGTTCCCAGATCTACGCCCAGCGTCTCGACTCGCTCGGGGTCGTGAAGTGGACCGCCAACGGGCTCCCGGTGGCCACCACGCTCACCGAAGAGACCGATCCGGTCGCGGTCACCGACGGCGCGGGCGGCGCGATGATCTCCTGGTACGACGCCCGCTCCACCGCCGGCGGCTACAACAGTGTCTACGCGCAGCGCATCAACGGAAGCGGGGCTCCGCCCGCACCGTGGCCGGCGGCCGGCGTCTCGATCGTTGACGCCACCGACTTTCCCTCGCTGCCGACCATGGCAGTGAACGATTCCGGCGGGGCGGTGATCGCCTGGGAGGACTACCGCGATTTCGGCACCAACGGGGCCGACATCTACGCCCAGCGCGTGGACGGGTCGGGAAACCTGCGCTGGACCTTGAACGGGGCCGCGGTGTGCGCCTTCTCCGGCGACCAGGTCTCCCCCACGCTGACGCGGGACGGATCCGGCGGGACGATCCTGGCGTGGGAGGACGTGCGTGGCGGCACCACCAACCGCACGATCTATGGGCAGCGCATGCTGTCGGGCGGAACCAAGTCGTGGGCGACCGACGGTGTGCTGTTCTGCTCCGCGCCCCAGCGCCGGTTCTACCCGAAGATCATCGCCGACGGCGTCGGAGGAGGCATCACGACCTGGCAGGACTACCGGACCGGGGTCAATACCGACATCTACGCCCAGCGCGTGACCGGCGGCGGCGCGCTGCTGTGGGGCAGCACCGGAGTCGCGGTCTGCGACACCACGAATGACCAGCAGCTCCCGGTGCTGGTGAGTGACGGCGGCGCCGGCGCGTTGATCGCGTGGCACGACGGGCGCGGCGGCTCGCTGACCAGCAACTACGACATCTACGTCCAGCACCTGAACGCCAACGGGGCCACCTGGTCCACCACCGCGGTCGACTTCAGTCCGGTCGCCCGGTTCGCCATCGACTCGCCGCGACCGAATCCCGCCTCCGGTCCGGTGCTGCTCGCGTTCCGGATGCCGGACGCCGCGCCGGTCGAGGTCGCGATCTTCGATCTAGCGGGACGCGCCGTCCGCCAACTCGCGCGCGGCGAGCGCTACGAGGCGGGAGCCCATACGCTTCACTGGGACGGCCGCGACGAGAGCGGCGCCCTCACCGCACCCGGGCTCTACTTCGTACGCGCCCGTGCCGGCGCCCTGTCGGCCGACGCCCGCATCGTCCGGATCCGATAGACGACGTCAGTCGCGGCGGATCGTGGCCTCGATCAGCCCGTGCGGCTCGGTGGTCGGGACGAACACCTCGTTCGCGTTCTCGAGCCCGAACGGCGAGAGATCCACGGGCAGGCAGTGCAGGTTCGGCATCGACAGCCGGATCGACCCGATCGACGGGCAGGCATCGAGCACCGCCTTCGCCATCTCGTGCAGCGTGAACTGCACCGACGGGCTGTAGGCCGCGGCGAAGGTCTGCATCATCGCCTCGCGGGCGCGCTCGTTCTCCACCGCGAAGTCCGCCGGCCGTTCGCGCCAGGTCCAGACCGCCTCGATCTCGCTCGCGAAGATCCGGTCGCGGGTCTCCTTCAGGGTGGTGAACCGATCCCTTGGGAAGCCCTCGAAGCCGGAGGCCGTGGTCTTGAGCAGCCGCAGGCCGCGGAGCCCGGACTCGATCTGCTGGGTAGCGCGCTCGGCGGTGACGCGCGCGGTCTGGAGTTCGGTTCCGGCGAACCGGAACGCGTGCGGGTGCGGCGCCGGGCCGTGCGGGCCGGGCGCGAGGATCCGCGCCCACGCCGGCTCCTCCAGGTCCACGATCGCGCGTGAGGTCGGCGCGTGGCTGTCGAGGAAGTGAGTGGCGAGGGCCAGCCCGAAGGTCTCGAGACGATCCACGCCCTTCTCCTTGGCCAGCCCGTACACCGTGTTCTTCATGGTGTCGGTCGGCAGCACCCGGTGGTTGTCGCCGGTGAGGTAGGTCTCCTCGAATGCCCCCTCGAGGAGGATGCGGACGTTCAGCTCGCGCAGGTCGTGGATCTGGCCACGGCGCGTCACGCGCATCAGCCGGACGCGCGCCTTGCCGTAGTCGTGGTGCTGGATGCGATAGGTCATGCCCGGCTCCGGAGCGCGGCGGGCAGGATCACGAGCCGCGATAGGTGGAGTAGCCGAACGGCGAGAGCAGCAGCGGAACGTGGTGATGACGCGACGGCTCGCGCAGCTCGAACACGATCGGGATCTCGCCGTAGAAGCTGTCGCGTCCGCGCGCGGCCTGCCAGGCGCCGGCGTCGAACGTGAAGCGGTAGCGCCCGCGATCCGGAGGGCTGCCTTCGGCGAGGAAGTCCTTCACCCGTCCGCTGGCGTCGGTGGTGCGCTCCGCGAGCATCACCCAGCCCTTCCCCGGCACCTCGATCTCGAGACGCACGCGCATTCCGGCGGCCGGCGTCCCGTCGGCCTGGTCCAGCACGTGGGTGGTGATTCCGCTCATCCGCCCTCGCTCAGCAGCTTCTCGAGCCTCAGACGCGTGATCGCCCGTTGTTCCTGGGCCGCGATCGCCAGCTCGAGGTCCGGGTCGTTCTCGAGCCGGGCGGTGAGGATCGCCAGCATCTCGTCGGCCGAACGTCCCGTCGCGCAGACGATGAAACCATACCCGAAGCGCGCCTCGTAGGCCCGGTTCCCCCGCTCGAGCCCGGCGAGAACCTCCTCGGAGGCGGCGCCGGCGCCCCGCTGCTCCTCGGCGGCCCAGGCGGCGGTCGCGGCGAAGCGCGCCCGCAGCGACTCGCGGTCGCCGATGCGCGGATGGTGCGAGAACGCCTCGAGCCAGTCGGAGCGGACCAGCGCCTCGGTGGCGTGCTCGGCGGCCGCGAACAGCGCGGCGCGATCGGCGAACGGACGCCGGAGCCGCATGCGCTCCACCCAGGCGCGCGCGCCGCAGCAGCGCTCCAGCGTGGAGCGTGCGTCTGCGGAGCTCAGGCGGTTCAGCTCCTCGAGCGTCACGCGGAGGCGGAGCCCGTGGAGTTCAGCGGGGAGGCGCCAGCGCGATCCTCGTCACCAGCTCGGTGAGGAACCGGTAGCCGGTGGCGAGGTTCTCGGAGTCGGTGTACTCCTCGGGCGAGTGGCTCACGCCGTGACGGCTCGGCACGAACACCAGCAGCGAGGGAATGCCGGCGCGGGCGAACACCATGGTGTCGTGCGCGGCGCCGCTCGGCATGCGGCGGTGCGGGATCTTGAGCCCCGCGGCCAGCGTCTCCGCGGCGCGCACCATCTCGGCGGAGAGCGCCGCCGGCTCCTGGCGCGACGCCTCCTCGATCTCGATGTTCACGCCGCGACCATCGGCGATCCGGCGGCAGCGATCGCCGAGCTCGACCTCCATGGCGGCGAGCGATTGGCGGTCCACGTGCCGCACCTCGAGCCACAGCTCGCAGGTGCCCGGCACCACGTTGAACAGGCCGGGCTGGACCTCGATGCGTCCGGCGGTGGCGACCGCCGGCTCGCCCAGCTCCTTGGCGTAGGCCTCGACCGCAAGAACGATCTCGGCGGCCCCGCTCAGCGCGTCGCGGCGCATGCGCATCGGCGTGGTGCCGGAGTGGCGGCCCTCGCCGTGGAGCCGCACGCGGTAGCGGCGATACCCGGCGATGTTGTCCACGATGCCGAGCGAGAGCAGCTCGTTCTCGAGCACCGGACCCTGCTCGATGTGCAGCTCGAGCATGGCGGTGGGTTTGAACGGCGGCGCGAACGGACGTGGCCCGTCGGCGAGCGGGCCGGCGCAGCCGCGCGTGCGCGCCTGCTCCAGCGCCTGGCGCCAGGTGATGCCGGCGGCGTCCACCACCGTGTCGAGCTCCATCCCCTCGACCTGTCCGAGCATGCTGCGCGCGCCCATCAACCCGGCACGGAAGCGGCTCTCCTCCTCCTCGCAGGTGGCGAACGCCACCACCGCCGTGCTCCCCGCCGGCCGCGGCTCGGCGGCCAGCAGCAGCGCGGCGATCAGGCCGTAGGCACCGTCGTAGCGGCCACCGTGGATCACGGTGTCGAGGTGCGAGCCCACCAGCACCACCGGACGCGCGACGTTGCCGGGGGTGATGGAGGGATCGTGGAAGTAGAGGTTGCCGGCGCCGTCGATGTGCACCGCGAGGCCCAGATCGCGCGCCTTGCCGGCGAGCCAGCGATGGGCCTGGCACCAGGCGGGGTCGTAGACCAGCCGGGTCACACCGGGGCCGGGCGCACTGCAGGTGCCGAGCGCGTTCAGCCACTCGGACAGCAGGGTCGAGGTGACGTCGAGTGGATTCACGGTCATGTGCGGCTCCATGGGCGACCCGAGCCGCATCGTCGCCGCGGCGCTGGGGGGTGCCTCAGACGGGCCGGATTGCCATCGCGTCGTCCGACGCGGGTCGCATCGCCTTGCCTGTTCCGGACCTCGCGTCCAGATGGGTCCGGCCCGTCTGAACGGCACCTGGGAACAAGCGAAGCTGGGTTCCGGCACCAACCGGGCGGACCGTGATGCGGGCGCGAGGGGTGTCGGGAAGACTAACAGCTTGTCCGGGCAGGGGCCGCCCGGAGCGTTGAGAACCGCAAGGGTTGGGCCAGCCGCTCAGATCGGGCCGATGACGACGCGGCCGCGTTCCGTCCCGGCGAAAGCGCCTCGCTCGTACAGGCTTACGCCGCGGAGCCACACCTGCTCGACCCGCCCGGTCAGTCGGCGCCCCTCGTAGGGCGTAATCCGGTGGCGCTGGTGGAGCCGTGCGGGTTGGCGTCGGCACCGGCCGCGATCGCTCCCTTTCTCCCCCCGAGTCGAGCCAGCGCTGCCGGCCGCGCGCACATCCACAGCGCGAGGTCTTCGAGCCCGAACCCGCGGACCCGGGCGCCGGTCCACACCGCCGCCAGCGACAGCTCGAGCGAGGCGATTCCGCCCCAGGCCGTGAAGAAGTCGCCGCTCTCGAGCGCCTTCGCGGACGGCGGGCAGGGCGAGTGATCCGACGCCACCAGGTCGATCTCGCCCGCGCGCAGCGCCTCCCACAGCCGCTCGCGGGTCTCGCGATCGCGGATCGGGGGCGCGCACTTGAACGGCGTGGCGCCGTCGGGAATCTCCTCCGCGGCGAAGGTGAGGTAGTGCGGGCAGGTCTCGACCGTCACGGCGAGGCCGCGGGCGCGGGCCTCGCGCAGCATCGGCAGCGCGCTCGCCGCTGCCAGGTGCACGATGTGGAGCCGGCATCCGGTCTCGGTCGCGAGCCGCAGCAGCATCGCGATCGCCTGCTCCTCGGCCGTGGCCGGCCGCGACGCCAGCCAGGTGGCGTGCGCGCGCCGCGAGCCGCTCGCCGCGGCGGCCGCGCGCTCGAGCAGCGCCGGGTCCTCGGCGTGGGCCAGCAGCGGGAGCCCCAGCGTCGCGATCACCGGCATCGCCTCACGCAGGTCGCGCTCGCCGACGTGCGGGAACTCGTCCACGCCCGACGGCGCGAGGAAGCACTTGAAGCCGCGCACGCCGCCCTCGGCCAGGCCGGCGAGCGCGCCGGCGTTCCCGGGGATCACGCCACCCCAGAACGCGACGTCCACCCGCGCCGCACGCCCGGCGGCGGCGACCTTGGCCTCGAGGGCCGCGCGATCCACCGTGGCGGGAATGCTGTTGAGCGGCATGTCCACGAGCATGGTGACGCCACCGGCCGCCGCGGCCGCGGTGGCGGTCGCGAATCCCTCCCACTCGGTGCGGCCGGGCTCGTTCACGTGGACGTGGGTGTCCACGATGCCGGGCAGCAGCGCGAGCGAGCCGAGGTCGAGGTGCGCGCGGCCGCGGGGCGCCTCCTCGGGCGCGCTCACCGATGCGATCCGGCCGTCGGCGACGGCGACCACCGCGTCGCGCACGCCCTCGGGCGTGACCACGCGGCGTGAGTGCAGGGTGAGGTCGACGTTCAGCGAACCACCATCAGCTTGCGGGTCAGCGTCGCGCCCGGGACGCGCAGCCGCACCACGTAGAGCCCCGGGTTCACGCGGCGCCCGGCGTCGTCGGCCAGATCCCAGGTCGCGTGGTGCGTGCCCGGCTGCGACACGCCGCCCGCCAGGGAGCGCAGCCGCCGGCCCTCGGTGTCGAACACCTCGAGGTCCACGGGGCCCTCGCGAGGCACTGCGTAGTCCATCGTCGCGACCGCGCCGGCGGGATTGGGACGTGGCGACTCGAGGCGCAGGACGCCGGGTTGGCCGTCCACCGACACCGGCCCCGTGGTGAACATGCGCAGCATGTTCCCGCTCAGCGAGAAGCGCGGGGAGTAGGCCCCGCCCTCGTCGAAACCGACCACGCAGAACATGTAGTCCGAGAACGGCACGAGGTTGGTGTAGTCCACGTGAGCGGAGTCCGGGCCCACCGAGTCCCAGTCGGCGAACGCCGGCGCGCAGTAACGGCGAAGCGTATCCGGATTCGCCACGACCAGGTCCCAGGCCGGGACCATTGAATTCTTGCTGAAGAAACGGAACTTGTACTTCACCGGCCTCGAGGAGAAGACCCCGTCCCAATCCACGCCGCTCCACTCGATGTGCAGGGTGTTGGGGTTGATGATCGTGATGATGAGGTGGCTGGGCACCGGAGAGGTGACGTAGGCCTCGGGCGCGACCGTGTAGGTGACGAACGAGCGCGCGGCCGGCGCCGACGCCAGCCCCTCGTTGTCCACCGACTCGACCACGACGCTGTGCGCGCCGAAGAAGTAGTCGGGCCCGGAGGGCGGCAGGGGCTCCGCGAGCTGGTTCGAGAGGAAGAAGAGCGACCGCTCGG
>WNFL01205872.1_pt2 | contig 10977 bp, 5 predicted proteins | sample 5400361 | NCBI WGS metagenome assembly WNFL01 (sample SAMN13153351, study PRJNA577476) | soil metagenome | isolation source: 40 cm soil on Douglas fir-dominated hillslope | place: USA:California | collected 2013-09-17 | reverse complement strand
GCGTGAACATCGCGACGTTCCACGCCTACGGCGGCTTCTCGCCGGCGTACGAGCTCGGCTCGCGGGTCATGGGCTCGTACGCCAAACGGCTCCACGGCCGGATCGCGGTCTCCGCGGCGGCCCGCCACTTCATCGACCGCTACTTCCCGGGCGACTACAAGGTCATCCCGAACGGCGTCGACATCGGCCGGTTCCAGCGGGCGGTCCCGATCGCCCGCTGGCAGGACGGCACCCGGAACATCCTGTTCGTGGGCCGGTTCGAGCCGCGGAAGGGCCTCCTCGACCTGTTGAAGGCCTACCGCATCCTGCGCAAGACCGGCTGCCAGTGCCGCCTCCTTGTCGTCGGCGGCGGGCCCCAGGAGCGGGAGGCCCGGCGGTACCTCATGACCCGGAAGATGGGCGGGGTCGAGTTCCTCGGGCGCGTCTCCGACGAGGAGCGTGACGCGCTGTTCAAGACGGCGGACGTCTACTGCTCGCCTGCCACCGGGGGCGAGTCGTTCGGGATCGTCCTCCTCGAGGCGATGGCCGCCGGGACCGCGGTGGTCTGCAGCGACATCCACGGCTACAAGGGCGTCGTCCGGCGCGACCGCGAAGGGCTGCTCGTCCCGCCGCGGGACAAGAAGGCGCTGGCCGGCGCCCTCGCCCGCGTCCTCGGCGACGACACGCTCCGCGAATCGATGGCCGAGTCCGGGATCAAGCGGGCCCAGGAGTTCAGCTGGCCGCGCGTGACCGCGAAGGTCGAGGACTACTACGGCTTCGTGATCCGTCGCCTCGCGGCCCAGGGCCAGCTCCCGACGGGCTTCCACGCCGACGTCCCGGCTTCGCCTAGAACCCTTCAGCTCGGAGGGGGGGAGGTGCACGTCGGAGTTGCCGAAGTGCCGCATCTGTCGGGTGGCGCGTAGATCGCGCCGTTCGCGGGTGGCGCGTAGCCGAATCCGTCGCGCGGAGGGCCGTTAGCGCCAGCGTAGGCTCGAGCACGGCGGATTGGCTGAGCGACAGGACCCGCGGGCGGCGCGACTAACCCGCCTCGGCCCCTGCAGCCCACTCCGCTTCTTCGCGGCGGCGCTCCGCGAGTGCAATTCGCCATGTCCACGCGCTGTAGCCGACCACGATCGCGACGACGACGAGCGCCGCGAGCAATGCGCCGACCCGGATGTCGACCAAGTTCGGTCCGGCGACATTCCGATCGACCGTGCTGACCGGGAACTGGAAGGGGTAGAGGTAGGTCGGCAGCAGGCCCTGGTAGGCGTTGTGGATCGCCGAGGGCAACGGCAGGGCGGCGATGTTCGGATACCAGAAGACGAACCAGAATCCGATGGCCCCGAGCGCACCGATCACGAACCGGCGGGCATCACGCGCGGTCATCACGACGGCTGCCACCGGCAGGATCGCCAGCGTCACCACGAGCGCGATCGGCTCGACCGGCAGGCCGGCCAGGTGGATGAGCCCGGTGTTCGCGAAGAATGCCGAGGCTGCCACGAAGGCGACCGTCGTCCCCGCACCGATCAGCGCCGCGACCCGGAAGCGGGCAAGGACGCCGCGGCCCGACCCGTCGTCCTCCTCGAGCGTGAGGAGGGTCCGGACCAGGAGCAGGACGCCGACGCCGACGACGATCGCGATTGCGAGCGCCCGCGGCGTGAGCGTCAGCTCGGGGATGAGCGTCGGGCACGCCTGCGAGCCGGGGTTCACGTCGGTCACCCGGACGAAGGCGCACAGCGGCCGATGGAACAGCCAGAGCCCGAACGGCGCCAGGACCGCGATGCCGGCGGCAACCCGAGCGAGGAGCCACGTCCGCCGCGAGGCGCCGTGCCACAGCTCGGCGAGGAAGTACGCGAGGCCGATGAGGATGAACGGCAGGCTCGTGTAGTAGTGGTACTGGAAGGCCGCCCGGTCGATCCGTGACCACGAGATCCACTGGGCCGCGAACCCGATCGCGAGGAGAGCCAGGGCGGCGCTCCGGCGCTTGAACGCCTGCCACGCCACGAAGGCCATCGCCGGGATCGACAGCCACCAGGCCACGAGGTTGCCGGCGTCGTAGATCGAGGCCGACGTCCCACCGGCGAAGCCCTGCTCGTAGAACCAGACCGGCTTGAAGTCGAACGGCCAGGCCCACCACGGCGATGAGGCCGGGTGCGGAACGCTCAGCGTGTTGTGGTAGCGGTACATGTCCCCGGTGAGCTGGGCCAGCGTCTGGCCCGTATGGCCCGGCGGCCAGCCGGCAATGATCTGGTGGTTCTCGACCATCGCCCACGGGATGTACGAAACGACGTAGACGGCCACCGGGATCACGAGCAGGCTCAGGCCGAGCCAGACGACGGGCAGCCCGAACGCGGACCCAAAGCGGAGCCAGCCTCGTGGCGCCGGCGCGGCGGGCTCGACCAGATCGGAATCCAGGGCTGCCGCGCGCGCCCTCGGTCCGAATCCAAGGAATCCGACGGCGACGAACCCGACGAAGACAGCCGCCGCTCCGACGAACGCGAGCCCGGCCAGCTCGATGGGGCTCGCCGACAGTGCCCCAAGCGACACTTTGACGTCGGCGACCTGGCGGACGATGCCGTAGCCGAGGACCGCGAGGCCGCCGACGATCGGCACGCCGATCGCGAAGCCCTCCTCCTCCTTCGACCAGGCAATCGGGTGGAGGACGTTCGCGACGACCGCGGCCAGCGTGAGCGCGACCATGATCACGAGGAAGAGGTAGTTGCCGCCGGTCTGCCCGGCCGGCACCGAGATCGCGACGTAGCCGAGCACCGTCGTCAGCAGGATCAGGCCCATGATCAGGAGCAGCCGGCCGAAGGCGCTGCGGCAGAGCACGAGAATCCCGAGTCCGCCGATCGCGTACGCGGCGACCCACTTCGCCGCGAGGGCCAGGCCGAGCAGGCCGCCGACGATCGGCATGCCGATCCAGAACGCGATCCAGTGCCGTCTCGTATTGCCGGGCCTCAGCCACAGAGCGGCGAACAGCGTGTACGCCGCGACGATCCCGAGCCCCACGTACGAATCGTTCATCCCGATCCGGCTCTGGGCGAAGAGCATGCCGTCGGCGACGGTGAGGAACGCGGCGGCAACCGCGATCCAGCGGCGCCGGAACAGCAGCCGCGCGAGGACGTACATCAGCGCGCCCATGGCCACGCCGGCCAGGACGCCCGGAATCCGCCACGCGAGCGCGTGATCGCCGATCTCGACGCTCGCGACGCCGCCGTCGCTCGACAGCGAGAGGAGCTGCTGGCGGTCTGTCGATGGGTAATTCTCGTTGTCGTCCATCACGATCGCGGCCGGCGGGGTCGGGAGGGGAGCGTCGGCATACACCGCGTTCGCATGCGGCTCGATGACGTAGACGGTCGGCTTGTCGGCGGGATCGCCCTGGACCGATCCGAGGACGTGGACCATCTTCGAGGCGTTGTCGTAGAAGACCCAGCCGGCGCTGTCGCCTGGCAGCTTGATGGTCTCGCCGCGTGTCGGCGTCGAACCGAGCGCCGTGTGGAGGATCGTCGCCACGTGCGGGCCGTCGGTGTCCATGAACGAGACGTACAACGGGTTGTCGCTGATGTCGGTGGAGGGCGCGACGCCATGACCACCCTGGCCGAGCTGGATCGTCGTCTGGACCTGGCCCGTTGAATCGTCGAGGAAGGTCACGCCGGCCTTGTCCGCCACCGCGATCCGGTTGCCGCCGGCATCGGCGACCTGGGTGACGTCGTCGAGCGTCGTTCGATGCAGCTCCGTCGCCGCGTTCGGATCGATGACGACGACGGACTGGCTCGTTGCGGTCGCGGGGATGACCGCGACGACGGCGTCGCCACCGGTCGTGACGAGCAGGTGGGCGATCGGGCCGTCGAGCGTGAGGAAGGCGAAGGCCTCCGGCGTTCCGACGACCCCGGCGGCCCGGGCATCGTCGAGCGGGTGGGTGTCGATCGTGTCGATCTCACCGCTCTGCAGGCCGACGAAGACCTGGTGGTTCCGCCCGTCGACCGCGACGGCCGTGGCTCCCGGCAATGCGACGGTCCCGAGCAGCGCTCGGGTCGACAGGTCATAGGCACGGACCTCGCTGCCGGTCGCGACCCAGAGCCGGTCGCCGGTGACCGCGTAGTCACGGGCCGGATCCCAGCGCGGCTCGATCGCCGCGTCGCTGATCGGCACGCCGAGGTTGCTCGTGGCGTCGGTCGCATCACCGCCCCAGGCCTCGATGCCGACCGCCATCGCGTACTTCGCGAGGTGGGGATGGGTCCACTCGTAGATGTACCTGGAGATCCCGTAACGCCAGTCCTGGAGGAATTCCGTCGCGGTCCGCGCGTGGTAGACCTCGTCGAAGTGCATCCCGTAGGGCTCGCTGAGCCGCCACAGCCGAACGGACATCAGGGTCACGATCAGGACGGCGAGCATCCAGAGGTCGAGCCGGTCGAGGCGGCCACCGCCCTCGTGATCGAGCGCTCGACTTCGGTCGGCCCGAATCGGCCGGCTGGCAAACCGCTCGCGGAACCAATCGAGCGGCCCGAGGACCGCTTCCGAGCGGTCCTCCCAGACCGGCAGCATGGCCTCGCTCGGGCCGACAGCCGGAGATGCCGCGGTCAACGCCGGCGCCGGGCCCGGCGCCGGGACGGCGGGCGGCTGGAGTGGATGCGTCGGTGGCGGAGCCGCGGCGCCGGCATTTCCGATCGGGGCGATGTCGTGGGGCCCAGGGTCGATCTCCTCGGCAAGGTCGTCGAGGCGATCGTCGCGGAGCTGCGCGAACGCCCACGCGAACACGACGATCTGGCTGATCGAGGCGACCGCGACGCCGGCGAATGAGGTGAGCACCGGCCCGATCCCGAGCCAGTCCTTGATCCCGGGGTTGTTCGTGTAGAGGGTCGTCAGGACCGCATACATGTTGGCGAGCGTCGCGGCGGCCGAGAGCACGTACGCGACCCGCCACCGAAGCGAGACCGCGGCGAGGATCGCACCGATCCCGACGAGCGGGTACAGGTAGCGCTCGTGGACACGGGTCGGCAGGACGAAGAACGCGAGCGCCAGCACCGCGAGCCCGACCAGCATCGTGCGTCGATCGGGTCGCCTGGCGACGAGCAGCACGACGATCGTCGCCGCAAGCAGGAACAGCCCGGTTCCGACGATGAGCGCCGGGATCGCGCCGACCATGAAGCCGTTCGGGCAGGTGAGGGTGCTCGCAGGCGAGCTCCACAGGACGAAGTCGCCGAACTTGATGGTCAACGGGCCGGACGGGCCGATCGTCGAGTCGCAGACCCATTGGCGATTGGCTGCGATCCCGTTCACTCCCTGGCTGACGAGCGCCCACGGGTTGTACGCGTTGACCGAGAGGTACGGGTAGCCACCCGCGGTCTTGAAGATCTGCTGAATCAGGCCGGCGAACGAGAGCCCGAACGGGAGGGACAGCACCAGCGCGGTGGCGAGGCCGGCAAGGCCCGTCGTCAGGATCCGAATCGGGCCCTGGACGGTTCGTTCCCAGCGAGTTGCGCCGACGGTCGGCGGGGGGTCGTCGCCATACCCACCCGAGGGCCGGAGCGCCCGTCGGATGACGACGATCGCGACGATCGGGATCAGGATCCCGAGCTGCGGCTTGATGAGCGCGGCCAGGACGGTGAGGACCGCCGAGCGCTCCGGCCGGTCTCGCCAGAGCTCTCGCAGGGCGAGGAGAAGGACGACGGTCCCGACCGAGTCGACCTGGCCCCAGATCGCGCTGTCGAACCAGCTGACCGGGTTCACGATGACGAGCAGGGCCCCGATGAGCGCCGCCCGGCGCGAGGCGCCGAGCTCCTTGGCCATCGACCAGACGACCCAGGCGAGGGCCGCGTCGGCGAGGATCGGGGGGAGCTTGATCAGGTCGCCGACGCCGCTCCCGAAGAGCTGGCCGACCTTGCCGACGGCCCACAGCACGTACAGGTAGCCGGGCGTGTAGTCGTGGAAGAAGTCCCGTGCATAAAAGCCCGCGATCCCGTTCCTGGCGAGGTTCTCAGCCCAGAACTCGAAGGACTGGATGTCGACGCCGAACCCGGAATGGGGCAGGAGGTATGCGATGATGAGCCGGAAGGCGAGCCCCGCGGCCAGCAGGACGAGGACGCCGACCGTGCCGTCCTGAGACTCGGTTCGTGACCGTGCCGCCCAACGAGGGTCGGGCTCACCGACTGCGGGGCCTGTCAACCGGGATCGGCCTCCTGCGTCCGATGAGTGGTGGGGAGGGTAGCACAGGGTGCCGGACGCTCCGGACGAGGCGCCAGGCGGCGCCAGGCCCTCGAGCTGGCTCGATCGTTTGCCCGCGATCGGGATCGGATTCGCCATCGTCGGCATCGCCCTGGCCGCCTACTGGCTGCCCGGCTCGCCCCGCTTCTACAACCACTTCGTCTGGCAGGCATTGGCGTTCCTCGACGGCCGAGCGGCGATCACGTGGCCGGTCGACGCGCCCGGCATCTATGGCAATGCGTACTTCCAGGACGTGCTGCCGGTCCTCGGGCCGGACGGCCAGCAGACGGGATTCGGGCTCCTCCCGTTCCCTCCGCTGCCGGCGATCGTCCTCGTCCCGTTCGTCGCGGTCTGGGGCATCGCTACCGACGAGCGGCTCATCTCCGTCGTCCTGGGCGCGATCGCGGCTGGGATCGCCTGGTGGACGCTCGGCAGGCTCGCGATCTCCCGCTCGATCCGGCTCGCGACGACGCTGTTCTTCGCCCTCGGAACGGTCTTCTGGTACGCCGCTCAGCTCGGCACGACCTGGTTCTTTGCCCACGTGGTCGCGGTCACCTGCCTGCTGCTCGCGGTCGGCGTCGCCCTCGCCGGCGATCCGACGGCCGACGCGGGAGGCGACCGCCAGTCGGCCCGGACCTTCACCGGCAACGTCGTTGCCGTGCTCCGGAGACCGCTGCACCTGCTCGACGGACGCCAGGTCCTGGCTGGCTTCCTCTTCGGGCTCGCCTGCACGGCCCGTCTCTCGATCGTGCTCGGCGCGCCGTTCTTCCTGTTCGTCGGGAGCGGCGGCTCCTGGGTCCGGCGCTCGCTCTCGGCCGGACTTGGCGCGGCCGTTCCGATCGGGCTGCTGCTGGCCTACAACGTCCTGACGACGGGCCAGCTGGTCCATCCGGGCTACGACTACCTCTATCACCTCGAGGCGACCGGCTACCCGGGCCTGAACTACAACCCGGGGTGGAACATCGAGGACCTGCGGTACATCCCGCAGAATCTCCGGATCATGTTCCTGTCGACGCCGGCGTTCCTGCCCGATGCCGTCCCCTCTGCCGTCCAGGCCGGCCGGCCGCTGTGCCTCGATCCCGGGGCCGTGCGCGAGCTCTTCAACCTCGACTGCCCGATGGCCCTGCCGCGCGACGTCGGGATGAGCATCCTCCTGACGAGTCCGGCGTACCTCCTGGCCGTGCGGGCGCTGTGGCGGCCCTCACGCCTCGTGTTCGGATCGGTGATCTCGGTCGTCGCGATTGCGATCTTCAACCTCATGCATTTCAGCCAGGGCTGGGTCCAGTTCGGCTATCGCTTCAGCAACGACTTCGTCGTGTTCGCCATCCTCCTGGTGGCAGCCGGGATGGCCCGCCGCGGGCGCGTCGGGTTCCTCGGAATCGCCCTGATCGGCCTCTCGATCGCGATCAATGCCTGGGGCGTCATCTGGGGCAACCTGCAGGGATGGTGAGCTCGTGACCGATCGCACCGAGCGGGTGCTGACCTGGGGCGGGCCCCTCCTCGTCGCGGCATTCGTGGTCGTGAACGCCGCACCGGGCCTCATGCCCGGGGTCGGGTTCTGGGACACCGGCGAGTTCCAGACGATCCTCCCGATCCTCGGGACCGCCCATCCGACCGGCTACCCGACCTACGTGCTCCTCGGCTACCTCGCGAACATCCTGCTGACGCCGCTTGGCGAGCCGGCCTTCCGGATCACGGTCCTCTCGCTGCTGGCGATCGCGGCCGCGGCCGGCCTGACCGTGGCGCTCGTTCGGCGACTGACGGGCTCGACGATGATCGGGATCGCGGCCGGAATCGGCCTCGGGCTCACGCCGGTCGTCTGGGCCAACGCGACCCGGGCCGACCCGCACCCGATCTACCTCGCGTTCGTCGCGATCCTCCTGCTCCTCCTCGTGACCTGGGAGCAGAAGCGGCGCGCCGGCGCCACCGATGCGGATCGCTGGCTCGTCGCCGGGGCCGTCGTCTTCGGCCTCGCCGCGGGCACCCACTCCCTCACGCTCCTCCTCGCGATCCCGGTCGGGCTGTACATCCTCGCGACCGAGCCGAGGATCGTCTTTCGGCCGCGGCTCGTCGCGACGTGTGCGCTCGTGCTCGTCGGTACCGTCGTCCTCGTCTACCTCGAGCTGCCAATCCGGGCCGGGGTGGTACGGGCGCCGCTCGTCTACGCTCATCCGGAGACGTGGGACGGCTTCTGGTACGTGGCCCTCGCGGAACAGTTCCGGGGCTCGCTGTCCGATCCGTTCGCGGACCTCGGCGACAAGCTCGGCTCGATCGGCACGCTCGCCTGGGCCCAGTACGGGGTCCTGACCGTGGCCCTCATCCCGGCATTCGCCGCCACGATCCGGCTCGCCCCGCGCTACGCGCTCCTCACCGGCACGGCGATGGTGATCACGCTCCTCTTCAACACGTCGTACTCGAACGCCGACATCGAGCGCTACTACCTGGGCCCGGTGCTGTTGGCCTGGACGTGGCTCGGCGCCGGGGCCGCCTACGTCCTGCAGCTCGTGGCGCCTGCGCCCGAGGCACCGGACGTCACGAACGCGTCGGCGGCGAAGCCGGCCGAGGTCGCAGCCGAGGTCGCACCCGGGGCCCGACCGCGCCCGAGCCTCCCGATCGGGGCCGGGCTCACCGTCGTCCTCGCGCTCGCCCTGGTCGCGCCCGGGCTCCTCTCCGCTTCATCCAGCCGACTCCATGCCGACCGCTCGGGCGACCGATACGCGGGAATCTGGCTCGGCCAGGCGCTCGCGACCGTCGCTCCGAACGCCGTCATCGTGAGCTGGTGGACGACGTCCACGCCGCTCTGGTACGGCCAGTTTGTGGAAGGCCTCCGGCCAGATGTCTTCGTCGTCGACGACCGGACGATGCTCGACCAGAACCTGGGCGGCGCGACGGACGTGGTCGCGAGGTTCCTGGGGCAGCGACCGGTCTACATCACGAGGGCGAACGGGCGCGACCTCGGCCTGGTCCTCGAGCAGTTCGACATCGAGCCGGTCCTGACCAGCGGTGGCGTCCAGATCGGGAACAGCTCCGAAGAGCTCTACCGGGTCATCGGTCGGCGCGTTGCCTCAGGATGAGCCCCATCGTGTGCCCCCGATGAGCGAGCGCCTGCCCGAGCTGTCGTACTTCTTTCCGGCCCACAACGAGGCCGCGAACGTGCGCGGCCTGGTCGCGGAGGCCATGGCCACGCTGCCGGGCCTCGCCGATCGGTTCGAGATCATCGTCGTCGACGACGGCTCGACCGACCTGACTGCGGCGATCGCGGAGGAGCTCGCCACGACCCACGCCGAGGTCCGTGTCGTCCACCATCCGACGAACCTCGGCTACGGAGCCGCGCTCCGGAGCGGCTTCGCTGCCGCCCTGTACGACTTCATCGCCTTCACCGATGGCGACCGGCAGTTCCACGTCGACGACCTCGGCCGACTGATCGACGAGATGGGGCCACCCGGGCCGAGCGCCGCGGACGTTGTCGTCGGCTACCGGATCAAGCGCGCCGATCCCCTCGTCCGGACCGTCTACGCGAACGCCTACCGGCTCGCCAACCGGATCTTCTTCGGGCTCTCGGTCCGCGACGTGGACTGCGCCTGCAAGCTCTTCCGTCGCGCCGCGCTCGAGGGCATCGCCGTCGAATCGGGCGGAGCGTTCTTCTCGGCCGAGCTGCTGATCAAGCTGCGGGCGATCGGTCGCCGGATCGGCGAGGTCGGTGTGCCGCACTACCCCCGAACGGCCGGCAGCCCGACAGGGGCGAACCCACGGGTCGTCTTCCGCGCGATGCGCGACTTCTGGGCGCTCCGGCTACGCCTCTGGCGCCGTCCCAACGAGGCCCTCCGCCGCGGGAGCCCGATCCTCGGCTCCTAGCGGTTCTGGCGACCGCCTGACTCGCCCCCGGCGTTGGGATCGACCTCGAGCGAGTTCACGAAGTCCCGAAACATGTCGAGCCTTGGATCCGCGACCGCACCACCGACCGACTCGAGTGGGATCCGGATTCGGCGGCCGCGATGTCCCGCCGGCCCGCCTTCGATCGGCCCTTCGCCCTCGCCCTCCGACTCCGCATCGGCGTCGTCATCGTCGGCGTCCGGGTCGGCTCCCAGGGCCGCCTGGTCGAGGACCTCCTCTGCCGCGAAGATCGAAGCCTCGGCCCGCACCGCGAGCGCCAGCGCGTCCGATGGTCGGGCGTCGACCTCAACCTCGCCGCCATCGCGGATCAGGATCAGCCGGGCGTGATACGTCTCGTCGGCGAGGTCCGAGATCACGACCCGATCGATCCGCGTCCCGAGCTCCGCGAGGGCGCTCAGGAAGAGGTCGTGGGTGAGCGGCCGCTCGGCAGTGACGCCCTGCAGGCGCATCGCGATCGCGCTGGCCTCCCAGGCCCCGATCCAGATGGGCAGGTACCGATCGTGCTCGACATCCTTGAGGATGACGACGTGGCGGTTCGAGAGCATGTGGACGCGGACGCTCTCGACGACCATCTCGATCAGTCGACCCATGGCCGGATTATCCCATCGGTCCGGCAGGGCGGCGCGAGCCGCCCCCGGCGCGGACCAGGAGGCCGACGACGAGGCCCAGCGCGAAGCCGCCGATGTGGGCAAAGAACGCGACCCCGCCCTCGGCCGTCTGGGCGCCCAGCGAGGCGACGCCGCTGATCAGCTGGAGGACGAACCAGAAGCCGAGGATGACGAGGGCCGGAACCTCGAGCAGCTGGTAGAAGAAGCCGAGGAACACGAGCGACAGGATCCGGGCGCCCGGGAACAGCACGATGTACGCCCCCAGCGCCGCCGCGATCGCCCCTGATGC
>WNFL01205760.1_pt1 | contig 10977 bp, 10 predicted proteins | sample 5400361 | NCBI WGS metagenome assembly WNFL01 (sample SAMN13153351, study PRJNA577476) | soil metagenome | isolation source: 40 cm soil on Douglas fir-dominated hillslope | place: USA:California | collected 2013-09-17 | reverse complement strand
CGATCGGCTGCGCCTGCAGCTCTACCGCCGGATCTACGGCGACGTTCTCTTCGAGCGCTACCGGAGCTTCCCCGATCCGCCCATCCGCATCATCGTGGAGAACGGAAACGTGACTCTCACGGGCATGGTGAACAGCAGGGTTGAGCAGGCGGTGCTGGGCTCGATCGCCCGCGGCACCCTGTCCTTCAAGGTCGACAACCAGGTGCAGGTGGAGAGCGAGATCCCGAAGGAGCCGGTGCGCAAGATCAGCGAAGGCTGAGCCGCGCCCGTGGCTGACGATTGACCGGGGGGCGGCCTTCGTAGCCGTCCCCCCGCTTACCTCTTGTCCTTCCTTTGGGCGCTCGTCGTGCCGTCGCGCGCTGGAATCCTCGCGTTGGACAGGATCACCATGGACGGCGCAGGGATCACACATTGCCGCGGTAGGCGAGAGGCCGGCTCGCCCCTTGACTCCGAGCGGTGCCCCGCGCATTCTGCGTTCCAGGACAGGCAAGGCGGTCCGGAACGTGGAGAGGCACATGTTGGGCAAGGCCATTCAGGCAATGTCGGTCTGGGTGGTGCTTCTTGTGATGCTCCGATTCGCTTGGCCGCCCAGTCTTTGGTTCCCGCAGATCTGGTTGCTCGTCACGATCAGCACGTTGGTGAATGTGCTCCAGCCCTCGTATCGCGTGTTGGAGGGCTCGCGCACGCCGCAGGATGTCGGAACGGCGGCGCAAATCGTGTGGACCGTCTATCTGAGTCAGATCGCGGCTCTGGCCGAGCTCGTCGTGAGACGGCGGGAGACCCTTCCCATGGACGTCGCGTCCTGGTTGGCGCTCGCCGGCATGGTGGGCGGCTTGGTCCTCCGGAGTTGGGCCGTGTTCTCTCTTGGCCCATTCTTCAGTTGGAACGTGGAGGTCCGCCCGGGGCAGACGATCGTGCGCAGCGGACCGTACCGTTTCGTCCGCCATCCCAGCTATACCGGAGCCTACATGACTTTCGTGGCGAGTTGCTTCCTGCTGCATAGCTGGGTGGCGGGAATTCTCGCGTCGTTCGCCCTCGCTCTCGCTTTCCTGCGCCGCACGCGGCATGAGGAACAGTTGCTCCGCGTCACCTTTCCGGAGTACGACGAATACTCCTCACGCACCGCCGCTTTCGTGCCGGGGGTCTTCTAGGCCGCTCTGCCGCTCCGGCGATGGTCATGGTTGGCCGCCTGCCGCGATATACTCCCGCTCCCATGCGCGAGGACGAGCCGCCTGCCGCCGCCCCCGTCACGAGTCCGTCGCGTCTTGGCGGGGGGGCGTTGGCCGGCTGGCTCATCCTGGGCGCCGGACTGCTGCTGGCCGCGGCGGGGGCGCTCAGCGGCACGGGGGCGCTCGGCTTCGCCGGCCGGTGGATCGCGATAGCCGGCCTCAGCGCGTACGCGGCGCGCCGGCGCTCCCTGACCACGTGGATCCTCGTCTCGATGATCGTGGGGGCCGAGATCGGCCACGACTGGCCGGAGGCGGCGGTGTCGCTGCGCGTCCTGAGCCAGATCTTCCTGAGGATGATCAAGACGATCATCGCGCCCCTGCTCTTCGGGACGCTGGTGGTGGGCATCGCGGGCCACGCCGACTTGAAGCAGGTCGGGCGCATGGGGGTGAAGGCACTCATCTACTTCGAGGTGGTGACCACCCTCGCGCTCTTCATCGGCCTCGCCGCCATCAACCTGACCCAGGCCGGGGCCGGGGTGCAGCCGCCGGCCGAGCTCGCGCCCGCCGACGTGAAGGGACAGAGGCAGACCGCCGCCGAGGTGATCCTCCACGTCTTTCCCGAGAACGTCGCCAAGTCGGTGGCGGAAGGCCAGGTCCTCCAGGTCGTGGTCTTCAGCGTCCTTTTCGGGATCTCCCTGGCGCTCCTCGACGACAAGAAGCGGCGGCCGGTGCTCGCGCTGGCCCAGGGCCTCTCCGAGACCATGTTCAAGTTCACGAACATCGTCATGTACTTCGCCCCCGTCGGGGTGGGAGCGGCCATCGCCTACACCGTGGGGCACATGGGGCTCGGGATCCTCACGAACCTGTTCAAGCTCCTGGCCACCCTCTACCTGGCCCTGGCCGCTTTCCTGCTCTTCGTGCTCCTGCCGGTGGCCCTCGTCGCCCGGGTGCCCCTCCGGCGGTTTCTCTCCGCGATCACGGAGCCGGTGTCGATCGCGTTCGCCACCACCAGCTCGGAGGCGGCGCTGCCCCTGGCCATGGAGCGGATGGAGGAGCTGGGCGTCCCGCGCTCGACGGTGGCCTTCGTGATGCCCACCGGCTACAGCTTCAACCTCGACGGATCGACGCTCTACCTGGCCCTGGCCTCGATCTTCGTGGCCCAGGCGGCGGGGATCCACCTGGGCCTCGGCCAGCAGCTCCTCATCGTTTTCACCCTCATGCTGACCAGCAAGGGGGTGGCCGGCGTTCCCCGGGCGACCCTCGTGATCCTGCTCGGGACCGCCGCCTCGTTCGGGCTGCCGGAGTGGCCGATCCTCGCCATCCTCGGGATCGACGAGCTCATGGACATGGCCCGCACCTCGGTCAACGTGATCGGGAACTGCCTCGCCACCGTGGTGGTGGCCCGCTGGGAAGGGCAGTTCCCGGCGCCTACGGCGAAAGAGCCCGCCCCGGCCGCCGCCTGAGCAGGAGCGATCCGGACTACTTCCAGATCCCGAGGAGCCGCCGGACCAGGACGATCTGCCCGACGTGGTAGGCGTTGTGATCGGCGACCAGGAGGAGCTCGCGGAGATACGTCTGGCCGGTGCCGTGGGGGATCCTCGCGAAGAGGTCGCGGGTCTCGTCCGCGGCCATCTTCTTCAGGGCATCGCGATCCCGGCGGACCTCGGCGATGCTCTTCTTCCAGGCGGCCGCGCTGGGCGGCGCTGCGGATTCCGGCCAGTACTCCGCCATCGATTTCGGCTCGACGTAGTCGGGGTTGCGGCAGAAGTCGAGGATGTCCCACTGGCAGCGGCGCAGGTGCTCGAGGAGCTGCCAGGGGGAGTGGGGCAACCCCTTGGGGGCGACGCCTCGCAGCTTCGGTGGGACCCCTTCGACGGCGGCGTCGAAGCCGGCGTGGGCGTCCTCCCAATCGAGGAGCTTCCGGAGGTGGGCGCGCAACGATCGATCGCGATCCATGCTACTGATCGGGAACCGGCTGCCCCTCGCGCACGCGCCGGATCTTCCGGATGGCCTCTTCCGCGGCCGGTCGTTGACCCTCGGATCTCGCCGCCCGGACGAGGGCGGGAACCGCCTTCTCGGCCGCGGGTCCGATGCTCCCGAGGGCTTTCGCCGACCACTGGCGAACCTTCGGGTCACTGTCCCTGAGGGAGCGGATGAGGGCGGGCACGGCGTCCTTGGCGTGCGGGCCCATGTTGTCGAGGGCCATCGCCGCGGACGCGCGCACCGAATCCACCGGGTCGCCGAGGGCGGCCGCCAGGGCAGGCACGGCGGCTCGCCCCTTTTCCCCGAGACCCCAGAACGCGGTGACGGCGAGAGTCCGGATCCGCACGTCGTCGCTCTTGAGCATCTCGACCAGCTGCGGTACCGCGGGCTCGCCGACGCGGATGAGGGCAAGGTTTGCCTTCCCGCTCACATCCGGATCCGGGTTCTGGAGGTCGGCGATGAGGCCTGGCACCACGTTCACCTCGGGCACCGGGCTGCGGCAGGCGAGGGGCAGGCCCATCACGGTGACAACACCGACGAGCGTCAACCGTCGTGAAAGCATGGACACTGCCAAGAGTGTACTCCGCTCCATCAAACCAGGCGCGAGTTGAGTCGGTGGCCGGAGGCTGCGTCTGCAAAGTGGCCACCGTGACCTGAATCACTTTCCCCAGGGAGAGGCGGTGCATACTCGGGATCCGATCGAGAGACGAGGACCACTTGGTGAGGGATCCGGGAGAGCCCGGCACCGTGACGGTCCAGAGTCGGAGTCGGAGGAGGTAGGCCCATGAAGCGGAATATGAGCTGGTGTTTGCGGGGCGTCCTGGCCTTGGCAGCGTTGGCGGGAGTGGCCGCGAGTCAGCCGGCAGCGGCAGGGGCAGGCGAGGAGAAGGTGACGATCTGCCACATCCCGCCCGGAAACCCCGACAACGCGCACACCATCGTCGTCGGCGCCCCCGCCGTGCCCGCACACCTGGATCACGGCGACTCCCTTGGCGAATGCGGCGGCGGAGGAGGACAATAGCGCGACGTTGCTCGGACCCCTCGCCGACGGCCACCTGCCTCTTTGAACGCGTGGTCGTCGGCGAGGCCTGGAGTCAATCGAGGGAAGCACATGCTTGAGCGAATCCCTTTGCACAGAAACTCCTTTTGGAGGGTTGCCGTCGCCGTCGCGAGCGCGGCGCTGATGACGACATCGGCCTCGGCCCAGACCATCAGTCTGGGCGCTGCCGGTGACTTCTGCGTTCTCGGTTTGGACGGGGTCAAGCTGAGCATGAGCAACCCGCAGACGAGCGTCAGCGGGAACGTGGGCCTGGGTCCCGCGGGCATCCAGAACTTCTCGGATGGCTTCATCGGCGGGACCTACACCGTCGACTCCACGGCCAACAACTCGAAGAGCAACAACGTCGTGATCGCCGGGGGTACGGTGACGACGGACCTATCGGTGGCCGGGGCCGACGCGCAGGCCGCGTCGGCAGCCGCCTCGGCCCTGGCGCCGACGCAGACGTTCGGCGCCATCAAGGACGCCCTGACCATCTTCGGCAGCGGCGGAGTGAATGTCATCGCCATCGAATCGATCACGTTCAGCGGCTCCACCGACAAGCTGACCTTCGACGGCGGGCCGTCCGACGTGTTCATCGTCAACGTCTCCGGCTCCGTCAAGCTCAGCCACAAGCTCAGCCGGATCCAGGTAGGTGGTGGCGTCTCGGAGTCGGCCGTGCTGTTCAATCTGACCGCGGCCCATGAGCCGCTCACCGTCTCCGGGGGCGCGACGCTCGCCGGGACATACCTGGCACCCAACGCCGGCATCCGTCTCTCCCCGGCCGTGGTCATCGGCGGGGTCATCGGCGGTGGCGACACCAGCTTGACCTCGGCGGCGCACGTCGAGTGCGTGCCGTTCGAAGGCGGGAAAGCGTGCGTGCCGGACGGTGGAGCGTGCTCAAGCAACAGCGACTGCTGCGGACTCTTCTGCGACAACGGCACCTGCCAGCCTGGCTAGAGGCGCGCCCATCCTCTTCGGGTCTACTTCCAGATCCCGAGGAGCCGCCGCACGAGCGAAGCCGTCCCGGGCGGGCACGCAAAACACAGGAAGCAGTGGGCATCCTCCGCCGGGACGGCTCATACAGCATCCCGAAGTCGATCGTACGTCTCTCTAGCACTCGAGGGATCGGGCTTGGCCTACCGCTGACTCACTCCTGCCCCTGGGCCCGCGCGTCGGACTCGGGCGCCGCACCTGCGGGACAAGCGATCGCCTGGAAAGTGAAGGCTCCACAGGATACGAGGTCGGGAGCATAGCAGTTGCCGGGTCCGGATCCCGTCGCGAGATCGATAGTGCCGCCGGCGATCACCGGCACGAAACCCGCTTGGGGATGCGTCGTATACCCAACCTGCAGGGACCTCGTCGCGCGATCGAGAACCACCGAGACCGATTGCGAACGATTGCCGGAGAGGTCCTTCCCGACGGTGTCGAAGAACACCGAGTTGGCCGTCACGCCTTGCTGGTCCAGGAACCACACGAGCACATCCCCAAACGGCAGGGTCGACAAGCAAAGGGGGCCTAGGGGCGTCGTCGCATTAGCAGCGGGTGGTGTCACCAGGACTCCCAACATCGCCAGAAACACGCTGAGTGAGACTACGGACTTCCGCATGGCTTCCCTCCAATTCAAATTTACCTGGGGTTTGCGACCTGGCGATCATAACGCCGGCCACACGACTGTCAAGGGATTTTTCGGCTGCTCCAAAGCCAGGACAGAAGGGTGACGATCTGGGTCGCGTACCGTCGAACAGGTAGGTAGTCGGCTAGGCGTTGACCTGGAAGTGCCACATCACCGTGCCGGAACCGGAACCAGGGTGCACCGTACGAACGATGTGAAGAACTCGCGGGTCAGCCGATTGTGCAGGATTCGGAGCTTCTTGATGGGCGGGGTTTCGAAATGCTCCACCCTGAAGCCGCTGCCCACCAGGAGTCGTTCGAAGCGACGGATCGTCATCTGGTTCAGGCCCCCCTCCACCTCACAGAACCGCGTGGCGCCGTCCGACTTGAAGTCCGATCGCCATCGGATCAGCGCCTTCTCCGTGAAGACGAGGTGGGACCACGGGAACGTGGAGAACAGGTGCCCGCCGAGCGGGTGATACCAGGACGGCCCGAACGAGATGTGCACACGGCCGTCGTCCTTGATCAGCTTCCGCATCTGCCCGAGCATGCCCTCGACGTCGTCGTAGTGCTCGAACCAATCGATCGAGAAGATCAGGTCGGCCCGCTCATCGGTATGCGTCCCAAAAACGCACCGATCCGCGACCCCGCGAAGGGCGGCCGCCTGTCTCGCGATCTCCAGGACGCTCTCCCGGGTGTCGATCCCGATGACCTTCCGGGCCCCATGTAACGCCATCGAGATCGCTTCCGAACCTTCGGCACACCCGAATTCCACCACGACCTTGCCCGCGACTTCGGCCCAGATCCCGGGGCCGAACAGCGCTTCCAGCTTGCTCCGGCCGGCGTATGCCTGTCCCTGCCACGGGAACGCCTGTTCCGGCGGGGGATCCGCCGCCGGGCCGTGACGGCCGATCCACCGGAGCAAGTGATACCCCACCGGCCCGCCCACGACTCCCATGGTTGCCATGCTGGCAAGCAAGGCTCGCGCCAGATTCCTCGGCATCGCCCTTAGAACGCGTCCCGGCTGGGGCTCCTAGGACGGGTCAGGCCTAAACCTGGAGCGGCACGCGGGCCGACGTGGCCTTCGATATGCTCAGAGTGTGGATCGGAATGCCCATCCTGGGAGTCCCGATCGTCGGGTTCGGCCTACTACATCACCGTCTTCCAGCCGCGGCGGTTCAAGTCCGCGTAGATGATCCAGGCGGCCACGACGGCCACGCCCAGCAGCCCTGACCCCAGGAGGGTGCGGCCGAAGAGGATGTGGCCGACCCCGAAGAGAGTGGCATAGACGAGGACGCATCCCGCCGCCCAGTCGAGCAGGTTGTTGAAGCCGTCGCGGACCGGCACCACGTCGGTGGCGCGCGCCGCGATCGGCCCCCAGAGGGCGGCGCCCGGCCGCACCCGCCGGTAGAAGGCGAGGAGCGTGCTTTCGTCCTCCGGGGCGGTCAGCCACGTCACCGCCAGCCACGTGACGCTGGAGCAGGCCACGGTGATGAGGATCTGCCAGGCGAAGTCCCGCGGGTCGTCGTTGTTGAACTTGTAGACGTGCTGCAGGACCAGCGAGACCACGAAGGAGGCCGACATGGCCGAGACCTCGCTCCAGGCGTTGATGCGCCACCAGAACCAGCGCAGGATGAAGACGCTGCCCGTTCCCGCTCCCACTGCGATCAGCAGCCGCCAAGCGCCCCCGATCGAGTCCTGGAAGTAGGTCACGACGCAGGAGGCCAGCATGATCAGCACCGTCGCGACCTGCGAGACCCGCACGTAGTGCCGCTCGTCCGCGCCGCGCACCAGGAAGCGCTTGTAGAAGTCGTTGACCAGGTAGGACGCTCCCCAGTTGAGCTGGGTGCCGATGGTGGACATGTAGGCCGCGGCGAAGGCCGCGATCATGATGCCCCGCAGGGCGATGGGGAAGACGTTCGGATCCACCATGGTCTTGATGAAGCCCGACTCCTTGTCCACCAGGTCCGGATAGAGGACGAGCGAGCAGAGGGCGGTGAGGATCCAGGGCCACGGACGCACCGCGTAGTGGGCAATGTTGAACCACAGGGTGGCCAGCAGCGAGTGCTTCTCGTCCTTCGCGCAGAAGATCCGCTGGGCGACGTAGCCGCCCCCGCCCGGCTCCGCCCCCGGATACCAGGTCGCCCACCACTGGACGGCCACGTAGACGAAGAAGGCGATCATGGGCATCCAGGGCGAGCCCAGCTCGGGGGTGAACGCGAGGATCGACCCGTGCCCTCCGCCCGCGGCCGCGCGCGCCACGTCGAGCGCGTGCAGCTTCTCCATGAGCACGTCCATGCCCCCGACCGCCCGCACGGCGCAGACGGCCAGCACGATCACCATCCCCATCTTCAACACGAACTGGAAGAGGTCCATGACCAGGACTCCCCAGAGGCCGGACAGGGTGGAGATCATGGCGGTGACGAGCATGATCCCGAGGACCATGGGCAGGGCCTGCACCTTGGTGACCCCGAAGATCATCATCAGGATCTTGACCATGGCCAGGTTGACCCAGCCCATGATGATGCAGTTGATGGGCAGGCCCAGGTAGAGGGCGCGGAAGCCCCGCAAGAAGGCGGCCGGGCGTCCCCCGTAGCGGATCTCCGCGAACTCCACGTCGGTCAGCACGCCGGCCCGGCGCCACAGGCGCGCGTAGAAGAAGACCGTGAGCATGCCGCTCATCAGCAGGTTCCACCAGAGCCAGTTCCCCGCGATGCCGTAGGCGGCGACCATCCCGGTCACCGCGAGCGGGGTGTCGGCGGCGAAGGTGGTGGCCACCATCGAGGTGCCGGCGAGCCACCAGCTCACGTTGCGGCCGCTCACGAAGTAGTCCTCGGTGGAGCCGGTCGCGCGGCTGCGGTAGTAGAGGCCGATCGCGATGTTCGCCACGAAATACGCGGCGATGGCGAGCCAGTCCAGAAGGGTGAGCTGCATGAGGCCTCCTTATCGAACCCCCACCCTAACCCTCCCCACGTAGGGGGAGGGAACGCTGCTGCAAGTCCGGCTCCGGTGGGGAGCGACGGGATGCTACACCAGCTGAACCTCGCGCCGCTCGAACAAGTGATCGAGCCAGAGCGAGGTGAGCTTCTCGGCCGCGGAGTTCTGGCGAAGCCGGGCCGAGAGGAACGGGAAGTCCACGGCGTCCAGCGGCTGGTCCTGGTTGTAGCACGAGAAGACCATGGTCTCGCGGCCTGTGGCGGGGTCGACGTGCCGCTGCAGGCACTGCGAGCAGACCTCCTTCAGCATGCACTGCATCGGCGAATTGATGGAGCCGATGCCCACGTGGTCGGCCCGGAGCAGGTCCCCGAGCACCCCCGTCCGCGCCTGCCGCACGGCGTTCATCATCCGGTCCGAGCCGATGGCGATGATCCGCTGCGCCTCATCCAGGCGAATCGGGACGGGGCCGAGCTGCCCGCGCCCGTAGCGCTCCATGGCCTGCACGACGTTGCCCACGAGGCTCCGGTCCTGGGGCCGCTGGGCGGGGATGGGCGGCCCCTCGTCCACGCTCCAGACCACGACGTCGCAGGGCCCCTCGATGGCCCGCCGCTTGAACAGGTCGGCCCCGCGCTTGAAGCCCGCGAAGTAGATCACCCGATTGCCCCGGGCCTTCATCGCCGCCGCGATCGAGAAGAGCACGGCGTTGCCGAGCCCGCCCCCTGCCAGAATCACCGTCTCGCCTTCCGGGATCTCGGTGGGGGTTCCGGTCGGCCCCATGAGCACGACCTCCTCGCCGGGCTCGAGCAGGCCGCAGAGGCGGGACGAGCCCCCCATCTCGAGGACGATGAGCGAGATCAGCCCGCGCTCGGGGTCCGTCCAGGCCCCCGTCAGGGCGAGGGTCTCCATGGTGAGACGGATCCCGTCCACCACCTCGCCGGGCCCCTCGTAGTTCTGCAGGCGGTAGAACTGGCCGGGCCGGAAGCGGCGGGCCGCGAAGGGCGCGCGGACGATCACCTCCACGATCCGATCGGCCAGGCGGATGGCGTCCACCACCGTGGCCTTGAGGCCGTCCTCCAGCACCTCCGCGAAGCGCACCCAGGCGTTCTCCCGCTCGGGCTGCTCCTCGAGCGCCTGGGCGGCCACCTCGCGCTCGAAGAGGCGGGCCACGTCGCGGTAGCCGTGGAGGGCCGAGGCCATGGCCTTCACCACGTTCCCCGCGAAGACGGGATGGGCATCGCCGAAGAAGGAGACGAGGCGCCCGTCCTTTTCGTAGGAGGTGAGGAAGCCGAGTGCGCCCTTCTCCACCCGCTCGAGGCGGAAGGTCCCGTCCGGCTGCTCCACCGTCCGGTGCATGGCGAAGGACTCCGCCTCCGGGTCGAGCACGAACGTCCCCGGGTGCTCCCTCTCATAGATGATGTTCGGGTTCGTTCCCGCGGCCACTATCACCGCCCGGGCCGGGAACTCGACGGTCTGGCCGGTGTCCTTCCACTTGCCGGCCTCGAGGGCCATCCGGTGGCAGGCCAGCGCGCGCACGTGCCCCTCTGCGTCCAGGAGCGCCTCCGCGGGGCTCATGCACTCCGCGAAGCCGATGCCCTCCTGGAGGGCCTTGATCACCTCCTCGTGGTTGAGCCGGTAGGCGGGGGAGTCCTGGAGGCGCTTGCGGTAGAGCATGGTCACCCCGCCCCACGAGCGCGTGAGGCGGGCGAAGTCGGGAGGACGGCCGGCGGCCCGCGCCGCCGAGCGCTCGGCCTGGACCACCCGCCCGTGCTGCAGCCAGGTGCGGAGGGCCCCGGTCTCCTCGGGGTCGAGCTTGGCCCAGATCTCCTTCTCGGGGATCTCCTTCCGCAGGCGCTCGAAACGCTCGAGGGTCTTCTCGACCTGGGTGACGTAGTAGGCCTGGAGCTCGGTGGCGGTGTCGATCGCAGTGAGCCCGCCCCCGATCACGACCGCCGGCAGCTGGAGCTGCAGGTTGGTCAGGGAGTTCTTGCGGTAGGCCCCCTGGCCCTGCAGCCCCATCAGGAAGTCCGAGGCCATGCGGATGCCGCGGGCCAGGTTGTTCTTCATCGGCACGAGGGTGGGCCGGCCCGCCCCCGCCGCGAAGGCCACGTGGTGGAAGCCCAGCTCCCACGCGTCTTCCAGGCTCAGGGTCCCGCCGAAGCGCACGCCGTCGAGCAGGCGGAACTTCTTCCGGCGCATGAGCAGGATGTAGTTGAGGTCCAGGAAGTTCTTGTCCCAGCG
>WNFL01105592.1_pt1 | contig 10977 bp, 9 predicted proteins | sample 5400361 | NCBI WGS metagenome assembly WNFL01 (sample SAMN13153351, study PRJNA577476) | soil metagenome | isolation source: 40 cm soil on Douglas fir-dominated hillslope | place: USA:California | collected 2013-09-17 | reverse complement strand
GGCCAAGGGCGTTACCGTGGTCGATGACGGCACCATGGCGGCGCGGCGCGGCTCATTGTCGATCGACGACGAGGGTACGCCGACCAACCGCACCGTGCTGATCGAGGACGGCATCCTGGTCGGTTATATGCAGGACCGCCAGAACGCCCGGCTGATGAACATGAAGCCGACCGGCAACGGCCGCCGCCAGGGCTATGCCCATGTGCCGATGCCCCGCATGACCAACACCTATATGCTGGCGGGTAGCCGCGATTCGGCGGAAATCCTCGCCTCGGTCAAAAACGGCATCTACGCCGCGAATTTCGGCGGCGGCCAGGTCGACATCACCTCGGGCAAATACGTGTTCCAGTGCACCGAGGCCTACAAGATCGAGGACGGCAAGATCGGCGCGCCGCTAAAGGGCGCCATGCTGATCGGCAACGGGCCGACCGACCTGCATCGTATCACCATGATCGGCAACGATCTCGCGCTGGATACCGGCATCGGCACCTGCGGCAAGAACGGCCAGGGCGTGCCGGTCGGCGTCGGTCAGCCGACGCTGCGGATGGAGCGCATTACCGTGGGAGGAACCGGCTAATGAGCATCGGGAAAGAATCAGTGGCCGCCAGGGCGGCCGGCTGGGGCTCCCAGCTCCTCCAGCTCGCGGCGATCGTGCTGATCGTTTTCGTCGCCAAGGGCGCACTCGCCGAGCCGTTCTACGTGCCGTCCGGCTCCATGGAGCCGACGCTCTTGATCGGCGATGCGCTGCTGGCGTCGAAATATCCCTACGGCTACGGCACCGCCTCGCTGCCGATCCAAATCAACCTGCCCGAGACCGGACGGGTATTCGGCGAGCCGCCGAAACTCGGCGATGTCGTAGTGTTCCGCTGGCCGGGCGACCGCTCGCAGGCCTGGGTCAAGCGCGTCGTCGGGCTGCCCGGCGATCGCATCCAGATGCGGCAGGGCCAGCTTTTCATCAACGACCATGCGGCGTCGCTAAAGCCCGATGGGACAGGCGAAGCCGAGGACGACAACGGCGCAGTCGAACCGGCGTATCGCTACATCGAGACCTTGCCCAACGGCGTCAGCCACGCGATCTTCAAGCTTCGCGACAACGGCCGGCTCGACAACACCCCTGAAGTGACGGTGCCGCCGGACCGGCTGTTCGTGATGGGCGACAACCGCGACAATTCCGCCGACAGCCGCGTCCCGGTGCGCGACGGCGGGGTCGGGCTATTGCCGATGGACAATCTGGTCGGCCGCGCCGACGCCGTGGTCGGCTCGTGGGATCTCGGCATGCGCAGCCAGCCGGTGTGGACCTGGCTGTCGGGTTTTCGCGGCTCGCGGTTCTTCACCGCGGTGCGTTGAACGCGGTGCCGTGACCTTCGACGACGTCAGAGAGATTGCGCTTGTCTGGCCGGAGGTCGAGGACGGCACTTCCTACGGCACACCGGCGCTCAAGGTGCGCAAAAAACTGTTGGTGCGGCTGAAGGAAGACGGCGACAGCCAGAGCGCGATCAGCAAAAGTGGAAACCGGTTTTGCGTCCGATCGCGCTCTTTTTTATTATGGCGCATGATCTTGTCGCCAAACCGCTCACACTTTGGCGGATCATGCGCTGATGCCGGGCGTTCCGCCCGATGAGCGCGACATGCTGGTGGAAACCCAGCCGAAGGTGTTTTACTTCACCGATCACTACAAAGACTACCCGATGGTCTTGATCCGGCTGTCGAAGACAAAGCGCGCCACCGTCGCGCCGTTGCTGCGCCGGCAATGGCGGACGCTGGCCTCAAACGCGGCGATCAAAGCGTTTGAGACAAAATCGTAGGATTGTAGGTGGGCAAAGGCGCGCTCTTTGCGCTGTGCCCACCGCAGTCGTAAAGGTGTATTGATGGTGGGCACGCGGAGCTTATCATCGGGCGCGCATTCGCGCGACCCGGTGGCTTTGCCCAGCCTACGAATTTCCGCTGCCATGAACACCGACGACTTTCTCGCTGCCGCGCTCAGCAATCCAGCCAACGAAATAATTGCCGACGAATTATTCCGCCTCGCGCTGCCGGATACCTGGATCGTCTCCGGATGCCTCGTGCAAACCGTGTGGAATGTCCTCACAAATCGCCCGGTCGATCATGGCATCGCCGACTACGATGTTTTTTATTTCGATCCCGACACCTCATGGCAGGCCGAGGACGCCGTGATCCGGAAATTGCAGGGCCGACTTTCAAAACTCGGCGTCAAGGTCGAAGTGCGCAATCAGGCCCGCGTCCATCTCTGGTATCCGGAAAAGCACGGCCTGCCCTACCCCGCGCTGCGTTGTTCGAGGCAAGGCATCGATCGCTTTATCACCAAAAATACCCAGGTCGGAATCCGCAGCACGCAAGGCGGTTACGATGTCTACGCACCAAACGGCTTTGACGATATCGCCGGCATGATCGTTCGGCCCAATCCCGGGCCGAATTTCTCGGCGGCAAATTATGAGGCGAAGGCGAGGCGCTGGAAATCGCTGTGGCCGGAAATCACGGTGCTGGGGGTTGAGGCAGAATAGTCCGATGTCGTCATGTAATGACGAAGCTGTCAGACTCCGTCATTCCGGGATGGTGCCTAGCACCAGACCTCAGATGTGCAATTGCACATCGGGGAATCTCGAGATTCCGGGTTCGCTGCTTCGCATCGCCCCGGAATGACGGTGTGGTCGCTACCGCACCACGCCCGAGATAAATCCGGCCCTGCGCCGCGGCGGCTTTATTTCTTTTTTCAGAAAGCAGTGCGCGGCTTTTCCGGCATATCCCGGCCGCGCATAGGTCCAGGCCCGGCACTTGTTGTCGCCGGTGCAGGCCGCCTTGCACTCATCATCGCCGTCGCCGCTTTTCAGTTCGAAACTGCGATAATCGCCGCCGGCCCGGTCGATCGAGGTTTCGATCGCGCCATTGCGCGGTTCGACCACGCCGGCGCCGCGCACGCCCGAGACGCAGCAATTGTCCTGGGTGCGCTGGGGCACGTTGCTCTTCAGCCAGCAGACCGCGCCGCCGGCGATATCGGTCGGGTAGTTGAAGCTCCAGGCCCGGCACCGCCGGTCGCGCTCGCATACCAGCGCACAATCCGCCGGATCGCCCGACTCCACCGGTGAACTCTGATAATCGCCGCCCGGACGGTCGAAATTGGCCTGAGCTTGCGCCGGGCGCGTAGCGGCAACGGCCGCCGAAAAGGCGAGCGTCACCAAACACGCCCTGAGCAGGCGGCCACTCCACATGTGCGATTGCTTTCGATCAGCGCATGATCCGCCAAAGTGTAAGCGGTTTGGCGAAAAGATCATGCGCTCCTTCAACAAGATTAGAGCGCGATCGGACGCAAAACCGGATCCACTTTTGCTGGTCGCGCTCTGGTTTGACTTACCCGTTCGCGGGGCGCCATTTGATCGCCATCAACCTGTACGCTGGATGAACAGCGCAAAAACATGTCAACATACTGACTTAAAACGCATATTCGTTATAGGCGGATTCCACGGATCCGTGCCAGGGGCCCTCAAATTTCTCCAGCATCTCCTCGGCGGGGGTGCGCCCGCAGTCGATAATCCGCTCCAGCGGCTCCAGATGCCGGCTCTCGTCACGGCCGAGATGATCGATGCGGCCGCGCCGCCTCAAGCCCGAATGCGACAGCGCCACGCACTCCTTGGCAATCTCGAACAGATAGCGATCCCTGATCCTGGCCTTGAAGCCCAAACGCGGCACGTCGTCGCGCAGCGCCTGGCGTTCCCCGGCATTCCAGTGCTTGACGATGTCCCACGCGGCGTCGAGGCTGGTGTCGTCATAGAGCAATCCGACCCAGAACGCCGGCAGCGCCGGCAGCCGTCCCCACGGCACGCCATCGGCGCCCCGCATTTCCAGATAACGCTTCAGCCGCACTTCGGGGAAAATCGTCGAGAGATGATTGGCCCAGTCCGACAGCGTCGGACGCTCGCCGGGAAATGCCGGATTTTTGCCGTCAAAGAAATCACGGAACGACGATCCCGCGACGTCGATATAGGCGTCGCCGCGCTTGACGAAATACATCGGTACATCGAGCGCGTAGTCGACCCAGCGTTCGAACCCCATGCCGCCCTCGAACGCCCAGGGAATCATGCCCGAGCGCGCATTGTCGGTATCGCGCCAGATCTCGGAGCGGAACGACAGGAAACCATTGGGCTTGCCTTCGGTGAAAGGCGAATTGGCGAACAGCGCGGTGGCCACCGGCTGCAGCGCAACCGACACCCGCAGCTTCTTGACCATGTCGGCTTCCGAGGAGAAATCGAGATTGGTTTGCACCGTGCAGGTCCGGTACATCATGTCGAGACCGTACCGGCCTACCTTCGGCATGTAGTCGGTCATGATCTTGTAGCGGCCCTTGGGCATCACAGGAATCTGCGCCCGCGACCATGACGGCGTCATGCCGAGCCCGAGAAACCCGATGCCGAGCGGGGCTGCGATCTCGCGGACCTGCGCCAGATGCGCCATCAGTTCGGCTTGGGTCTGATGCACGGTCTCGACCGGCGCGCCCGATAGCTCGAATTGTCCCCCGGGCTCCAGCGAAATCGCGCCGCCGCCGGTGACGTCATACAGGCCGATGATGTTGCTGCGCTCCATGATCGGCTCCCAGCCGAGCAAGAGCTGCATGCCCTCCAGCAGCGCGCCAATGCCGCGCGCACCCTCGTAAGCGACGGGATGATGGCCGGAGTAAGCGACGGGATGATGGCCGGAAAGCGTGAACGGCGTTTTTTCGTGTTCGGTGCCGATCCGGAATTCGGAAACCGGCTTCACGCCCGCCGCCAGCCAGGCAACCAACTCGTCGCGCGATTGCAGCGGCGTCATATCGATCTGGTCACGCGCCATATAAATTCCGGATGTGGGGCGTTTCGACCGAACGCGCACGGTGTCGGGGGCATCCGCGGACCAAACGGCCCGGGGATGTTGGAGGTGAAAACAATATCATCGCGCCGGCGCGCCGTCTCTTGCGGCAGGCGCCTGAGCCTCATCGCACGAGCAGCCCAGCCGGTCGAGCAGACCGCACAGCCTTGCGGCATCCGCATCGGACAATTTCGAGCCAACATGCTTTTCGATGGCGGCGGAATATGCGCTCCACATCTTCTTCTGCAGTTCGCGGCCCGCTTCGGTGATCTCGACGAACTGGCCGCGCTTGTCGATCTTGCACTCGCGGCGCGCCGCCAGCCCCTCGTCCACCAGCCGGTCGATCAGCCGCGAGGTCGAATATTGCGGAATCAGCATCTGCTTCTCGAGCTCGACGGGGCGCATCTCGCCCGATGGCGCGCGCGACAGCTCCAGCAACGCGTCATACCAGGCCAGTGGCGGGAAGCCGGCCTTCTTCAAATCCTGCTCGACAGCGTCAAGCACCCGGCTCTGGATCCGCATCAGGCGGATCCAGGCTGCCGTCGCCTCGGTCGATGGTTTGCGTTTCATGGCCCGATCCATAAAGTAACGGATATAGATACATATGTGACAGCTGAGTGTACCGCACTAAATGCAGCTGCATCAATCTTGACTATTTCATGCAGATGCATTTAATCACCTCGTCTCGCATAACTAATAATCCGAAGGAAGGAAATTCCGATGAAACTGTATTATTCCCCCGGAGCCTGTTCGCTGTCCCCCCACATCGCGCTCCTGGAAGCTGGCCTTCCCTACGATCTGGTCAAGGTCGATCTCAAGGCCAAGAAGCTCGAAAACGGCGACGATTACCTGAAAGTGAATCCAAAGGGCCAGGTACCGGCGCTCGGCCTCGACAGCGGCGAGCTCGTGACCGAAGGCCCGGTGATCGTCCAAATGATAGCTGACAAGGCCGCTGGCAAGAACCTCGCGCCCGCCCGCGACAGCGCCGAGCGCTACAAGCTGCAGGAGTGGCTGAACTTCATCACCACGGAAGTGCACAAGAATTTCGGCCCGCTGTTCAGCCCGGTGCTGGCGGACGACGCCAAGGCCTTCTTCAAGGACCGGGTGATGGGCAAATTCAAATACATCGACAGCCAGCTTCCCGATCGCGACTACCTGATGGGCAAGCAGTTCACCGTCGCCGACGGCTATCTGTTCACGATGCTGTCATGGGCCGACCGGATGAAGTTCGATCTCTCGGCGCTGCCGAACCTGCTGGCCTACAAGGCCCGCGTCGGCGCACGCCCGATGGTCCAGGAAGCCTTGACCAAGGAAGGCCTGATGAAGGCGGCGTGATCGCCTCATCTGCAAAAAGGGCCGGATCGTTGGTCCGGCCCTTTGTTGGTGGCGGGATAGCCAAAGTTCGTCATTGCGAGCGAAGCGAAGTAATCCATCTTGTTTGCGGCCCTGGATTGCTTCGTCGCAGGTGCTCCTCGCAATGACGAGGTTGCGTTACGCCGCGTCTCGCCCTTGGCCGCCATTTCGATCAAAAGTTTCGGCGGGGTGAAGCGCGAGCCATATTTGGCTTCCAGCTTCTGGCAGAGCTCGACGAACTTTTTCGTGCCCATGAAATCGATGTAGGACAGCGTGCCACCGGTGAACGGCGCAAAGCCGAAGCCGAGGATCGAGCCGACGTCGGCCTCGCGCGGATCGACAATGACATGGTCTTCCACGGTGCGCGCGGCTTCCACCGCCTGCACCACGAGAAAACGCTGCTTCAACTCTTCAATGTCGAGGGTATCAGGATCGAGATGCTTCGGCTGCAACCCGCTCAATTCCGACCACAGGCTTTTCTGGCCCTTGCCCTTCTCGGGATAATCGTAAAATCCCTTGCCGTTCTTGCGGCCGAAGCGGCCTTGCTTCTCGACCATCTCGACCAATAGCTTCTTCTGGGTCTGGTCGATCGCGTTGGCGCCGAGATCGGCCTCGGTCGCCTTCATGATCTTGAGCACGAGATCGAGCGCCACCTCGTCGGACAGCGACAGCGGCCCGACCGGCATGCCCGCCATTTTCGCGGTGTTCTCGATCATCGCCGGCGGCACGCCTTCCATCAGCATTTCCAGGCCTTCGGCGGTGAAACGCAGCACGCAGCGGTTGGCGAAGAAGCCGCGGGAATCATTCACCACAATGGGCGTCTTGCCGATCGCGCGCACGTAATCAAGCGCGGTGGCGAGCGCGATGTCGCCGGTGTTCTTGCCGACGATGATTTCCACCAGCATCATCTTCTCGACCGGCGAGAAGAAATGAATGCCGATGAACTTGCTCTGATCCTTGAACTCTTCCGCCAGCGAATTGATCGGCAAGGTCGAGGTGTTGGAGGCAAAGATCGCGTCCGGCTTCAACAGCGGCTGCGCCTTGGCGTAGGTCTCGGCCTTGACCTTGCGGTCCTCGAACACGGCTTCAATGATCAGGTCGCAATCTTTCAGCACATTGTAGTCGGCGCTGGCACTGATGCGCGACAGGATGGCGTCGCGATCGCTCTCCTTGGCACGGCCCTTCTTGATCAGGTCGTCGATCACAGCTTTGGCGTGGCCCTTGCCCTTGTCGGCGCTCTCCTGGTCGCGATCGATCAGCACCACCTCGATGCCGGCACGCGCCGAGACGTAACCGACGCTGGCGCCCATGAAGCCCGCGCCAATGACGGCGAGTTTTTTCACTTTGGTCGGCGGCACGTTGGGCGGGCGCCGCGCGCCCTTGTTCAATTCCTGCATTGACAGGAACAGGCTGCGGATCATCGCGGCCGCTTCCTTGCTGCGCAGTATCTGCGTGAAGTAGCGGGATTCAACGCGCAAAGCGGCGTCGATCGGCAACAGCAAGCCTTCGTAGACGCAACTCATGATGGCGCGCGCCGCGGGATAGTTGTCATAGGTCTCGCGGCGGAAGATCGCATTGCCGGCCGGGAACATCATCATGCCGGCCTTGGAATAGACCGGGCCGCCCGGCAGCTTGAATCCCTTCTCATCCCAGGGCGCGACCGCTTTGCCGCCGCCCTTGATCCAGTCCTTTGCGGCCTTGATCAGCTCGCCGGAGGGAACGACGGCATCGATCAGCTTCAGAGCCTTGGCCTTCTCAAGATTGACCGCTTCGCCCTTGAGCAGCAACTGCATCGCATCCTGCGGCGGCACGATACGCGGCACGCGCTGGGTGCCGCCGGCGCCGGGAAACAGCCCGACCTTGACTTCCGGCAATCCCAGACGGGTTTTCGGGTTTTCCGCAGCGACGCGGTAGTGGCACGACAGCGTGAGTTCGAACGCGCCGCCGAGCGCAAGGCCGTTGATGGCCGCAACCCACGGCTTGCCGCTGGTTTCGATCGAGCGAAACACCAGCGAGGATTTGCGGCTCTCGTCGAACAGCATCTGGTTGGCTGCGACCTCGCCCTTGGCTTTCAGCAGTTCGGTATATCGATGGTTCATGCCCTCTAACATCGCCAGATCGGCGCCGGCCGAGAACGCCTCCTTGCCCGAGGTGATGACGACGCCCTTGACGGCTGCGTCGGCCGAGGTTTGCTTCACGATCTCTTCGAGTTCGGTAATGGTGGTTTCGTCGAGCACGTTCATCGAACGGCCCGGAATGTCCCACGTCACCAGCGCAATGCCGTCGGCGTCGGTCTCAACTTTGAAATTCTTGAAGGCCATGTTGTCGCTCCCATTCGTTTCCGTGATCCTGAGGTGGCCTCGCCCTTTTGCGAGGCCCTCGAAGGATGACCTGATGAAAACCATCCACCATCCTTCGAGGCTCGGGCGTTGCCCGAGCACCTCAGGATGACGCCGTCAGACTCTTTCGATGATGGTCGCGGTGCCCATGCCGCCGCCGATGCACAGCGTGATCAGCGCGGTTGATTTGTTGGTGCGTTCGAGTTCGTCGAGCACGGTACCAAGAATCATCGCTCCGGTAGCGCCGAGCGGATGGCCGAGCGCGATCGCGCCGCCATTGACGTTGATCTTGGCGGGGTCGATGTCGAAGGCCTGGATGTAGCGCAGCACCACCGAGGCGAACGCCTCGTTCAATTCGAACAGATCGATGTCGGATTTCTTCATGCCCGAGCGTTCGAACAGTTTTTCGGTGACATCGACCGGACCGGTCAGCATCATCGCCGGCTCGGAGCCGATATTGGTGAAGGCGCGGATCTTTGCACGCGGCTTCAAGCCATGTTTGGCGCCGGCTTCCTTGCTGCCGAGCAGCACCGCGCCGGCGCCGTCGACGATACCCGACGAATTACCGGCATGGTGCACGTAGTTGATGCGCTCGATTTCCGGATGCGACTGGATCGCCACCGCATCGAAGCCGCCCATCGCGCCGACCGCGGCGAACGAAGCCTGCAACTGGCCCAGCGACTGCATCGTCGTGGTGGGCCGCATATGCTCGTCCTTGGCGAGGATGGTAAGGCCGTTGACGTCCTTTACCGGCACCACCGAATTCTTGAAGCGGCCCTCGTCCCACGCCTTTGCGGCGCGCTGCTGGCTTTGCACCGCGTAAGCATCGACGTCGTCGCGCGAAAAACCGTACTTGGTGGCGATCAGATCGGCCGAGACGCCCTGCGGCATGAAATAGGCCGGCACGGCGATCGAGGGATCCATCGGCCAGGCGCCGCCGGAGGCGCCGATGCCGACGCGGCTCATCGATTCGGCGCCGCCGCCGATGACAAGTTCATGCTGGCCGCTCATGATCTGGGCCGCCGCGAAATTCACGGCATCGAGGCCCGAAGCACAGAAACGGCTGATCTGGACGCCGGGGACGGCTTCACCGAGACCCGCCTTCAGCGCCGCGAAGCGTGCGATATCGGAGCCGGCCTCGCCCACCGGATCGACCACCCCAAGGATGACGTCGTCGACGACGTCCTCGGCCAGATTGTTGCGCTCCTTGAGCGCTTTCAGCGGCACCGTCGCCAGCGCCAGCGCGGTGACTTCATGCAGCGCGCCATCGGTCTTGCCGCGGCCGCGCGGCGTGCGAACGTGATCGTAGATATATGCCTCAGGCATGACGCCCTCCTGGTATGAGGATCATAATATATAGCCGAATTGGAAGATGTCGCGGATCGTATAGAGGGCTTTGGGAAGATTTCTGCGATCAGAACGCTTCCGCCGCCAATTCCATGGTGGTCGCGCTTCCGGTCTGGATGCGCGCAAGATGCAGCGCTGTTTCCGGCAGCATCCGCTCCATGAAGAAGCGGCCGGTCACCAGCTTGGTAGTCAGATAGGGCGTGGCGGCGCCGCCCGCAATCTTGTCTTGCGCGACTTTCGCCATCCGCGCCCACATATAGGCGAAGGTGACGAGACCGAACAATTGCATGTAGTCGGTGGCCGCGGCGCCGGCATTGTCGGGTTTCATCATCGCATTCTGCATCAGCCAGGTGGTGGCCTGCTGCAGGTGGCCGAGCGCCGCGCTCAGCGGCGCGACAAAGGGCTTCATGGCCTCATCGGTGCCGTGATCCTTGGCGAATGCGGCCACTTCACCGAAGAAGGCCATCACGGCGCGGCCACCGTCGCGCGGCAATTTGCGTCCCACCAGATCGAGCGCCTGAATGCCGTTGGCGCCCTCATAGATCATGGCGATGCGGGCATCGCGCACGAACTGCTCCATGCCGTGTTCGGCGATATAGCCGTGGCCGCCGAACATCTGCTGCGCCAGCACCGCGTTGGAAAATCCGACATCGGTCAGCACGCCTTTCATCACCGGCGTCATCAGCCCCATGTGATCGTCCGCCTCCTGGCGATCCTTGGGGTCGCTGGATCTGTGGGCGACGTCGCTTTTCAGCGCGGTCCACACCACCATCGCGCGGGCCGCCTCGTTGAAGGCGCGAATCGTCAAGAGCGTGCGGCGCACATCGGGATGCACGATGATCGGATCGGCCGGCTTGTCCGGCGCCTTCGCACCCGAAAGCGAGCGGCCCTGGAGACGATCGCGGGCGTAGGCGACCGCGTTCTGATAGGCGACCTCCGATTGCGCCAGCCCCTGCACCGCAACGCCAAGCCGCGCCTCGTTCATCATCACGAACATGCCCTGCATGCCCTTGTTTTCCTCGCCGATCAGCCAGCCGGTGGCGCTGTCGTAATTCATCACGCAGGTGGAATTGCCGTGAAT
>WNFL01030946.1_pt4 | contig 10977 bp, 9 predicted proteins | sample 5400361 | NCBI WGS metagenome assembly WNFL01 (sample SAMN13153351, study PRJNA577476) | soil metagenome | isolation source: 40 cm soil on Douglas fir-dominated hillslope | place: USA:California | collected 2013-09-17 | reverse complement strand
GGCCACGCCGTAACGTCGGCAGGCTGGGGCGCAAGGCGGTCGAGAAAATAATGCATTCCCTGCTCGTGCAGTTCGTGACCGGAGGACGCGACGAAAGTGTAGCGGGTGGCAGACTCGCGGTGACTCGCCCAGCGCGCGAGCGCCAGCCAGAGCGCGATGCCGGGTCCGCGCTCGCCCGCACAACGAAACCAGCCGCTGGAGGGCGTCGACACGATGAAGTGTTTGGTTCCCTGGGCACTGCCGGGACCGAGCGTCCCGACCACTTCGAACGCCTCGGCCTGCGGATTGTCGCGACCTTGGATGAGCATCGACGCCTGGCGCGCGGCGTGCACGGCGGCCTCCTCGGCTTCGCCAATCAGAAGAATCGGTACACTCCATGGCTCGTTGCTGCGGTCCGAGTTCAAGGCGATCGGTTCGCCGGTGATGCTGGGCGTGACGGCGATGATCCCGACGGCGCCGGCTTCGATCAGGCGCATCAGCATGGCCGCGTGTGGCGAGGTCGTGGTGAGCGCGCCGCCCGGCGGGAACTTAATCAGTGCGATCGCGCTGCGAACGTCGCCGTCGAAACCGGGGCCGGAGGAAACCACGCGCGCACTGATGGGTTTCGCGCCGGTCGCGAGGGGCGGCCACAAGGGGAAGCACCCGACCTTTGTGCCGTTATCCAACGTCAGCTCAGCGCGCTCGAGAAAAAACTGGCGGAGCGTGAAGGGATGCAGCTTCGCTGTGAATCCGACCCCTTCGAGTTGCTGGCGGAGCCACTCGGAAGTCTTGAGATCGACGGCGGTCGCGGTGCGATGTTCGCCCAGGTCCGCATACGCCTTCACGTCGTTGTACAGATACGCGCCGGTCAGGAAGCGCTGAGGGTCCAGCTGATCGATCGTAGGCGCGGCCTGCATCGCTCCCTATAATAGTTGAGTCAAACGCCATGCCGAACGCACTGCAGTACCTCACCGGTCAACTGGAATCCTGGCGGAAGTCGGGAACCTTCCAGCGCCTCCGCGAACTGGAATCGCCGTGCGAGCCGGTTTCACGATTCGACGGCAAGCAGGTGATCAACCTCGCATCGAACAATTATCTCGGCTTGGCGAATCATCCCAAGCTGGTGGAGGCGGCGATCACGGCCACGCGGCGCTACGGGGCCGGGTCGGGGGCGGTGCGCACCATTTCCGGCACGATGAGCCTGCATCTGGAACTGGAGCGGCGCATCGCGACCTTCAAAAAAGTGGAAGCTTGCGTGGTGTTTCAGTCGGGATTCGCGGCGAACGCGGGCACGGTCTCCGCGATTCTGGGCGCCGAGGATCACATCATTTCGGACGCGTTAAATCATGCCAGCATTATCGACGGCTGCCGCTTGTCGCGCGCGAAGATCCACGTGTTCGCACATCGCGACGTGAAGCAGGCCGAGGAGAAGCTGGCGGCGCTGGAGGGCCAACCCGGCCGCAAGCTGCTGATCACCGATGGCGTTTTTTCGATGGATGGCGACATCGGCCCGCTGGCGGACCTGACCGCGCTGGCGGAGCGCTACGGCGCGATCATGATGGTGGACGACGCGCATGCCTCGGGCGTGCTGGGATGGTGGACGTGCAGGTGGGGACGCTCTCAAAAGGGGTGGGCGTGCTGGGCGGCTACGTGTGCGGCAGCCGCGATTTAATCGATTATCTGTATCATCGTGCGCGGCCGTTCCTGTTCTCGACGTCGCACCCGCCGGGAGTGGCGGCGGCGTGCCTTGCGGCGTTCGACATTCTGGAGCAGGAACCGGATCGCATCGACAAGCTATGGGCCAACACGCGCTTCTTTCAGGAAGGCCTGCGGGCGCACGGTTTTTCGACCGGTGACAGCCAGACGCCCATCACGCCGATCATGGTGGGGGAAGCGGCGACGGCACACGCCTTTTCGCGGGAGCTGTTCGCGGAAGGCCTGTACGCGACCGGGATCGGGTTCCCGACGGTGCCAGAGGGCAAGGCGCGGATCCGGACCATCGTCACGTCGGCGCACTCGCGGGAGCTGCTGGAGCGGGCGATCGGGATCTTGGCGAAGGTCGCCAAGCGGATGGGGATTCTAAAATAATTAGCCGCTGATAAACGCAGATGAACGCAGATAAGAAAAACAAAAGATCACTGCTCCACATTGCCCACACGGATGCGATCGGCAGGTGACCCGCTTGCGGGTTAAGAAAAAGATCACCTGCCCCACAGGGTTGGTTTGCTTCACGCGGCCTGTGCTGGCCGAGCCACGGCCGGGCAGAAGCCCGGCTGCAGGCTGCCCTTTGCGGGTTAAGAAAAAAGCCTGGCCCCACAAGAAAACGGGCAGCCCTTTCGAGCTGCCCGTCATTACATCTGATCACGTAGCGTTGGCCGCCACGCAAGTGGCCTAGAACTGGAAGCGGCCGCCGATCTGCAAGGCGCGCGGTCCGCCCGATCCGAAGACCTGACCGGGTATACTGCCCGAAGGAGAAGGTCTGCAGGGCAGGATTCGAGTTCTTGGTATCGAGTGTCGTACTCGCACCGCCGTAGTTCGAATAGTTCAGTACATTGAACATCTCCGCGAAAATTGAGAACTTGTATCTTTCGCGAATTGTGAGCGTTTTTGTCAAACGAATATCCTGCGACTGGAAAGTTCGTCCGAAGTTGAAATCGGCAGGCAGGATCAACGGCGTGATGGTAGCGCCGCGAATGTCCAGCTTGCCGACGTAAGTTGAGTTGAAGTTATCCACTGCACGTCTGATATCGTCCTTGCTGCAATCGCGATTGATGCAGTTATAGTTCAACCCCGGTAGAGGCGAAGATGCCGTGCCGCCGGGCGATCCGAAGAGGTCGACGTTGTTCACCGAGGGCATGGCTGGAGAGGTGCTGGCGGTGGAGGAGATGAAACCAATGTTGAAGCCCCAGGGCAGATCGACCAGGCCGGAAATATTCAACAGGTGCCGCGAGTTCTGCGGACCGTAGGTCTGATTCCAATTGTCGCCGTTGACGATGCCGTTGTTGCCATGTTGGCTCTGCAATGCGTAAGACGCGGTGAATTGGTAGCGCTTCGCAAAACGTTTGTCCAACTTGACCAGCATCGCGTTATACACGGTGCGGAAGCCAGGCAGCCAGAAACTGATCTGCCCATTCGAGCATTCCACCCCAGGTGTAGAAGAAGGCGGATTGCAAGCCGGGATTACGGGAGTCCGGACACCGTTGATAAAGCGGTTGTAGCGGTTGAAGTCGAAGGTAGTCTGATCGGCGACGTGCAGGAATACCCGTCGCGCGTAATCGACGCTCAGGACCAAATCGCGCCGTAATTCGCGTTGGAATCCGAAGTTCAAGTGAATCGCCTGAAGGGTCGGATAGTCGCGAGGATAGATCTGGGCTCCCGACTTGGTGATGTCGATGTTTCGAACCGTCAGATCCGTGTTACCTGTCGATGCAAATTTTGCGTTGATCGCAGGGATCTGCGCATTGTAGATCTGCAGGAACTGCGCGGTGGTCAGATTCAGGAGGCCCTGGGGAAGAGGGGCGCCAACTGGAACCGGCGCTCCCTTATTCGAGAAATTCAGAATGCCAGGGAAGATGTTGGTCAACCCGGAGCTCGGAAACTGCTGACGGCCATTTCCGACCGGCCCGATGACGGCGCGTTCCTGCAGACGTTGGTACAAATACTCCGTGTCATAGTAAATACCGCCGCCGCCCCGGATCACGGTCTTGTTGTCTTTGAACGGATTCCAGGTGAACCCCAAGACCGGCGAGAAATTCTTCTTGTTGCTAGTCGACGCCGACAGATCCGTTCCATAAAGCGGAGCCAGGAAGGCCGGCTTCGGAATATCCTTGTTCACCAGGTTGCTCTCGTAGTTCCATGCCAGGCCGTAGCTCAGATTGAATTTTGGCGTTAGGCGCCAAGTGTCCTGAAAGTACAAACGCACGCGATCGTTCGGCTTGGCCTTGTCGATGTTGTACGGCGGAGGCTGGCTGGGATCGCCCACACCAATCACTGCGCCAAGGAAAGGCAGGTTCAGGAAGTCGTCATAGGTCTTTACCGCCGTTGGAAGCTTCGGGAACAGGGCGTTAAAAGTCGCGGCGCCGAGCACCGGAATCAAATTTGCGCGGGTGGCTTCAGGCGACAGCACCGATCCGCAGAAAGGATCGCAGTAGCCCCAGAAACCGGTGCCAGGCGCATGCTCATACTCCCCGCCGAACCGCATTCGGTGCGCGCCCTTCTGCCACGTCAATCCGTCCGTGAATTGGTATTTCCGTAAGTCACGGCCTTGAGTCGCATTGGTGGAGTGCCCGATCGTTATGTTGCCACCGCTCACGCCCAATTGGCCGGCTATCGTACCGTCTCCTATCGCGAGGCACCCGGGGCAATCGGATGCGGTGGGGAACAGGTTGCGATTATGCCAGTATTGGTAGCTGAATCTAAAATCATTCACCAGGTTCGGCTTTAGCGCGCTCGTGATACCCAGGATGCTCTGGTCGGCCCAGTTCGAGTTCACCACCCAGTTGGACGGGTATTGCGCGCCGCCGCTGGGGCCGTTGCTCACGTTTCCGTCGTGCGAATAGCGCGCGAACAGACTATGTTTGTCATTCAGCTTGTAGTCGAAGCGTCCGCTCAGGGTCTTCCCTTTGTAAGGGCTGAAGTAAGTTCCGGTCAAGGCGCTGAAGCTTGCGAGGTTGGGTTGAAATGTCACCGCCCCCAACTGATTTTGATATTCGTAGTTGAAAAAGAAGAACAGCTTGTTCTTGATAATCGGGCCGCCGACCCAGAAGCCGGGATTACGGCGTGCGAAGAATGGATCTAGAGCCAGAGGATTGCGAGCGAGCCCGGGATAGGCGGCCATATTGTGATCGCGGAAGAAGAAATAGCCGCTGCCATGAAAATCGTTGCCGCCGGAACGCGTGACGATGTTCACGGACCCAACCGCTGTGATACCGGTGGAGAGATCGAAGTTTACACTGGATAGCTGAAATTCCTGAACTACTTCCTGTGAGAAGTTTTGACCGCTGCCGGTGTTCTCGATGCTATCGCGTACGTTCCCGCCGTCCACGTTGTAGGACGTGCGTCCAGCCTCAGCGCCAAGAATCCCAACGTTAAACTGCGCGTTGTATTGCGAGGTGCTTCCGGTGCCGACTTTAACGCCGGGTTCGAGAAACGCCAGATTCAGAAAGCTGCGACCGTTGAGCGGCAGGCCCTGAATCTTCTGACGCGGAGGAAATCTGCGCGCTGGCGGCTTCCACGTTCACCACCTCGGTGGTCTGTCCAACCGGCATGCGGATGTCCGCATTGGTGGTGGCCCCGGTCTCAACGGTGGCCTCGCGTACTACGGTGCGGAATCCTTTGTTCTCGACGCGAACTTCATACTGACCGGCCGGTAGGGAAGCCGCCGCAAAAGAACCGTCGGCGTTGCTGGTGAGACGCCGTTCAGAATCGGTGGCTTTGTTCTTGATAATGATGCTGGCGTTCGGCATTACAGCACCCGACTCGTCCGAGACGACGCCGGAAATGCTGCCCACCGGTGCCTGCGCCAAGCTCAAGCTAGTGGTCACACAAAGGACCACCGCGAGCAACAAACAGAGTTGCAGTACACGTTTCATTAGAAAGTCCCCTTCTGCGAAAACGAGGCAGTATCTGAAAGCAAAACTAGGCCATTGTGACCCGAAACCAGCCGACTGTCAAGTAGGCGCTGAACAGTTGTTCGTTTCGATTCAAGTGTTTACAAACTTACCTGCGTTAAGTAAGCGACCGAAACTCAGTAGAGCAGGTGGAGCTGCCGGCGCTCCAGAAACCCGCTCAGCGCGTCTTCCAGGCCGGTTTCGATGAGGCGTGGGTCTTCGCCCGCCTTCATCCGATCCAGCAACTTACGATTGCCGATCAGGAAGCGGCAGGTCTCAAGGTTAACTTTGCCGGGATACAGCTTTTCGAGCGCGAAAGCCAGCTCCAGGCCCAGCCGGACGGAGTTGAAATGCTCGCGGTTGGTGAGGACGAAGCGCACGCCCTCGATGGTCTGGTCCTTGAAATTGGATGAATTGGGCTGGAAGCGGGTGGGGTAAACGCGAACGCCCGGGATGGATCGGGCGTTGAGGAACTGGGCCAGCTCGGGCCCGCGAATCCAGTCGGCGCCGACCTGTTCGAAGGGCGCATCGGTACCCCGCCCGACCGAGTAATTCTTCGCCGCCTCGAGCATCGCGACGCCTTCATATAAGGTTGCGGCGTTCAGGCTGCGCATGTTGGGCGAAAGATCGAGCCAGGTGAGGCCGGTGGAATCGAACCAATCGCCGCGCGACCAGTTCTTCATTGTTACTACGTGCAGCTCGGCGCCCAGCTTACGTTCGGCGTTGGCCATGGTGGCAAGCTCGCCGAGGGTGAGTCCGTGGCGAATGGGCATCGGGTAGCAGCCGACGAAACTGTTCAGCTCGGGATCGAGCAACGGACCTTCGACATGCGTACCTGTGATGGGATTGGGCCGGTCGAGCAGGTAGAAGGGGAGCTTCGCCTTAGCCGCTTCTTCCAGCGCGTACAGCATGGTGCACGAGTACGTGTAAAAGCGCGCGCCGACGTCCTGAATGTCATAAACCAGCGTGTCGACGCCAGCCAGCATCTCTTTCGACATGCGATAGCGGCCCTTGTAGTGCAGGCTCCAGATGGGCAGGCCGGATGCGGCGTCTTTCGAATCGGCAACGTCCGGGCGATCTTCGCTGCCCGTGATGCCGTGCTCCGGAGCGAACAGGGCGACCAGATTAATTCCCGCGGCCCGCATGACGTCGATATTGCGCTTGCCTGAGCGGTCGAGTCCGGAGTGGTTGGTGATCAGCCCGACGTGTTTTCCGCGGAGCGGCTCGAATTTCTGTTCGGCGAGCACGTCAAGCCCGGGGAGGACCGGATGATTCGGCGTGATGTTGCGGCGAACGCCCACGCCTCCGAGCGCTTCGTTGTAGCCGACCACGCTCACGCCGGGCGCGTCGACACCCAGCGCCGCGGCGACGATGGTCGCGACGCGGCTACGCAACGGACCGAGATTCTTGCCTCGTTTGGGATGGACCAAATTGGTGAGCAGGATCACGTAGGAGCGAGTCGACGGATCGATCCACAGCGAGGTGCCCGTGAATCCGGTATGGCCGTAGGAACCGATCGGATATAGCTCGCCGCGGTTGGTCGAAAAGGACGAATCGATGTCCCAGCCCAGGCCGCGCAGGATGGTCTGGTCGGGCGGCGTTTCGGGTGATGTGAATTTGCGCACGGTGAGCGGCGAGAGAACGCGGACGCCCGCGAGTTCACCCATGCCGAGCATCATTTGGGCGTAGCGGGAGAGGTCGTCGGCGGTGGTGAACAGACCGGCGTGTCCGGCGACGCCGCCCATGTAGCGGGAGGTGGGGTCGTGAACGATGCCTCGGAAGGGCGCGCCGGTCGCGGGATCGATTTCGGTGGGGGCTATGCGGGGGCGGAGCGATGCGGGCGGCCGAAACATGGTCTCGCGCATCCCTAACGGCGCGAAGATATTTTCGCGGGCGAACTCGTCGAGCGGCTTGCCGGAGAGCCTGCGGACGATCTCGCCCAATAGGACGAAATTGATATCGCTATAGACGAAGCGCGTGTTGGGCGGGTCCTTGGGCTTGTCGATCAGCGCGCGGCGGATTCCGGTTTCGTAGCCGGACCACGCTGGTTCCAGGTCGAGGTCCGGGCGGAGTCCGGAAAAATGTGTGAGCAGATTGCGGACGGTAATGTCGCTCTTGCCGCCCTGAAATTCGGGCAGGTAGGTGGTGACGGGATCGGCGATGCGCAGTTTGCCCTGCTCGACCAGTTTGGCGATCGAGGGCGTGCACGCGACCACTTTGGTGAGCGATGCGGCGTCGAAAATCGTGTCGACGGTCATGGCTTCGCGCGCGGGGATGAGAGTGCGGCTGCCGTAGGCTTTGCGGTGCAAGATTTTTCCGTCCTGTCCAGCGATAAGGACGGCGCCGGGGATGAGTCCGTCGCGGACGGCTTTTTCGACAGTTTCGTCGAGGGCGGCGGAGCCGGGGAAGGTTTGAGCGTGGGCCGCGGCGATAAGTAAAAGGCAGGCGACAAGATCGCCTGCGCTACTTAGCCACGAATGAACACGGATGGACACGAATTAAGTCAGCTTTTTGGCAAAACTCTCCAGCAGCTTCGCCAGTTCGACATCCTTCTGTGTGATGCCGCCAGAATCGTGCGTCGAGAGATCGACCGTCACTTTGTTGTAGACGTTGAACCACTCCGGATGATGATCCATCGCCTGAATCGCAGTAGCGCAGGTGGCCATGAACCCGAAGGCATGCACGAAATCGGGAAATTTGTATTCGCGATGGAGCTTGTCCTTTACGACGGTCCAACCGGGGAGCCCCGCGAGCGCGGCGGAGATCTTGTTAGCGGTGAGTTTAGGTTCTTTCATAGATCAAGCCTGGGCGTAAATCGGAATCACTGCGCCGTTCACGTCTTTGGCGGCGTCTGAAACCAGCCACACCAGCAGCCCGGCGATGGACTGCGGCGTGACCCATTTCGAATAGTCGGCTGTCGGCATCGCTTTGCGATTCACTTCCGTATCGATGACCGATGGCAGCACCGCGTTGCAGGTGATTCCGTGATCGCGAACTTCGGCCGCGACGTTCTTTACCAATGCCACCACCCCGGCCTTCGAGACGGCGTAGGCGGCGAAGTTGGGCATGCTTTCGAGCGCCGCGCGCGCGCCGATCACCACAATCCTCCCGTGCTTCTGCGCCAGCATCGGTTTGAGCGACGCGCGAATCCCCAGAAACGCCGCGCGCAGATTCACGTTCATGAGCATGTCCCAGGTCTTGTCGTCAGTTTCCGCGACGGGCGACCCGCCACTAAATGCGCCCACCAAGTGCACCAGCGCATCCAGCGGTCCTCGCTTCAGCGCCTGTTCGACCAGGGACTGCGCGCCTTCGGCGGTGGAGAGATCGACGTTCAGGTCAGAGCCCGAGCGCGCCGCACCAATTACTTTCGCGCCGGATTCGACAAAGGCTTTATAGACGGCGGTGCCGAGCCCGCCGCTCGCTCCGGTAATCAGGATTGCCATAAGAGGATGATACCCATACATCCAGGATGTCTAGACATCTAATCCCACCGCACGCATTAACTCGAGCGCATTAGAGCGCGTGACGACGCCGGGCCGCAGCCGATAGTCGAAGCGGATTTCACCGCCTTCGAGATGATCCTCAAAGTGCACATTCACAGCCCGCGGCGCCAGGGTTTCGGCGATATGTGCCAGCGCCAGGTCATGGGTTGTGATCAGGCCGATCGCCCCGCGCCCGACCAGCCCGCGCACCAGCGCCTCGGCCCCGATGCGGCGATCGTGCGAGTTGGTGCCGCTCAATAATTCGTCCAGCAGGAATAGCGTAGGCTTGCCGCTCTGCGCCAGCTCGACGATTTCGCGGAGGCGCTGAATCTCGGCATAGAATCGCGAGCGATGGTCGGCCAGGGAATCGTTAGTTCGCAGAGACGCGCCAATACTCAGGGGAGAAATGCGCAGGGATGTACACGTGACCGGCGCGCCGGTCCACGCCAGCACCGCGTTCAATCCCACGGCGCGCATCATGGTGCTCTTGCCGCTCATGTTCGATCCGCTGACGATCAGCAGTCGCGTTTCGCCGCCCAGCGCGACGTCGTTCGCGACCGATTCAGCGGGCGCGATCAGCGGATGATGCATGGCCCGGGCCTCGAAGCGTGGCTGATCGGTTTCGAGCAGATCCGGAAATGCAGCGTCGGGATGTTCGTACGCGAAGGCGCCCAGGCAACACAGCGCTTCGAACTCGCCGACGGCGGCGATCCATGCGCCGATTTTGGGGCCGTGGGCGCAGCGCCAGGCTTCGATCGCCATGGCGAATTGCGGAATCCACAGCAGGGGCGCGGCCGCCGGACGGACAAAGGCGTGAAAGCGCGCCGAATCCAGCATCTCGATCAGGCGGCGCAAACGGCGAATGTGGACGGAGGCCTGGACGCCTCCGGTTTCCAGGATGCGCTTCAGCTCCACCAGGCGCGGCGAGGTGAACGGCTCGCGCTCGATTCGTTCGAGCAGCAAGCCCACCAGTTCCAGATCGCGCACCGGCGTCGCGAATACATACAGGACGCGGCGAATGCCTTCGCGAATCGCGGCGTTGAAGAGCAGCACTGCGAGAATGACACCGAGAAAGGGACGGAGCGAAACAACGCCGATCGACCACAGAACCAAAGTCGTGACGGAGGCGGCGGCGACCAGCGGAGCAAGCACGCGCGCACCAGGAAAGAATTTCACAGGCTCGTGCGATCCCCACTTGGCCAGCGCGCCGTCCTCGACCGCGGCTCGAATGTCATCGCCTACTAGCGCCAGCTCTTCGCGCAGATCGACGCGCGGACGCAGTTCTTCAATCGCTTTTTGGCGGGAAAGCGCATCCGCGCGCGTGGCCGGAGCAAGCAGCCAGTTCGCCAGCGTGCTTTCGCCCACGCCGGTCCGGGCGGAACATAGAAACTCGAACAATGAGCCCCGGCCGAAGACGTCCAAATCGTCGGCATACAGATGTTGCGGATTGCGGAAGCGCTCGCCCTGGCAACCCGTGCCGATCCAGCGCGCGTCCACGCGTCCGACGCATCGTTCGAAGTGCGCCAGGCCACGTGCCGCGCGCGCGCGTTCGCGATCGACGCGTTCGTGCGTGATCGCCAGCGCGATGAACACCACCACCGGGGCGATTAATAACCACGGCGAAATCAGTTCGGCGCCCAGCGCGAGGCCGGCCAGCACGAATGCCGCGATTCCGGTCCATAGCCGGGCATTGCCAAGCTGACGGTAGCGATCCTCGCAACGCGTGTGCAGCGCGCGCCAGCGATCCAGGCGCGCACGGTAATCTTCGCCAGGTTGCAGGCGGACGGATTGAGGGTGGGCAGGTAGAACGCTCAAACTTGTATTCTAGTTGTTCCCTGCATGCTGCCCCGACTTCGAGGCAATCTCGACTACATGCCGTCGCCGATCGAAGACCGGCCGGGATTGTT
>WNFL01091367.1_pt2 | contig 10979 bp, 8 predicted proteins | sample 5400361 | NCBI WGS metagenome assembly WNFL01 (sample SAMN13153351, study PRJNA577476) | soil metagenome | isolation source: 40 cm soil on Douglas fir-dominated hillslope | place: USA:California | collected 2013-09-17 | reverse complement strand
CAATCCAGCCGCTATATGAAGCGGGTCCCCGGGCCGCGCGTGATCAAGAGCCATCAGTACTTTGATCATCGCTACCCGAAGGTTCTCTACATCACTCGCGATCCTCGAGACGTGGCGGTTTCCTATTACAACTTTTCGCGCAAGTATCGCCATATCGCCGATGATTATCCCTTGGAGAAATATGTTCACGGCTTTGTAACCGGCACACTGCTATCGTCGGCGTGGGGGACTTGGGCGGAAAACGTGGGTACATGGATGGCAGCCCGGAATGGTCAGTCAACATTTCTGCTGTTGCGTTATGAGGATCTCATCGCCGACGCGCAAACCGAGTTGCCGAGAGTGGCGCGGTTCTTCGGCTTGCACTCGAGTCCTGGGGAATTGAGCCGTGCAATCGAAAACAGTTCCGCTGATCATCTCCGTGAATTGGAGAAAAAAGAGGGCGGGGAGTGGGTTACGACCAAGAACAAGCGTTCCGATATTCCATTTATCGGCAGCGCGGCGGCGGGCAAATGGAAGTCGGTGTTGCCGAGTGCCGCGGTAGAAGAGATTGAATCAGCATGGGGAAACACCATGGCCCAGTTGGGGTACGAATTAGTCACCCGCAAAGCGGAAAATGTAGAGACTCAATTGGCAGCCACGGCAGTCCTTCGCGAGCCGGGGCAATGACGGAGCCCATCCGGCGGCCCATTCAGGGCTGCGGAACAATCGCCGGCAGCCAGGACATTCCGGGCGACAGCACACATCCCAGCGCACATCACAACTTGTAATTCGGAACGGACCCGAACAGATGCGGAAGTACGAAAAAAAACAGATTCTGAAAAACGTCGGCTCCAGTTGGTCGGCGTTGGGCACGAACGTGTTGGTCGGGATTTTTCTGTCGCCCCTCATTCTGCACCGGCTGGGAGACGCTGCCTACGGCATCTGGGTCTTGATTTTTTCCGTCACGGGTTACTACGGACTGTTTGATTTAGGAATCCGCTCCTCGATTATTCGCTATGTCTCCAAATACACGGCTACCGGCGAAGACGAAAAGCTGGCGCGGTTCGTAAATACCAGCCTCTTTGCCTATACGATGATCGGCGCTGTAACCATGACGCTGACCGTAGTGCTTAGTTCCCATGTGGAAACCGTGTTCCGTATTCCAGCTGGCATGCATTCGCAGTCGCATATTCTTCTGCTACTGGTCGGGGCCGCAGTCAGCCTTGGATTTCCGTTGGGCGTCTTCGGCGGCATGCTGGAAGGTCTGCAAAGGTTTTACATTCTAAATTGGACGAGCATCGGGTCGACTTTGCTGCGAGCGGCGCTGATTGTGCACTTCTTGAATCGCGGCTATGGACTGATCACGGTCGCACTGATTACGGTGGGACTCCCGGTCGTGTCTTCAATCGTGCGCGCGGTGGTTATCTTTCGCTTACGCCCCGTCCCCCTCGGCCTGCGCTACATAGACAAGGAATCCTTCCGCCACATGGCTACTTATGGTGGAACCACGTTCCTTGTGATCGTGGCTGGACAACTGCGCTTCCGCACCGACGAACTGGTGTTGGGGAGACATCGGCGCCCGCATCGTGGACTATTCCCAGGAATTCGTCTCCAGCATGGCACAGATTTTTGTCCCCATGTCGAGCCAGTCGGAGGCTAAAGGCGAACTGGACCGTCTGCGGAAGGTCTATATCGCCGGAAACCGTGTGTGCGCGCTGCTGATTCTGCCCATCGCGGTAATTCTGATACTGCTGGGAAAACACGTCATCCGGATCTGGGTCGGGGCCCGCTACGTTCCACACAGTTATCCGGTGTTGGTAGTCCTGATTATTCCCTATACGCTGATGCTCATGCAGGCGGCCTCGGGACGCGTGCTGTTCGGCATCGGCAAACATCAATCCCTGGCGAAAGTCACCCTCATAGAGGGGATCGCCAACCTGATCCTGAGTGTTGCGCTGGTTCCGCCCTTGGGCGTGTTTGGCGACGCGCTCGGAACAGCGGTTCCGCTGTGTTGCACGTTCCTCCTCTTTATGCCGCGCCATTTAAAGAAACAACTCGGCGTGCCAGTGCGCAGCTTCGTGCGCCAGACTTATCTGTTGCCCCTTCTGCTGAACTTGCCGCTGGCTGGAGTGGTCTGGCTGGCGAACAGGTTCTTTACTCCGAAGAATCTCGCCCAGTTGGTGATGGAAATCGGAGCGGCGTTCTTGATTTATGGTATCGGAGTGCTTTGGGCTTATAAAACAGGCCGTGTGTTTCGGGTCACTGAATCTTGGTCACCCGTACTGCCGCAGGCCCCTCAGGTTGTCACAGAACCCGTAATTTCCGTGGAATACCAGGAGGAATCTTAGGCGCGAGCCAAGGTATCTTTCGGGTTTGGAATATTCGGTACTCCCAACACGACGCGACACATCAGGCAATATCTAACAACTCTACCGCAGTAATAGGCCGTAAAAGCTGAAGCTGCCGCCCAAGGCCGTGATATGCAAGGGTTGCTACGTGCCCCGGGGAAAGCTCAAGATCGTATAGTCTCCAGGTCGCAGCCGCATTTGCGTCGCCTGCAATCTGAATAATGCCCGCGGGTTCCCCGGGCCGCAGTGTTACTTGGAAATCGTCGAGCGGTACAGACAGCCCCTCACCGAGGGCTTTGATGTATGCCTCCTTGCGGGTCCAGCAGCGAAAGAAGGCATGCTCGCGCTGGTTCGCAGGAAGGGAGATCAATTCAGCAGTTTCCGCCGGACAAAAGAATCGCTGGGCAATGTCCAGCAAGTCTGCCAGTGGGTGGATCTGTTCTACGTCAATGCCTATCTCGCCTGTCTCGGCAAAGCCGAAGACGGCCAGACCACCTGAATGCGAAAGATTGAACGTACCAAGCTCAGATTCCGCAAGTCTCGGCTTACCCTTAGAACCGTACTCGATCGGAATCTTGGCCGGGGGAACGTGCAAATAGCATCCGAGCAGAACTCTGAGAGCGCCGCGAGTCAAAATAAATGAATGTCGGAGGTTCTCAAAGCGGAATCCCTCGGCACGTCTTCTCTCGTCAGGCGTGAGAAACAGCTCAAACTTTGCGACAACAGCACTCGACGCTTCGATCGGGAGGGACCATACGTGCACGATTTGCTCCGTGAGTCCGAATGACCACGGCGCAAACTTACCTTCTTCCGTGCTGGAAACTAAGGTGTCTATTGTCATCCCGCTTCACTACAAACTTTCATCCGGGGCCGTTCTACGTCGGAACCTTTATATGGCTCTGTGTCAAGAACTTCTGTTCCGTTTGATAATTTCGCCTTGAGGACGCGTTTGAGGAGGGTTTGAACGTCATCGGCGGACAGCGTGTCCAGTTGCGCCAGCAGAGTTTCCCGGCTCGGACTCGCCTCCACCGCCCGCGCCCGCCGTTGCAGTAGCGGCGTCCGCGCCTTCATCCCCAGCGCCCTCGCCTTCTCCACCTCCGTCGCCAACCCCGCGATCGTCGGCTCCTCGAACATCGTCCGTACCCCCAACTCCACATCAAACATCCGCCGGATCCGCGCCATCACCTGCAGCACCAGCAACGAATGCCCTCCCAACTCAAAAAAGTTCTGATCCACTCCCACCTCCCCCACCTTCAGCACCTCTCCCCACATCTCCGCCAACTTCTGTTCCACCTCCGTCCGCGCCGCTACCATCCCCTGCTCCGACAACACCACCCCGCCCTCTCCCGCCAGCGCTCTCCGGTTCACCTTCCCACTCGGCAGCAGCGGCATCTCCTCCACCCTCACGTAACTCGCCGGCACCATGTGCTCCGGCAGCTTCGACCGCAGATATCGCCGCAACTCCCGCGCACTTGGCGCCCCCTCCCCCGCCACCACGTACGCCACCAGCCGCTGCTCCGCTCCTTCCCCGCTCAACTCCACCACCGCTTCCTCTACCCCTCCGTGCGACACCAGAACCGTCTCGATCTCCCCCAAATCAATCCGCATCCCCCGCAGCTTCACTTCCCCATCCACTCGCCCCAGATACTCGATCTCCCCATCCCTCCGCCACCGCCCCAGGTCCCCTGTCCGATACAACCTCTCCGATTCCTCCGGCGCGATCGGATTCTCCACGAAACGCTCCGCCGTCAGCTCCGGCTGCCCCCAGTACCCCAGCGCCAGCCCATCTCCGCCCACATAGATCTCCCCCCGTACTCCCACTGGTACCGGATTCCGATTTTCATCCAGCACGTACACCTGCGTGTTGCTGATCGGCTTGCCGATCGGCACCGTCGCGCCGACATCTTCTTCTCCCACCTCGTGCCAGGTCACGTCCGCCGCCACCTCCGACGCACCGTAAATGTTCAGTAGCGTGGCCTCCGGGAAGCCCTGACGGAAGCGCCGCACCAGTTCACCATTCAGCACTTCTCCGCTGCACGACCACAGTTTCAATCGTGGCAACCGTTCCCGCAGTTGCGGAGCATGGTCGAGCAAAGCCCGCAGAAGCGATGGCACCAACACGATCCGGGTCACTCCTTCTCCGGCCAAACTCTGCAGCAGTTCTTCCGGATCACGCACCACCTCCGCCGGCAATATCACACTCGGAATGCCCGCCAGCAGCGGTCCGAAGATCTCCCATACCGAATCCACGAATCCCAGATTCGTCTTCTGGCAGCAAACCTCGTCCCCATGAAACGGATACCGTTCCCACATCCACCAGAACCGATTGATCGCTCCGCGATGCGTCCCTTCCACCCCTTTCGGCCCTCCACTCGATCCCGATGTGTACAGCACGTAGGCTGGATCCCCGGGGTCAACATGCGTCGACAAATCGTCCACGGTTTCTCGCGCGATCCTGTGCCAGTCTGTGTCCAGAGTCACCGTTTTTGCATTGCGAATAGGAAACTTGTCGAGCACTCCTCCTTGCGTCACTACTAATGTGACCTTCGCGTCCTCGATCTCAAACTGCATGCGATCAATGGGGTGAGATGGGTCCAGGGGTACATAAACTCCGCCGGTCTTCAGGATGCCAAGCAGGCCCACTACCATGTCGAGCGATCTTTCGACACATAATGCGACCCTGGTTCGCCGCCCCGCCCCCATTTTCTGCAGGAATCGAGCGAGCTGGTTACTGCGCTCTCGCAGCTCTCGAAAACTCAGGCAGCTGTTCGCATCCCGCAGCGCCACCCGCTCCGGCGTTCGTTCACATTGCGCGTCAAAAAGCTGATGAATGGTTGCGTTTTGCGGGTAATCGGCTCGCGTCCGGTTCCACTCCACCAACGTCTGGCGCGACTCACTGGGCGTCAGAAGAGGCAATTTCGATACCGCAAGACCCGGATTCGCCGCCGCTCCTTCCAGGAGCGTGCGCCAATGTTGAATCAGGCGGCTGATCATATCCGCTTCGAAGACGTCCGGGTTGTATGTAACTGGACCGACAATTCCCTCAGTTCGCTCGTCCACGTCTATATACAAATCGAGCTTCGACGCGCCGGTTGGAATGTCAGATTGAGCCGCACTCCATCCACCGTCGACAGTGGGAATCGGAGGCTCGACTGAGATCGCCACTTGAAAAAATGGATTGCGGCTTGGATCGAGAGTGGGCCGAATGGCTTCGACCAGTTTTGTAAGAGGTATATCGCTGTTCGAGAGCGCACCCAGAACTGTTTCCCGCACGCGCGCCAAAAGCTCCTGAAATGTGGGGTCCCCTGCAACATCGATTCGAAGTGACAGGACGTTCACAAAGCATCCCGGCATCTTCTCCAATTCAGGAAGCGCGCGGCCGGCGGTAGGGGCGCCAAGAATAATATCGGTCTGACCGGTATAACGGTGCAGGACCGAAGCCAGGCCTGCGACCAGGATCATGAATATTGAAACTCGCTGCTCCTGGGCTAGAGTTTTCAGATTCTGGAGTAGCTCCTTCGACATCACCGCTGTCTCAATCTCTCCGCGGTAAGTTTGGAGCACCGGGCGGAACCGATCACTGGGCCATGCGAGTACGGGTAATTCACCTGCAAGCTTCTTCTCCCAATAAGCTAACTGTTTCGCAATCACCTCCAGTTTCGGCAGTTCCCTTTGCCAGATCGCGTAATCGGCATACTGGATGCCGGGCTCAGGGAGCGACGAAGGCTGGTTGCGCGAGAAGGCGCTATAAATCGCATCCATCTCAGGCAGGAACACCTGATAGGCAGTTACACCATCGAATATCAGCTGGTGAAAAGTCAGAAATAAGCGATGGTCACACTCGCCCAGTCTCACCAACATCGCTCGCAGCAGCGGACCCTCTTTGAGGTCGAACGGCGCCCGCGCCACTTCGCGAGCGATTCGCACAGCTTCTCGCTCACGTCCAAATTCTGGGATCTCCCGCAGGTCTACGAGGGGCAGTCTGAAGCCGGCTTCAGCGGCATGAATGACCTGCACCGCTTGGCCTTCACGCAGTTCGAAAGTGGTTCGCCAGATTTCATGACGCCGGATAATTTCAGCGAGCGTCCGCTCCAGCGCGGCCAGATCCAATGGGCCTGTACGGCGGATGGTCAAAGTTTCGTTGTAAACCGGAACTTCCGCCGGAGTTACTTGGCCGTGAAGCCAAACCTGCTCCTGGGTGAGCGACAGAGGTGCCGTGTTTCCTCGCGGGCGAGGAGTAATGTGAGTCTGGTCCTGCCTGGGGATCGCCGCATTCCCGCTCAGGTACTTTTGGAGGAGGATGCGCTTCGCGTCTGACAGATGCGAGAGTTCAGGCATCAGGCGGCACTCCTGGCGTATGGCCGTGTGGAGCAGCCAGTTCGAAACAAGAAGGTGGCTATTCCCGTTATGAAGGTCTCTACAGACATATAGTTTCAAAGATACCCTGCAAGTCCTGCAGCACGCGTTTGACAGTCCCAATCTCGAAGAGACCGGGATTAAATTGAGCACGACCAATGATCCCGTCAGGTCTATCAATGAATGCCAGGTAAAGGGGCCAGGGAGAACCGCCACTATCGACATCCATGGATGTCACGCTCCATGCCAGACCAAAGTGCGGAGTGGGAGGCTGCAATGAAATTGCTACGTTGAAAAATGGGCTAGGGCCGGAGCCCTCCTGGCCCTCCAGTGCTCGCGCGAGATGTTCAATCGGAACATCATCGTTGGACATCGCGTCCAATAATACGCTGCGCGCGTGACGCAAAAGCTCACTAAACGTCGTAGGCGAACCGCAGTTCAGGCGCAGCGCTACCGGGTTCAGGAAGTATCCAAGCAGATCCATCACTTCGCTCTGTTTTCGGCCGGAAGGAGAAAGTGTACCGAGAACAACATCTCCATCCTTTTCGTCGCGATGCTTTGCGTAGCGAGGCTTTTCGTAGCGATGGATGACAGTGGCAAGGCCCGTTAGTAACACGAGGAAGAGGGTGCTATTGAGTCGCCTGCTCACATCCCTAATTGTAGCGCTCAGCTGTGGAGAGAATGCAAACGGATGGATACGTCCGTCAAAAGATTGAGCGATCGAGTTAGGTTTCTCCGTCGGCCAACCGGACACAGGCAAGTTACTTCCCAGTTGCTCCCGCCAGTAGTTAACCTGTGTCGCCTCTTCCTCCTTCAAACACTCCCGCTGCCACCATGCGAGGTCAGCGCATTGAAGTTTTAATTCCGGCAAGGGCGAAGGTTGGCCAGCCAGAAAAGCCTTGTAGTGGGCGGCCAGTTCGGAAGGATATATCTGGTACGCCGACCTGCCGTCCACAACTATCTGGTGTATGACAAGAAAAAGGCGGTGGTCCTCGTCGCTCATTCTCACCAGAATAGGACGGAGTAACGGACCTTTGTTCAGCTGGAATGGACGGCGGACGTCCTCACTGACCAATCGAACCGCCTCCGCCTCGCGCTCCGTTTCACCCAGTCCGCGTAGATCTATCCTGGAAAACTGCATCGGCCGATGGGCATGGACGATCTGAACCGGCTGCCCGGCCTTTGTTTCAAAGCTGGTGCGCCATGCTTCGTGGCGCCGGATGATCTCATTGAAGCTCCGCTCCAGAACATCGGGGTCCAGTGGGCCGAGCATGCGGATCGTAACGCACTCGTTGTAAAGTGGAGGGTCTCCCGCGAGCTCGAGGTCGCGAGAGTAGAGTTGCTCCTGCACTAGGGATAGAGGAGCCGGGCTCTCCTGCGGCCTACGTCCGATCTTGGGCGCGGATGAAACACGTCCTCTGGCATATCGGTCGAATAGAATGCGTTTCGCGTCCGATAACTGGCTGAGTCCCTGCATGTCTACCTACGCCAAGGTTCTATAAGTCAAATGTTAAGTTACCGTAAAGGTAATCGGTAACCCAGTCAGTCCGCGTAACCCCAGATTGTGCCGCCATACGAGCGGTATTGATGTATCCAAACTCAAGCCAGGTAAGCGCCGTAAAATCGTCTCGAATGCTATTTGCCCCTCCATCCGTGCCAGGGCGGCGCCGAAGCAAAAGTGTGCGGCCCATCCGAATGCCACGTGGCGATTGTCCTTGCGGTCGATATCCAGCCGGTCGGGTTCAGGAAATCGCTCAGGGTCGCGATTGGCGGCGCCCATGACTGCGATGACGGCCTGGCGCTTGCGGATCTGCTTTCCGCCGAGCTCGACATCCGCGGGAGCGAGCCGCGCCGTATGTTGGCTTGGACTCTCGTAGCGCAGCAGTTCTTCTACAGCTGACGGAATAAGCGAAGCATCGGCGCGCAGGCGTTCCCTGGCTTCAGGATTGCGCAGCAACGTAAGCATCCCGTTGCCGATGAGGTTCGTTGTGGTTTCCTGTCCACCGACCATCGTGACGATCAGGTTGGCGATGATTTCGTCTTCGGTCAACTTCGCGCCGTCCACACTGGCGGCCATCATCGCGCTGACCAAGCCGTCCCGTGGCGTGAGCCGCTGCTCCTGCATCGCCGAACGGAAGTACGAACTTAGATCCTGCACACTGCGCAAGATTCTTGGAAAACGGTCGGGATTGTGCTGGAAATTGCCCAGCATCTCGGCAAAATCCGCCGACCATTCTTTCAGTTGCTCATGGTCCGCCACCGGTACGCCGAGCAGTTCAGCAGTCACAATGGCGGGCGCGGGGCTCGCGAAGTCGGCAACCAAATCCATACGTCCGTTTGCAGCCACCCGATCCAGCAAATCATCCATGATCTCCTGGATATGCGAGCGCAAGCGTTCCACCCTGCGCACCGTGAACGCGGCCGAGGCGAGAGCGCGCAAGCGGGTGTGATTCGGAGGATCGAGAAAAAGCATCTGCCGCACCATGACCTCGGCAATCGGATTCAGCGCTGCCATGCCCATTGTGCTCAGCTGCTCAGGAGTTGGAGTGCGATCGGCTGAGTAATGATGGAGGACATTGATCACGTCCGCGTACCTGGTCACAACCCAGGCGTGCAGAAAGGGATCCCAATGCACCGGATCTTCGTTGCGTAGCCTGTGGTAGAGAGGATACGGGTCGGCCAGCACTTCAGGATCCAGGAGATGGTAAAGGCTAAGCACCTTCTCCTTCTTCGGAGTGGCTTCTGGAGGACTAACTCCCGGCGCGCTGACGCCCGGCGCTGTCGTCATTGACATTTCCTAATCCCCTTCTGCTGACGACGCAAGCAGGCGCTGTGCTTCTTCTTCACTCATGGCTGCGAACCTGGCATGAATGAGTTTCTCGATTTCAGCAGACATGCCGCGGGGGGTCGGTTCCTCAAATAAGCACCTCAAAGAGAGTTCCACTCCGAAATTTTCGCGGATCTTCGTGATCAATTGCGCGCCCATGAGCGAGTGTCCGCCAAGCGTAAAAAAATTGTCTTCGCTCCCGACGCGCTCCACCCCGAGAAGACCTGACAAGACAACACGTAAATGCTCCGCGATCGGAGATTCAGGCGCTTCGAGCGAATCGTCTCGGAGGATATTCTCGGTGGTCGGCTGGGGAAGCGCTGCCCGATCCAATTTTCCGTGCGGCGACAAAGGCAACTGAGTGAGCTGCACGAACGCGGATGGCAGCATGTGGGATGGGAGATGAGCACCCAGGAAATTTCTGAGATCGCTGGGCTGGGGCGGCGTATCCGTCGTCGGCACAACATACGCAACCAGGCGCTGGTTCCCTGAAGGATCTGAATAGGCCCAGACAAAGCTCGCCTCTATCTCCGGATGACGTTCAAGCACTGTAATGATTTCCTGAGGCTCGATGCGGTGACCCATCACCTTGATCTGGTCATCGATGCGTCCCATAAAAGCGATCTGACCATCGGGCAGAAGACGCACGAAGTCACCCGTTCTATATAAACGGGCGCCCGGATCTCCGCTGAAGGAGTCGGGTATAAACCTCTCGGCAGTTAGCTCCACAGCATTCAGATAACCTCGCCCCACGCCTCGTCCGCCAATCAGCAACTCTCCCGCGGTACCATCCGTAACCCGCTGCAGGTTTTCATCAACGACGTAGACGCTGACATTGTCAATCGGACGGCCGATGGATGGCAGGTCGTTCGATCGTTTGTCCGGACTCTCATCGGAACCCCTCTCCGGATAAATTCTTCCCGAGGTTGCTACGACGGTGCATTCTGTCGGTCCATAGTTGTTTATCAGGGCAAAAGGCAAATCGCGCGGCGGGTAGCGACGCAGAGTGTCTGCGCCGGTTAGCAGCACTCGAAACGGGCTTTCCGGCGGCCATTGCAGGCCGATCATGCTTTCGGCGAGGGCGGTGGGAAGGAAACTGATGGTAATGCCGGTGCGCACGATCCAGTCTCGTAACGCCTCAGGCGTGGCGCGGACTGCCTCGTCAACGACGTACAGACTCGCTCCGGCGGCCAGATAAGGCCAGAGTTCCCATACTGCCGCGTCAAATCCAGGACTGGCCAGCAAAGTCGCTTTGTCCACCTCTGTCACGTTGAAGCTGCGCTGGTGCCACGCCACAAGATTATGCAAACTTCCGTGCGTAATCTGTACTCCCTTCGGTCGGCCTGTCGAACCGGACGTAAAGATGATGTACGCCAAGTTCTCGGGCCTGGTGTTTGCACCCGGAGAGACTGAAGCGTCGAGATCACTGTCCAGTCCATCCCCATCCAGGACGAGCGTCTGCCATTTAC
>WNFL01003463.1_pt3 | contig 10979 bp, 9 predicted proteins | sample 5400361 | NCBI WGS metagenome assembly WNFL01 (sample SAMN13153351, study PRJNA577476) | soil metagenome | isolation source: 40 cm soil on Douglas fir-dominated hillslope | place: USA:California | collected 2013-09-17 | reverse complement strand
GCTCAGGTACAGGCGCGGCCACACCTATGCCTCCCGTGACGAAGCCAGGTGCGTCCGTCACGGGTACCGCCGTGATCTCGCCAAAACCCTTTTTCGCGAGCACGCCGACCGGCCGCATGGTGCCGTCCGGCTTGTACAGGCCGAAGCGCTCGACCGAGATGCCCGCGACATCCGTCCAGTAGTCCTCCAACGACCACCACACCGCTGAGCCGACGAACCCGTTCTGGAACGTGTCGAAGTTGGCCACCAGGGCTGGGAACGTCTGCTTGAACGTGTCCTGCTGCCGTCCATCCCATCCGTCTTCATAGATCCACGAGCCGAACTCGAGGATCATCACCGGCTTGTGCGGGTACGTGCTGTGCGCCTGGTGCAGCGCGCGCAGGGTGCCGGGCTCGGGCGCACGGCCGCCGTAGAACACGCCGTAGTAAAAGGTGTAGCCGGCCACGTCGAGCGGCTCGCTGGTCGGGTCGGTGGGGTCAGAGCCGTACATCGCCTGTCCGGTCAGGCGCGTGCCGTCGATCCTGTGGTCGAGGTCGTGCAGCGTCTGCATCGCGCTGGTACGCTCCGCGCCACCGGTCGACTCATTCGCGAAGCCGTGGAACATCACCGACGGCCGGTTGAAGTCGCGCAGGGCCATCTCGGCGACCATCTGCTGCGGCACTCCTCGCTGCATCGTGTAGGTGAACGTCTCAGGCGTGAAGTGGTTCATGGGGATCTCCTCCCATACGCCCATCCCGAGGCGGTCTGCGAGCATCAGCAGGTCAGAGTTCGCGGGCACGTGGTTGGTGCGCAGCAGGTCCGCGTTCACGGCCTGCGCATGGCGGATGGTCAGGAGCGACTCCTCAGTGGTCCTGGGCACGCCGCCGCGCGGCGCGCCGTTCAGCGCCGGCTGCACGTGCTCGTCCTGCACGGCGACGCCCGTGAACGCGATGGGACCGCCGTTGAGCAGCAGCCGCGGCCCGGTCGGGTCGACCTGGATCCTGCGCAGGCCGAACGTGTCGTAGAAGCTGTCGAGCACCACGCCGTCCACGACGATGTAAACACCGAGGATGTAGAGCGCGCCGTGGTTCACGGTCCAGTGATCGGCACCGGAGAAGACGAAGTTGCCGTCTCTCACCATCACGGATTTGCTCCCGATCGACAGTGCGTCGATCGACAGGGTCGCGACCGGCGGCGCCTCCGGCGGCAGCAGGCTCAGCGGGTCCGGGTTGAGCAGGTTGGACGTGGTGACCGCGGCCGACAGCACCTCCACGTTCAACGTCGCGTTCTGATAGGTCGCGAGGCCCGAGTTCTGGATCACGACGGTGACGTCCGCCGCGTCGAGGTAGGGGACGACGTCGGCGCGCACCACGTGCAGCTGGTTGGTCGCCTCCAGCCACACCGGTCCCGTGATCCCCTCGTATTCCCACCAGTCGTTGAAGTACCAGGGCACGACATCAAGGCGCGTGCCCTTGGGCGGGTCGTACACGCGCACCGCGAGTGTGTTGGTCGTTCCGGGCACCAGCGCCTTGCCAGGGTCGAAGGCGAAGGGGGTCACGCCGCCTTCGTGGTAGCCCAGGTAAGTGCCGTTCAGCCACACGTCCGCGATGTAGTTCACGCTGCCGAACTTGAGTGACACCGCCTGGTCCACCCAGTCCGCCGGGGCGATGAACGTGTCGCGGTACCAGCCATCGATCGGATGCCCGCCGGGCGGCAGGCTCGTGCTGCCGGGAACCGCGATCGGAGACCAGGAGGAGTCGTCGAACTCAGGCTTCTCCCGGCCGGCCGCCTCCCTCACCAGCCCGTTCACCGCCTCGGGACGCGTCTGGAAGGTCAGGTCCGGTCTCAGGTCGGCGGCCTGGAAGCGCCATCCCTGAACGAGGTCGACGCGCTTGCGCGGCTGGTAGCTGAAGCTCGGCACCGGCTGCCCGGATTGCATGGCCACGCGCCCACCATCGACCAGCTGGAAGTCGAGCGTGGGAGCGAGTCCGGCGACGCTCACGCTCGAGCCGCACGCGCTCGTCCCACCGACTGAGAGCAGGACCGTGGCGACGAGCAGCAGCCTTTTCAGGTCGAGGTCCGGCACAGGCTGGCCACCTCCCTTCCATTTGACCACGGGGATTGTGGCCGCCGTCCGCGTTTCTCAAGTACAGGCCAGTCGGCCTGATCAGGCGCGCGCTGTCGCGCAATTTGGAGGCTGATTTGCTGCTCAGCGGGGCCATTTTCTTCGCCATCGTCGCTGCGGGGACCACGCTGGTGACCCTGGTTCCACGCGTCATCACCGCCCGGATCTGGGTCGGATTGCCGCTCGGCGCGATCCTCATCGGCGCGACCGCGACCGCCGCGTCCCTGCTGGGCGGCGACGCGAGGGTCGAGAACGAGATCGCATTGGCGACCCTGGCTGCGGTTGCCTTGACCCGTTTGTGGCAGCGCCGGTGGAGCTGGATGGGCGCCCAGCTGTTCGCCACCGGCATCCTTGCGGCGGTCGCCTACCTCTTGTACGTGGCGCAGGTCACCTATGGCGGCCCACGCACGCTCCTGTACCTGGTGGCGTCGACGGTGCTGCTGCTCCTCGAGCTGGCGGCGCTGACGCTGTCGGCGTCCTACCTGTTCGAGATCGTCGACGCGCTCTCGCGCCGCGCCCAGTCCATCCATCGCGCCGACACAGGCAAGCTGCCCAGGATCGCTTTGCAGGTGCCGGCCTACAACGAGCCGATCGAGGTCGTCTCAGAGACCCTCAAGTCGCTGGCCGAGATCGACTACCCGGACCTCATCGTGCAGGTGGTCGACAACAACACGCCCGACGAGGCCAACTGGCGCGCGCTGGAAACTCTGTGCAAGCAGCTCGGGCCACGCTTCCAGTTCATCCATCTCGAGAACTGGCCGGGCTACAAGGCCGGCGCGCTGAACGAAGCCAACCGGCGCTTGCCCGAGGACGTCGAGGTCGTGGGCGTCGTCGACTCTGACTACGTGGTGGAGAAGGACTGGCCGCGCGCGGTGGCGCATCATTTCGCCGACCCCAAGGTTGCGTTTGTGCAGACGCCGCAGAACTACCGCGACTGGGCGGACGACCAGTACCTCCGGGGCCTCTACTACAGCTACCAGTATTTCTTCGACATCACGATGCCGTCGCGCCAGAATCGCAACGCGATCATCTTCGCGGGCACGATGGGCCTCATCCGCCTGTCGGTGTTGCGCGAGATCGGCGGCTGGAACGCCGACATCGTCACCGAGGACGCGGAGGCCAGCCTGCGGATGCTGAGCCGGGGCTACACCGGTGTCTATGAGCCGCGCGCGTATGGGGCGGGGCTCATGCCCTTGAGCTTCGACGGGCTGAAGAAGCAGAGATTCCGCTGGGAAAGCTCCTGCCCATCCCATTCATGGGAGGGGATGAAGGGAAGGGCGGACTCACTCTGGCTCAGCGAGTTCACTACCTGCTCGGCAGCATCCAGTGGTTCGGAGATCCGCTGATGGCGTGCTTCACGATCCTCCTGATCGCGACCGCCACGGCGACCGCATTCCACCACCAGCTGCCGATCCGCTCGATGACTGGCGCTGTCCTAGGTCTTCCCGTCGCGTTCCTCGGCACCGGGCTGCTGCGGGCCGTGTGGGCGATGAAGCTCAAGACCCGGTGCACGTGGCGCGACGCGATCGCCGGCCTCCAGGTGTGGTTTGCCCTGAGCTGGGTCGTGACGCTCGCCTGCGTGCGTGGGCTGCTGCGGTTCCACACCGCGTTTCTCCGGACGCCGAAGTCCAAGGAGGGAGACTCTGGCTGGCTGCAGGTGCTGCGGTCGACGCAGGTCGAGGTCCTGCTCGCGGCGGCCGGCTTTGCCGGCGCGGTCGCCATGGTGGTGCGGGCGCCCTCGCTCTCGACGGCTGCGCTGTCGTTCCTGCTCTTTTTCCAGGCGTCCATTTACGCGAATGCCGCGTGGGCCAGCGCATCCGCTGAGGGCATCCACCTAACGCCGCTGCGGAGCGCGTACCGACGATCGGCGCAGAACACGGGCGCCCGGCCCTCTTATGGCGCCTCGCTGCTTGGAGTGCCGGTGGCCGCGGCGCTGCTGTTCCTGGTCGTCGTCTTCATCGCGTCGCTGGCGACACCACCGCCCGACGCCGGCCCGGTGATCAACCTCGCGCCTCAGCAGCAGGCTCCTGCGGGATCGCCGGCGGCCTCGCCATCGCCCTCAGCGTCGCCTTCCAGCTCGGCTTCGCCGTCGGCCTCGCCGTCGGCGTCCCCGTCAGCATCGCCGTCGCCGTCGCCAGCGGCCTCGCCCTCATAAAAGAAAAGGCCGGCGGGCGACCCGCCGGCCTCTGTCGGAAAGCTCTTACTGGTCGGTGCTCATGATCCCGAAGGCCGCGCCCTCAGGGTCCGAGAGAATCGAGAACCGGCCGCCCGGAAAGTCCTGCGGCGGCACCATCTCAGTGGCGCCGGCCGCCTTCGCCCGGTCGTGCGCCTTGTCGACGTCCTTGGCGCCGAAGTAGGGCATCCAGTAGCTCGGCACCTCCTTCGGCACCATGGGGTTCATCTCCATGCCGCCGCCGACGCTCTCGCCCTTGACCTGGAATTCAAAGTAGGGCGGGTTGTCGGGTCCCATGTCGTTGGACTTTGTGGTCCAGCCAAAAACCTTCGAGTAGAAGCTGGTCGCCTTGTCGATGCCGCGAGAGTTGAGCTCCGCCCACGAGAAGGCGTTCTCCACGCGCATGACCCCGGCGCCCTTCATCTGGCCCGGCTCCCAAACGCCGAGGAAGGCGCCGCTCGGGTCCTGGATCACGACCATTCGCCCCTGCGGGCCGACCTGCATCGGCTCCACGATCACGCTGCCGCCGGCGGCCTTGGCCTTCTTGACCGTCTCATCGGCGTCGCCGGAACCCACGTAGACCATCCAGGCGCTGGGGCCTGAGGGGTCCTGCTTGGGCCCGATTCCGGCCACGTCCTTGCCACCGAGCGTGGCCATGGCGTAGCCGCCGTACTGCGGGTCCGCGTTGACATCGATCTTCCAGCCGAAGACCTTCGAGTAGAAGGCCCGCTCCTTCTCCGGATCGCCGGCGGACAGGTCGAGCCAGATGGGCGCGTGCCCGACTGAAGTCTTGGTGTCAGCCATCTGCCACCTCCTTGAATAGCTGCGTTGCTGCCTTCCAAGCCATTGTGCCACCGGCAGGTTGGAGGAAGGTTAAGGGACCATGAAGCCTCTTGATATTCGGAATGACTCCGATTATCCTGTGATTACAAAATTGTAGAAACAGGAGGTGACGACATGCTCACGATTACGAACTCAACGCAGATCCGGCGGCTGCCCGGGCGGTGGTGGGGCCTGGGGGCCCTGGCCATGAGCGGCCTCGTTCTGGGCCTGGACATCACGGTCCTGGTGACCGCCCTACCGACCCTGTCGGTGAAGCTCGGCGCCTCCACGGACCAGCTCCAGTGGATGTCCGCCGCGTACACCCTCTCGCTGGCCGGCTTCATGCTCCCGGCGGGCGTGCTCGGCGATCGTTTCGGCCGCCGCCGGCTGCTCCTCGTCGCGCTGGTCCTCTTCGGCATCTCGTCCGTGGCGGCTAGCCGGGTCACCACCGCCGACCAGCTGATCGCCATGCGGGCCCTGATGGGGATCAGCGGCGCGGTGATCCTGCCCTTGATGCAGGCGATGCTGCCCGTCATGTTCGCCCCGGACGAGCGCCAGCGCGCGCTGGGATTTGCGGGCGCGGGCGCGTTTCTCGGCCTGCCCCTGGGCCCTCTGGTCGCGGGCTTCCTGCTGACCCACTACGACTGGGGCTCGATCTTCCTCATCAACGCGCCTGTGGTCGTCCTGGCCGTCCTCGGCACCTGGTTCTTCGTCCCCGAGAGCAAGGACGCCAACCCGCGACGCCTCGACTGGCTCGGCGCGGTCCTCGAGGTCGTCGGGGTGACGGGCGTCGTCTACGCGATCATCGAGCAGCCGGTCCGTGGATGGAGCGACGCCCAGGTGTTGATCCCACTCATCGGCGGCGGCCTTCTCATCGCCGCGTTCGTCGTCTGGGAGCTGCGCACGCGGATGCCGCTGGTCGACCTCAAGCTGTTCCGCAACGGCCGCTTCGGTTGGGCGACCGTCACCTTCGTCATCGTCGGCTTCGCGATGACCGGAGTGATGTTCATCATCTCGCCGTTCCTGCAGGTGGTCCAGGGCAACGACGCGCAGTCGACCGGCGTACGCCTGCTTCCGCTGGTCGTCGCGATGATGGCCGGCGCGGTGGCCACCGACTGGCTGAACAAGCGGCTGGGCACGAAGATCATGGCGGCCGCCGGATTGCTGGGCGGCGGCGCATCGATGGTGATCCTGTCACGCGTGACTGTCGATGGCGGCTACACACTGGTCGCGATCGGCCTCGCGCTGATGGGCCTCAGCATCACGCTCGCCATGATTCCTTCGCTCGACGCGATCCTGGGCGCTCTGCCCGAAGGCGAGACGGGCGGCGGCAGCGCGCTGACGCGCACGCTGCAGAACGTGGCCGGGTCACTCGGCGTCGCCATCATGGGCAGCATCCTCAACAACGCCTACCAGGCCCACCTCAGCGGCAGGCTGGCGGGCCTGCCGGCCCGGGTACAGTCCGCGGTGGAGAGCAGCGTCGCGGTCGCGGCTGCGGTGTCGCACCAGCTGCCGGCGCCGCTTGGGGGGTCGGTCCTGCGCGCGGCGCAGGAGGCATATGTCCTCGGCATGTCCGACGTGCTGGTGGTCAGCGCTGTGCTGATGGCCGCCGGTGGAGTCCTGATGGCCCTCTTCCTGCCGGCTCGGGCGCCGCAGCAGGCGGATGTGGAGCAGGTCATCGGCCAGCGCGCTGGAGTAGCTTCATGACGGTGGCCGGATTACGGGAGCGCAAGAAACAGAAGACCAAGGCCTCGATCCAGCGCGAGGCCTTGCGTCTTTTCAAGAAGCGAGGCTACGAGCAGACGACCATCGAGGACATCGCGGCCGCCGCCGAGATCTCGCCGAGCACGTTCTTCAACTACTTTCCATCGAAGGAGGACGTCGTCATCTACGACGAGTACGACCCGCAGGTGTTCGCGGCGCTGAGGGCCAACCCGGATGAGCCGCTGGGAGTCTCGATCCGCAAGGCGATCGACCAGCTCATGGTGGTTCTCGAGGCTGACCACGACGACATCTATGAGCGCGCCAAGCTCTCGCTCGAGGTGCCCGAGCTGCGGGCCCGCATCTGGGAAGAGCTTGAGAAGGCTCAGAACCAGTTCGCATCCATCATCGGGATGCGCACCGGCCGGAGCGAAGGCGACTTCGAGGTGAGGGTCGTCGCGATCGCCATGGTCGCGGCCGCGTTCGAGGCGGCTTCCGAGTGGGTGCGTGAGGGAGGCAAAGGCAGCATGCTCCGGCACTACAAGCACGCGATGGACACGATCGATTTCTATTCGATGGTCGAGAAGCTCGAGGCGAGGGCCGCGTCATAAAACCGGGGCGGCCGGTGCTCGGGTAGTTAGTGCCGCTGCCAGCGCTCAAGACGAACGCCCTTTCCAAGGCATACGGAAGCCGTTTGGCAGTCGACCGCCTCGACCTCGAGGTCGAGCGCGCCGAGCTCTTCGGTTTTCTCGGCCCGAACGGTGCGGGCAAGACCACGACCATCCGCATGGCGCTCGGACTGATCGCGCCCACATCGGGATCGGTGGAGATCCTCGGCCAGGACGTGGCGCGGAACCGCGCCCAGGTGCTGCCGCGCGTGGGCGCCCTGGTCGAGTCGCCCGCGCTCTACAGCTATCTCTCGGGGCGCGACAACCTGCGCGCCGTTGGCAGCCTGCTCGGCGGCGTGAGCCAGAAGCGCATCGACGAGGTGCTCGAGATCGTGTCGCTGAAGGGTCGCGACCGCGATCGCGTGCGCACGTACTCGATGGGCATGAAGCAGCGCCTCGGCCTGGCGATCGCGCTTCTGAACGACCCTGAGTTGCTGATTCTTGACGAGCCTGCCAACGGTCTCGACCCGGCCGGCATCGTCGAGATGCGCGACCTCCTGCGCGGCTTGGCCGCGGCAGGCAAGACGGTGTTCATCTCCAGCCATGTCCTCACCGAGGTGCAGCAGATCTGCACCCGGGTCGCGATCATCAACCGCGGACGCCTCGTGCGACTGGCGCCCGTGGCCGAGCTCCTGCAGGCGCCCGGCGAGTTCGAGGTCCGCGTGGACTCGCCGGCGGCCCTGGTCGCGGCGCTCCGACAGCAGGCGTGGGGAAGGGAGGCTCGTCCCGAGGACGGCCTCGTGATCACGCCTTCGCCGGATGGTCGTGGCCGGAGCCTGATCAAGTTCCTGGTCGAGAGCGGATTTGACGCCGACTCCGTGAGCCCGCGCCAGAAGGACCTCGAGGACATCTTCCTCAGCCTCACCGGCGGGGAGAGCGCGGCATGAGCGTCACGACGCTGCGGCCGCGGTTCTTCGGCGCCGCGCGCGGCGAGGCGATCAAGCTCGCGCGCCAGCTGAGCCTGTGGTTGATGCTCGCCGCCGCTGCCGTGCTTTTGGCCGTGATCTTTCTCGCGATCTCGGGGGCGGACAACTTCAAGCCGCTGCTGCTCTCCGATCCGACCCGATGGGCTTACGACAAGCTCGAGGTTTTCGGCACCCTCTTCCAGATCGGCACCGGGATCTTCCTGCTGATCATCGGCGCGCGCCTGTTCGGCATGGAGTACTCGTCGGGAACCATTCGAATCCTCTACGCGCGCGGCACGGGGCGCGTGCAGCTGCTTCTGGCCAAGGCACTGAACCTCGCCGTCATCGGTCTGGTGATGCTGGCCGCTTACACGGCCCTGGTGTTCGGTGTCCTGGCGGTCATGATCCTGGCCTTCCACGGAAACCTCGACCCGGTACAGCAGATCGGGTCCGGCTTCTGGCAGGACCTCGGACGCTGGGCGGCGGTCCAGGGGATCAGCATCGGGATGGCGATCCTGATGGCGGCCGCAGCCGCCGGCGTGGGGCGTTCGCTCGCTTTTGCGATGGCGGCCGCGCTCGCGTGGTACCCGGTCGACAACTTTCTCAACATTCTTGAGGCGCTGGGCGCTCGGGCCACCGGCCACACCCACCCGTGGGTGGACATCAGCGCGTACCAGCTGGCGCCGAACCTGAACATCCTGCTCGGCCTCCTGGAGCCTGGCCACGAATCACGGCCGGCGTTCGCGTCGCCTCTGGTCGCAGTCGACCTAACGCACGCGCTCATCGTGGTCGGGGCGTTCGCCCTGGGCTTCGCGGCGATCGCGGTGGCGCGGGCGGTGCGGCCGGACGTCCTCGAGTAGGACCCAGAAAAACCTAAGTCCCGGCTCCCTCGCGGGCTCCGGGACTTAGATAGATGCTCGGCAACGACCTACTCTCCCACCGGGTTGCCCCGGCAGTACCATCGGCGCTGGAGGGCTTAACTACCGTGTTCGGAATGGGAACGGGTGTTTCCCCTCCGCAATAATCACCGAACGCGGGAATTATACGGACGCCGGATGAAGCCCGTCTGACCTTGTCTGGCTAGCGGGTGCGGCGGCGCCGGGCGCGGAGGCTCTTGATCTTGCGAGCCTCGGCCGGCGGCACATAGTGCGAACGGCGGCGCATCTCACGCACGAGCCCCTGCTCCTGCACCTTGCGCCTGAATTCACGGAGGGCCTGTTCGAACTCCTCCGGATCCTTTCCGGATCCTTGACCACGATTCGCACAGCCGGAAAAGGATACCGGACGGCGGCTAGTGGACTGTAGCGGCCAGAGCTGGAGCAGGCCGCAGGCTCGAAGCCTGGGACGTCGGATGCCCAGATATGGCCGCTACAGGCCACTACACGGCGGGCTCCGGATCGCGCAGGCTCGAGGCGTGCAGGGTGGGCAAAAGCAGGTAGCACCGGACCGAAAGCAGCACCAGCAGCGCGAGCAGGGCCGCCACCACGTCGAGCACCACCTGCCCGACCGTGGCGTGGAACAGCACGATCAGGACGCCCTCGGCGATCACGCCCGCGGCCAGGATGGGGAGGAAGACGCGATCGTGGACGGCCATGAAGAACTGGACGAGCAGGTTGTTCAGCGAGAGCGCCAGCCCGATGACGCCGACCGGGAAGACATACGGAACCGCGTCGCTGAAGCTCGGTCCGAACAGGACGGCGACCACCAGTCCCGGAGCCACGCCGAAAACGAGCAGCGCGCCCGCGCCGAGCAGTGACAGCAGCCCCGCCGAGGACAGCAGGATGCGACCCGGGTGCTCCTCCTTGGCCACCGCCTCGACGACGCGCGGGAACAGGACCTGGCTCACGCTCAAGGTCAGGAAGTAGAGGATCGTGCCGATCTTGTTGAGCCCGCCGTAGATGCCGCCGGAGTGGCTGCTCAGGTAGTGCTCGGCCAGGATGACGTCCTGGTTGTAGAGGATCTGCACGCCGATGATCCCGGCCGCCGCCGTCAGCGAGTAGCCGGCCATCACCCGGAGCCGGACGCGTATCGCCTGGCCGCGGAAGTGATCGCGCAGCGCGTACAGGCCGAGGCCGAAGGCGAAGATCAAACCCAGGAGGACGGCGGCCATCGCTCCCGACACCGCGTAGCCGGCGGCCAGCAGGGCGAACACCGCGGCCGTCCGCACCACGAGCTCGAGCGATAGGTTCAACGACAGCGCTGTGAAGCGCTGCAGGCCCTGCAGGATGCCGCGCGGGATCGCGACCAGCCAGATCAGCGCGATGGACAGGCCGAGGATCAACACGGGGATGGTCGAGCCGAGGTGCTCGAAGCCCGCAACCGGTCGCGCCAGCAGCGCCGTGAGCAGGACCGCGACCAGGCTGGGGATGGCGACCAACCTGATGGTCCTGCCGAGGAGCGAGCTCACGCCCGCGTCGCCCCGCGCGGTCAACGTGGCGGTGTAGCGCGCGAGGACCACGATCAGGATCAGCGCCGGCGCTGTCCCGACGGCGTACACCGCGATGAGGAACGCGACCTCGCCGTAGACCTCGGGTCCCAGCACGCGTCCCGCGATCGCGTGGTACACGAAGCCGCCGATTCCGGCCACGAGACCGCCGAAGAAGAGG
>WNFL01322898.1_pt3 | contig 10980 bp, 7 predicted proteins | sample 5400361 | NCBI WGS metagenome assembly WNFL01 (sample SAMN13153351, study PRJNA577476) | soil metagenome | isolation source: 40 cm soil on Douglas fir-dominated hillslope | place: USA:California | collected 2013-09-17 | reverse complement strand
CTGGTCTACGACTGCCACCGTCCGAGCGACCAGCGCCTGCTGCGCATGCGGCTCACCCCGAACCCTGCGTCGAACGACCAGGATTCCGACGGGCTGATGGACTCCGAGGAGGCGTCGCTCGGCACCGATCCATTCGACCGCGACAGCGACGGCGACGGGCTGCTCGACGGTTGGGAGGTGCACGGCCTGCCGCGCGGCGTCGAGCTGGGCGAGTTCACGACGCTCTTCGACCCGCATGGCTCGGCGGAGAAGCGCGACGCACAGCTCGACCCGCGCCGGCGCGACGTGCTCGTCGAGGTCTCCTACTTCGAAGGCGTCGACCCCAAGCAATTCCGAGGCGAGATGCCGCGCGTGCAGGCGGTCTACCGCGCGCTGCACTGCGCCAATCCCGACGGCACGAGCGGCGTCTGGGTGCACTTCAAGGAGCACGCGTCCGTCATCCCAAAGGCCGAGCAGACGATGCCCTGGTGGGACCTCGGCAACAAGTACTTCGCGCGCAACGAGCGCGGACTGATGCACTGGATGCAGGTCACGCCCTGGGGTGGCGGCCAGTCCAGCGAGAACGGCGACATGGGCGGCGCGGGCAACAACTGGGCCGTCTTCAGCCACGAGTTCGGCCACCAGCTCGGGCTCTCGCACACGGGCGATTCCAGCCCGGCCTGGTGTCCGCTCTACCCGTCGATGATGAGCTACGCCTTCAGCTACAGCTTCGACGGCGACGGGAACCGGGTGCACTTCAGCGACGGCAGCTTCCGCGACACCGTGCTCGACGAGCACCACTTGAAGGAGCTGCTCCCGTACCCCTACGCCAAGCTCGAGTACCTCACGAAGGGACCCTTCCGCTTCGCGCTCGAGGACGCCGGCAACGGCACGACGCGCATCGACTGGAACCAGAACGGCAAGTTCGACGACGGCGACGTCGAGGCCGACATCAACTACGGCGGTTCGACCTACTGCGGCATCCGGCGCGAGCACGAGGCGATCGGCTCGGCGCCCGCGCTCGCCTACGTGGGCGACACCTGCTTCCTCCTCGCGGCCGACCCGACGCGCGACCACCTGTGGGTCAAGACCTACCAGGGCGACGAGAAGTGGTCGGAGAAGCGCGACATCCCGGCCAGCGGCAGCGCGCTCGATCCCGTGCTCGTCGGCGGCGACGAGTACGGCCTCGTGCTGCACCATCACCTCTACGGCTGGAACGTGACCAAGCTGACGAAGAGCGAGATCGGCGCGCCCGTGCGCATCCCGGACCTGCCGGCGCTGTCGCTGAATGCCTGCCGCGTCGGAAAGCGGGCGCTGCTCTTCCTGCGCCGCGACGACGACAGCATCGAGTACGACTGGCTCGACTTCGCGGGCGGCGACTTCGCCAAGCCGGTGATCGCGAAGGGCGGCAAGCTCGAAGTCCACTCGCGCGTCGTGCCGGGCTGCGCCGTCGATCCGAACGACGGCCGCGTCGTGCTGGTCACGTCGCTCGACAACTCGCGCGGTTCGCCCTATTGCATGCGCGCGAGCTGGCTCGCGGTCGCCGGCGACAAGCTGGCCGAGCAGGATCTCTGCTGGACGCGCGGCGAGGCCTCCGGAAACGGCTGCTGCGCGCGCCCGGTGGTCGCCTTCAACGCAGCGAAGCAGCTCAACATCTTCCACCAGGGCGGACCGGACGGGAACGGCCAGATGCTGGCCTACCGCACGAGTCGGATCGGCAACCAGAAGCTCGACGAGGGCTGGCTGACATGCCTGCTCTACGACGAGTGGACGAAATCGCGCGTCTCGATCGGTTTCGCCAGCGGAGCGCAGGGCGCGATCTTCGCCTACCGCTGGGACGCGGGCGGCGCGCACGTCAACTGGCTCGCCACCGCGCACGACGGCTTCGGGATCGACCGCGAGACGATGCGCGACTTCGACGACGGCGAGAAGATCGGACAGTGGGGGATCCGGCATTCGATCCTGTGCCTGAATGCCGACGAGCGCTGAACGCTATGCTGGGCGACACTCCGAAGGAGGAGTCCATCCATGCTGTTCGCTCCCGTGCTGCTCGCGCTCGCGTCCCAGACACCCGCCCAGACCGCGACGACGCTCGCCGATCTCGTCCCGAAGAACACGGTGGCCTTCGTGCAGTCGCCCTCGCTCGAGCGCGCGGCGAAGTTCGTCGAGCGCCTGTCCCGCGCCTTCGCTCCGGCGAGCCCGCAGACGGTCGACGTCGCGAAGCTGCTGATGCTGATCGAGCTGCCGGGCGACGCGGTTGAGGTCGATCCCGCTCGGCCGGTCGGGATCTGCCTCGTCCTCGACACGTCGGGGAGCGGGGAGCCGCTCCCGGCTTTCCTGATCCCGGTGCGCGATGCGGACGCGTTCCTGAAGTCGCTCGAGAAGCCGGGTTCGCCGATGAAGGGCGTCGCGAAGGGCGGCTACGCCTGCATCGGCATGGGCGCGGCGCCCGAATTGCCCGGCACGCCGGCGGCGATCGCCAAGGGCCTGCCCGAGGGCGAGCTCGCCGCGCGCATCGACGTCGGCCGTCTCGTCGAGCAGTACCACGACATGATCGACCAAGGCCTGGACGAGCTCGAGGCCGAGGGCACGGCGGCGGGCGAAGTCCCGGGCGGAATCGACCCCAAGCCGTTGATGGGCGCGTATGCCGGTTTCCTGCACGACTTCGTCGACTCCGTGGAGACGCTCGATCTGGGACTGCGCCTCGACGGCGATGGGATCGAGCTCGGCTTTGCGCTCGCGAACGCCGAGGGCAGCGCGCTCGCCGCGTTCGGTTCGAAGGAGAAGACCGGACTGCGCGCGCTCGCGCCGCTGCTCGACACGGACTCGGGCATGAGCGCGCTGATGGGCATGGATGGCGCGGCGATGATGAAGCACTTCCAGCCGTTCTTCGACGCCCTGTCGGAGGCCTATCCCGAATCCATCCGTCCGGCGATGAAGCAGCTGCTCAGCCACGCGGCCGAGTACTACGGCTACATCGGCACGGCGCAGGCCGCGAGCATGGACTTCACCGACACCGGCATGCGCTACCGCGTCTACTCGCGCGGCGGCGATCTCGCCAAGCTGCTGCAGGCCTACCGTTCGCTGGCCGGCTCCGTGCCGGGCTTTGGGGTCACCGAGGTCCCGCAGCGCGATGTCGCGGGCGCGAAGATTGACGGGATCCGCTTCAAGCTGGATCTCGCTGCGCTGGCAAAGCTCGCCGGGGAGACGGACAAGGTCGGGGAGGCGCAGATCCAGAAGATGATGGACAAGCTGCTCGGCAAGGACGGGCTGCTGATGCAGATCGCGACCAAGGACGGCACGTCCGTGATGGTCATGGGGGGCGACGACGACTACCTGCGCGCCTCGCTCGCGCGGGTTTCGGCGAAGTCCTCGCCGCCGGCCTTCCTCGAGCGTGCCCTGCAACAGGTCGGCGACCTCAATCCCTGCATGATCGTGCGCTACGACCTCGGCCGGCTGATGGCCGGGATGAAGGACATCATGGCCGAGATGATGCCCACGGGCGCCGTCACTCTCCCATCGATCGCGCTGGCCACGACCTTCTGGGGCGGCGTCGACGGCCGCGTCTGGCGCGGGGCGCTGGAGTTGAACCTATCCGAGATCGCCGCGCTCATGCACATGCAGGACGCTCCGAAGCCGATGTCGCGCGACCCGAAGATCGTGATCCGCGCGATCATGGAGGCGCTCGACGAATACGCGATCAACAACGGGGGCAAGTACCCGGACTCGCTCGAGGTGCTCGTCACTCCCGACGCCAATGGCGCTGCCTACCTCGAGGGCTACGACGGCAGGATCCCGAAGGATCCCTGGAACCACGAGTACCAGTACGAACGGCCGAAGCCTGGGCACCCGGCCCCGCGCGTGATCTGCTACGGCTCGGACGGCGTGCCCGGCGGCACCGGCGATGCCGCGGACATCGACTCGGACAAGCTCCGCGACGGCAAGTGAGCCGCGCACTCGCGCGAATCCTCTGCGTCCTGTTCTCGACGCTCGCCGGCCTGTGGCTTGCGAGCTGGGCGGCCGAACGCTGGCTGCCGCTGCCGGCGCTGATCTTCCGGATCGACGGCGAGCTGCTCTTCGCGCCGATCCCCGGCGCGCGGCGCGTGCTGCCGCTGGCTGCCGGTTCCGGAGGCGCGTGGATCACGACCGAGTTCGACGCGCAGGGTTTTCGCGGCCGCGGGGTCGCCGCGAGCAAGATCGCGCCGCGCGTGCTCGTGCTCGGCGACTCGCTCGTGATGGCCGAGACCTCGCGCCTCGAGGACACCTACTGCCTGCGCCTCGCGCAGCACCTCGGCGGCGAGGTCGAGGTCGTCAACGCCGGCGTGTTGGGCTACGGCCCCGACCAGGAGTGCCTGCTGCTCGAGCGCCTGCTCGGGCCGCTCGCGCCCGATCTGGTCGTGCTGGTCCTGTGCGCGCACAACGATTTCGGCGACCTCGTACGCGACAAGCTCTTCCGGCTGGACGTGCGCGAGGAGCTCGTGCGCAACCGCCCGCGGCTCGACCCGGCGCTGCTCGCGCGCCGGCGCGCGGCAGAAATCGGCGCCGGCCGGCCGGCGCTGGTGCGCGCCTTCGAGCGCCTGGGCAGCGGCTCTGCCGCGCCGCCGCCCGGGGATGTCCGGGCATCGGACTACATCGACATGTACCTCCAGCGCTCGCAGCAGGAGTACTCCGAGTTCGTCGAGCAGCGCGACGACGTCGTGCGCGGGCTCTTCGACGATTTCTACGATGCCGACGTCGCGCTCCGGCCCGAGCAGCCCTCGGCGCTGTTCAAGAAGCGACTGATGAAGGCTGTACTGGCGCGCGTGCGCGACGAATGTGCACGGCGCGGCGTCGAGCTGCTGGTGCTGGTCGTGCCGAGCTCCGTGGACCTGTGCCCGGGCTACGGCATCCACGTCGACCCGGCGCGCTACCCGGGCTGGTCGCCGACCGGGCTCACGGACGCCTACACGACGATCCTGGCCGAGCTCGCGCTGCCGTTCCTGGACTTGACGCCCGCGTTCCGCGCGGTGGGCGCGGAGTCGCTCTACATGGGCCGCGGCGACTTCCACTGGAACGCGGCCGGCGAGGAGCTGGGCGCGCAGCGCACCGCGGATTGCGTGCGCGAGCGCGCGCTGCTCGCGCGACCGCGCTGAGTCCTCAGCGTCCGGGCGGCCGCCGCCGCCGGCTTTCGCCGCCGTCGGGGACTTCGCGCTCGTAGGCCGGCAGCTGCAAGAGCTCGGCGGGGATCTTCGCCAGCGCCGCGTCGAGGCGTGCGACGAGGTCGACGCGCTTCAGCGCGACGAGCCGCTCGCGCAGCGTGCGCGAGGTGTCGGCCGGGGAGAGGTTGAGCCCGTCGAGGCTGCCAGCCGCTTCGGGCTTGCGCGCGAAGGATGCGAGCAGCTCCGCGACCGCCTGCTCCTCCTCGTGGCGTTCGTAGAAGAGCCGCGCGCGCCCGGCCAGCGCCAGCGCCGCGTAGTGGTCCGCCGAAGAGCGCGTATCCGGGTTGGCGGCGATGCAGCGCTCGTAGTGCTCGATCGCGCGCGCGTAGGCCGCGAGGGCCTCGTCGGGGCGGCTGCCCTTGCGGTCGAACTCCGCGGTCACGATCGAGGCCAGGCCCGCGAACCACTCGAGGTCCTTCCAGTCGGGGCGGCTCGCGAGCAGCTCGGCGTAGGCCGGCTCGAGCCCGTCGGAACCCTTCTCGCGCAGGATGCGCCCGCGCAGCCGCTCGTGCATCACCCACGAGGAGGGGAAGCGCGCGAGACCCGCGTCGAGCACGCTCGAGGCCTGGGCGAAGGCGCCCAGCTGGAGCAGGAAGTCGTGGTGCGCGGCATAGTGGCGGTCGGCGGCCAGGGGGTGGCGCTCGAGCACGCTCCAGGCGGCGTTCGCGTCGCTCAGCCACTGCGGCGGCCAGTCGCGCTTCTCGCGCAACGCCTGCTGGATCGCCTGCTGGCGGCCTTCGGCGAAGAGCGCCAGCACCTCGGCCGCGCTCCAGCCCTGCACGTCGGCCGGCAGGCTCTCGACGGCCTTCTCGGCGCGCGCGTACGCCTCCCCGGGCTGGCCGAGCTTCGACGCCGCGAGCGCGATCGCCGCGTCGACGCGCCAGCCCGTGGCGCCGAGCTTCTCGGCCTCGAGCGCCGAACGCGATGCATCCTCGAGCTCCAGGCGCGCGAAGCGCTTGTCGTTGCGCGCACGCAGGGCGTGCTCGAGCACCGTCTCGGCGAACTCCAGGCGCGCGTTCGCGTCGTCTGGCCGCGCGGCGGCGCTGTACTCCTGGTGCGCGAGCTGCGACTCGAGCTGCGGCAGTTCGGACTCCTGGGCGCGCGCGCCGGCCGACTCGAGCGCCTTCGACCAGCCCTCGCTGTCGAGCGTGCCCGAGCGCTGGCCCAAGGCCTGGAAGACGGCCGCCAGCGTCTTGGCCCGCGGCGACTTCTCCCCGAGGCGCACGAGCGCCGCCACCAGCTCCTCGCGCTCGGCCGTGTCCAGCGGCACGCGCAGCGCCTCGAGGATCAGGTCGATCGAGGCCGGGTCCGTGCTCTGCGCGAGCGAGCGCCGCGCCAGGCGCGCCAGCTCGAGGTCGAGCCCGTGGATCGCCAGGCGCAGGAGGTCGGTCGAACTCGACTCGGGGTGCACGACGACGATCCGCAAGAGCTCGCGACGCTGCTCGGGCGTGCCCGCGACGTAGGCCTCCTCGACGGCCGCGCGGTCGCCGCTCTCGCGGCTCAGCACGCGCTGCTCGAGCGGCCGGTCCAGGCGCGCGACAGCGGGCGGCGGCGGGCGGTTCTCGATGCCGTGCTTCAGCGCCGTGAAGATCGTCTGGGTGTCCCAGGCGTAGTAGACGTCGTAGACCTCCTTCTGGTCGAGCTCGACCATGATGTGGCGCGGCGCGATGCGCTTGCCCTCGAAGTACTTCTCGAAGAGCGTCGGCTCGATCCAGATGTGCTCGCCGCAAGTGACGCCGCCGAAGCGCGGGCAGGGGATGCGCCGGCCCTGCTCGTCGTAGTCGCGCGGGTTGTGGCGGTAGACCGAGGCGATCACGCAGACGTACGGGTCGTAGAGCGCGACGATCGAGGGATCGCGGTAGCGGATGCCGGCGTAGTGCTCGCTGGCGACCTCGCCGTCCATGTTGACGCAGATCAGGATCGGCTTGCCGGTCTCCTTCGAGACCGCGAGCGCGTCGTCCCAGGTGCGCTGCCAGTGCACGAGGCAGGGCTTCTTCCAGTCCTCCGCCTTGGGCGCGGGCCACATCGACTCGCGCGTGGAGCCCGGCGGCATCGCGGGCGGCGAACCCTGCTTCGTCGCATCCGGCGAGGGCGCACCGCCGCCGCCCTGGGCGCGGACAGGCGCGACGAGGAGCGCCGTGCAGAGCAGCGCGAGGGGCAGCGTGCACTTCGTGGGAAACATGGCCGGTCGACCACGGTAGCCCACCTGCCGAGTGCCTGCTACTGTCCGCCGCATGAGCTGCCTGGCGCTGCTGTCGCTCGCCCTGCTGCAGTCCGGACCGGACGAGCACGCCTTCGTCGAGCTCGCCGCTTCACGCAGCTCGTGCTACGTCGAACAGCCGATCCGCCTGACGATCCGCTTCGGCGTCGAGCGCGAATACCTGCGCCACAACGTGCTGCAGCTCTTCACGCGTCCGCTCGACGTGCCCGTGCAGCTCGAGCTGCCGGCGGAGCTCGGCGTCGAGGCGGCCGACGCGAGCGCGACCCGCTCGCTCGCGCCGCATCCGAGCTTTGCGCTGGGCGAGGAGATCGTGCGCGCGGCGCGCTCGAGCGAGGAGACGCGCGCGGGGCAGACCTGGGTCGTGCTGGAGATCGAACGCGAGCTCGTGCCGCAGGTGCTCGGCCGGCTCGAGCTCCCCGGGCCGCTGCTGCACTTCGCCTGCGCCACGCGCTTCGACCTGGATCTCGTCTCCGGCTCCGTGCCGCTCGACCGCAGCATGGCGCTCGTGCGCGCCGCGCCGCTCGCGCTGGAGGTCCTGCCGCTGCCGGCTGAGGGCCGGCCGCCGGGATTCGTCGATGCGGTGGGAAGCTTCGTGCTCAGCGCCGCGGCCGAACCGCGCGAGCTCGCGGTCGGGGAGCGGGTCAAGCTCGTCCTCGTGCTCGAAGGCACGGGCAACCTCGCGCGCCTCGCACTGCCGCGCCTGGACGACCTGGCCGGGCTGCACCTGCTCGGGCGCACCGAGGAGCTGAGCGGCAAGGCACGCGGTTTGCACTGCGAGCTCGTCGTCGACTCTCCGCGCGCGCGAGAGATCCCCGCGATCGCGCTCGAGTTCTTCGACCCCGACGCGCGCGCCTACCGCCGCGCGAACACGCAGCCGATCCCGTTGCGCATCCTGGCGCGCGAGCCGGCCGCGGGTTTCGACGCGCGCCCGGGTGCCTACGTGCTGCTTGGCCTGCTCGCGCTGGTCCTGCTCGCGCTGGGGTTGGGGCTGCGCAAGCTGCTGGCGCGGCGCCGGGCCCGGGACAGAGGCTGAACCCAGCGCCAGCTCCCCGAACCGGCGCATCAGGGGCATAATCGGCCGGGCAGGGACCGATCTCGTGACGCGCTCCCGCTCTTCCTCTCCCTCCTGGGTGTTGGCGGTTCTCCTCGCCGCACAGCTCCCGTCCTGCGGACGCGAAAGCTCAGTCGCTGGCGCGTTCCGTCCCGTCCAGCGACCGGAAGTGCACCTCGCCGACGGCGTCGCGCCCGCGCCCGCACCGGCACCCTGGCTGACCCTCGACTTCGCCAAGGAGGGTCCCTACGAGTTCTCCGCGCGCAAGGTGGAGGTCGTGCCGGACCCCGCGGACCCGAAGGCTCCTCCGCTTCGCGCGCTGGTCAACTGGGACCCCAAGCAGATCCGCATCCCCGTGCCCCAGCACGCCGGGCGGCTCGACCGCATCCGCGCGCGGATCAACATCAACCACTTCGACGTGCTCGAGCTGCGCTGGTGGCAGGGCGACAAGCTCCAGGGCGACGAGGTCACGCAGCTCTTCCCCGAAGCGAGCACGGGCGAGTACACGATCGACGTGCCGGTTTCCGCGCCGCACGACTTCGACTCGATCGAGCTGGTCTTTCCCCAACCGGTCGAGTTCGAGGAGCTGACGCCGGCTCAGCGCCTGCCGCAGCCTCCGGCCGCACCGACCTGGGTGCGCGCCGGCGAGGACGTGCGCTCGGCCTGGGGGCTGGCCACGAAGTCCCCGATCGAGGTGCGCTTCACGCCGCCCGAAGGCGCGCTGCTGGTCGCCTCGGCCATCGTACCCCAGAGCCTGCGCGTGCCCGGCTCGCAGCCCGTGCTCTCGCTGACGCTGCTCGACGGGGAAGGCGGATCGCGCACGCACCGCTGGCCGCTGGTGCGCACGGAGAACCTGAGCAGCGCCTGGGTCTGGATCCGCGCGCCGCTGGAGGGCTTCGCCGGCAAGCCGCTCCACGCGCGCTTCGAGCTCCTGACCTCGGGCGCCGAGGCGGTCTGCGCGCTGACGCAGCCGCAGGTCGTGAGCTTCGACGAGCGCGCGCCGACCGTCCTCTTGATCACCTCGGACACGCACCGCGCGGACTACCTCGGAACGGCGCCCGACAGCGCCGGCGTCGCCACGCCGTTGCTGGACCAGCTTGCCGCGGAGGGCGTGTTCTTCGAGCACTGCCAGTCGGCCGCGAACGTCACGGTTCCCTCGCACTCCGCGATCATGACCGGAGTCTCGCCGCGCGACACCGGCCTGCTCGACAACACTCACGCGCTGGCGCCCGAGGCGCTGACGCTGGCGGAGCGGTTTCGCGCCAGCGGCTGGGCGACCTTCGCCGCCGTGAGCGCCGCGCACCTCGACGCCGCCTGGAGCGGACTGGGACAGGGCTTCGACCGGGTCGCGGTCAGCGCGGCGCCCAAGCGCGACGCGGGCGCGACGCTCTCCGTGGTCGAGGACTGGCTGCCCGACTACCGCGGCCGGCCGCTCTTCGTCTGGTTGCACCTGTTCGACGCGCACACGCCCTACAGTCCGCCGCAGCCGATGCTCGCGCGCTATTGGCCGGCCGAGCGCAATCCCTCCGATCCCTCGCTGCCGGATCCGCCGCCCAACTCGATCCCGAGCTACCTGAAGGGCGTGCGCGACGTGAACTGGATCCGGGCCAGCTACAAGGGCGAGGTCGCCTACCTGGACAACGAGCTCGTGCGCCTCTTCAGCCAGCCGCGCATCCAGGAGGCGATCGTCGCGTTCACCGGCGACCACGGCGAATCGCTCGGCGCGCACGGGATCTGGTGGGACCACGGGGGCCTCTACCAGGACAGCCTGCACGTGCCGCTGATCCTGCGCTGGCCGGGCGGGCCGCGAGGCATCCGCGTGGCGCCGCGCGTCTGCAACATCGACCTCGGACGCACGCTGCTCGACCTGGCCGACCTCGCGCGCGTGGACATGCCGGGGCACAGCCTGTTGCCCGTGATCGAGAGCAAGGCCAAGACAGGACCGGTCTTCGCCATCTCCGTGTACGGCTACTCGGCCTCGATCACGGACGGCGACGAGCACCTGGTGCTGCACCTGCGCGGCCACAACCTCGCGCCGGACGTGCTGAACGAGCGGCACGCCTACGAGCTCTACGATCTCGCGCACGATCCCGGCTGCCTGCACGATCTCGTCGCCGAGCGGCCGGCGCGGGCGCACGCGCTGCGCGCGCGGCTCGTCACCTGGCTCCAGGCGCTGGAGTCGCGCCCCTGGTCCCGCCATCCCGAGGGCAACGGCGCCTCGATCGAGCGCCTGGCCGCGCTGGGCTACGTGCAGACCGAGACGCAGGACCTGCCCGAGGTCCTGTTCCCCGCGCAGTGCGATTGTGCGCACTGCAGCGGGGCGCAGTGAACTCCTAGGGCCGCTCGGGCAGCTCGAGCGCGATCGGCACTTCCTTGCCGTCGCGCAGCACGACGAGCTGGAGCTTGGTCACGGGCCCGTCCGCGCCGAACATCGCCGGACCGAGGTCCTGCAAGCTCTCGACCTTCGCGTCGCCGGCCTTGACGATCTTGTCGCCGGCCTTGAGACCGGCCTTGGCCGCGGGCGTGTCGGG
>WNFL01278140.1_pt2 | contig 10981 bp, 10 predicted proteins | sample 5400361 | NCBI WGS metagenome assembly WNFL01 (sample SAMN13153351, study PRJNA577476) | soil metagenome | isolation source: 40 cm soil on Douglas fir-dominated hillslope | place: USA:California | collected 2013-09-17 | reverse complement strand
CCGACGCCGGAAATCGCAACATCGTTCGGTGTCGAGGTCTTGCACGCAAGTCCTAAAATAAGCTTTGGAAATTGTGATTTCGCTCACAAATGAAAGGGCTCGCCCGCTCCTATTCTTCGCGCAATCCAGCAGGAGCGATGGCAATGGAAGGTACACGATGGACCGGCAAAAGGCGCGCGTTCGTTATTGCCGCTTTCACGCTCGCCTGGGTGGCTCTTCTCAGGCTGACGGCACCGATCCCCGTGTCGAGTTCGGAGCTGGGTAGCAACTGGAAATGCAACAAGACGGCGTTCGTGCTAACCACTTGCACCCAAGTCCGTTGACCCTTTACTGGACAGCCCGGAAGCCCCACGCGACCGTCCCCGGCGCGCTATAAGGCCTCGCCGCTGACCGCGGTTGGAAAGCGCGCAGCGCGCAAAACTCCCTCGGCGAAGGACAAAGCCGAAGCAGCCAGAACTCCGCCCGACCAGGGACAGGTCGTCGACATGCTCGCTGCTGAAGACTCAAAATTGGACGCAAAGCTAAAAACCATTTGCCGGGGATGCTAGCGCACCTACCCCCGGGTCGATCGCCCCTCCACGACTCTAGGAAGGCCGCTGGTGAGTCCGGGATTTGAGGGCTGTCAGGTGTGCCGGCGGCTCGCGCCAACGAGTCCGCAGCCTTGAGATACGCGGCACGCCCGACATTGGGCGACTGAAGGCGAAGGGGTCATGGCCTTGCCGGTGGCTTGCATGATCTCGGCAGTGCCGCGACCGTCGGCCGTCAGAAGGACGATCTTTGCCCGCCAAACGTGCTTTTGCGGGCTATTGCGGTTGGCGACCACAGCCGGTGAAATGGGTAAACATGGAGCCTCGCGCGCGCGTTAAGCCTGTGTGAATAATCTAAACACAAGCGCGACAACGCTGAGGCGATATTCTCTTAATATTTTGAAAGAGTTAGGCAAAGTCTGAAGCCTTGGGATATTCAGAATCGCAACCAGGTCGGCGGGGGTGAAATGGGTAAACATGGAGCCTCGCGCGCGCGTTAAGCCTGTGTGAATAAACGCAACCGCGCGCTCCTTTGATCGTCTATGAATATCGGCGGAACGGGGCTCCTCCAAACCGGAGGAACCAAACCATTGAATTGGTGACAATTTGCAGCAGCTCGTCGGAGAATGGCGTGAGTAGCGACGGTGACAAGCTACAGATGGCAGCCACCAGGCTTGGGCAACGTGCGGAAGCGGGACCTCGGTTAGAATGTGAAGGAAAACCTAAATCTGGATGTCCGCTTCTGTGCGAAGCGGGTATGGGATGACGCGCAAGCCTCAATACCCACCAGGCACGGCGGCAACTTCTCAAAGAACGACAGCACATATCGACGTCTTAACTGACGGTGGATCACCACCTGACCGGTCGGCGTAAGTCTTGGGCGGGCGCAGCACAGTCTTTACTTCCCAAGACAAGGCCGCAGACCGGGAACTAGGCTTCGTTCCCGTCCTGCGTCAATTCAACGACCCGCGGCAACCCCGCCGGACCGACGACGAACGACCCGGGCAACGCCGTCCATCAGAGCCGGCGCTAGGCCGCGGCGGAACACGAGCACGATCGCGACCAGCATGCTCCCAAGCACGATCGTGGTATAGGTTGCTCCGACTTCGCCCACGCGACTTGTTAAATATTGTACCACGACGGTCCCCAGGATGGCGCCCCACAGGGTGCCGCGTCCGCCCACCAGAACCCAAATGACCACCACCGCGGCCTGCGGCAGACTGAAGACCTCCGGGTTTATGAAGTTCCCCCAGCTCGCGAACAGCGCCCCCGCGAGACCGGCTAGGGCCGCAGAAATGACAAAAGCGAGGAGCTTCCGCCAGCGAACGTCATACCCGAGCAGCTCCATGCGCGACTCGTTCTCCCGGATGCCCTGAAGAATGCGTCCGAAAGACGCGCGGGAGAGCGTGACGCAAAATATCAAGGCGAGAAAGAGCAGTCCCCCGACGACATAGAAGTATTCCACCGGACCCAGCGGCGGGCCGCCACGACCGGCGAGGGTCAGAGAAGGTATGTTGGTCATCCCGTTGTAGCCGCCGAGGCGCGCATCGCCGATCGCGTATTTCGGATCCGCCGTGCTGCCCATGACCTGGTAAAGGATCAGCGTCAGCGTCAAGGTGACTACGGCGAGATACATCGATCCGACCCGTCCGTAGAAGGCGACGTAGCCGATGAGCGCGGCGACGACTGCGGGACCCAGCATTCCCGCAATCAATCCGAGCGGGGTCGTCCCCAAGGCGATGCCGACGATGCCATAAACGTATCCGCCGACGCCGAACAGCGCCGCCTGGCCAAAGGACAGAATGCCGGCGATCCCCCACAGGAAGTCGAGGCTAAGCGCCAGCATTGCAAAAATGATGAAGACCGTGAGCTGGACCGTCTGGAACAGCGACAACAGCTGGGGCAGGCCGGCTAGGACAACCGCCGCCGCCGCCCAGCCAATCAGCTCACCCCGCTTCATAGGCCGCCCCGAAACAGGCCGGACATTCCGTTCGGCAGGAGGCGCAGTAACACCATCGCCAGAGCCAGCATCGCGACCTGGCCGTACATCGGCGTCGAGGCGTAGGAAACGGCGCTCTCGACCAGCCCGAGGACGCCGGCGGAGCTTACGGTGCCGACCAGCACCGTCGAGCCGCCCACCATGACGGTGATGAAGATCTTGGCGATGAAGGCAAGTCCCATGGTGGGGACCACGCCGGTCAGGGGGGCCATCACGGCGCCGGCCAACCCGGCGAGCGCCGCTCCTGCGCCGAACGTGGCCATATAGACGAGCTGCGGCTCGACGCCCGAGACCGCCACGAGATGAGGCGACTGCATCGTCGCCCGCGCGATCAGCCCAGCGCGCGTGTGGCGAAGCGCCAAATAGGTCGCCAGAGCCGCGCCGGCCGAGATCGCAATCACCACGAGCCGGTAGAAGGAGACACCGTAGCGGCCGACTTCGAAACTGCCGAGGGGCGTCGCAATACCCTCGGTCGTCGGCCCCATGACGAGAGTCATGACGCCGACGAGCGCCAGGCTCAGGCCCCACGTGGCCAGCATCGTGTCGAGCGGACGACCATACAGAAAGCGGATGATCGATCGTTCGAGGATCACTCCGATCGAACCGACGACGAACGGAGCGAGCAGAATCCCCGCCCATATCGAGAGCCCGTGAGAGGTGGCGACGAGCACGGTGTAGGCGCCGAGCGTCAGGAATTCCCCCTGGGCCAGGTTCAGCACGCCCATCATGCCGAAGATGATGGCGAGGCCCAGGGCGAGCAGCACAAGAGTGGAGATCGAGAAAAGGACGCCTACCGCCGTCGCCACTGCCTGGTCCATCCCGCTGCAACCCTCCGGGCCGCGGATCAGCCGTCACCGCCGTCTGTCATCAGAACTTCGGCGTGTACTGCGTGTGTTGGTCGGGCTTTCCGATCAGGTCGCAGACCTGTTTTGTGTCCGAGGGTTCGACGTTCTCGATCGATTTGAAGATCGTGAAGCCCTTCTTGTCGTTGACCTTCGCAAGATGCACCGTGTGCACAACGTGATGACTCTGCGGGTCGAGCCTGATCTTGCCTTCTGGCGCGTCGAAGGACAGTCCGCTCTCCAGCGCGGCAATGACCTTGGCCGGCTCGAGCGATCCCGCCTTGTTGGCGGCCATGGCCCAGAGATGCCAGCCGTTCCACACGGTATTGGCCGAGTCGGTGATGTAGGGATAGTCGGCGCCGTACCGTTGACGCCAAGCGGCTACCCACTTCTTGTTGGTCTCGTTGTCGAGCTCCTGGAAGTACGGATAAATTACGGTCAGTCCCTCGACCTCCTCCGGCTTCAGAACGATCTGCTCGTTGCCGAGACCGAAAGTCGGCGAGACGATCGGGATTTTCTTGTTCAGACCCGCGGCGGCGAACTGCCGGTAGAAGGCGATGTGGTTGCCGCCGACCAGCAAGGAAAACACGACGTTCGGCCGCGCATTCTCGATGCGCTGAATGACCGAGCCGAAATCGACCACGTCAAGCGGAATGAATTCTTGCGCTGCGAGTTCGCCCTTCGCCTGCTGGAGGTAAGCCTTCACCCAGTCCGCGGAAATATGGCCGTAGTTGTAGTCGGCCGCCAGCGTATAAAATTTGGGGCCGTGCTCCTGCACCGCCCACGGCGCCAGGTTGCCGATCTGCTGAGCCGGCGTCACGCCCGTGCAGAAGACGTTCTTGTCGCATACGCCGCCTTCATACTGCTCGTTGTAGAAATACAGGGCGCCGTATTTGTCGACGACCGGCCGGACGGCTTCGCGCGAAGCGCTGGTGATGCCTCCCATGAGGACGGCGACCTTGCTTTCGAGCAACAGTTGCGTAGCGTATTGTGTGTATAATTGATTGTTGGATTGCGCATCGAACTGCACGAGATGAAGTTTTTTTCCTAAGACCCCGCCCGAAGAATTGATGTCGTCGATTGCGAATTTCGTAGCATCGACCATCGGCAGGCCGTAGATGTTAATCGGTCCGGTGGAATCGAGCAGGCTGCCGACGACAATCTCGTCCGCCGCCTCGGCGCGGCGTTGCGGCATATTCGCCAGGGCCAAACCGAGCGACGCTGCACTGAGTTGAAAAAGCGCTGTCCTGCGAGTCAACATTGGCTTCCTCCCTCGCCTATGCTTCAGCTATAACGCCTTATGACGCGCGAAAGCTGCATTATCCCACCGGACCGCGATGCAGATCAAGTCCTCATGAGGGCGCCGAGCGCCCCAATGAGCCAAGAGTCGGTGCTTGAGACGCAGAGCCTCGAGAAGTGGTTCGGCGGCGTCCGGGCGGTCGCCGGCGTGGATTTCAAGATGCGACGCGGGGAGCTGCGCTGCTTGATCGGCCCGAACGGCGCGGGCAAGAGCACCTTCTTCAAGCTCGTCACCGGTCAGCTTCGCGCCAGCGGCGGACGCATCATCTTCGATGGGCAGGAGATCACTGGCCGGGCGCCGCACACAATCGGGCGCCTCGGAATCGGGATCAAGAACCAGGTCCCCAGCGTGTTCGAGGGTCTCAGTGTCGCGGAGAATCTGTGGCTTGCGGCGCGCCTTCGGCATTCGACGACCGGTGCCCGAGTCGCCGTCCATGAGATGATCTATCGCCTCAATCTAGGGAACGTCGCCAAGCAGACCGTCGGGACACTTGCGCACGGCATGCGCCAATGGGTCGACATCGGCATGGTCATGGCCCAGCGCCCGAAGCTGATGCTGCTTGACGAGCCCACGGCGGGGATGGCGGCGGAAGAGATCGAGCGAACGGTCGAGCTTATCCGCGTTATCAATAGCGACGCGAGCGTCGTCGTCGTCGAGCACGATATGGAATTCATCCGCAGGCTGAATTCACTCGTCACGGTCTTTCACCAGGGACGCATCCTCGTCGAAGACGTCATGGACAACGTGCAACGCGATCCGCGCGTGCGCGAGGTGTATCTTGGCAGGTCGCGCCATACTTGAGGTCGAGAACCTGCACGCGGGCTATGGCCGTATCGGCATCCTCGCCGGCGTATCGTTCTCGATCGCTCGCGGCGAACTCGTCGGCGTGCTGGGACACAATGGGATGGGCAAGACGACGTTGCTGAAGACCCTGATCGGCGAGCTGCAGGCGAGTGCGGGGGTCATCCGATACGAGGGTCGGGACGTCACCCGCGTTCGAACGGCTCACCGGGCGCGTGCCGGAATAGGCTACGTTCCACAAGGCGAGGGGGTCTTCCCTGACCTGACCGTGCGAGAAAACCTGCGCATGGGCGAACTCGGCGTCATTGAGCCGAGCGCCGTGCCGGAGCTGTTGGAGCGCTTCCCGATCCTGAGGCCGCTGCTCGATCGTCGTGCCCGCATGCTCTCGGGCGGCGAGCGTCAAGTGCTGGCTCTGGCTCGCTGTCTCGCGGGCCGACCAAACCTGGTCTTGCTCGATGAGCCGAGCGACGGTGTGCAGCCATCGATCGTCGATGACATCGCCGAACGGCTGCAGGCGCTGCGCAGCGCCTGGAACTTGACGATCCTCCTGGTGGAGCAAGACCTCAAGCTAGTCGCCACGCTGGCGCAGCGCGTCTTGATCATGCAAAAGGGTCGGATAACAGACGAGCTCGCGCCGTCCGCCCTTGGCGATCGGGCGCTTATTTCTGAGCGGATGGGCCTTTGACGTTCAGCGGCTCTGCCAGTCCCCGATCTGCTCGAATGCCTGGCCCGCGCTGATCAGCGTCGCTTCGTCAAAGTGGTGGCCGACCAGCATCATGCCGATTGGCAGCCCGCCCACCCTGCCGCACGGAACCGTGAAGGCGGGATGGCCGCTCACGTCGAAGGGACACGTGTTCTGCTGCATGTTGAGGGCGGCGTCGACGTAGTGCTCGCGCGAGCAGTCGGCCGGCGGGATCTTCGTGGCGGGGAACGGTATCGTCGGCATGGCGATGAGGTCGTAAGCGTCGAGGACGTCGTCGTAAGCCTTGCGCAGGAGCACCCGCAGGTTTTGCGCCTTCGCGTGATAGCGGTTGTGGTAGCGCCGGTGCATGTACTCCCCGAGGATCAATACAAGCTTCACCGTCTCAGACACGTCGTCCGGCCGCGACTGCCAGCCGCGGGCGAAGGCCTCCTGCAACGAGGTGGTGTAGTAGCCGGACCAGTTGTTGCCCATGGCGTAGCCTTTGATCATCATCTCGGCTGCGCCTTCGAGAATCACGCCGGTCCAGATGTGCGGCCCGTCGTAATGCATCGGCACGGAGACCTCGTCGACGGTTGCGCCCAAGGCGATGAATTCGGCGATGGCCCCACGGACTTTTTCGTCGGTGGTCCGATCGCTGGTCGGGTGGCCAAAACCCTCCTTCATCAGCGCGATTTTCATTCCTTTGACGCCCCTTGAGAGCGCGCCCACGTAGTCCTGCACCTTGGCGACGACCGTGCGGGGATCGTAGCCGTCCGGGCCGGCGATGACGGCGAGCAGCCGGGCGACATCCTCGGTCGAGCCGCAGATCGGCCCGCAGTGGTCGACCGAATAGGAAATGGGCATGCCGCCGGTCATTGGCACCAGTCCCCAAGTTGGCTTCAAACCATAGGCGCCGCACCAGCATGACGGCGTGCGGATGGACCCGCCCTGGTCGCCGCCGAGGGCCATATCCACCTCCTTCGCAGCCACCAGCGCGGCGCTGCCGCCCGATGATCCGCCCGTGCTGTGCTCGAGATTGTGAGGGTTTCGGATGGGGCCCGTGGCGCAGGTGTGACTGCCGGCCGAGAAGCAAAGATCTTCGCAGGCGGCTTTGCCGGCGATCGTACCGCCGGCGTCGAGGATGCGGGTTACGACAGTAGCGTCGACTTCGGGCACATAGCCCTCGAGAACGCGTGAGCCGTTCATCATCGGCACGCCCGAGACACAGATATTGTCCTTGATCGCCACCGATTTGCCCGCGAGCGGGCCCTTACCGCTGCCCTTGATGTCCGTCTTCCAATACCACGCGTTGTATTTATTCTCCTCGAGGCTCGGACGATAGCCAGGCACGCGCGGGTACTTGACGGGGAGCTTCGGCTCTGCGAGCTCGTCAAGGCGCGCGTAGGAGGCCATTGATCCCGCCATCAGGCCGCGAAAGGATGCGGCGTCCTCCTCATTGAGGTGCATGCCGTAGAATTCGGCGATGCTGAGGATTTGGTCGATGGTCGGCAGCTTCGGTGACATTACGTTCCTCCATTTTTGCTCGGCGCCCTTCGCTGCGTCTCGGGTCACTGTGCAGTGTCGCCCTTGCAATGACCGCTTTTCAATCCCTTTTCGCCTTGCCAGGTGGGCAGCTCCGGTCGGATTCCGTCGTTTGGGGACCAGGGGGACCGCTCCTGTGAAGGGTTTCAGACGGCGGCCCATGCGCCAGTTTGGGTACGGGGGGAGGGCCGGCGACTTGGCAACTTGCCGATTTCGGGCTTGGTTAGACATCTAGCGAGATGTTCCGGGTGAAGATAAATATTCATCATCCTCGGTAGCCTGCCGGCCTCAATAGAGCGGCCTCGATCTTTTTCGCCAGACAGAGCCTTCTCCACCGATCTACGGATCACCGCTCCTCCAAACTGCCATTGAACAGATTGCATTTTTTCCTTGAATGCCGCCAAATCCACGGCATCAAGCTGCGGTCGAGGCTGCCTGCAGTCTGCACCGTCTGCATGCCGGGCAGACTACGCAGACCTTCTCCGCGGTGCGCGGTCTCACGAGTTGCCCCTACGGACCGGGGTGTCTCGAACCTTTGCGTAGTTTTTGTCAGTGGCTTCGGGCGTGATCTGCGCATCAGGAGCGTCACCGTCGTTCGTCGCCCCCCACGCCGATTAACACCCTACATCCAGGGCTCGACGCGGAAGGTCAGATTCGGCTCGATATCGTCGTGCAGATCGAGCTCGCGGAGCTTCTGAATTTCCTCCGTGATGCCGTCGAGGAGCGCGGCGATCTCCGCCAAGTCGGCCTCGGGCAGCGGGTACCCGGCAAGTGCGGCGACTGACTTGAGCGGGGGCAACATCATGACCCGCTCCTCATTATCAATATCGCAGATCAGGAGACAGCCGTATTTTGGATGACTACTATCCGTGCACAAAAGCGCTCCATAGCAGCAAGGATGTTGTCGGCGCTTTCGGGTAATCCTCAATACCAGCCAGGGGTCGCCTTCGCCCCCAGCATCTCGTCGTACAAATCAGTACGTCGGTCGCGAAGGACCTGGTTGAACGCGTTCCAGTTGCGTCCGCGGCGTGCGTCGGCGAGGTTGGCTTCGGCATAGATGATCTCCTCCCGGTCAAGGCTGGCCGAACCGCCGATGGGCCACCCGGTGTGGCTGACGATGACGCTCTGGCCGATAAACGGCTGACCTCGCTCCACCCCGATCCGATCGGCAGCGGCCACGAAAAGCGAGTTCGAGTGGGCGGCCGCCATGCAAAGGATGTTCGCCATGGCCTCCCGATCTTGCGCCTGACCGGGGATCGGAACCCAGTTGGTGGGAATGCAGACGATGTCAGCTCCCTGAAGCGCGCAGAGGCGAAAGCTCTCCGGGAACCAGCCGTCGTAGCAGATAAGGGCGCCAATGCGGCCGAGAGGCGTTTGGAATACAGGGAATCCAAGATTGCCGGGTTCGAAGAAGAGGTTCTCCTCGTCCCACAGATGCACCTTGCGGAAGGTCCCCATGTGCCCCGACGGGCCGATCACGGCCGCGGCATTATAGAGGGTCTGCCCTTCGCGCTCGTTTATCCCGGCGACGATATGGAGGCCGTGCTTGCGCGCAACCTCCTCCCACCCGCGGCAGGTCGGCCCAGCCGGGACCTCTTCCGCGAGGGCGAAAGCCTCGTCGCGTGAGTTGAATACGTAACCCGAGTTGCAGAGCTCGGGCAAGACGACCAACTGGGCGCCGTTGGCCGCGGCCCTCTCGATGAACTCGAGGCTCCGTTGGACGTTCCGCTGCTTCTCCCCGACCACCGGCTCCATTTGGATACAGGCGATCTTGACCATGGCTTCGTTGTGCGCCTTGCGATCGCTCATGCACGTCTCCCTCCCGCCCCCCTTGTAAGCAATGTCGTCTGGCCTTTAGCGCCCATGCAAGGTCGACGCATTGGGCGCGTCTTCCAGCTACTCGACCGCTTACCAGAATGTTAAGCTTTGCGCGAAAGCAAGCTAGCCTCTTGCCGACTTTCTGATCTCATTCAGGATCGCGGCTGTTCGCAGTGGCGGTCCTGAATGTAGCTTGCCCTGGCGCTTGGAAATAGTGGCATGACCCATCGGAATACGGACGTGCTGACGGCAGCGAGCAGGGCGCTTGCAGGGGAGATCATCTCCGTCTTGGGCCGGGCCCACCGGTGGCCGGTGATCTTCGGCATCTCCGTCCTCCTTGTTGCCTTCCTGCTGGCGAGCCCAGTCGTGCTTGGGGAATATGCACAGCAGATCCTCTCGCAGGCGTTCTTATTTGCGATCGCTGCTGTCACGGTCGACCTGCTCTGGGGCTATACCGGCATCCTGACATTTGGCCAGTCGGCCTTCTTTGGCATTGGGGTCTATACGGTGGCCATTGCGCTGGCGTACTACGTCGATGGGACGCTCGCCACCGCAGGGGCGATTTTCGCTGCGATGGTCGGCGCGGCTCTGGTTGGAGCCGCCATAGGTTGGCTTTCATTCTGGGACCGCGCCTCGCCAATCTACGTTGCGATCGTCACGCTCGCACTTCCCGTGGTCTTCACGCAGGTCATTCTGAGTGGGGGAGCTTATACCGGATCAAGCAGCGGCCTTCCGATTCCCGCGCCGTTCCTCTCCATCACGCAGTGGTACTATATCGCGGGCGGGCTCCTCCTCATTGTCGCCATCGGTGCCTACGTCCTCGTGTCGAGTGACGCCGGTCGGGTCCTGGTCGCCATTCGCGAAAACGAGGAGCGTTGCCGCTACCTTGGTCTCAACACCTCGCGCTTTAAGATTCGACTCATGGCCGCATGCAGCGCCGTCGCGGCGATGGCAGGCGGTTTTTACGTACTATTTAGCAGCGTCGCCGCCCATTCGTACGGGGACTTCGTCTTCGGAACTGAGCTCGTCGTCTGGACCGCCCTGGGTGGGCGCGGGACACTTATTGGCCCGATCTTCGGCACCGTCGGCGTCAACTACGTCTCGGCGCTGCTGGGAGGCAACCTGCCATTCATTTGGCTGCTGTTCGTGGGGTTCGCCTTCGTGCTCAGTGTCGTCTATCTCCCTCAAGGGCTCGTCCCGGCAATCGGTCACGGTCTGTCGGCGCTGGCCCGCTCCATTGGGCGGCGGGGACCGGAAAGCGCGGTTGCGGGCTGGCGGCTGGGACCGTTGGCAGCAGAACGGCCTACAGTCGTTCGCTCTAGCGTGGGTGTTCCGCGCCAGAATGGTGTGACTGGTGCGGCGGACGAAGTGCCGGTGCTGGAGATGCGCGATGTTGGCATGCAATACGGGAGCCTCGTGGCGCTCCAAGGAGTCACCCTCACGGCACACCGTGGCGAGGTCGTAGGGATC
>WNFL01045904.1_pt1 | contig 10981 bp, 9 predicted proteins | sample 5400361 | NCBI WGS metagenome assembly WNFL01 (sample SAMN13153351, study PRJNA577476) | soil metagenome | isolation source: 40 cm soil on Douglas fir-dominated hillslope | place: USA:California | collected 2013-09-17 | reverse complement strand
AAAGGCATCGACTCGTCGCTCCATGTAGGAGTACTGGCGGAAGCAGTAGAGTTCATCGCCCGGGATCATCTGGAGAGGCAAGGGAATGAATGGCCTGTGAGTCTTGAGGTTTCTATTCCCTTTGTTCCAATACATTGTATATAGCAGTGCGAGCGGGTAAAAGACGTATTCGGATGCGTCTAGACGGTACTGGCGGAGTGCCGGGTCTTGTAGATTGAGTAGATGCAGTACTTGGGAGGTAGCGTCAGCAGTTTTACTACATGCGTATTGAAATACGGTCAAACCTTTCGAACCCCGAGGCTTTTTCTCATCTTTATGACGCCTTTTTGAGGGAGATGCGCCTACTAACGAGTGATTGTCAACATGCTGTTCGGCGTAGGGGGCATATAGTAATGAGGGTGTTTAAAAGTGAGTACTGAAGGGGATGTGACCGAGTGTAAAGGGTACTCGCCTTCGTCTGGTGGCAATCGCTTGACCTGACATAAAATTAACAGCCGCAGCCAATTATGAACACCAACCACTCACCCCCCTTTGAGTGGGATCATACCCTACGAATCCTAGTAGAACACGTCAGCGGTGCTCATAGGAATGACAAGATGTAACCAGTGGCCGGTTGCTGGCCACAAGCCAGACTATTAGATGAAAGGATGATGAGTCTGGAGCTCGAGTTGGCTTCCCAGACTGCTGCCCTTGCTCCATTCGAGTGTCTCAGTGGCAGGGACATGTCGACGTCATAAATCTAAAATGAATATATTGGCTCACCTGAAGGAGTGAAGACGAGTATGTGAACCGTCTTTGCAGGGGGGGGTTGTTTTGAAAAACCTCCCCTATGACACCGAGAGGGTCGAGCCCTCGGTCATTGTTGGCCTTCCGTGTGGCCTCGACCCTCCGGATCTCCTCTTCCAGAGCTTCGTTGCGCTCCTTGACAGTGCTCCCGTGAGCATTGATTTTATATAATAACAGCTCATCCGCCGTAAAGACATCGCGCGCCAGTCCCTGGTGCTCTTTGATCTCTCCCTTCAACTCGCCTATCGTCTGATTATCGTCAATGACGACCGTAAACACATTGCTGCCGGGTATGCCGGGTGTGAAGCAGAATAGCCTGAGCTGCTTTGGCATTTGGAATTCAGAGTGGTGGATGGGTCCAAGTTGAGGTACCAACTGCCACTCACGAGGGTGGCTCCTCTTTGCTTGATCTCGTTATTTGGACGGTGTACCTTGCTCCCCCTTCCAGCTATCTCGACGGTAGAGCTTGGCTGGGTCAAAGCGTTCGGGGCGTGCGGGGCGCGGCAACCAATGTGAGCACGGGGTCCTTCAGCGACGGCGACATATCCATATCCACCGTAAATCGCACTGTACTGACTCTCCTCTATCGCGTGCAACACCCGCACAACTGCACCTTCCGCGAACAGCCTGACTCAAATTTCGTGAGCCTGACGGTATCCATCACAACTGGTATGTACGGTCCGGTACGCCAGTATGAGCCGGATAAAGAGTCCTTTATGGAAGGGTGACTCTCCAAATACCCATCCATTCAGCATCAGCATCAGCATCAGTCGGTTTTCTGTTAGGGTGCTGAACGATCAGGTGGTTTACAAAGCCCGATCAGCGCCGGCACCCTCCCCGACCGGGTTGTCACTTGAACCGACGCCCATGTGCTCCGGCAATACACTCAGCCCGCACCGCTCTAGCTGCATTCACGTTGCTGCTCGCCCCCCTCCACCCAGTACTTCTAGCGTCGTCACCTTCCTACGCTCGAGACATCGCTCACGGTGAGGCTATGGGCCATATTCCTGGCATTATCCGCATCAAGCTATTAAGACTAAACTTTTCAAGATTCTTGACTTTTCCTCGATATCGCCCTCAACGTAGACACAGTTAAGAGTTCGTCCTCAACCCCCCCCATAAGGAGTGAACACGGCCAGGTGATAGTACGGTCATTCATTCCCTCCTCGTTCTGCTCTCACTCTTTAGTCTCCGTCGCAAGAAACTACGCAAGGGCTCCGAGCCTGAGATTAGGAGTGCCATCTCAATTCCTCCAAGCTGGTCCAAACACGTTCTTTGCTTGACCCAACGCAGTGATCAGGATTGGGTTATAATGCCGCTAACACAAGCAGGACGGATTAGCCCTCAAATAGTCGGGAGGAGAATGCTGATTATTTCAATCTATGGTTCCTTTGACATCCCACCCCTATCTGCCTTTATCTCGAGATCGGCTGAGCTCCTTCACCAATCCAGTGTACCTGAGTATTCATATTCTACGGTTACCTGATTTACATTTTGGCAGCACTCTAGCCTTTAAAAGGCCAGAGGACCAGGCTCCTTCTATTTCAATGCCAGTTTTCGGTCATCCGACCCACACTCCAAATACATTAAAGCTCTTCAGCTTTTCCCTTAGTCACACAGCATATTTTATCTGATTATTTCGCTTTATGATTTCTCACCACGCTGCCCCTACCTGCCCCTATCTCACTAACCACTAGCCCCCTGGCGCCAGTGTTTTTAGCCTATATCTGCCTCCTTCCATAAGCGACTACACCTCCCACCCTTTCAAACCCATTCCAAAAAAGACACCCCCATCCCTCGAAATTGGCCTAGCGCTTTCACATTATTCCTACGCAAATATTGATCTATGGTGTCACGTATACCTTTCTGATAAGTTTCACGAGTCTAGAGGGCCAGGGGGTCACAGGACCGATCATTATAATACTAGGAATATTGGGCTTCATGTTCAGAAACCATGACAAGCTAACTGGCAAGTACAAAACAGGGGTGAAAATAATGGTCGCATTGTCTATGAACAGGCACGATGGGAGCCAAGTTGCACGCATTTCCGCATCACCTCTTTCTCCTTGCATTGACATCAATCTCCCGCTTTGACTTCAATAGATTTGGTTGATGTCGGAGTCATTGCTTGAACAGAGTGTCTAGACTGATCGTGCTCAGCAACGGGCATTGTTGGGGTTCGGGGCTCTGAAGTTGGTCTGCGTGGGATTCCATTTCACTGAGATTTGCGGGTTGGCGGTCAGCGAAGTACTGCATCATTTTCCCCGTCGGCCAGAGAACCGCAAGAATCGGGTGATACCCTGCATCCGGATTCCGTTCAACTTCTGGCGCCACCCACCCTCCCGTCCCATTATACACTTTGATCCGCGATTCCAGTCGAGGAACCTGGACGGCTACGTTGAAATCAATGACGCAAAGTCTGGTGGGTGCTCTGACGACAACATTGTCGGGTTTACGATCAAGGTGGGCCACCAGATGGTGGTGCATGAATCGAGCGCCCTCCATAAACTGGCGTATATGGCTATGGCCTGCGGATTCGAACAAATGGGCAGCCGCTTTGCTTAACGCCAGATCTTCCTCCGTGGCGATGAGCTTCCCTCGACTGCATGGGCGTGTGAGACTTTCGAGGATAAGGACCATGTGGTTCTCCGATAACTTGAAATCGAGGAGGAATGTATGAATGTCGAACTCTTCCTGCTCGACAAACGTAAAGACGGCTTTTTCGGCAACTCTGTTGGTTACCTGACAGACAGTCGACGGTAGCTGTCATTGTACAATTTAGTGGCGCTGTATAAACCTGAATTGAAGACGAACGTACGAGTTGAGGAGGAGTGCTTGGGTCTCTTGGGTGGTCAATCCGCCACATTTGTTAATGTCAATACCGTCTTTTAGTGGTGCGAGACGAGCTTCGACGCCGAGGATATTGGTATCAAGTGGGAAAGCAGAGGGGAGATTGTAGAGCCAGCGAAAGGACTTGAGGCTCTTAGGAAATGATGTAGGGTTGAAGTCCGTCACGTGGTAATAACTGATCTACAAAGGAATGAGCTCCAATGGTCTGAAATTGATGAATTCGTAATTCCTACTGCTGGACTACCCCTGTCTGGTTGGTATACAAGGTACCACGTGGCAGAAAGCGCCTTATTGATGTAGATCGCAACGGATGCGAACGAGTCGCCCGTGTTTGATCGTGTTCAGAGTGCGGACCAAGAGCCCAGCTTGGAGAAGTAATCGATAGGGATCACTTTCTTGCTAGCATCCGAACAAGATCGTCTTGAGTGGTATATGACTCATCACACGTTATGTGTGTATGTTATTTTGGTTTGTTCGTTGTCTCCTGTGGGACAGGTATAATTATATTCCGGTTTTTTCTCACCTCATCGTGCGTTAGGTCTGTCCACGGATCAATGCTGATACGCGGGCAACGGTGCAAAGAGAATAGAAAGTCGCTTCGAGGTTTATAGGAATGAAAACTTGTCTTCCTCTTCTTTGATTTCCGCCACGAACTTCAAGGGCCAATCCGCCTCACTGGAGATAGTCAGATCCCAGAGGGAAATTTAAACAGGACACATACCGCTGAAAGTCCGCTCCGCGTGGATAGCGTTTGCTCAAATACGTTGCAATAGGTTGGAAGTAGTCGCTTCGAACTCTAAATTTCATCTCGTCTGTATCCAACGACGACGGCCCTATTTGCTGAGCAAAGAGACCGAGAAAGTGAACGACTTCCTCGGCATGGCAATGGCGGTGTTGAGGAGATCGAAGCGCTTGATGGTGAATTTCGGGGTAATAAATTTGGGATGGTCATGCAATTGGCGCTGATTACCGTTGTCAGTCGGCGTGTTCACTCTCAAGTGCCTCATTCCCGGTTTCTGCGATTTCAAGACGAGTTCGGTGTTGATATACTTCTGAGTGATCTCGTCCGAGCGTTTTCTCTTGTGGTCGGCTGCGTTTGCTTTCTGAAATAGCATCAGCAATGCTACAACAGGACGACAACACTCATAGGTGAAGAGTGACCGCCCCAGGCCACTACTCTTCCTCCGCTGGAGAAAGATGCCAGGTCACCAGCAATATGCAGCAGCTATAACACGCCCATTCGTGTGTCCAGGTGAATATTGGCAAAAGGTGGGGACACGCCGGCGGGACTGCTGCATAGGGACGACGGCACGTCACCAGTGGCCATGAGCGGATGCTGGCCACAAACCAGACTACTGGACGAAAGGGTGGTGGGTCTGGAGCTCAGGTTGGCTGCCCAGACTGGTGCCCTTTCTCCGCTCGAGCGTCTCAGTGAGCCCCTGAATTTATTGACTCACCTGTGGGAAGCTCTACGAGGATACGGTTCGCCTCTTTGGGAAGGTCTGATTCCTCTAAATTCTCCGATATATCGAAGGAACGGAAAAGCTCCTGCTTAGGACGATTGAACTTGTAAACACCCCGGGGTATCTTGCCGATTATTCTGCAGTCGTCGTCGTCGTCGTCGGATACATTGACATTGATTTTATACAACTTGAACGCGAGCCCATTCGGGTTCTTCTCCTTGATCATGTCCCTCAACTCGTCCACCGTCTGATTCTCGTCGATGATGCCTGAAGAGACCGTGCTGTTGGGTATGCCGGGTATGATGCAGAATAGCCTTAAATTTTTTGGGATTCGGAGATTCGGAAGGGTTTAAGTTGAGGTACCACCTGCCACTCACGAGTCTTTGCTTTGATCTCGATATTTCGGCAGGCGCTTCGCTCCTCCCAGATAACTCGCCGGGACAGCCTGGCTGGGTCAAAGCGTGCGGGGCGCATCAACCAATGTGAGAGCGGGGTCCTTCGGCGACGGCGACGGCAACATATTATATCTATCGTAAATTGCGCAGTGCTGACCCTCCTCTCTCGTGTGCAGCACCCGCACCACTACACCGCCCGCGATGACCTGACAGCCTGACTCAATTTGGCCGTGAGCCTGACGGCATCCATCAGTACTGGTATGTACGGTCCTTGATTCTAAAGGGGGAGGATGTAAGGACTCGCTTGCGGCTAATTTAATTTACCATTACATATTACTTCCCGCTCCTACTTAACCCTGTCGCTTGCGAATCCTGTATCCATATATTCGATTTTACTCCTCTACCACACAATTCTTACCACGCACGTTCAACTAGTACACGCTTGTCTCCTTCAATAAATAGGGATTCGATTGTACTCGGACGTCTACGTAAGAAACAAGGTCGAAGAAGAATCGGAACCTTACAGTCCTTCTTCACCACATCCACAGCGGGGAGCCCTCCTTCGGCTTTACCATTAATTGCCGCACCCTATCTTGAGCAACCTCGCTCAGGCATGGTCATTGTTGAGGATTGCGGCTCAGAAGTTGCCGTATTATGACTGGAAATGCAAATTTGCCGCCAACACATCCAGAACAGTACTATAATACCCACCCTTAAGATCGAAGGCCAGCTCCAATCGGCTGAGACTCTCCATATGGATGATATTCCAGTTCTAGAGTCGCCCACCACCCACTCAGACCTCGGCTTCAAGCATCCCCAAGAGGGTATGTATGCTTAACATGTTCATCGCTTTTGCGACGGACAAGAAGACGAACGCAGCGAAGTCTCATTCACAAACCAACTCGGTTTGGGGTGATTACAATCATCCCTGGGTTGACTTCTATCGGATTTCACTCATGCCCATTCCTGCTCGAGCTCAATCGCCCCTCCGGTTGAGCCACCTGGTCAACGATCTTCTCGGCCTGGTACTTGTCCAGCGTCCGACTTGTGAACTACTCTGAGTCAACGATTCCATTCCTTCTCAGTTCTTCAATCCCGAATCCCGTCAAGAAGGGTCGTAGTTGGTCTCGGACACTGCTTGAGTATCCAAGTGGATCATGCTCCCTCTCCCCGGGGATAATCTCCCCGCCCTCCTCCTATGCGTGGAAGTGGTCCCACTCAAGTTGATCAGCGGGTGCCCACCCCACTCACTCCTCTCTTACTTCCTTCAATCAAGCCCGCATCAAGCCCGTATCGCCTCCGCCATGAACCCCCGCGGACACAACCAGCCGTGTACTACGACCAGGGTTATGAAATAGTACGTGGACATGTCGCCTATGGCTTCTCCGTGTTCGAAATGACGGCGTGTATGGCGCATACAGATTGAGGATTGTGTGCGCGACGATCGTGAAATTGACAGTCAGGTTCATCGGTGGTAGATGAGCGTTGGAGGACGGAGGAGTGGAAAAAGAAGGGTGGTGAACTGCGCGGAGATAGTTAGGTTATCATGGACGTCGTTGGTCGATTCATGAACGCAGATGCCGTAGTTGGGTTCTCCCAAAGCCTTCGTCATGCTTTCAACCGTCGGTGTCCCATCGACGATGAGATTACCAGGCCAGCCTGAATTGCCACCTTGGATGGCGAGAGATAGGCTGCAGAAGTAAGTATCAGTCTCCAAGAAGAGTAGAAGCCGAGTTTAACGGATGATGACGCACTCTCCTTTGCGCTGTACTCGCACTGAGACTCGATATGCTCTGGACACTCCAAACACCGTTTCACACCCTTGGTGCCTTCGAGCTTTCGCTCTTTCCCAAGGTCGCCCAACCCGGCGAAACTTGAGACCTTTGAGGGTACCAATGGCCACAACCACTTGCGAAAGATATTAATACCATTTGAGGATTTTGTGAGCACGATAGGTGCCGAGGTGCCTTCAGCTTTCCAGTGCCCCCGCACATAGGAATGGGCAAAGTGGTAGTGTCCGATTGAATCGAAGTGGGTGATGTTGAGCAGACGTCCGAGTCGACCCGAGTTAATAAGGCTAGTCAACGAAGACGCGTATGCGGAATACAGAAATCTGGGATGCTATCAGTCATGAATTTGACGCCCAGGTGGGTCTGTTTGTGCTTACTGTGCCTCAAGGAAAGCAAATCTCGCGTTTCCGATCCTCTCAACAACCGTGATACGCTCCTGTACGTCCACTCCAGGACATTTGGCAGAGCACGTGAAAGCCCCGTCGCGCGCACGCACTCTGTCTTTGCCGCTACCTTCGCAATCCTTGGCTCCCTTCCTTGACAAGAGCGTCGGATGCAGCGAGCAGTTCTGTATGTGATGCGAAGGCACTCTCGGCGAGAACACCGTACGTGTTGGAAAACGTCTGACGGGTTTGTGGACGAGGTTCTTCCACTGCGACTATCTTACAGTAGTGGGAATGAGTGGGAACCAAGTTTGCGAAGACCTGCCCGAGGAGAGTGAGTGAGTACTCGACTGATGTGTAAAAGTGGTGCTTGCCCTTCCTCGGTGACTCCCACCGATAATAGCCAGAGTGAGAGGGTCCCCTGTGACTGCGGGCGGTTGCAGGAAACTGTTGTCGGTCGGAGGTAATTTCTCGCGCAAGAAGGAGCGAAGAGCTTTCCTGACGAGTCGAGACATAGGAGAAAAGGGAAGATGGTAGCCACCTAAAGGTATCCTTGCGCCTTTTATTTCGAGCTTGGAAGACGCAACAACGTCAACGCGAAAGAACCCCGTCGCTATCAAGGTTAACGAGCCGTGCTGTATTTTGCCTTGTCGTTGCGAGAGTCCAGCTGGTGGGTTCCCATTTTGCGTGCTGCGGTGGCTAAGCAACAAGCTGGCCAAGGTTGGAGGGTGGGACGCCCTGCTCGTGTGGAGATCGTCGGAGCATGGTCCACGCATGGTACACTTGGGTGCTCGGGTAGTGTGCGAGACCACTTGCGAGACCTTTTGACGTGATGGCTTGCCTATGTCTGTTTTTTTAATAAACCCCCCGTGCACGCGTTGCAAAATTGTAGTCAGTAAATTTGTTTCAAAAGAGAAGAGATCATACAAAGGTGATGACTTGTGCAATGCCTCGCGCGGTGATATGTTCCTCCCTACAAAAAAAAGGTATGGTCGGTGGTTTGCGAATGTGATTCGTTCGGTGGGATACAAACAGGCTCTTAAGATCGGCTTTTATGGCGTCGAGACTCGCCCCCATCGTCTGTACGCGTGTTCAAGTGATGGACGGGCTCAAGTGTCAGATGGCGGCCGCGATCGCGTAGTTGCCCTAGCTCAGTTGTCGAGTACGGGGCAATGCGTACATTCTCGTGCACGACGAGCATGCGGTTCGGAACCTGCGAGTACGTACGATCTTATATCGCGGACGTTGCAGTCCGCCTCGCTGGACTGCCTGTTCCTACAAGGAGACAGTCGACCTAGGGTACGAACTCGCCTTGTGGCCATACGCGCATCGAGTCTAATGGTATTCACATTTCAAGAGAACAGGCTACCGGGTACAAGTGTCTCTGGGGATACAATTGGTGGGACAAGACTGGAGACACGACGACGACGGCGACGACGACAGGAGGGACCGTACATACTAGAAACCGTGTAAGGCTACCTCGAGACGTTGATAGAGGCGAAGGAAACCAGGAGAAATCGACGGGAGATAAAAATTTCCAGAGGGAGAATTACGCTGGCCAACCAACGAGGTTCAGTTTTTGCAATATTGCGGAATGTGGGTATCGGTTATGTCTACTTTATCCAATCAGAGATGATCGAGTCGCGTGTATAGCCGGGCCGCCGCTCGCAGAGGGCGTTGTGGTGGCCTGAAGGCGAGGACGAGGACGGCAACAACAACAACAACAACGACGACTTTTAGAGCGTGATTCCATGTAGCTCGAGCATATGCCTTGCATGCGCCTTGGCTTCGGGGGACACATTCGGGTCTGTCAAGCCAATTCAACCCTCGCAACGACCGACCGACCTGATCGTAACTCACTCTTCAGTGCACTCTTATAACCACCAAGCTGCCGCGCAAGGTGCGAGTCCTGCCCGCCTGTCTGCGAGTTTTGTGCTGCGACTGCGCGCTGTGTCCGCGTATCGGCGCCAGCTTGCGCGAGCATCGAGCGTGCGTGCGCCTTGGCTGCCTCGGACACGTTTGGGTTCGCGAGCGTCGCTCTGTACCCGCCTAGGACGCGGTTATTATGCTCTTGAACCGTCGATGAGCCGTATGTCGGCTGGTAAAGCGCGACGAGGGAGCGTTCTGCGGCTTGCTTGGCTTCAGGAGAGGCGAGTGGGTCTATGGTGGAGGGTGTGATGAGTAAGAGGGAGCGAAGGGATGTGCTGCTGACTACTGACTACTCACCGTTTAGGGTGTCCTTAAACGATTGGATGAGGCGATGTGCCTGTTCGTTGTGAGTGATATTCGAGGTCGAGAACATGGGTATTCGGTATTCGGTATTCGAGATCGGGTATAGGGTATTGATGACGAGTGGGGGTTTGGGTTACGGACAACGGCTAGGTGCGCCAACCCATTTTATAAGAGCACTTGTACGCCACTTGTACGCCCTACTCACTCACCGCACCTATTGCGTCGACGCTTTGCCACCTAATCTGCTCCTCCTTTATGACGTAATCCACGCCCCGCACTTTTCGCCCTCCTTCTGGCCGAGAAACGGCGAGGCGGTGCAATCATTACGACAGAGAACCCACCCCTCCGTCACTCACCGAGCGCCGAGCGCCTAATGGTCCTTTAGGTCATCCCTCCATCTGCCAAACTCTGCTCCATACACGATCACACTAATCTACGAGCCGGGGAAACCGACAATCTCGATCCTCGCAGGCACATTACGTCACATTATCTATTAGCCCCGCCTTCCCCCGAGCTCGAAGAAAACGTCAACTGCCTGTTGCCTTCTCCCGGCTTCTCGTATTCAATTATTCAATTTCGAATGCTAGACGCCGTCTAAACTTTCACTATGTTTGCGCCTTCCCGCACAGCTCGGCGGTCGGGCCTGCCTAAACAATAGGAGGCGGGGTGGGGAACCGGCGTGTCCCCTCCTACAATTCACCACCTTCACGATTGACGGGAGGAGACGGCCACAATACTACCTTCATTTCTCCATCTGGTTGCTACCCCGGATTCACGCGTGTGCAGAGAAGTGAAGAGGACGACCTACACAATAACGGTGGAACTGGCGCAAGTAACCAGCCTTCGTCGTATACACACGCTCAGGACCTCCTTGTTATAAAACTCAGCACGGGTCTTCTAGCTTCCAGCTTCCAGCCTCCAGCCTCCAGCCTCCAGCCTCCAGCCTAAGCCATTGGCAGAAGAAGACCGGAGCTTCGCTATCGTACAAGAGGAAGTGTCCTCAACGTGGACGTTCCCCAAATTACGGTAGTACTCTAGGTTGGTGTATCCGTGGATCTTTCCAGCCTACATGGGTAGAGAGC
>WNFL01408372.1_pt1 | contig 10982 bp, 15 predicted proteins | sample 5400361 | NCBI WGS metagenome assembly WNFL01 (sample SAMN13153351, study PRJNA577476) | soil metagenome | isolation source: 40 cm soil on Douglas fir-dominated hillslope | place: USA:California | collected 2013-09-17 | reverse complement strand
AACTGAGCCGATCGTCGTACAAAGTGCGTGTACTTATATACTAGGAGGGCAATAGGGGTAATAGGGGTAAAAAGGGGTAAAGAGCCACGTGAATAAGGCTTGGGCGAACCCAGAGCACAGATCGTTGGGCGACGTAATCCGACACGTTTCCTTCCTGGATCGATAGCACCACAACATGCCCAGCAGGTCTTTCGTTCCTCCCGTAGTAGCGCTTCCTTCGAGAGGACCAGCCGAAAATTCTATCAGATTCTTCGCGAATTAATTGTCTCGATTTGCTTGCACGAACCCTTCTCCCTGAGTCTGGCCGTTTTCTATCGAGTCATTTCTTCAAGAATCGATCGACCTATGACTAAGTTGTGGATTGGACGACCCCCGCTTGCCGATAGCATCGCGGTTTGGAAGTTTAGGACAGGGCCGAAAGCGCAGGAGTCTGCCGTAGGGAATGACGACAAGGTCGTGGGGACAAAGTACAATATGAGATGTAGAATGGAGAACTTGCTATCAACATATGTAAGGTGTACAGTAGGTTGATATTAGAGGGTCGTGGACGACCAGAAGTCTGAATCACACATGGAAAAGAATCACATTAATCAGGTAGCCATGGTAAAGGAGAGATGGCCCAACATGTAAATGGAGGGACCAGTGCTTCAGAACTGTGGTATGGTTCATAGGAGACGGGGAGAGGGGAGAGAATCCCGTGCCAAGCAGCACTGTTTGCAGGAGCCTTCCATGTTTTTTTCTCCCTACAAGCGGTGTTACAGCATAAGAGAGACCGGGACTCATCGTGATAGGAAACCATTTGGTCAAGTTGGTGTGAAATCCAGCTTTGGAGCTCGTCCTGCGATCTAGGCCGGTTTCAGGGTGGCTCTTTCTTAGTTGTCCATAGATCTATTGGTGTGGAGGCACCGCCTTTCCTTTACAATATGTAGCCCCAACACCCAGGGCGACTTATGCAAGTGCTTCGCAGTGACACGGCCGGGTCCGTATTCCGTTGCATCTCAAAGCGGAAACAACACGGGGATATCTACCAAGGAACCCGAAGAGATATCTTGTAGCGCTTGAGTTGACACGAAGAAAGCATCCCGAAAGGGAAGATTTGATAGTACCTGAAGGTGCAATCCTGAATTGACCGTGGAACGATTTGGTTGGTTGTGGCCTTGTGGGTTGTCCGGGGGCGTGAGAGTAGGACCTGAGAGCGGAGGTTGCCAAATGTCAACGGAGATGCGACCCAACCGAGGCATGCGAGATCAACGAGATCAACATCTGACGTGCTTCTACTTCTATGCGGCGTCTATCCACTGTATGGAGTTTGTCAATAATGGAAGGTGGAAAGTGTCCAGACTGCCTAATACGAGCCCAGGCTTTGCCAGCTGAAGACAACGCGCGCATCCGTCCGTTCGGCGACCGTGGACCGTATACACCTGCCTTTTATTAAGCTGTTCGACGACTCGGCATATTGCTTCCCCCTCTCAACTGCCTCGGCTTAGCTTCTCTAAGGCGCCTCAGCTCGACCACGGCACTCGCTGGTTCCCAACGGCGCTGGGGCAATGTTCCTCACAAACCAGCCACACTCTTTCGTCAGGGACCAGACGGATCCCCTCACCCGCTATTTCCTCACCCCACCCGCTGGTGAGACCCCGGAGCAGCGAGCCCTCCGCGAATCCCACCAAGCCGCGGCCACAAAACGAAGCCGTGAAATCGACGAGTGGCTGAGAGCCGAAAAGGTAGCAAAAGAAAAGGATAAGCGAAAGCGGAAGGTCCAAATCATCCTCGTTGGTCAGTCATACTCCCCGTCATACTCCGCATCTATGATCTAACAAACTTTTTAAGGCCAAAGTGAATCAGGGAAGTCTACAACGTTACGCAACTTCCAGCTGCAATATGCACCCCAGGCATTCCGGGCCGAGAGAGCTGCTTGGAAAACAGTTATCCAGCTCAATGTTATCCGCTCTGTTCGTCGGATGCATAAAGCGCTATCAAGTCTCGAAGACTCATCCGTACACACTCCCATAAGTCCCTGGTCGTCTGCCGTTGCGAACAACCTCGGCTCAGTCCGAGTGCCTGGGCGTAGTAGTGAGGACGTTTTCGACTACCAGCGTAACCAACGTCACGTCGATACTTCGCGACCTATGTTGACCCCAAAGCATCGCCTTCTGCTTATGCGACTCTGCCCACTTCTTGCTCTTGAGCCGACACTTGTGAGGCAATTAACTGGGAATGACCCTCCGCCAACCATTCAAGCGGGTCCCAAATTGGCCGGAATCAGCTTTGGAGGATTCTTTAGTCCTGCGGCGGATGTCAGAGTGAAGCCGTCGTGGTGGGGAAAAGAAGTTCCCGACGTTGACCTTCCGCCCATTTCGATCGGGGGTCCTGCTGCTTCTGCTTCTGCTTTTGCTTCATCTGAATTATACTCACCCCAATCTTCTCGTCCGTCTGGGAGCTCACGTTCGACGCCCCCCCGCCGGCCAGCTGCCCACTCAGTCCTACCCTCCGCCTTCACTGAACCACCCTTCGCTCCGCAGTTTCATGACGAACTCTCCGTCCAGGCCTCATCCTGGAATCAGCGGGTAGGGAACTACACACCACCTCTTTCGACGCGGCCGAGCAAGGGTAGCCTGACAAACCCCCAAGCCCCGTCCCTCGTGAACGTCGATTCTGCCCGGCCCCGCCGGTCATCCGTATCCAGCCAGTCTCCACAGTCAGCTATTGTACAATCGCCCACGCCTCCTCTATCTAGAGCGCCTTCTGTCGCGTCCTTTGCCTCGACCAACTCTGCTAGCACATCCCATCGAAAACCCAAGTCGCCCCTCAAACTCCCAAATTTAGCCATATCCATGGCTATCCGCCGTGTACGGAGCTCAAATAGCCTCAATGATGACAGTCCAAACAGTGGGAAAGGGAGAGACAGTCCGAATACACCGAATACAAAGGGTTCAGAAAGCGCTGATCTGGTCATGTCCGCGTGCGCTGCCGACATAGCAGAGCTCTGGAGGGACACGGAGGTTCGACTGCTTTTGGATCGAATGTTTGGGATCAGGGTGGAAGCAGAGGCCGGATTGTGAGTTACCGGCGCTCCCTGATTCCTGTCTAAACAAGTAAGGGCTGACAGCTTGGCGACCAGCTTCTTGGATGATATCGAGAGAGTAGCGGCTTCAGATTATCTCCCTACTGATGGTGAGTTCTCCTTTGATTTGAATTGCCAATAGGAACTGATCATCGCTGTTCCTCTACAGAGGATGTTCTCAAGGCGAGATTGAAGACACTTGGTGTTTCTGAGCATCACTTTGTCATGGAAACGCGTACGTGATCATTACACCTTCACCTTACTTTTCAAACCTAATTATCTTTGTAGAGGAGGTCAGGGACGCGGGTTTCATGGATGAGATGATTGTATACGATGTGGGCGGATCGCGAACACAACGAAACCAGTGGATGTCCTATTTCGAGGATAGTGCGTATTCATGGTTTAGGAAACCAGCGATCAATTCTAACTTGAAATAGTCAACGCGATCATCTTTCTTGCCCCTCTCTCCGCCTTCGACCAGCGACTGGTGGAAGACCCGAGGGTTAATCGAATACAAGATTCCCTCAACCTTTGGAAAGGTATCGTCGCTCTCGTTTTTCAAATTCAGAGCTATGCTGATTGGCATTTTTGATATAGCCGTCAGCACGTCCACGCTGCTCAAACAAGCCGATTTCATTTTATTCCTGAATAAATGCGACCTTCTCAAGCGCAAGCTCGAAGCTGGCGTGCGCATCACAGACTATATCAGTCGTTTCCAAGGGGATGATCAGACCGTTGAGGGGGTCACCCAATGTAAGGCCGTTTCCTTCGTGCTATTGGGTACTATGTGACCGCGAGGGGAGGAACTGACAAGTCGCAATTTCAGTCTTCAGAGCTGTATTCATTAAAGCCTGGCAGCGTGCGACAACCGGGCTGGGTTTACAACCAGTGACGGGTAGACGGGCACTACATGTCCATTCCACAAGTGTTATCGATGCCAAGGGTACTCGTGGTGTGCTTTTAAACGGTAAGCCCCAAGTTCTTGGCAAAAATGAAGTGAGAACCTGAGAAAATGCACATATAGTTCAGGAATGCATCCTTCGGACAAATCTCAAAACAGTAGGCGTGTTGTAATCATTAGAGTGTACCGTATGTCATATATGTGAGCGCACACACTAATACTACAAGTTGTCCGCGTTCATTTTCGAGGGAAAGGTGGACAGGAAATGGGTAGTGACCTCGTTGCTGAAAATAGCGCAAGGAATTTGTTTCATTACTCGTGTGTCACACGATTGATCGTAGATGAGTCTACCACAGCGACGATTGCTCGAGCTGGTGGTTGCACCTCATGAGTAGAGCCACTCCGGTTATGGGTTTGATTACCAGTAGGACACACCCTCGATTCAACATTCAACATTCACTAGCATGTGCCCTCTTGGGAGTTTGAAGGCTGACATCGCCGTAGGAGCTGCTGCAAAAGGCTGACGATGTTGATGAATACTTGTGGGTCGATGGAAATTTTGAGTTCCTCAAAAGCGGTGCTCAAAACTTCAAGAGGAAGTATAACTACACCCTTGGCCTTGGGTGGAATCGAGGGTCTCGTCCCTTTTGCGCGAAATGGAGTGAGCGGAGCTAAGTGCTGGTCTACTACAAGAATGGTCGAGCTTATCAGATGACCAGCAAGTTATTAAATAAGTAAAATTCTGTATTCTGTTGAAACCTAATCCCACCACCATGTGAAATCACCTTCAAGCGGTTGTTCTTGAATAAGTTGTCCGGCCCTCAGGCACATCGAATAACTTCCAACGTGCCTCTCATCTTCGTCCACTATCCACTCCTCACCAACTTTCGAGCAAACATATCGCAAATGAGGGGCAGAGTTTAAAGCTTTTGATGCGACCGCTATTAGACGCAGAGTACGTGTAGTATTTTCATAGCGAGTGATCATGTTGAAGAGTGCTTGTCGGCTTTCGGCTTTCGGTACATGATTTAGCGTAAAGTGGCAGGTCTCAACGTGAAGAAAAAGCATTTTGAGATTTTTCGGTATCCTGATCGGAGCATTTAATGCTATAATAAACTGTAGGAGATATCGGGTAAGTAACATATTGCCCTCTTTATCTATTTTGAACACACCGAATCCAGCTTCCTCCATCCCGTGACGCGGAGAGTGAGGTCCGAGACTGCAGATAGCAACGAGAGGTCCGGTGGGCTTCCGACAAACAGACGGAAGGGCAGGTTGATCGAGAGTGTTCGCAGCGGTACCGAACCACACTCCAGCAAAACATCCAACCGTCCTTCAAAGAGACTCAAAGAATTCCTGGGTTGACCAATGCACTTTAATTCCTCCACTGGACGCCCTTTGACCAGGAAGCTCGCCCAATGTAACCATTGTATGGTAAGCTTTCTGAGCTTGGGTAAGGCTTGAGGCGAAAGGTTATCTAATGGAACAACGGTAAGCAAATCAAGAGTTGTGATTGTCGGACACTGGTCAAGTAGACTCGTTAACAGATGGGTGGTCATGGGACTGGAGAAGTAGAGTGTAAGTGCAGTAAGGTGAGCTGGAGGGCATTTTACGAGCTTCTCAAGGGAGGCATCATTCCAAAAACAACAAAAGTCGAGTTCAGTGATACGAGCCACGGCTGGCAGTGGAAGGTCATTGTCATTCGCGTCCATGTCCTGTGATACGGATATCGTCCAGGTATTGGTATACTGCCTGTTTGAAACCATGCTCCAGAAACCAGCGGGAAATGCGTTGATCGACTCTATCAAACGGATGTAGCGGATTGATGTTGATTGCGCGAAGTACCGCTGGAGCCACATTGGGATGTGGTCTTTGCGAGAGTCCATCTCAACGATAAATTCCTCGAGGTGAGTACTCTGAAGAAGCACTATGCGCATTGATCTCCAAATGAACCTGAGACCAGGTTTCTTCGCCGCCTTCCAACATGTTTGGTAAAATTGGAGGTGAAATTGCCGAATAAACGGCAAGAAGGAAGCACACTCAAGAGAGAGGATAGTGTCGAGCGGAGGAGTAGGGAAGAGGATCAACTTGATATTGTGAAAGATCGTGCTTGTCAAAAGATCTCGAAACAAACAACAGGTCGTCCTCAAGGTGGCACGTTCCCGCTTACTGAGATATGCCGAGATATCCAATAACAATTCCATGGGAAGTTTAAACAACTATGCCGAGGTCTAACGTTTAGTTGAGGATGCCCTTCTAAGCTCAGCTGACGACGTACGAGGGGAATTTGAGGAGCGCTCGTATCAATGTCCAAACCAGAGGTTCTGTCCAAATGTGTTACATCGATTGTCGGAGCAGGGGAAGCCTCCATTGGCGACCAAGGTGATATTGGTCCTTTCTACCTTATGGAATTTGCGGGATTGGTGACCGGTGCGTGTGCGGATGGGTATCCAAGACAATAGGGCTATCCCAAGGCCTCGAATGCGCGCGTTGTTTCCGAGTGGGATGCGGTTTTGTCCAAAAGGGACTGACGCGTCGAGCTTGAACCTTCGCCACTTGGAAATGTTTTTGACCCGCTCCGAATACGGTAGGAAATGGCGCTGTAACATCAAGAACGGTGTTTAATCCTTCCTCAGACCGTGGTGTAAACACCTTCTCGCCTGAGGGCCGGCTGTTCCAAGGTATGGCTTGCCTGCGTATTGCATTGCTTTTTACCACTGATTGGAAATACTTCAGTCGAGTATGCTATCGAAGCAATCAAAGTGAATCTAATAGGTCCATTAAACCATTTCGTGGTCTCTGACTTGCTCGATCCAGCTGGGCTCCACCACGCTCGGAATCCGAACACCTCACGGCGTGATCCTTGGAGTGGAAAAACGCGTGCAGTCACCACTCCTTGAGGCGTCTTCTATTGAGAAGATTATGGAAATTGATTCGCATATCGGTTGTGCTATGTCTGGGCTCACCGCGGACGCGCGTACCATGATCGACCATGCACGCGTCACCTCACAGAACCACGCCTTTACCTACGACGAACCTATAGGGGTAGAGAGTGTTACTCAGGCCGTGTGTGATCTCGCTCTACGGTTCGGCGAGAGTATGGACAACGAGAGTGCGATGATGGTCAGCATGATCCCCGCCTGTTCACTGCTCCTCAACATTTGCTCACATATCATTTTGTTTCCAGAGTCGACCTTTTGGCGTTGCATTATTAATTGCTGGGATTGACGAGAAGGGCCCTCAATTGTACGATCCTCGCGACCTCACCAGCAAGGTACTGACCATTAGCATCAAGGTATCACACCGACCCTTCGGGAACGTTTACTCGTTATGAGGCGAAAGCGCTTGGAAGTGGTTCCGAAGCAGCGCAAAGCGATTTGCAAGACAAGTATCACAAGGTGAGACTCGCACACCACATGAGAGGACGGTTGCTCCTTTTGAAACTCGCACGTGCTAGTGTGGGGACTTGCGGGCGTGGTCCGCCCTGTTCTAAAGGAACGAGAGAAATGCGGAATGCCTTATCGGTGGTTCTATATTCAACACGAACCTGCGCGCATGATTATAAGCAAGCGTTATTTCTATCCCTCAAATGAATAGATCGGCTGGTGCCGCCCTTTCTGCCTGGAACCTTCTCTACTGACCGTGCTCGCACTGACTTTCGCTTACAGCAAATGACACTGGAGGAAGCGCAGATACTCATCTTACGGGTGTTAAAACAAGTCATGGAAGAGAAGCTCGATCAACACAATGTGCAACTCGCGCAAGTGACAAAAGAGAAAGGTTTCGAAATTCTAACCGAGGAGAAGCTCCAGACCCTGATTGAAACTATGATGGCGCAACTTCAACCGGCAGTCCCCGCAGCTTCCTAGTTCGTCTGCATGGTAGTTGAGTTGAATATAGTCGTTCATCTGCCCCATCCTGCAGGGCCTAGTTACGTTGAATGAATGCAAGTAAGGTTCATCATTCACAACAACATAGAACGCATCTACTTTCTTATCGGGATGGTCATGGGAGAACAAGACTAAAAAGACAGGTGTAATGACAGCTACAGGATGTAGGATAGAATAACAACGTGCTGGTTGGGGAATTATGCATGTAGGAGATGGGGGTGGGATGAGGGGTGGAATGACAAAAGGCCTCGAGTCCAAATTTGTAGGCCAACCGGTGAATAGGGGAATACCAACATTCCTATTCCCAAGGTTACAACAATAATATCGGATAACAAGTCAGGCAAGCGCTATCCACCAAACCAAAACCGAAACAAGCCAACAGGCTGAAAAGCGTCCCAATATTCATGATGATGATAAGAGAAGTTGATAAATCATGTGATTGATCCACCTCTTCCCTTATGCTCCGAGTGAAAACCTGGCCTTTTTGCGTGGCCGTCGCCTATCCTGGTCCGAATCCGCCGAAGGGGCTCGTGGGGGCGGGCTGGTTCCGCCTCTCGCCTCTTCGACATTGAGGTTTGCCGAAGACCGTGTACGTGCGAGTCCGCGTCCGCGGCGCATGGATGGTTCCTCGTCGCTTTCGGCTGCAGCACGGATCGAGACCCGTGAATGAGATTCTTCCAATTGTCGTGGAGCTCCAGGGGGGAGAACAAAGACTACGATAGGCTCTTCGTATATTCGGGTCGAGGCTACTTCTCGTATTGGGGAGACAGGAGGTGCAGGTTGCGGAGGTTTGATTGTCAAGAGGGGAAGAGTGTCGAGCCATTTGACGGATGACGATGAACGTGACAAGGCGGTATTTCCGGGGTGCATGTGTACCGATTTTGACCAATGCAAATCTTCCGAGGCGGTAGGCAGTGGGTCGTCGCGGATGATACTCTGAGCAACATAGCCATTAAAGGTGATTCTTCGGATGGGCGATGTGGAAGGCGTATGTGGGCCGTCAATCGTTGCCGTAGAATCAACAGAGGAGCCGTATGAAATAGAAGAACCAGGAGAGAGGGATCGCGAGGATTGGGGGAATGGGGAGGAAGAGGAAACACGTAGGACCCCGCGCCGCTGAAGATTTGAGGACTTGGATATAATCAAGGGCCGCCCTCGTTGAGGGATCTTAACCCCTACAGAGACATGTAGATTTGCAGTGGATGATTGACGAGAGAGGACGATTGGCCCAAAGAGCGGTTTGAGGTGATAATCCTCGTATTTGTCCCTAAGTTGTCGGAACCAATGTTAGATTGTAAAATTAAGGGCCACGAATGGACTTACCAGTTTATCGAAGATGGGTCCAGTTTGCCGAGGCCCATCTTGCGCTGGAACCAGAGGCGCCAAAGGGCGTTTTCCTTGCGGCGAGATTGGGAAACGGTGTCTTTGCAGGCGATAACTAGCCTCCAAGTACGTCCTACAAAGGCTTCGTCGATTTCCCAGTCACAATCAAGGTAGTCTGTCTGAGTTTGGGCGAGGTGTGTTGCAAGTATAGAGGAGTCGTCACGGGCCTTTCCGAGTACTCCCGTGGCGGCTGAATCGACTATATGGAATTTTGTCGACGCCATGGGTACATACACAAGGGTAATGGAGGTTGTGGGGATACCGTTGTCCGCCTGGGAGCCGGCGTCAGTTGATTTGCAAGCAGGAGAGTGACTGAGTGGGCAAGCCATCAGGGCGGGGCCTGAACGACGTACAGACGACGAAGGGTGCAGTACTGATGGTGAAGGCAGCTGGGCAGGTCGCTCGAGGCTCGAGAGAAGGAGGGAGAGAGGGTTGGAGTACAAGGTTGAAGGATTGACGAAACGCGAGCGGGCGGGTTAACTGGCCGGCCCAAGTGCCCAAGTGAGCTGAGCTTATCTACGCCCTTATCATACACAGTCGGTCAGTCAGTCAGTCGGTCGGCCAGTCGGCCGCTACGAGTCGCACGAGGACCTCAATTGAGCCCTTGCTTGCGATCCGATCCAACGCCAACGATCCGCCAACGATACGATCAATGTAAATGCCCGCTTGAACGCTTTGACGGGGTTTTACTATACCATCCTATCCGTAATCTAGGTTTCAGTTTCCAACTGAGTCTCTATCGAGGCTGCCCCTGGTCGGGTGATGCGTCACATTGTGGTAACGCCCCGTGCCCGTGCTTCACGTAAAGAAGTAAAGATCCCGACACAATATGCATGCACGCATGCACAACGGACAAGGGCAACTCGCTGGATAGCAATTGATCATGTCAATCAAGTCACCGTCACAAGCGCCATAGCCAGTAATTGTTCCGAGTTCGAGCTCAAATCTCAAATTGTGGGGTCGATCGGCTTCAAGGAATGACTTCAGAGCAGTCAATATCTAGTAATGTTGTTCATGGACAATAAGGGCGTACTGCATGACGAGATATCAAGACGAACAAATCATGGATACCACCTGCACCTTCAATCGAACCATAACCAGCTCCTTCGACCTTCTTCGACCCCAACACCAACACCAAGGTGGCGATGATGAACGCCAATTTGATCCTGTAACATCGCCGGAAACGGATAAACTCGTTTACCCTGTTTACATATCCTGGAGAAGGGCAGGTGTCCATGGGTCTTTCTTCTCAGAGTTACGCGATGTCGGGTCGAACACCAATCAGCGGCCTTTCCGACTTACCCCGCGTGCATTCAATCTTAATTGCCGTCAAATTCACGGTGGATTGTTGCGCTTGCACATTTCCAGAAAGTTCATGCACTCTGATCCATCGGTCGATCGCTGTGCCAAAAGAGGGATACACAGACATATTACGTCGATCGGTTGTTATCGATGAAGCCGAAGCTTGCAGAAATCGCTCCTCTCAGTGCCTTGCGTCAATTCGCTTCGAACGGCCGTTGAGAGCCGCGGGTCTATATCACGCCTTCATACAGGAATTTAAAAGACAGGAATAGATTTAAAATTTGTAGACCTGTGCCAACATGTTAGCCAGCGATGAGAAACCGTTCAAGGCGTACCTGATCCTCTTTGAAACCAAGTTCCTTCAATGCACCGCCAAGCTCGCCTTGATTAAACCCTTTCTTCGGGCCACTGATCGCTTTTATTTGAGGAAGGGGTCCTTCGA
>WNFL01332586.1_pt1 | contig 10982 bp, 13 predicted proteins | sample 5400361 | NCBI WGS metagenome assembly WNFL01 (sample SAMN13153351, study PRJNA577476) | soil metagenome | isolation source: 40 cm soil on Douglas fir-dominated hillslope | place: USA:California | collected 2013-09-17 | reverse complement strand
AGCATCAATGACTTTGTGAAAACAAAATATGTGAGTGGTATACTCATGACCACTCCTGAGTTGCTTATTCACATCCTTCAAATGTCTGCTTAGGTCAAAGGCACACCCCTCTCCTTCAAGTCTGCCCATACCCTCCATCGCCGCCTTGATGAACTCCCTCGCGCAGGTCCAGTTTGGAAGAGTGTCGTGCTCTCTCCTAAAACAGGCACCCCAAAAGAAGGCACGCCTCCCCTGCTATTTTATCGTGACCCAATCGGTGTGGTCCAATACCTACTCTCGAACTCTGCTCTGCAAGAAGGGATTCGATGGTCTCCTCGAAGGGTTTTTGAAGATGAAGGGAAGACACGGCGTTTGTTTTCTGACATGTCTACAGGAGATTGGTGGTGGGATACTCAGGTATGTCATGGTGCTTCAAGTTGAGCTATGCTGGTTCCAAAATTGATTACGATTGGCTAGACAAAATTGACTACGGGATCCACTGTAATCCCCATCCTCCTTGCCTCTGATAAAACAAAACTCACAAATTTAGGCAGAAATAAAACGGCATGGCCTGTGTACATGTCATTGGGCAATCTATCCATGAACCTACAGTCAAGTCCATCCACAGGGTCTTGGATGCCTATCGCTTACCTCCCGCACTGTGAGTGGGAGACAGAGTTGGACAACACGCAAAAGGACGACACCTTCCACGGAATATGTACCAGCCGCCTATTTCACCAAGTGATGAAACATGTGCTCCTCCCACTCGAGGAAGCTGGGAGAGTTGGTGTTCAGATGGTTGATGGCTGTGGTGATGTGTGCCACTGCTTTCCTCTACTTGCCGCCTACTTAGGAGACTACCCTGAACAAGTCCTTGTCAACATTGCCCCATATGATGCCTCTCCAGTCACAACAGCAACAAGAAACGACACCGGTGCAGCGAAGCGCTTCCCTGAGCGTACATATGAAGTTATTATGGAAGCGCTGCAAGAGTTGCGTGAAGAATTTGGGGAGGAGCAAACTGCTCAAGATACGCTCACATACCATACCAAAGCGTCTTCCTTTGGCTTGAGCGCTGTCTGTGAACCTTTCTGGGAGAATCTCCCGCATGTTCAACCAAACAAGATGATGACTCCAGACATCCTTCACAATGCGCATGGATTCTTCCGCCATCATGTCGTCCAATGGGTCTTCAAACTAGTGGGTAAAGCAGAGTTTGATTTGCGTGTTTCATCCATGCCTCGCATGGTCGGTCTCAAGGCATATCCAAATGGCCTATCAAAATTCAAACAGTGGACCGGAAGAGATGCCAGAGAAGTTCAAAGATACATTATCGGCCTTATTCAGGGTGCTCCAAATGTCAAACCCAAGGTGACAAAAGCGATACGTGCGCTACTTGATTTTATATATACTGCCCAGTATCAAAGCCACTCAAATGACACCCTCGAATACCTCAAAACGGCATTGCAGGATTTTCACAAGAACAAGCATATCTTCTGGGACCTTGGAGCCCGTACCGGGAAGCGGGATAGCTTGGCAGAGTTCAACATCCCCAAACTCTGTGGCTTTCATGATTATGACCCCAGCATCCGGCAGTTTGGTACCGTTATGCAGTTCTCCACAGATATTGCAGAGTTTTTCCACAAAAAAAGTGCAAAAGAGCCATACCGCTCAACAAACAAACGAGATTTTATGGCCCAAATCTGCATCATTCTCGATCGCCATGATAAATGGGCACAGTTTTATCGATATCTGACTTGGGTGCAGAATGGGCTTACCAACAGGAAAACCAGTCCCTGGAGCGATGCGGATTCAGTTGACAAATCTGACACTGAGATTTGTGACGACGCTAACCAATGTTCAGGGCCATATCAATGCTCAGTAGCTCGATCAGAGGGGGTAGAACAAGCTGTGGAGTCTAAGTCTTGTAGTCGACATGTTAAGGGCACCAACGCAGTCAATTTGAAGCTGACCAAGGTGCCGCACCGCAAAAGCACCATGCACCTGTTGGCAATATCTTACAATGCCCCAGAGCTCCTTGAAGAAACTGCTCAACTAGTTCAGAGGCTCAGATCGGCGCCAGAGCTGGCCCTGGAACCCTTGGCGCAGGCAGTCCATCTCCTATCCACGACGCATGCACTTGTTTGGGACAGGACACGAGTTGCCGTACCCACAGTTCAAGATCCTGATCGACTCACAAAGCACCAGACAATACCTGCTGAGCCTCCCAGCCCCAAGGCACCTTTTGGCCGATGCGGGACTGTGTTGCTGCATTGGTCGAGCGAGGCTGAAACTGTGGGAATACAAGGTAAGCTGTCACTCAATTTTATTTTATGCTGGTTCATTCATGCCTTCTATTAGGGTATCGAGTTGCCCAGCTGCGTCTTATCTTTCAACTTGAGGTCAACCAGAAGCACCCCCTCTTTAATCGCCCACTTGCTTATGTTCATCTCTTCACGCCAACATCTATGATGTGTCCAAATTCGCAGTTGTACAAGGTTTCAAAAGAGGAGTGCGGCAGAGGCAGGGTCCGACGGCCGTTCGGGGTGGTCGTGGAACTTACCTCCATTGCTCGGGCAATCCATCTCATTCCGCATTATGGACATGCCATACATAAGCGCCTTAATTCCGAAAATTCTCTCGATCTTTGCCAGACATTCTGGGTAAACTCATTCTTAGATAAAGAGACCTACCAGGCCGTGTACTGATACTAGGTACTATTGTTATATACAGTTTGCTTCTAGAAGGAGTGGGTCTAAACCAATGTGTGGAAAGCAATGTGGCTATAAGGTAACCAGGCGCACAATGCGTCAGGGCCGAGGGCAACTCAAGGGAAAGCTTTCTTTGTCGGCTTTGCCGCCGCCCGTCGCCGCGGGCGAGCAGGCCACACCTCCTGTACCCATCAATGTCGCTGGGCAGCCAACGCAGCCAATGCCAGCAACGCCAGCAATTCCAGCGCCACAAGTTGCACCCTTGGCGGTCTTGTCGTCCACAGAGCCCCGTCCCCCAATCGCGCTCGACCATGCGCCAATGACGACATCTACTGGGACTCTGGATGCCCACCGATGCCCATAACAAATCGAGCCAACAGGTGCGGCCAGAAGAGCATGTCGACTCAGGAAATGATACTGACTCACACATGCGCCTAGTCAACGACATATCGTTCATTCAGGCTACCCCACAAAATTGACCCTTCTGACCTCACGCGCAGTGTGGAGGAGGCAGCGCCATTCGAGGTAGGGTACTTGCCTCCTCGGGCCCAGGCCTTGTTCCTGACAGCACCACCCACCGCTCAGTCATAGCGTTTCTTCAACTTCTCCTTCAGCTCGACGACAGCACAAGGCACACCGAATGCGCCCGCGCCCAGATGGGAGATGTCCAGTTTATCCCTGTAGACGATTTCGTAAGGAGTGCGACCACCTAACGCCTTCGTGGACATCCTATTTTGCACATATGTTGCTGCACTAATGCACCCGTGGGTGATTCGCCGGCAACTTGATGGGGACAGCAAGCGACGAGGAGAAGTGATGGAACTTAGAACTATATTCTGTTGTATTCAGTTGATTCCTTGTGATGTGATAGTTCCCTCGACCATGACTGATTCCCACGCTGGCTCCCATCTTGGCTCCCATCTTGGCTCCCATCTTGGCTCCCATCTTGGCTCCCGTCTCTCCGTCTACCTTGACCAAATCCCTTCGAACTTCCAAAGCGCTTCTATAAACCCAAATTGACAACGTATATGCAGGCCCCTGGTCGATTTTCTTCTGGTTCGCGACAGCACCCCGGTCCCAGTATCAAAATGCAGCGTTTGCTCACAGTTGCAGCCCAGGAACGAACACTAGATTCTGAGGTACCTTTTTATTAAAATCTTGGCTCGGGACTTGCCTCTAGCTGTCTCTTTTTAGGATCGTGCTGGCGAAACTTCATCTCGTGCAACAGCCGCTAATAACATGTTGGCTGATTTTCCCAGTTCTGTTCCTCCTTCCTCCCCTGCAGAGAGTGAAGACGAGGCTCAGTATCTGCTTGAGCCAAGACCTGCCCGGCGAACTCGCCGCAAACACTTGGCTTCACAAATCGACTCCCTCTCCCCACCACCACCTGCCCGGCGAACTCGCCACGAACGCTTGGCTTCGCAAGTCGATTCCCTCTCCCCACCACCACCTGCCCGGCAAACTCGCCGCGAACGCTTGGCTTTGCAAGTCGATTCCCTCTCCCCACCACCACCTGCCTGGCGAACTCGCCGCAAACGCTTGGCTTCGCAAGTCGACTCCCTCTCCCCACCACCACCTGCCCGGCGAACTCGCCGCGAACGCTTGGCTTCGCAAGTCGATTCCCTCTCCCCACCACCACCTGCCCGGCGAACTCGCCGCGAACGCTTGGCTTCGCAAGTCGATTCCCTCTCCCCACCACCACCTGATCATCGTCGTCAACGCCGCAATAAACCAGTGTCGCGAGTTCCAACCCCACTTATCCCTGAACCTCTGCTTCCTGCACCAGCTCTCCCACCTCGCATCATAGTACGCAATGATACAAATGGAGCTTGGTGGGGATGTCGGCATACATGCGGTTCTGGGGAAGACTGCAAGCATGAACAAGGATGGAAATCGGGCTCCATCCGAGGGCACGAGCAGTCTCATACCAAGCATCCTCAATGTTCAGGTTCTGCTTGCCCTGCTCACTCAATCCTGAAGCGTCGAGACCGTCCCGATAGAAGGGGAGAATTGGGGAGGGAATACAACCAAAAGAGAAGGGGCCGGTTTAGAGCAGAACCAAGTTCGTTACCATTACCTTCGCTCTTGTCTAATTCCTTGACTCCCTCAATAACAGGTTTCATTCCAGTTCTATCGGCACCTGGGGCTACCGCATCAACGTCTGCATCTGTGACAAGTACAACCACCGCTCCAATATATCCATCACCCCTCCCATCACAGGAACGTCACACAATTCTATACGTTACAGAGCCATCATTCGAGTATCCCTCCTATACGGCCGCTCAGGGCGAAGCGGCATATCATTATACACTCCTTGATCGCGAGCTATTCAAGAACGAAACGATGGTCCACGCACTTCGCAAGATGTTATTCAAAGGCCGTGGGGTCGAGGCGGTTACAAAACATCGCCCTGAGGAAAGCAAAATAGCGTGCTATCTCTATGATTATGTGAGTCATATGTAACTTGTGTTATTCTCTATTGATTTACCATCTTGATAGCTTGATGTTTTCCTTCAACTTCCTGATGAACATTTTGAGAAGCGGGTGATGAAATACTCAGAGTTCATCAGCACTCTCAACCGTCAAGATTGGACCGCTTTTAGTGGTGTACATTTTATTATCCCTCCATCACTTTGTGAGGAACTTCCGTATGTTCAAACTCCCTTCTATCACACCTTTACTAGTGTTCAAACTATTCGCAGATCTTCAACATATGGCTTTCGGGATTTCAAAAAGCGCCAGGGATTCTACAATAACCTCCTTAAGCTTGAAGAAAATGTCAAGCTAATCCCATCCTCGACGGAGATGCGCAATCACGCTCGCAAGATTCCCGTTCTTCATACGTTGGATCGCATTGCCAAGGATATCACATTGACAGCTCGACCTGCTTCATACTTCCACATCCCTCGCAACCGCACCATCAGCAGCTACAAAAGAGGTGATCATGTCTTCAAACGATCTCATAGCGCGGGCTTCCGACATGTCATTATACCAAAAGGAAATCCATCGGGTGTGGACAATAATGTGGTTGTTGACACCGAGCTCGACTCTGAGGACAATAATTCGGTTATTGACCTCAAGTTTGACTTTGAGGACGAACCAAGATGGTTCATCCAAGACACGGTTCCCTCGCTCAAGCGAATTGAATGTCGAGTTGGTATATGCTTGCGACGTCCTGAGAAGAAGATCCTCTTCCGGAAATGGACCAGCAAAAGTGCTGGATTTGGTCCTGAGGATGGATTGGTATTGGATTGTCATGAGATTGATGCCCTCATCGACATAAGCACCTTGGCGTAAGTCACATATTGGCACCCTCGTTTGTCATACTAATAACAAAGTTAGTTCTGGCTCATTAGATACACCCCTCCTCACCTGGCGGTCACTTGACGACGACACTCAAGATTCCAAAACTATCGAGGAAAACATCAAGAACCTCGATACCTTCGTTCTCAAGACCTTACAGGAGATTGTTGAGACAGAGAAAGAGATGTTTGGTCCCACCTCTCTCGAAGTCTTTGCTCGTGTCGACGTGGGTCTCATTTTTAACGAACAGAAAGGCAGGTATGAGTGGATGGTCAATGAAGTGGAACGACTAGGCAATGCTAGCCTTTGGATGCTGAACTCAGAGAGCATCTACAATGGGTCTGACCTTCCGAAGGAGATCGCGAAAAGTCTATCAGACTATCTTCGCTCACCAGCAATGGCTCGCACCCGCCAACGGCTCTATGCATCTCAGGCCCGTTGTTGGTGGCAAAAGCCCACTATTCACTAGATAAGGTTATATTTCATCTGTCTTCTCGGTCCTATTTTGTATCCTTCCACATTTGTACCAAACCCCAACAAGCATCTTCTCTCCCCAACACCCAAACACTCACAGTTCCCTCCGAAATTATTTCCTAAAATGTCAAGTGCGAGCTCCCTGATGGACCAACACGCTTAACCATCAAGCTCCCGGTCGCCACGAGAACGCGCATGGTGCCAATGCGAATGCCGAAAGTCGTCCCGTGCATGACGTTGCACACGTACCGGATTTCCCGTCAAAGTCGCTGCGTTCGGGTCGAAAGCGAGATGAAGGAGGGGGTGACAAGGTTCAAGTTGCTTTCTCGGCAGGCATCCCGGGCGGCATTCAGCTGTCGTCTCTACCGGATCCGCGTACGGTGCACGAGGCAATGGCTGCCCCCGACGCCGATGGTTGGAGGGTAGCTATGGACGCGGAGTTGGAGAACCTGCGGTCGCATGAAGTATACGACCTTGTCCCACATGCGTACCATTGGGTGCTCCACAGGAAGTTCAAGAATGGTGCGTTTGATAAGAACAATGCACGCCTCGTGGCACGCGGGAACCAGCAACGACTGGGCATCGATTATGGAGAATCGTTCCCCAGTAATGCGGCTTGAATCGCTCCGCATCCTCCTTGCCCTGGCGGCTTCCTGGGACCTTGAAGCCATTCAGTTCGACGTCACTTCAGCTTACCTGCATGGTACCCTGAAGGAGGAGTTGTTTGTGGAGCAACCCGACGGGTACGCAGAGCCGGGCAAGGAGAAATGGGTCTGGCGACTCAAGAAGGGGCTTTACGGGCTGGTACAGGCGGTAGATCGTGGAACGACAAGCTTAATGCTCACATGGAAAACGTCGGATATGCTGCGACAGTGAAGGATCAGGCCGTGTACGTCAAGGGCTCCTGGAGCAGCGACGACTTCGTTGCAGGGGGTTTTTGGGTGGATGATTCATCGGTATTGGGCAGGGTCGGGAACTTGGAGCATTAGCGATGGGTATGGGCGATAAGTATGGGATTACTGGACTCGGTGAGGCAAAGTGGGTCTTGGGCATGCTAATCGAGCGCGATCGCGACGATAGGGCGATCTACATTTCCCAAGAGGCTTTCATCAACTCTGTGATGACTCGCTTCAATCTCACCGATGCTGCTCCGGTCTCTACGCCCCTCGCGACGGGCTCGTTCCTCCCTGCGGCCAACTGCCCTACTACTCAGGACGAGAAGGACGAGATGGCTGGACGACCTCACAGGGAGCTTGTAGGGGCGCTTGCTTGGCTCGCATTGGGCACTCGCCCCGACATCGCGTTCGCCGCGAGTACGCTTGCTCGCTACGGTCACAACCTCGGACGCACTCACTGGGACGCTGCGAAGCGTGTGGTGCGTTATCTTAAGGGCACAAGTGGCTGGCGTTTGCAGCTTGGTGGTCATCAGCCAGAGGTAGCAGGTTACACGGACGCCGACTGGGGCAATAATCATGACGATCGGCGCTCAATCGGAGCGTATATTGTGAAGATAGGTGGTGGTGCGGTTAGCTGGAAGGCAAATAAACAGACGTGCGTTGCACTTTCATCGACGGAAGTGGAGTACGTCGCTCTTTGCCAAGGCCGCGAAGGAATCGGTATGGACGATTGAGTTCCTCAAGTGCTTGGGAGTTTCCATTCAAGACGCTATAATAGTGCATGTGGACAACCAGGGGGTGATCGCGCTTGCGAGGAATCCGGTGTTCCACGATCGCTCGAAGCACATTGATATTCAGTACCACTACACGCGGGAACTGGTCAAGAGTGGGAAGATCGAGCTGGAGTACTTGCCTACGAAGGAAATGCTGGCTGATCTCCTCACGAAACCTTTGGCCCGCGGTCAGCAAGAGTACTTGGCTTGTGGTATCGGACTGTTCTGATTGTGTTGTGTTCGGACTGTTCTGATTGTGTTGTGTTCGGACTGTTTTCTTGTGCTCATCGGACTGTGTTTTGTTGTCTTGTCGGCTTGTGTTTTGTTGTGTCAAGTGGCTCCCATAGTGGCTCCCATAGTGGCTCCCATCGTGGCTCCCATAGTGGCTCCCATCGTGACTCCCATCGTGACTCCCATCGTGACTCCCATCGTGACTCCCATCGTGACTCCCATAGCCACCTTCTCGGTTGTTCATTATCTTCATATTCTTTCTTTATCCCCATCCCATCAGCTACACCTGCCTTGCAGTCTCCTGGCTGCCTCAGCCACTGCCGCATTTGAAGCATGTCTCCCTTCCACCCACGCCATGCTGCCTGCATCCTTATTTAGTTTGGAGGTCTTGTTCGGCTGCAGACAGACTACGTCGTGGTCCTTGCCCTTTCTGCATGGTCCACACGTGGATCAAAGGTCAGTGATTTACAATTTGACCCCCACTTTTTTTTTGACCTGCTCCTCCTCCGACCTTTTGCTAGACGAAAATGCACCGGCAAAATCAAAGGGCTGTAGTGGATGCCGAGTTTATAAACCTCGACGAAGGCAGCACCAGCAGTGAGGATTCCACAGACGGCAGCCGTAGTCAAACCAGGCTCGTCAGGCATGAGCCAACGCAAGGTTTAGGTTAGTTTCTACTCTGTCACTTCTCACCATGCTAACGACATGGTGGTGGCAATTAGCAGCAACAGATACGAGCAGCCAATATCCGTCTACTTTGGAGACTGAGGTAAGTCTTGGTCCACACTAGTGTATTAGGGACCGTGACAGCTAAGCCTTCTCACATGTGCAGATTACGAGCGCGGATGCAGCGAAGAAAGGGAAACAAAAGGTCAAGAGAGGGCGGCCTCATAAATTCACAAGTCCTTCGAAAGATGCTGAAGATAGGAGTGACCAGCCCCGTGAGACGATGCAACGGGTGCGCAACAGGCACTCTAACAACAACAAGGTTGGCCATTACGACGGCCCATTACGGGAGGTCATTGACAGTGCGCGAGAAGCTCTCTCTGTCTACCTCCTTACTGAAGATCCTTTCCCGATGGATGAGGTCAACCGAAATGACCAATATGATGGCACCGAGTCGGAAAACCCTAGGAGGGCTATCAAGTGGAAGAAGATGATCGACGGATTCTTCGATACTGCGCTGAAAAATAACAAAGATGCCTCGAAACTTGGTACGTCATTCTTAGACCTGATGTCGTGCTCTGCTGAGGGTGTGTGCACAAAGATCCGACCCCCAAGGTCACAACTGCCATCCGTTCTGCAGTATGTGATACATCCTACTGATGCTGCGTCTTTTGTAACACAAGTCTGGTAGATAAACAGCAAGCAGTCAAGCTGGCGTGGGGAGGCTTTCGCTCTTGCAATTCCGATTGTGGAAATGCAATACAAGATCAAGAGCCACTATGGCACTTGTAAAGAGCCGTTGGAGATCCAAGAGATTGTCAAGCGGGAACTGGGGGGGGATTCACTCCAATGGACCGTTGGCAAGGCATATTTCGCCTCAGAGCCGTCGGTGGGTCCCTTTATGATACTCCTAGGGATTATATCTTGACCTGCAACGCTTTAAGGGCATCAAATGCATATTCTTCAACCCGTGTATCCCAGCGATTGTGGCAAAAGCTGCATTTTCGAAAGGTGGCTTGTGTGTTGGGTTGTTGGCACGATACCGCCATAAATTCAACCCGATTCCTTTACCACTCATTGCCTATGCTGGTACACTGGTATGGGACTGTTCTATTGTTATTACTATTCGAATTTCTGACACCCTCCATTCAAGGCATATAGTATCCTCCATGGATACAGCACCGGTTACTGGAGCAGAGGTCGCTTTACAGCTGGGGACTCTCGCCCTGTATATCGGCGTTGTGTGGAGGCCCTGGAGCTTCTCATCAAGGAATCTCCGCAGATGTACGAGCTTTTATCAAAAAGCATCTACAATCATTGCATGTGAGTACTTCCTTTGCTGTCACCATGATCCTTTAAGCTGAAATAATCTGTGATCAAACTAGGAGGGAGGCTGAAGTTGCGGGAAAACTGCCACAACTTCAGGAGCGAAAGCTTGACCCCTCAAAGCTGGTGATCCCCAGGATCCCTAACCTTCGTATTGACACCAGGGACTTCAATGATCCTTGGCATGCACGCACCGATGCAACAGACAAGAGCAGAGCAGGCAAGTGGCATGACTCCATGTTCGACTCCAGTGCTGACTGCAACCAAACTCAAGATATGGGTACCAACGAGGTGCGAGAGCATAATGTGGATGACCTCTATCATAATACAGATGGGTTTGGTGGATATGGGGACGATGACTTGTATGAAGGTGGAGCTGATGACCTCCCCTTCCATCCTCCATCTTCATTCAACCCACAAGGACGTCACATACTCTTAAACCCTGCTCAGCAACCCCCCTCCCACCCCCACTCCCGCTCCCCCTCCCGCTCCCACTCCTGCCATCCTTCAGTTGCACTGTCAACTCACTACTTGGCTACTCAACAGCCTCCACTGAGCCATGAGGGCTCTGCCCAGCCCCAGCTTCCCCCCAGTCTCCAGGGCTCTGTCCAGCCCCAGCTTCC
>WNFL01312169.1_pt2 | contig 10982 bp, 7 predicted proteins | sample 5400361 | NCBI WGS metagenome assembly WNFL01 (sample SAMN13153351, study PRJNA577476) | soil metagenome | isolation source: 40 cm soil on Douglas fir-dominated hillslope | place: USA:California | collected 2013-09-17 | reverse complement strand
CCATTTACTTCATGACCGGCGACGGTGCGTTCGATGCGAACTTCAACGCCGGCGGCTTTCCGAACATGGGAGATTTCGGAGATTCGCTTTTGAGGGTGTCAGGGAATCTTTCGGTGGTCGATTACTTTACGCCGTTACAGCAAAACAATTTGGCAGCAGGCAACCTCGATCTCGGCTCCGGAGGAGTAGCCGTTCTGCCTAACATGGCGGACCCGAGCGGCATCACGAGGTCGCTTATCGTTGGCGCGGGGAAAGCCTCTCCCGCAGGGGTAACTGCCACTATCTTCCTGGAAGACCGAAACAACATGGGAAAATACAACTGGGCGCAGGATAGCGCGCTTTGCAGTGCTGCGCCCCAAGCGGCATAGGACTGATTGGACAGGATCAGGTCCACCCCGCGAGCTTCCAATACCTGGGTGGCTGCTCGCACCACCCCAAAAGCCTGTTCCGGTAATGCAAAACAATCCACGATCGACCCCACTCGCAGATTCCCGAAGTGCTTATGGTCGCGCATTTGCGTATCCAGAAGTACAGACCAGCCCAGAACAGTGCTGCCACGGGTGACTTTATAACACAAGAACGTGTTGCTGCCCGCAGGGTATAAGATGTTCAAGGTTTCGCTGTCGCGGACGGCGATCATTGCGTACGACGTTTTGCATGCATTCCAAAAATCGTCAGCCCAGCCGGAAAAGCCCCGGACAACCTTGGCCTGTTCATCGCGCGGACCGCCCATTGCGCGGGCGCTCTGCAAAATCTTTAGCGCCAGCCCCCAATTCCTGTTCTGGCCGCAATGTTCGCTATCAGCTGTCGGGCTTTAGTCTTTCGCAAGACGCGGATTTCTCTTAGGAAACGCCCTGGGCAGTTCATCTTAAAGTAGAACGGCACTCGGCAAAGACTCCAACCGAAGATTGTCAACAGCCGTGTGAGCTGATCAGTCATGTTCAAGCCATAGAGTAGGGGCTGAGCTTTCAATCCAGTCCCTAGCATCCGCGAGGCGACCCAGGAATATTTATTGTTGACCATCCCTTCGGATATCGGCCAATGCCAAAAGCCAATCGAGCGGATAGCGCCATGGAATGAGAAATCCAAATTCCCCCGTTTTATCGCTACTAGTTGTAGAGGCAGAGAGCATGAAAGTAAGCATTTGGACGAAATGATCGTGGTGTTAGATCACCGAACAAACTGTCGGCTACCGCATCCAAAGGCGCCATGACCACGAAGAATCTAGGATCGAATTATCGGTGGTATATTGAATCGCGGTCTCTTGCGACTGATGCCGTTTTCGCCAGCGGTTGTCATTCGAGAATACGGGTAAGTATAGTCTGCATCATGGCGCAGCGAGACCCGGTCGAATACAAATCCAATCAGCTTCGAGCGTGCATGACCAAGCTTTTGGATCGCTTGAAAGACGATCTCTGCTGAAGTCTGAGGTGATATGACCAGGCAAATCGCCTGGACATGCCCGGCCAAGAGTAATGTGTCGCTTACCGCCTGGATAGGCGCGCTATTAATCACCACTCGATCGAATTTTGCGGTTGCGTCCAAGATAAGCCGGCCACACGCCTCGCTCGCAAGCAGCTCCGCTGGTGTAAAGATTTGATATCCCGTACACAACACGGAGAGTTTCTCTATTCTGGTGAGTTGTGTGGCCTCGTCCAGAACGGCTTCGCCCGTCAGGATCTCGGTTAGGCCCTTGATCGGTGTTTCATCAAAGGCTTCATTGAAGAATACCCTTTCGATAGATGGCAATCGGAGGTCGCCGTCGATCAGCAAAGTTTTGAGGCCCTGTTGTGCAAAGGCCACGGCGCAGTTGATCGCGCAAAAGCTCTTGCCTTCCGAAGGCAGTGCACTGGTAAATAAAAACGTCTTGCACATTTCGTCTTGCGGAAACAAAGACAACGCAGCGCGCAAGCTGCGGAAAGATTCGGCGGCAGCGGAGCCGGGCTGCTTCACCAGGACTAAACAATCATCATCCGACTTTATTTTCCGAGCCTTCGGAATGTCAGCAAGCGCCGGTACTCCAAGGCGTCGCTCCGCTTCGTTGGGCGTCCTGAAAGAACGATCCAGCGTCCTCGACAGCACTGCAAGCCCGCAGCCAAGCGTCAACCCACCAAAAATGCCTAACAACAGAATTCGCAATTTGTGAGGTTCAACCGGTCGCTCAGGCAGCAGCGGGTGCGAGACCACCTGCGTGGCGTCCTGAACCGCGTCTTTGGTCGCATCGATCTCTTTCAAGCGGGTTAGAACCGATTCGTACAGCGCGCGATCCGACTCCACCTCCTCATGTAACACATTGTATGAGATCGACAGCTTGCTCAGCTGGAGCGCTGCTTTCTCCTGCTTTAGGAAAGCCTCTTCCATCTTCGTTTCCTCCGCGGCTGCGGACTCATACTCGCTGGTCACCTCCTCAGCTGTCTTAAGAATTAGCTGGTCCAGACCAGCCTTCAGCGCATGCAACTGGTTGATGGCGCCGGTGTGAATCGGATGCTTGTACATTTCGGTCAGCGCCGCAACCTCCGCCTCTTTTTCTGCGACCTTCTTCTCCAACTCGATAACGGCGAGAGAGCCAGCAATGCTGGGGATTGCCAGCAGGCCCGACGGCGGATTGCTTCCAAGCTTCTTAATCTGGCCGTAATCTGACTCCAGTTTGAGCCGCTTCGCTTTTGCTTCCGTGACCAGACGATTAAGTGTGTGCAACTTTTCAACAACGATGTTTTCAACGATGTTCTCTTTCTCTCCTAAAGCGCCTGCCTGATGTTCTTCCTTGTAGGTTTGCAGCGCTTCTTCGGACTTCGCGAGTTTCGCTTTCAGCCCCTGTGCCTTTTCCAGAAGGAAGTTAGACGCCATCTCCGATCCTTCGATATTTCGCCGGAAGTTTGCGTAACCGAATTCCTTGATTAGCAGGTCTGCGATTTTCTGTGCCAGAACTGGGCTTCGATCCTTCACTCCGACATCGATCAGCCAGGTGCCGCGTCTAACTTGTACGGAAATCTGCTTGCCGAGTTCCTCCACCAGCCGGTTATCCGAAGCAGGTCGTTTTAGCCCAGGCAGGAAAGCAGGATCTTTGTCGAGATCATTTCGCTTAACCAGCTGCAGCAAAAGTTCAGGGCTAGTCAGGGCCTGTTCAGTAGTCTTTATGATCGCGTCCCGGTTGAGATCCAGAACCCCGTCCTCATTCCCCTTAAAAATTTTGTGGGCTCTTTGTTCCACCTGGATGACTGCTTGAGCCCGATAGATAATTCCCGCCACGAGAACGCACAGGATGATCAGCCATATCTTTTCCCGCAGCAGGCCCAGGCCCGCACGGACATCTGAACCGAAAGATTCATCGGGATTTCCTCGGCGATCGCCGTTCATCGAATAGGCGGGAATGAGATATGATTGCGTAAGTGGCGGGACCTCCGTTTCTAGTGCCGCTCCTTCCGCTCTTCGCTTCGCGCTCACACGCAGAGCTTTGCCTTGAGCTGCGGGCAGTGTATCCTCCTCTCGGCCGTTCTCGTTCTCTGGTTTTAGCGGTCCGGCCTCAATCAGCTCGCACTGGTCGGACGGGTTCGGTTCGTTGAGTGATTCTCTTTCCATGGCGGCTCATTTGGTCAAAATTTTGCGTGGTAAGGGAGCCATTCGCGTCGGTTCGGGTAGTACCTCAGCGCTCAGGCCCACGCGGTTATTCACCTCGAAGATCCGATGCTGCGAGGGGCGGCGCAGGTCAGCGTTGACGATAAGAACCCTTTGGGCGCTTGCGGCCCAAGTGGCGACCAGATTGCACACAGTAATTGATTTGCCTTCGGAAGCGCAGCCGCTCGTCACATTTAGTGCGATCGCATCAGTTTTCTTGCGACTAAAATCGACATTGGTCTTGAGGATTCGGTACCCCTCTGGATCTGGCGAATCTTCGTCCATTCTTGGGAGAAGATTGATTCCCTTCGGAATAACGGCGAGCACGGGTATCTCTAGGAGCTTCTCTACCTCCTCCATCGTTTTTATGCCGGTGTGGAGGTATTCAAGAAAGAATGCCAACGAAATACCAAGAACGATGCCAGCGGCAATGCCGAGAAACATGTTGATCTTAACGTTCGGCTTGCTCGGTAATAGAGCTGGTTCGCGGATGAATGCCGGCTTCTGAGGCATATCGCGCCCCATCGACTCCGAGTTGAGCCGGGTCTTCGCTGCTTCCAGGAATTTGCGCTCTTGGATGTATTTGTATTTCGCGTCCAAATATCGAGCGCTCGCAGTTTTCATCACCTGCTGCTCTGTCTGGCTAGCTTGAAGGTTTACCCCCATGGCCTTCAGCGTATTCTCTGCAATAGCAAGTTGAGTAACGAAGCCTTTACGAATGCTATCGATCTGCTGGCGCAATTGTCCTCCAATCGTATCGATTTGAGCCTGCAGAGCTTTGACGTCTGGATGGTTACTGCCCAGACCCGAACTGAGCGATTTGGCTTTCTCGGCCTGGGCAGTTTGGTAAACCGGTAGTTTTGCTTCAATGATCGGATCTTTTAGATTGAGCTGTCCAGCAGCCCGCATGAGATCTTCCGACCTCAGACGACCCAGCTCTGCGACCTGGCTTCGAAGCGTAGCAACTTGGGATCTTGTTTCGTTTACCTTCTCCGGGTTCGTGATCACGCTTGAATCTTCCCCTCTGTCGCCGCTGTCCAGGTTCTCAGGATCTCGGAGCCTTGACGCCTCTGCGTACGCCCGGCTTACGGCCTCTTCCTTTTGCTTCACTTCATCTCGCAACTGATCGACACTCTTCGAAATGATGCTTTGCTGCTCGGCGATTCGTTGCTCCATGTACACTTCGGCTATTGTGTTGGCGAGGAGCGCGGCTTCTTGTGGGTCGCCACTGTAAACGTTTATCTGAATGAGGTTGGTATTCCTAACCTCTTCGAGGCTCAGTCTTTTGCGCAGCCGATTGTAAGCAGTCTCCTTCGATAATTTTATCCCATTAGAAGCCCACCTGAGCTGGAGGTTAAGGCGATCGATGACCTGATAAAGCACCCCTTTTCTCAAGATGATCTGGAATTGGGTCCGGCTGAATCTCGAATCATCGATGACAGTCGGTTCTGTCTGATTCTCGAAAATGCGGACCGGTGTCATCTCCGAGGTCGCCTCGATCGTTGCGAAGGACCGGTACTCGCGAGGGGCCAAATAAGTGGCGACACCAGTCGTAATCACCACGCACAGAAAGACGAAAATCACCAGTCCAAGACGAACTCGAACGACACGCCAGTAATCGAGAAAGTGAATCCTAACCTCTTGATGAGAATTCATGAAGACAAACTAATTCAGGCCCCCTCTGCTTAGTACACACATTGAAGCCGGCAAATACCAAAGGAATAACGGGAGCATCCAAAAAGTCCGCTGTCCCAGCTCTTCTCTTACATGCTGACGCTCCAATTCGCGCTCATTTCACCACAGCTCGACACGTAAAAGACAGAAGATCTCAGAACTTTATTTACCTCTTATTATAACAATTATTAGACGTGCGTTTCGTATGGTAATTCGACGAACGGGCGAGTGAATCGGTTGCTTTTCGCGTTAAGCCCGAATGCAAATCTGTTGTCCAACCGCCGCTCAGCAATCGACGGCTCATACTGTGGCGCAATTAATTTAAACAAGACCGCATTGAAAGGCTGTCCCGATGTCGGATCGAATAATCGATGGCCCTTTTTAAACGGGAAATTTTGGAGCAATTCTAATCCGTCGAGAAGAGATTGGAACTTAATTCTCGATAAAGGCAATGACTACGACCTTTATAATAGGATCAGGCATTAGAAAAAGAAGGATTGGCAATTCGAGCGCTTCCCAATGCAATTGACCCATCAAATAGTCGCGAGAGGCCAGTGCGTGCCTCATGGAGTGCGGCTTAGGCTTTGCGTAGCACATCAAGGAAACGGTTCTTTCTGCGCTGACCCCAGAAATCAACGCAGTTCAGTCTCAGTCATCGCCAGGAGATCAGTACATGAATGAGCGACTAACATTGACGTCAGGTAGGGTCAGGACAGGGCCCAACAAAATTCAAGAAGGACTTGTGGTACGGTTCCATTTGCTTTGCATTGTCGGGCTTGCCATTTTCATTCCTACGTTTTCCGCGCAGGCGGAATTCGTTCGAATGGGCCTGGATTCTCCCGCAAACTACGCCGTCTTAGATCTGGGCACTGCGAATCACCACGAGATAAAGGACACGGGCTCGGCGGCGCCCACCGATTTTACAGGTGGTAATAATTCAACGGTAATAGGTTCAAAGGCCTTCTATGAGCCTAGCATCGAGACGCTATTTCTCGGATGCTTAGGTGGTCTAGCAATTATCAAGTTAGCTGCCAAGATCCGGCAGTCGCGGTCTTCTTCTGCAAACGACGGCAGCTGACTTTGGCTTTGGTTCATCCTAGCCACGACGATGAATTTTTCGATTGTCTGCCTTGGTGAACGAACCTTTTTTAAATTGTATTACCAAGCCCGGATTTAATGGGAGTACTCATTTATGGTCAATGAGGGCAAATATTCGGTTTTAGGAGTTAATATCAGCGCCGTCGACTATGCGTCCACGGTTCAGGCAGTAATTACGGCAGCGGAGCAAGGGGGGCCCTGCTCGGTAGGCGCTTTGGCCGTTCACGGCGTAATGACTGGAGTATTGGATGCTGTCCAAAAGCGGCGACTAAATGGGCTGGACCTAATCGTTCCAGATGGGCAACCTGTACGCTGGGCGCTACGTTTGCTGTACGGGATTAACCTGCCTGATCGCGTGTACGGCCCTGATCTCACCTTAAAGGTACTTGAGGCTGCGGCATCAAGAGGTTTAGCCGTTTTTTTTTACGGTAGCAAGCCTGAGATTCTCAAAAACTTTGTCGCGAATGTCCAAGCCAGATATCCCGGATTATTGATTGCAGGCGCTCTACCGTCAGCATTTCGTCGGCTACGGCTAACTCCGGAGGAAAAAGCGTGCGTTGTCGGAGAAATCAAAAGATCTGGTGCTAGACTTGTATTTGCTGGGCTGGGCTGTCCAAGGCAAGAGACGTGGGCGTTCGAATATCGCGTTCTCTTGAACATGCCAATTCTGGCTGTCGGTGCGACGTATGACTTCCACGCAGGCTTTCTACGCCAGGCTCCGGCCGAATGGCAACGGCTCGGGCTAGAGTGGCTCTTTCGGCTCATTCAAGAGCCGAAGCGATTATGGAGGCGGTACCTTTTCCTCAATCCGTTATATCTTTTGTGCCTATTTCTGCAGTGCAGCCACCTGAAGCGCTTCGTTTCAATCTACCCTAATGGGACCGAGCCGGTTGAATCATTTGGCTAAGACTAGATAGAGAAAATCCCAGCAGGAATCGGAAACCCTCATAACAATGGCATAACGTTTGTTTGGACCGTCATGAATACAAGAACGGTACTGGTCTCAGCGCATCGCGAGCAGCCGAAAGAAAAGGCCCCGTTGCGAACGGTCATCCTCAGTCGTAAACAGGAGTTGTATTTACAATTAAACCAGGTGATCGACGCGGTATTGCTAGTTTTTTCGCTCTGGAGCGCTCATACCTTTCGTCTGTACCTTAACCAATTCGACGGAATTGCAGAAATCGAGCCGTTCAACGTCTTTCTCTGGCTTGTCGTCTTCATTATGTCTTTTGGCCCGCTGCTCTTGCGTCTCCATGGATTTTATAAATTTCCGCTGCAGAAAAACGCGCTGAAATCTCTGGGGCAGATAACCCAGGCGCTGCTTTGGTTGGGTGTCTTGATCGCTGGCTGCGCGATTTTATTCCGTCTGGACATTCACAGTCGATCGGTTCTCATACTATTCGCGGCCATCAGCGCGGTCCTCCTTCTGATCAGAGAGCGTATAGCCCTCGCTTACGTTAGAATTCGGGCTCGCAGCGGACAGTATCGAGAAAAAGTGATCCTGGTAGGCTCCGGCGAGGAACTTTTCCAACCCTCAAATCGTTTCAACGAAGAAGAGTTAGCTGAAATCGACATCGTCGACCAGATCGACATTTCCGGTAATTCCACCTCTAACTTGGTCGAAGCCTTACATCGGCATTCCGTTGGTCGCGTGATTTTTGCGACCGCAAAGACCGAGTTACGGCACGTGGAAGAAGCGATCGCAGCCTGCGAGATTGAAGGAGTTGAAGCGTGGCTCATGGTCGATTTTATCCGCACTTCGATTGCTCGACCAGCTTTTGACATGTTCGGCCTGCAACCGGTGCTGGTCTTTCGCTCCACCCCGGACATCTCTTGGGCTCTGTTAACGAAGCGAACGATGGACTTAATTGGTTCGATGTTCGGAATTCTGCTCTTTTTGCCCCTGATGGTGGTCGTGGCCGTAGCGATTAAGGCAACCTCCCCTGGGCCAGCCGTTTTCAGCCAAATGCGCAGCGGGAAACACGGCCGGCCGTTTCGGATGTATAAGTTCCGATCGATGTATTCAGACGCCGAGCTGCGGCGGCACGAACTCGAATCCTACAACCAGATGAGTGGACCCGTATTCAAGCTCGATCGCGATCCAAGGATCACGCCACTCGGCCGCTGGCTACGGAAATACAGCATCGACGAATTCCCTCAACTCTTTAACGTCTTCTTTGGACGGATGAGTCTCATAGGTCCTCGACCTTTACCGGTCTACGAAGTCGAAAATTTCGCCAATCCGGCTCAGCGCCGGCGCCTAAGTGTCAAACCGGGTTTAAGCTGTCTTTGGCAGATCAGTGGACGCAGCCAAGTGAAAGATTTCGAGACCTGGGTAAAACTTGACTTGGAGTACATCGACAACTGGTCGATTTGGCTGGACCTGAAAATTTTGCTGCGCACGATCCCAGCGGTAATTCTTGGGGACGGTGCTAAATAAGCAGGAAGCGGAATCCTCTCGTTTCCATGCGGTGCGTTTTCTCCGAACAAGGTTGTGGCTCGTAGTTAGGATGACTTCTTTTGGGGGCATTTAGCGCGATTTGTCGTCCGCGCTAAAACAACGATTGCGGCACCTCGACCCGGTCCCCTGGCTGCAATTGCAGATCGAGCGATGGATTTGCCCGAATCTTCTTCACATCAATGATCATCGCTGCCCCGAAGTAACCGGACTTTTCGTTGGTCTGCAAAAGGCGAGAACCCCCAGCGGCATTGATCGGGCCCAAAACCGTTAGATCGTCAGTAAACGGGACCCGCTTTGGATCTTTGACCTCTCCGCCGACATTCACGAACCGCGACTGAGCTTGCATCGTAATGACGATGTTTGGGTGCGTATAGATCTCTGAAGCCTTAAAGGCCCTCTCGATGGTAGATTGAGATTGAGCTGCTCCCAGAGTCAGTCCTGCAATCTTTACACGCCCGACATACGCCAGGTTTATTGCTCCGCCCCCATCAATCTTGTAGATACCACTTACCGAAGAAGTATCTGTCGCCGGCACACCCGCGAGCTTCATTTCAATCTGATCACCCGGACGTAGGGTGGCATCCGCCAGAACCACGTTAGCAATGCCGAGCAAACCAAGGAACCAGATTGCGCGTGCGACCCAAATTTTAGCAGTCATTTCGCTCCTTTTGCCGAAGCATGAAGCTACCGCCATCCACTGATTTTTCTTCGCTTCCTCAGAAGTCTCTTCGTGGTTCTTTCTGAGCCTGTGCAATTTTTTGGAAAGCCTCTGAAGTTGACTTTTCTGTTTCGATCGGTGTGCAGGGCTCAGTCGCCATGCGCCCGCACGCCCCGGCCTTGAATCCGGGGACCCGCCAAGCCTACCGATTAAAATCGTAACCGCAGCGGTATTTGCTCTATGCGCGACTCTGGCTGTTCTGCGGGAAAGCGCGGAGCAGAATTCGAAAGCTACACGTCACTTTCTTTCAGGGGATTTGTCCAAATTCCGGATGGGACCGAAACGCGAGAACCATCAGGAAACGGGGTTAACAATCGCGGCTGAATTCAGGCTGTAGGGGAGTAACAGACGCAGTTCATGCGGCGTTCAGAATTGGAGCACCGCGAATCGGCAGAACCTGGTTTCTGCAAGGCACCCGGCCCGGGCCTCAGCGGAAATCCTACGTTGGTTCTGAGCAAGTCATAGCCAACGCGTTTCAAAAACCCCGCTAACCTCGCCAGCATAAACCGTTGAGGCCGATCTCTACCGCCGAGCCAGGCGGTCAACGTCATTCGGTTGACACCCAGTTTTGTTGCCGTATGACGATCACTCTCGCATGACTCTTCCGTGTACCACCCCTACGCTTTCAAAACTTCTTCGGTGCTCATACCCGGGGAAGGTAACGCCATCCGTGACGAAGGGACAGAGTGGTCAAGTCCATAATAATATCTTCGTGTGGCTTGAAACATCGGTCGTGCTTGTGGGCAGCCGCATGGAAAATCACTTGCGGTCGGAAGTGATCAAGTATGTACCGCATACGTCCGGAACTGGTGATGCGAGAGGCCTGCTTTGTCGTGGAATAGCGAATCCTTCTCTGCACCGACGCCGCCACCGAGATGAAACACGTGGTGTGCGCCGATCTTATTGGCCCAAAGGCGAACAGTATCAAGATTAGCGTCATCGGAGAGAGTTTCAGAAATTCGTTCCGCGTTCCGCCTAAATGAGCGCATAGTCTCTTCGTGGATGCTGGCAAACTCGATCAAATAACGTGTCTTTGGGTCGTTCAAACAGACGACGCTTCCTTGCCGCTTGTTAATTAGGCGCCTGATCGTACTGCGATACCCCGCTGCTTTTGCAGTGACTGCGTAAGGTCGATTGAGATCGTCTGACCGATTGTGCGGCACTCGCCAAGGCCGGAAAGCAAATCCTGTTGTGGGATCAGCGGGTGCAGCCTCGAAAAGACAGCGATCACTCGCCGTTCGAGCAAACCCTCCCTGAGCGCCGCCTGGAAATTCCGAATGCTGACGCTGGTATTCTCTTGTGGGATGCCACTGCCCGGGCGATGTGTCCAGATGGTTTGAGAAATGCCCTTCTTAAGAGTCCGCTGTGAACATCCAGAAGGCTCCAGTTTCAGGAGTGGGAGAAGAAACCCGAGTT
>WNFL01205427.1_pt1 | contig 10982 bp, 10 predicted proteins | sample 5400361 | NCBI WGS metagenome assembly WNFL01 (sample SAMN13153351, study PRJNA577476) | soil metagenome | isolation source: 40 cm soil on Douglas fir-dominated hillslope | place: USA:California | collected 2013-09-17 | reverse complement strand
CGAAGTGCTTGGCTTGGAAATCGCGCGCAAAACCGACAAGGCGGTGTACTTTCGCAGCGATAGCCGGGACCACACATTGGTCTACTTCGCAGGCGATCCGCGCGACCACGCCACCGGCTTCGAGCTTCAGACTGCGGGTGAAGTTGATGCCGCAGCGAGCGCGCTGGACGACGCCGGCTACGCTGTGCAGGCCGGCTCGCAGGAAGATTGCGAGCGGCGCTGCGTCAATTCGTTTGTGCGCTTCATCGATCCGAGCGGCAACCGCATCGAGCTGGTCCACCGGCCCCATCACAGCGGCCGGCGCTATTTTCCGTCGCGCGATGCGGGCATCACGGGCTTTAGCCATATCGGCTTGCGCTCTACCGACCCGGCTCGCGACGAGTTGTTTTGGACCGGGCTCATGAGTGCGAAGGTCAGCGACCGGATAGGCCAATCGCCCTTGCTGCGCATCGACGGCGTGCACCACAAGATCGCGTTGTTTCCATCCGCTTATTCGGGCGTGCAGCATATCAACCATCAAGTCGAGAGTATCGACGACATCATGCGCGCCTATTATATCCTCAAGGAGAAGGGAGTGAAAATCGCATTCGGGCCGGGACGCCATCCGACTTCCGGCGCGATGTTTCTTTACTTCGAAGGGCCGGATCAGATGGTCTACGAATACTCGACCGGGGTGCGCGTCTTTACCGAGGAAGAGGACCGCAACGTGCAGCCACGACAATTCCCTTTCGATAACCCGGCCTCGTTCTGCATGTGGGGATCGAAACCCGATCGATATCGCGGAGTTCAAACCGAAATGACGCCCGATGTGAACGATCCCTCTTTCGAGGCGCTCGAGATCCGCGTGCGGAAGGCAGCGCGAGCCATGGGGCGGCACGGGCTGGCGCATGCTTACGGGCATGTCAGTACACGCATCGACGAGAAAGAGTTCTTGGTCTGCGCGACCCGTCCGATGGGTTGCATAGCGCCCGGCGAGAGGGGCACTCGCGTTCCGATCGAAGGCCCGTTGCCGGAAGGCGTGCTGGGTGAGGTAAGACTTCATCAGCAGATCTATCGGCGCCGGCCGGATGTCGGCGGTATTTGCCGCGTGCAGCCGCCGCGCCTGATGGCTCTGTCCACGTTGAAACGAACGCCCCGGCCCCGCCACGGCAATGGCACCTATTTCGCACCGCAGCCGCCGCTATGGGATGACCCGACTTTGACGCGCAGCGACGAGAAAGCCCGCGCCCTGGCCGAAAAGCTCGACGCTGCGCGCGCCATTGTCATGCGCGGCAACGGGGCAGTGTGCGTCGGTGCGGACATCGAGCAGGCGGCCTGTCTGGCCTGGATGCTGGAGGACGCGGCATCGGTCGAACTGGCCGTGCTGTCGGTGCAGGATGACTCGGCTGCGGCCATTTACAGCGACGACGAAGTGGCGTCGCGCGCCGTCTTCACCGGCGGACTGTTTGAGCGCATGTGGGAATACCTGACCTTCGGTGATCCGGAATGACAGTCCTCGCCAGGTTAGCCCAACTTCGGAGCACTCGTTCCGCCGGATGTCGCCTGCAGCGTTGCTGCGCAGTGCGTCAGCGCATGTTGCCGGTGTGGCCCAGCGAGTAGCGGCCCGGTTGCGGCCAGACCGTGAGGCCGTGCGGCTCCTTGCCGACGGGAATTTTCGTCACCTTGCCGGTCGTCGTATCGAACGCATAGACCACGTCGTCGTAGCGCCCGGAAAGCCAGAGCTGCTTGCCGTCCCCGCTGACGTTGCCCATGTCCGGGCTGCCGCCGCCCGGGATCGGCCAGTTGGCTTCGACTTTCCCGGTGGCGAAATCGACCACAGAAACGCTGCCCTTGCCGTGCGCCGGCCCGTGAATCTTGTTGGAACCCCGGTTGGTGACATAGAGCTTGGTTCCGTCCCGGCTGGGGTAGAGCCCGTGCGTTCCCTTGCCGGTCTGGATGAAACCGATCTCGGTGAATGCGGCGCCGTCGATCACAAATACGCCGTCCGCCATCATGTCGGCGACGTAAAACAGCTTGCCGTCGGGAGAAATCCGGATGTCCTGCGGCATGCCGCCTTTCGACAGCTTCAGATAGCCGAGAACCGCGCGGTTGACGAGATCGATCTTCACCAGGCCGCCCTGGAATTCGCAGGTGAAGATCGCAAACCGGCCGTCGATCGAGAAGTCGGCATGGTTGATGCCGCCGCACTGCGGAGTCGCGATCGACGACTGAAGTTTCATCGTATGAGCGTCGCGGAAATCGAGCCGCTTGAGCGCCTCGGCCACCACGATCGCCGACTGGCCGTCAGGGCTGAAGTACATGTTGTACGGGTCATCGACCGCGATCTTGGGCCCCGGCTTGCCCGTCTTCGGGTCGATCGGCGTCAGGCTGCCGTCGGTGCGGCCCTCGGCGTTGTTGGCCACCCACAGTGTCTTCAGGTCCCACGAAGGCACGACGTGCTGCGGATTGATGCCCACTTTGAAACGGTCCACGACCTTGAAGGTGGCAGGATCGATCACGTACACGTCGTTCGACTTTACGTGCGGAACGTAAACCCGCGCGAGCGCGCCTTCCACTGCCGGGCTGAAACGGTTTGCCGTCGCCTCGCTGTAGAGATTCGCAGGGTTCGGGACCGGCGGCATTCCAGGCACTGTCGCGACCGTCGCAGCGGTGGCGGACTGCGTTGCCGCCTCAACTGCCCACGTGGCAGATCCAACAATCAAGACGATGCCGGCAACGACGGATGATGAACGCAGGATTAACGGCTTCATTGATGCTCCGAGATCAGGAGATTGAAGAAACGGCAAGTTGCCGCATACGTGAAATCATGTCCGACAGGCTCCTAGGGCCGCAGGACGGCTTTGCGGACGGCAGCCACGGTCCTGCCCACAATGGCATCGACACCCGGTTGTCCCAACTCTGCGCTCGACCGGCGCGGATCACCGCGCACGCCGTCGTCGCCGCCTGATCTGGCTGCTGATTGCAGACGATCCGCGCGCACCATGCGGGGATCCACTGCGAGCATCAGCGAGGTATCGGCCAGCCCGGCGTGGGTGCCGATCTCCTCATCCCGGTAGCCGCGGGACTTGAGTGCCTGCACGTACTCATTCTGAGTGGCGCGGTAGTATTCCTCCGGAGCGTGCACGCGAACGGGTGTCGACGCCCATTCGCGATTCAGCCGATCCGCTACGGCCTTCTCGTCTTTCTGGTACCCCCCATGGTCACCCAGCAAGACGATATCCCGAAAGCCGTGCAGTTTGAAGCTGCGTGCCGCCGATTCGAGCCCCCGTTGGAATGTGTCGCCAGAGACTGTAATGGTGCCGGGAAATCGCATATGGGCGGTGGGCGGATTGACGCTGCCTTCCGGCACGTAGGCTACAACGGGTGCCACCAGCGCATTGCCGAGGGCAAGTGCGATCCTTTCTGACAGCGCCTTCGCGCGCACATTGTGCTTGCCTAATGCAATGTGCGGCCCGCTCTGCTCGGTGCCACCGATCGGAATGATGATGGTCGTCGTGCCGGATCGAATTTGGTCGCGCAGCTCGGTCCAGGTCAGTTCGTCGAGAAACACGCTGTTCTGCGCGAACGCGCTCGGCGCAGCGAGCAACAGAATACACAGCCAGCGGCGCAGCGCCTGGACGGGCATGCGGCGATGCTGGGGGATCGGCCGCATACCGGGAAATGACCACAGACTTGATCGGGAGCGCCATTTCGCGGCGGACCCGTTTGCGCCAATGTAACCTGGGACACCTGCCTGGATAGAATTACTGTCGAGGAATAGAGCCGCTTGCAAAAGTGACTTCCGAAGCTGCGTGGTACGCATACTGCCGTCCCGCAGGACGGATTTTTGATGAAAGCACTGCCGGCGTGTGAAAGACCCGCTGTGCAGCGCTGATGCCTATCTGCCTGCCGCGTTCAGCAGCATCGCGCAACTTGCCCGGCTGACCGTAGCGTCACGGTTTCCGGCGCGCCGGGAAATTTTCATCGGCCATCGGATTGTACTGGTAGGGGCACAAGGATTCGAACCTTGGACCAACTGATTAAGAGTCAGCTGCTCTACCAACTGAGCTATACCCCCACTGCCGGGCCGAACGCGACAAAATAAATCGTAACCCAAATGCGCCCTCGCCGTCCATTTTCGGCTGGCGTCGCGCAAGGAAGTCGTCATATTGCCGCTTGCCACGTCGACCAGCGCAGTGCCTGTCGGCTAGCCTGACCTGGCGCGGATCTCCACGGCTCGCACCTCCCCCGCCACCTTATCCAGCACCCCGTTCACATACTTGTGCCCATCGGTGCCGCCGTAGCTTTTGGCGAGTTCGACTGCTTCGTTGATGACCACGCGATAAGGCACATCGGGCTGGTGCACCAACTCGAAAGTGCCGAGCAGCAGGATCGCGCGCTCGATCGGCGACAGCTCTTTGACCGGGCGATCGAGATACGGCGCGATCGCCGTCTGCAGTGGTTCGATGTTGGCGATCACGCCGCGCAACAGCGTGCTGAAGTAATCCGTGTCGATCTTGGCGAAGCCGGCGGCGCTGCCGAGGTCGGCCGCGATCGCATCGGCGTCGTGCCCTGCAAGGATCCACTGATACAGGCCCTGCAATACGAATTCTCTGGCGCGGCGCCGGCCGCTTTTCACTTGTAGCCTTTCGGCGCGCCGAGCTGCTCGCACAGCCGCGCCATCTCGATCGCCACCCGCGCCGCGTCGGCGCCCTTCTGCGCCGCGCGGGATTCCGCCTGCGCGTCGGTTTCGACGGTCAGCACGCCGTTGGCGACGGGGATGCCGAACTCGAGTGCGACCTCGCTGATGCCGCGCGCGGATTCATTGGACACGACTTCGAAGTGATAAGTCTCACCGCGGATCACGCAGCCGAGCGCGACCAGCGCGTCGAATCGGCCGGATTGCGCGCACCGCTGCAAGGCCAGCGGGATCTCCAGCGCGCCCGGCACGGTTGCCAGCGTCACGTCATCGTCGCGCATGCCGCTGTCGGCGAGCGCCGCCAGGCAAGCGTCGAGCAGCCGCCGGCAAACCGGTTCGTTGAAGCGGCTCATGACCACGCCGATACGCAGACCGGTGCCACCGTGGGCGGGTTCGAGGCGGTGCATTGTCAGTGCTTATCCGCGGACGCAACGTAGCCGGTCACCTCGAGACCGAAACCGGCCATGCTCGGCATCTTTGCCGGCCGCGCCAGCAGCCGCATGCGGCCGACGCCGAGATCGCGCAGGATCTGCGCGCCGATGCCGTAGATGCGTGGGTCCCATTTGCCGCGGCGCGGCGCCGGCGCAGCGGCGAGGTGCGCGAGCAGGTCGGCGCCGCTTTCCGGCTTGCGCAGCAGCACGATCACGCCGTGGCCGTGTTCGGCGATGAGGCGCATCGCGTCGTGTACGCCGAACGAATGGCGCGCGTTGCCGATGTCGAGCAGGTCGATCACCGACAGCGGCTCGTGCACCCGCACCAGCGTCTCGACATCCGCCCGGATCGTGCCGCGCACCAGCCCCAGATGGGTTTCGCCGGAAGCGCGGTCGAGATAAGCGTGCAGCGTGAAGGCGCCGTGCGGCGTGGTAATTTCGCGCGTCGAGACGCGCTGCACCAGGGTTTCGTGCTGACTGCGGTATTGAATCAGATCGGCGATGGTGCCGAGCTTCAGCGTGTGCTGCGCGGCGAACCCGATCAGGTCGGGCAGCCGCGCCATCGAGCCGTCATCGCGCAGGATTTCGCAGATCACCGCCGCAGAGTCGAATCCGGCGAGCTGCGCCAGATCGCAGCCGGCCTCGGCATGCCCGTCGCGCACCAGCACGCCGCCGACCCGCGCCATCAACGGAAAGATATGCCCCGGCTGCACCAGATCCTCCGGTTGTGCGTTGCTCGCCACCGCCGCCTGAACGGTGCGCGCCCGATCCGCGGCGGAGATGCCGGTGGTGACGCCGTGCGCGGCTTCGATCGAGACGGTAAAGTTGGTGCCCATGCCGGAACGATTGTTGGCCACCATCAGCGGCAGATTGAGCCGCCGGCAGTGCGCCTCGGTCAGCGTCAGGCAGATCAGCCCGCGGCCGTGGCGAGCCATGAAGTTGATCGCATCGGGCGTCACCGCTGCGGCGGCGAGCAGCAGATCGCCTTCGTTTTCGCGCTCCTCGTCGTCCATCAGGACGATCATTCGCCCGGCGCGTAATTCCGCCACCAGTTCCGGCACCGGGCTGATCGGTACCCTGCTGTCTTGCGGCTTCACCAGTTTCATGTCGGCTATCCGGGCGCACGGCCCGCGTGTCGTGATGCAAAAGTTGCAGGAATGCGGCCGGCGCGGCCGCGCCGGCGTGCTGCGGCATGCCGCAAGAATACCACTACCCGATCGCGCCGGACTGTCTGCCGGCATAACCGCAAGCGCCGCGCTCTGCTGGCGCGCGGGATGATCAGAACTCGATGTCGAGTTCGTCGATGTCGTCCGGTTCCAGCTTTGCCGCTTCGAGCCACTCCAACATCTGCGGCAGGGAAAGAATCCGTTCGCAATACTCCGTACACTGCCAGTCCAGCTTCACGTCATAGGTTCGGAAACGGGTGCATACCGGCGCATATATTGCATCCGCCATCGACAGCTCGCCGAACAGGTACGGGCCACCGTATTTCTCCAGACACTCGCGCCAGATCGACGTGATCCGCGCGATATCCGCATCGGCACGCGCCCAGACCTTGTGGCCCGGATAGTGCGCCCTGAGATTCATCGGCAATGCCGAACGCAGCGCACTGAAGCCGGCGTGCATTTCGCCGCAGACAGCACGGCAATGCGCCCGCGCTGCACGGTCTTTGGGAAGCAGATGAGCCTTCGGCCTGACCTCGTTGAGATACTCCGCGATCGCCAACGTATCCCATACGGTTACACCGTTATGCGTCAGGCAGGGCACCAGAAAGGACGGCGACAGCAGCATGATCTCCGCGCGCGCGGACGGATCGTCCGGCGATATCATCACCTCGTCAAATTCAAGCTTGGCGAACTTCGCCAGCAGCCAGCCGCGGAGTGACCACGAACCGTAGTTCCTGCTTATCAGGGTCAATGTCGCTTCAGCCATAATTAGTCGCTTCCTTTCCGAAAGGTCAGCCAGATTGCATTCGGCAACACATGCCGCAAGGTGCGTGCCACTTTTTGGAATGATACATGTCGTTTTGTCCGATGCCGGTTGGCGCAAAACGTGCTTTCGATATTCTTCCGGGGCCATCATAACTTTACAAGGGAGTTGCTACCCGATGCTGTATCACGCATATGAAGCAAGTGCCGATTCGATGGCGTCGCCGCGTGCGTTCGCGGAATGGGCGGCGTCGGTGCTGGCGCGCTCCAAGCCCGCTTTCGAGCAATCGGAAACCCGCCTTGCACGCAATGTCCAGGCGGCGTGCGAGGTGTTTGCGCGCGCACGGCTGACGCATACGCGCCCGGCGTTCGGCATCGCCAGCGTCACCGCGGGTGGCCGCGAGGTCGCGGTCATCGAGGAAAAAGCGCTCGTCATGCCGTTCGGCACACTGCTCCGCTTTCGCCGCGACATCGCTGTCGAGCAGCCGCGCGTGCTGATCGTCGCACCGATGTCAGGCCACTTCGCGACTCTGCTGCGCGACACGGTGCGCGTGATGCTGGCAGACCACGACGTCTACATCACCGACTGGGAAAGCGCACGCGACGTACCTCTGACACACGGCCGCTTCGGGCTCGACGAATACGTGCAGCATCTGATCCGCTTTCTCGAAGCGATCGGCCCCGCGGCCCACGTGGTGGCGATCTGCCAGCCGTGCGCCGCGGCGATCGCAGCGACCGCAATCATGGCGGAGGACGGAAACCCGGCGCAGCCGCGCAGCCTGACGCTGATGGCCGGGCCGATCGACACGCGGATCAATCCGACCGAAGTCAATCGCCTCGCAACCAGCCGATCCATGGCCTGGTTCGAGCGCAATCTGATCTACCCGGTGCCGGCGCGCCATCCCGGTGCAGGCCGGTTGGTGTATCCGGGTTTCCTGCAACTGGCGGCGTTCATGAGCATGAATCTCGAGCGTCACCGGAAAGCGTTTGCCGATCTGTACAAGCACCTCAGCAAAAGCGAAACCGAGAAGGCAGCGGCGATCCGCGCGTTCTACGACGAGTATTTTGCGGTGGCGGACTTGCCGGCGGAGTTTTATCTGGAGACCGTGCGGGAGATTTTTCAGGAGCACGCACTGCCGCGCGGCGCACTGACATGGGGCACGCGCCGCGTCGATCCGCGCGCGATCCGCCGCACTACGCTGCTGACTGTCGAAGGTGAACGTGACGATATCTGCTCGATCGGCCAGACACTTGCCGCCCACGACCTGATGAGCAGCCTGCCGCCGTACATGAAGAGCCATCACATGCAGGCCGGCGTCGGACACTATGGCGTGTTCCACGGGCGCCACTGGAACCACCGCATCTACCCAGTGGTGCGCGATTGCATCTACGTCAGCGGCGCGTGACCGCGGGCTACGCGAATACGGCGATTCAGCCTGCCGCTTTCTCCATCTGCGCGAACACTTCCTCGGCCAGGCTGAAGGCGTGATTCGCCGCCGGCACGCCACAGTAGATCGCAGCCTGCAGCAGCACTTCCTTGATCTCGTCTTTGGTTACGCCGTTGTTGAACGCGGCGCGCACGTGCAGCTTGAATTCGTCGTCGTGCTGCAACGCCACCATCATCGCCAGCGTCAGCAGGCTGCGCGTATGCCGCGGCAGACCGGGGCGGGTCCAGATCTCGCCCCACGCATAGCGCGTAATCATGTCCTGATACTCTTCGTTGAAAGCATTGCGCTTCGTGACCGTGCGGTCCACGTGGGCATCGCCGAGCACGGCGCGGCGCACCTTGAGCCCTGCATCGTAGCGTTGGCGATCGTCCATGGCAGTTGTCCTCAGGCGGTCAGAAAATTTACTACTTCCTGCGTGAAACGCTCGGCTTGTTCGACATTCGACAGGTGCGATGCGTCGAGCTCGACGTAGCGCGCACCGGGCACGGTGTCCGCAATCAGGCGCGTATCCACGGCCGGCGTCGCGCCATCGTGGGTGCCAGCGATAACCAGCGTAGGCAGCGTGATCGCAGCGATTTGCCTGCGCAGGTCGATGTCGCGCACTGCGGCGCAGCAGGCGCAATAACCCTCGGCAGGTGTTTCGAGCAACAATTGGCGCACCTGCGCCACCGCGTCCGGCGCGCGCGCGCGGAACCCCGAAGTGAACCAGCGCTCCACCACCGCGTCCGCGATCGCTGCCATGCCACCCTTGCGAACGTTTTCGATGCGCGCGTTCCACAGTTCCGCGGTGCCGATTTTCGCCGCGGTATTGCACAGCACCAGCCGATCGAAGCGCGCCGCCGCGTTGACGCCCAGCCACATGCCGACCACTCCACCCTTGGAAAGGCCGCAGAAATTCGCACGCTCGATGCCGAGTGCATCGAGCAGCGCAACCACGTCGCCGCCGAGTTGCGCGATCGTGTACGGACCGGGCGTCAGCGCCGATTTGCCATGGCCGCGACTGTCATAGCGCAGCACCCGGAAGCGCTCGGCGAATGCCGCCAGCTGCGGCTCCCACATCCCCAGATCGGTGCCGAGCGAGTTGGACAGCACCAGCACGGGCGCCGTTTGCGGGCCGTCGAAGCGGTAATGGAAAGTGCCGCCACGGAGATCGATGAACGGCATGATCAGTCCACCTGTGCTCCGGATTCCTTGACGACTTTCGCCCATTTGGGAATTTCACTCTTGATCAGTGCCGCGAACTGCTCCGGCGTGCCGCCGGCTGCGTCGGCGCCCTGTTCGAGCAGGCGCTTCCTGGTGTCCGGCGCGGCGAGGATCTTGTTGAGTTCACCATTGAGTAGCGCGATGATTTGCGGCGGCGTTGCGGCTGGCGCGAAGATGCCGAACCAGGAACTCGCCTCATAGCCGGGCACGCCCGCTTCGGCGATCGTCGGCACCTCGGGCAGAGCGGGGAAGCGTTTCGCGGAGGTCACCGCGAGCGGCCGCAACCTGCCCGCCTTGATGTGCGGCATCGACGACGGCAGATTGTCGAACATCATCTGCGTCTGCCCCGCGAGCAGGTCAGCCATCGCCGGACCGCTGCCCTTGTACGGGATATGCTGCATGTCAATGCCGGTCATGGTCTTGAACAGCTCTCCCGACAAATGAATCGAGGTGCCGCTGCCCGATGACGCGAAGTTCAGTTTGCCCGGGTTGGCCTTGCCGAAACTGATGAGTTCCTTGACCGACTTGACCGGCAACGCCACCGGTACCACCAGGACGTTGGGAACCGTCGCCACCAGTATCACCGGCTCGAAGTCCTTCACCGGATCGTAGCTCAGCTTTTTGTACAGGCTGACGTTGATGGCGTGTGTGCCGACCGCGCCCATCAGCAGCGTGTAGCCGTCCGGTTGCGCCCGCGCCACGGCATCGCTGCCAATAGTACCGCCGGCGCCGCCCCGATTGTCGACTACCACGGTCTGCTTCAGCCGGTCACCGAGTTCCTTGCCGACGATGCGCGCCAGCACGTCCGTGGCGCCACCGGCGGCGAATGGCACCACCAGCCGGAGCGGTTTGCCGGGATACGACTGCGCGCTCGCCAGCACACTGCACGCGGCGGCTAACAGTGCAAAACCCATCCGCACGGCTCTGAGTATCGTTGGCATCGATCGACCTTTCGTGTTTGGCCGCCGACAGACCGGCGTTACCATGAGTTCATCCAAACGCACACGCCGCGTACCGATTACCGCGGCGCGTGTTGCCTTCGGCGTGCCCGCTGCGCTTTTTTAACCAAACTGCTGATGGCGTCGCGGGCATTCAGTCAATACGTAAGCACCGCGCGTCATCCAGTATCTTAATCGACCGGCATCCATGCCACGGCGTAATATCATACGCATCCAAACCGAGTTCGGCGATTGCGATCCCTCGCAGTTGGTCCGTGTCGGCTGCGACGATGTCAACCTGCTACCCATCCGGATGTCGAATGCGCGGCGGGATTCATCGAAACACCCGGCGGTTT
>WNFL01391595.1_pt1 | contig 10983 bp, 7 predicted proteins | sample 5400361 | NCBI WGS metagenome assembly WNFL01 (sample SAMN13153351, study PRJNA577476) | soil metagenome | isolation source: 40 cm soil on Douglas fir-dominated hillslope | place: USA:California | collected 2013-09-17 | reverse complement strand
TGCTGAGCCTCTACGTTGCCGCATGCCGCGTGCTTCCCCTGCCCCTTCGGGGATACATGCGCGAGGTGATCGCCCGGCTGCCGTGGGACAAGCGTTGCCTCGTCGTCTACGACCAGCTCAACCCGGCCCATGCGAGGTACTACACGAGGCAGGAAGCGGAGCTGCTGCTGGCCGGGGCCGGCTTCGTCGACCTGAGGAGCTATCACCGACACGGCTACAGCTGGGCCGTCGTGGGCCGCAAGCCCAGTCCCGTCACTCGAGAGCCCACCACGAAGAGCCCAGCCAGGCCCCGGTGACGGGACGATCTCCCGCGCGCCCGAACGCGATCGGTCGGATCGACGACGAGGGGGTCTTATCCGAGTCGGCAAGAAACCAAAGCTGCTGAGAAGGGCGGTACACGCCAATCCGGTCGAGGCCTTCTCCATCCCAATCGCCTACAACCGGTATATCCCCCGCGATGCCGAAGGCTACGGTCGTCACACTCCGTTCTTCGGGGGCGTTACTGGCGCGGAGGTAGAAAGTCGCGGTGGCGGGACGGTACACGCCGATCTCGTCGATGCCGTCTCCGTCCCAATCGCCGCTGATCGGAACGTCGCCGAGCGCACCGAAATGGACGACCGCACGGACCCGCCCTGGATCCGGATCTGCCCGGCTTCCCCCGAGGTAGAAAGCGGCCTCGGACGGCCGGAAGACGCCGATGTTGTCGATGCCGTCGCCGTCCCAATCGCCGAAAATGGGGACGTCTCCTGGGCGACCGAAGGGGATACTGAGGTCCGGCCGTCCGGGGCGATTCGAGTTCCGGAGCTCGAATCGACTGTCGGCCGGCCGGTAAACGCCGACCGTGTCCACTCCATCGCCGTCCCAATCGCCGACAACGGGTATGTCGCCCTTCCCACCATACGCGAAGGCGTTCGTCGCCCGCGTGCCCTGCGGGCGCACCCGGACGAGTTCCCACGTCTGCTGGGATGGGCTGAACACGCCTGGGCTGGCTCGAGCCGCAGGCCGGTTCCACTTGGCCGCGAGCCGCGTGCGCATGGTTACCGAGGCGCCGGGGGGGCCGCAGACAGCGGCCCACTCCCCACGGTGCACCACGCGGTTCGGAGGCTGTGCCAGCTCGGTGGGCACCTCGCGCGCGTAGGCGACCACGCGGGTGACGGCCCTCGTCCGCAGCAGCCTCGCGAGCTTCGCCGTCTGGGTGACGACCAGCACGCGGTACGGGTAGAGCCGCTGTGCGCCGCGCAAGACCGTGTAGAGCCCCTCCACTTTTTTGGGTGGATCGGTTTCATCGTCATTCCAGCGCTCCAAGAACAGCGCAACGTCGCCCTCCGGGCACGTCTCTATTAGGTTGACCAGGGATTCTCCAAGATCTCTCTTTTCGTTCTCGGCCTCTACCAGTGCGACTCTCTGCGATGCCGACGCGGGTGGGTACGCCTCGGCCTCCCGCCATATCTCACGAACGAGGCTCAGGGGGCGCCTGAGCTGGCCAGGCGGAGTGCCGAGCCACAGGTCAGGGAGGAACCAGGTGAGCACGGCACACGCCGCCCATACGAGTGCGAGGATCGAGACGAGGCGATTGCCGCGCGTTCCCACGAGGGTCAGGGCGAATGCTGCGGCCAGGGCGAAGACGCCGAGACTCCTGGCCCCGCCACCCTCGACGACGGCGGCGAGCGTGCTCGTGAGCCGCGGGCGCGCCTCGATTGAGCGGATGAGCAGCGGGCTCCAGGATGGGCCGGGGTTCTCGAAGGTGACGCGGAGCCTCCTCAGCACGCCGTGCCATCCCGGCGTCACCTCGATCCGCTGGTCGGTCCCGCTCCAAGCGACACGTGCCGAGGCGTGGTTTTCCGGCGGGAAGGGGCCCTCCCCCGCAGCCCGCCAGCTGACGAGAATCGAGGTGGCGGTGCCGGAGACGCCTCTGGCCACCATGGTGATCGTACGGTGGACGGCCATGTCGAGATTCAGCTTGCCAATTTCGAGGTCACACGGATTCCCGCCGATCGCCCGCACTTTCAGATAGGGTCCTGCCGGTTCCAGAAGGCAGCCCGGCGCGGGCCGCCAGGCGGCAGCGCCTTCCGGGAAGGTCCACCCGTAATTTTGCCCAGGAGGCCCGTCCCTCAGGACGGCCCACTGGGAGAGAGCGAGCGCGGCCAGCACCCCCGCTCCTGCCGCGAGCCCGTCCTGGGCCCAGCGCCGGCCTTGGCGTGAACCCCTGCGCACGAGATACAGAGCGACAATGAAATACGCGGTCACCGTAAAGACGAGCAGGAACCGGTTCACTGCGAGCGGTCCGAGGTAGCGGGGCAAGGCCGTCCAGACGAGGATGTACGGGACGAGAGCGAAAGCGAGGAATCCAAGGACGTAGCGGCCCGCAGAGGCGCAGAAGTACGCGCGCCATTCGACGGCTACGCATACACCAAGGACAGCGAAGACGAGCCCCATTGCGCCCATGTCCGGGGTCGCCGCCCAGGCAACGATCGTCTTGAGCACGCGGGGGATCACGCTCCGGTGCTGAACCAGGGCCGAGGCCATCGGAGCGGACACGAATCCCCCGTCGGGCGTCCCGAGCTTCTGGAACACGAACCAGGGAAGGCCAACCACGCCTACGACCCCGATGAAGAGCAGCAGGAGCCGCCAAGGCTGCGGCGCCCAGCGCGACCGCAGGGCCGCCGTCACGAGGACGACCACGGCCGGAATGAGCAGGAAGGGGCCCTCGATCTTGGTCTGGGTCAGGAAGGCTCCCGAGAGCGCCGAGACGAGGAGGAGGGGTTGCAGACCGGTGCGCAAGAAGAGGTAGAAGAAGGCGGCGGTCGTGAAGGCGTAGTAGGCGAGAGCCGACTCGGCCTGGAAGTTGTACGCCCAGAAGAGGACATTCGGCATGAGGGCGAGGCCGGCGGTGAGCACGAGCGCCGCGAGGCGGCCGGCGGCTTCCCTTCGGAGGACGCCGTGGAACTGGATGAGGAGGGCGGCAAAGAAACCAACGGGAACGACCTGCACTGCCTCGTGCGGCGCGCCGATGCACAGGTAGACGAATGCGCCGGCCAGGGGAACCAGCTGTGGATAGTCGAGATGCGCCCAGTCATAGTAGCGGTCGTTCACGAAAGGCACGATGCCACGGTCGGTGAAGAACGCCCTCGCCTTGAGGTCCCAGTAGGCGATCGCGTCCCACAGATCCACCGGGTGGAAGCTGGAACGGTAGAGGAGGACCGCGAACAGAGACGCGAGGGCCGCAATGACAAGCGCACAGGCGAGGCTCGTCCGCGTTCGTTCCCTGGTCCGGACCGGGACCCTGGTCGGCGCCGGCAGCCGGCCCGCGACTCGGGCGGCCAAGACGAACGACCAGGTAAACACCCAGGGCACGAGCAACCGGACAAGGCTGAAACGGAAGCGGGCCATCCCGAAGAGCAGCATCTCGAACGTGACGAGGCCCACTCCCAGACCATACGAGAGGGCGGCCGTTTCGCCGGCGCGCAGGATTGAGCCCCGCGTGGTCAGGAGCCGCAGAACCAGGTATCCGGCCTGGCCGAATACGGCCAGCGCGAAGGTGACGCCGACGGCAACCTGAAGGTCCAAGGTGTTCACCGCGACCATTGCGCGGTGTCCACGTCGCCGCGTCGCGTCTCCACGTTCGGTTCCCCCGTTGGCAGCCTAGTCTACTGTCCCTAGGCGCGTTTTGTGCCGCACCCGGATGGTCCCCGACGTCACGGGCTACTTCCAGTAGGAGGCCCACGAGACACTCGCGGGCCCCATCACCCTCAAGGCCCTTGGCAGCGGAGTGGAGGTTGACCGTCGCGGTCGCGCGGGTTAGCTTGCCTCGTTCACCGCCGGGCGCGAAACAGGGAACAGGAGCCTGGGCATCACCACGTGACTGAAGGCACCCGCGCAGAGCTCACCAGCGGAGCCGTCCTCGCCCGGAACACGATCTGGAACATCGTCGGCCAGGGGGCTCCCTTGTTGGCGGCGCTGGTCGCCATTCCCGTCACCCTGCGCGGCCTGGGAACCGAACGCTTCGGGGCACTGAGCCTGGCCTGGCTCCTGATCGGCTACCTCAGCCTCTTCGATCTGGGGCTGGGCCGTGCCCTCACGAAGCTGGCTGCGGAGAGGCTCGCCGGGCGGCGGGACGAGGAGATACCCGCGCTTGCCTGGACAGCCCTCCTCCTCATGTTGGGGCTCGGCGTGGCAGGGGCGCTCCTGATCACGTTGCCCTCCACGTGGCTGGTGGCTCGCGCGCTCCGGATCCCCCCGGCGCTGCGGGACGAAACCCGACAGGCCCTCTATGTCCTGGGGGCTTCCGTGCCCTTCGTGATCAGCACCGCGGGCCTCCGCGGCCTCCTCGAAGCGAAGCAGCGCTTCGGCCTGGTGAACGCCGTCCGCATCCCCATGGGCGTCTTCACTTTCATCGGTCCCATCCTCGTGCTGCCCTTCTCCCGAAGCCTCGTCGCGGTGGTGGGCCTTCTGGCCTTCGGACGACTCGTGGGCTGGGCCGTCCACCTGGCTCTCTGCCTCCGCGTCTTCCCGGCGCTGCGCCACGGTCTGGCCCTGCATCCGCCACTGATGGCGCCGCTGTTACGGCTGGGGGGATGGATGACGGTCACGAACGTGGTGGGCCCGTTCATGGTCTACCTGGACCGCTTCCTGATCGGCGGCCTCATGAGCCTGGCCGCCGTGGCCTACTACGCGACGCCCTATGAGATGGTGACCAAGCTCCTGGTGGTTCCTTCGGCTGTCGCCCAGGTCCTCTTTCCCGCCTTCGCGGCCAGCCTGGTCGTGGATCGGCCGCGGGCCGGGCTTCTCTTCGACCGCGGCGTCAAGACCGTCTTCCTGTCCCTCTTCCCCCCCACCCTGCTGCTGGTGGCCCTCGCCCCCGAGCTGCTGCGCCTCTGGCTGGGGACGGAGTTCTCCCGGGAGAGCGCGCGCGTCCTCCAATGGCTGGCGGTGGGCGTGTTCATCAACGGTCTGGCCCAGATCCCCTTCGCCCTCGTTCAGGGGGCGGGCCGCCCCGAATTCACCGCGCGCCTCCACCTCGTGGAGCTGCCCTTCTACCTCGTCGCCGTGTGGTGGCTGATTCGCGCCCGGGGCGTGGAGGGCGCCGCCATCGCCTGGACGGCGCGGGCCGCCGTGGACGCCGCCGTCCTCCTGCTCATGGCGGCGCGCACGGTGCCGGCGCCGCCAGGGGCGAGGTGGCGTGCGGCCTCCCTCGTGACCGGGCTCGCCGTCTGCGTCCTCGGCAGCCTCTGGGACACGCTCCTCGCGAAGGAGCTGTTCCTGGCCGCCACCCTTGCCGCGTTTGCCGCCCTCTCGTGGTTCTTCATCCTGACGGGGGACGAGCGCCTGTCCGCTCGGAGCTGCTTCGCGCGGGCCGCGGTGCCCGACCGAGCCCAGCCATGACGAGCCAGCCTCGCGCGCCCATCCGCAGCCGCCCGGTGCCAGCCTGCCCTCTCTGGGGCGGCCCGGGCGTGCCCCTCCACGGCGGCCTGCGCGATCGCTTCGCTCCCGGGCCCGAGGAATGGGCCTTGCGCCGCTGCGCCGACCCCGGCTGCGCTCTGCTCTGGCTGGACCCCATGCCCCTGGAAGAGGACATCGGCCATGCGTACCACGAGGACTACTACACCCACCAGGACGCGGACCCCGCCCTCACCTGGTACCGTCGAGGCTACCGTTGGCTGAAGCAGGGCTACCTGGCGTGGCGCTATGGTTATGGGCTGGAATCCACCCCGCCCTGGCAGCGCCTCCTCGGCCTCTCGATCTGCCTGCATCCCCGCCGGCGCGCCGACGTCGACGTGAGCGTCATGCACCTGCCATTCCGCCGAGGCGGCCGCCTCCTGGAGGTCGGCTGCGGGGGCGGCTCAATCCTGAAGGTGCTGCACGACCTCGGCTGGGAGGTCGAGGGGGTGGACTTCGACCCCGGCGCGGTGGCGAATGCGAGAAGCAAAGGCCTGACCGTCCATCTGGGCCGGCTCGAGGCGTTGCGATTCGACGAGGGCCGCTTCGACGCGATCGTGATGAGCCACGTGATCGAGCACGTCCACGACCCGCGGGGCCTGCTGCGGGAGTGCCGGCGCATCCTGGGTCCCGAGGGGACCCTGGTGATCCTCACCCCCAACGCGGAAAGCCTGGCCCATCGCCTCTTCCAGGCCAGCGCGTTCCACCTCGATCCGCCCCGCCACCTTCACGTCTTCAACCCCCGCAACCTGCGGAAGCTCGTCGAAGAGGCGGGGCTCCTCGTCTCCCGGCTCAAGACCCGCTCCCGTGGCGCCCGCGACATCTGGGCTTTCAGCCGGGAGATCCGTGAGAAAGGCCGCGCCACCCCCAGCCGGCCACGGACCGTCGCGGCAAGGGTCGGTGGCCTCCTCTTCGAGACCGCCGAGGTCGGTCTCCTCGTCGCGAGGCCGGAAGCGGGGGAGGAGATCCTGCTCATGGCGCGTAACGGCCCCGCAGCAGGTCCAGGTAGATCCTCCCCAGCATACCGATCCGGCCCGGCCGCCAGCGGAACACCGAATTCGCCAGCACCAGCAAGTGCCGCAGAAAAATGAAGGGAATCAGCCAGGGCGTATGGCGGCGCGCGTAGACGAGCTGGCTGCGGTTCATGTAGAAGTCGCCCGTCTTGCTGTAGTTCCCCCCCGATAGCCCGGTGGAGCGCCCGCCCTTGTGATAGACCCGGCTCTCCGGGGCGTAGGCGAGCGTGTAGCGGCCTCGAGCGCGGGTGGCCCAGTCGATCTCCTCGCAGAACAGGAAGTAGTCCTCGTTCATGAGCCCGACCTCCCGCAAGAAGGGCTTCGAGACGAGCATGGAGGCGCCCATGACGTAGTCCAGGCGGGACTCGATCCGGCCCGGGTCGTCGTCGGGCCGCTGCCGGTTGATGTTGTGGGGTATGCCGAACCAACGGTTGTAGGTAGCGCCCCCGTAAGCCTGCACCTCGTGGGGCGGCTCGTAGAAGTGCAGCGTCGATCCGCACATGCCGGCGTCGGGCCGGGCGCGCATCCGCGACAGGAGATGGCCGAGGGAGTCCGCCTCCACCACCGTGTCGTTGTTCAGGAGCCATGCGTACTCGAAGTCTTCCCGGGCGAGGGCCAGGCGAAGAGCGACATTGTTCCCGCCAGCGAAGCCGAGATTGGAGCCGGTCGCGATGAGCACCAGGGGAGGGAGCGGTTCCGAGCCGACGTGCCGCTCCGCCTCGGAGCGGCCATGGACGACGAGCGGTATGGGCTTGGGCACCGGAGGAAAGGAGAGACGTCGCATGGGGCCGCCGGGCGCCACTGGAGCCTCCAAACGGCCATCGGCCCAGGCCTGGATGCGCTCGAGGGAACCGTCGCCGGAGGCGTTGTCGCAGACGAGGACCCGGTAGTCGAGGTAGTCGCTGCGGAACACGCTCTCCAGGCACTCCAGGGTGTCCGCCCACCCGTTCCAGTTGACGATGATGACGTAAACGCGGGGCGTGGAGCTGCTCACGGCCGCGCCAGGGCCTCGTAGGTGCGCGCCGCCGCCTGCGCGACTCGCGCTCCATCGTGATCGGCCTCCAGGTGGGCCTGGGCCGCCCGCCCGAGCTGCATCCGGAGGGCGGGATCGCCGGCCAGGAGCAACAGTGCCTCGGTCAGGGCGGCGACGTCACCGGGAGGTACCAGGAGGCCCGTCTCCAGATCGCGCACCTCCTCCCGGACGGCGCCCACGTCGCTGGCCACGATAGCCAGGCCGGCCGCCATGGCCCGGAACAGCACGCTGCTCGTCGAGACTCCCCCAGTGCGCGTCGAAGGGAGCACGAAGATCTCGGCATCGGCGAAGACGCCGTCCAAACCCTCGGCGGGGACGTAGCCCATCACCTCGATGGTCTGGGCGCCGGCAGCCCGCCGGATCCGTTCCTGAACGGATTCCACATATCGGCGGTTCGCGCCGCCTTCTTCGACGCCTCCGGCGAGGACAAGCCGCAGGCCTCCCGGCCTCCGGGAGAGGGCCTTCTCCGCCGCCTCCAGCAGCACTTCGATGCCCTTCCCCGGTCCCCAGAAACCCAGGAACAGGATCCTCGGCGGACGCGCCGGGTCTCCCGCCGGCCGCCCGCGCCGGGACCAACCGTAGGCCAGGAACGGCAGCGCTCGCAGCTTACGCGGGTCCGGGACCAGGCCGCGCAGGGACGCCGTTCCCGTTTCCGACAGAGCGAAGACTCCTCCCATTCGCCCCAGGACGGATCGCACCACCGCACGGCCCACCGGCGTGTAGTCCCACACTCGTAGCGCCCGGCGGATGCCCGCTCCCCGCAGGCCGAAGGCGAGTAGATACAGCGCGGGCGCCAACACCAGCGGGGGGGCGTGGACGGTGACGCAGCAAGGGACCTCCGGCGGCGTGGACGAGCGCCACCTTCCGCAGCCGGCCCTCGTTCCGCCACTCCTTCACCCGCCGATAGGTGGCCACCAGATCGCGCGGTGCGTGGCCCACCACCCGCCGGCCACCGTCGGCGACGGCGAGCCGCCAGTCCGTGTGGGCTTCGATAGCCGACTTGTACGCGCCGGCGTAGTCGGCGATCCCGCTCCGCATCGGCGGGTATGGCGTCAGGTACAGGATCGTCCGGCTCAAGCCTGTTCCGGCGAAGCCGGCTCGTCCAGGATCCCTGCCAGGGCGCCCAACAGGAGGCCGGCAACGAGGTTGGTCTTGGGCCCCGAGAGGTTGTTGACGGCCACCTGATACCCCATGACCGCCCAGCTCGAGAGCATGAACGCCCTCGTGACCCCGTCGAACCTCCCCGAGCGGAGCGCTTTCATCGTGGAGAGGAAGCCGGCCCCGAAGAGGATCAGCACCACCGCCGTGCCCACGACGCCAAAGTCCAGGACGAGTCGGAGGAAGGGCACGTGCATCCCCAGGTGCCAGCCCGACCCCCACTCCTGCTGGGGAAACGCGCCCAGGTCCGCCCCGGGCTGCTCCCAGAACTCGTACCACTTGTTGCCGAGGCCAATCCCCAGGAGCAGCGCCTGCCGGTGATAGAGGTTGGCCGCGAAGTTCAACAATTCGAATCCGCGAGTCGACAGGGAGATGTCGCTCGAGCTGAACGTCGTGTAAACGTAGAAGGGCGACTCGGAACCGATCCGGGCCGCGTTGAAGATGACGTAGCCACCCACGATCGTGACCAGCACCAGCGCGCTGGCCAGGCCGGCCACGAACCACCGCCGATGGAAAGCCCTGTAGTACCAGGCGAAGTAGACGAATACCCCCGGATAGACGATGAGCACGCCCTTGCCCACCCCGAAGAACACTCCGTAGAGGCTGTAGCCCAGGACGACGGTGAGCAGGGCCCTCTGCCACCACCGCCGCGGCACGCGCTCCAGGAGGAGGGCGGCAATCCAGAACTGCAAGAAGAAGGTGAAGAGGTAGTCGGAGAGGTCTCGCGCGTTCATCGTGCGTCCGTACTTGGACACGATGAGCTCGGGCGGGGTGTGCCCGAGCTCCCACCAGGACAGCACCACCGTCAGGCCAGCCAGGCCAGCCACGAGGCCGGCAAACCATCGACGGCGACCCTCCGCCCAGCGCAGGCGGCTGGCCAGAAAGTACGCGGCGGCGAAATAGGCATAGTTGCGGAGCTGGTAGAGGAAGCCCTGGGGGGTGTCTTCGACGTCGCGTGGGAGGAAGGGGATCGCCGTGGACAGGGCCACCGCCACCAGCAGTGCGTAGATCAAGGGGTCGAAGCAACGCGGCCGCCAGCGACCCGAGGCCGCGACCCCGGCGGCGGTCAGGCCGATGAGGGCAGCGACCAACAGGTCGAAGAAGGAGAGGAAGCCCAGGAGGCGATAGCGCCAGAACCAGTTGTAGAAGTCGATCGCCGTGGTGCCACGGAAGACCCAGGAGGTCGCATCATAGCGGGAGACGGCCAGCATGACGAGCAGGAGCTGAACGCCGAAGAAGAGAAGCGAGAAACGCCCCCCCTTCACGCCGACTTGCGGGAGGCCGCCGCGTCCTCGATGCTCGGCGCCCCTCCCGCCCGCTGCCACAGGTCGGCCACGAAGGCCGCGGCGATGAAGACCACCACCGCCAGCGACGCCAGGGCTGCCGCAAGCGACGCCCGGGACAGTACCCGTGTCGTGGGGTGCTGGATGAAGCGCGTGTTGCTCCGGAAGGCGGCCAGCTTGTCGCGTAAGGCCTCCATTTCGGTCTGCACATAGGGCGAATCGGCGTTGCGGGGGCCCTCCTCACGGAGGAACTCCTGCAGCTCCCTGCCGATGACGGAAGGCAGGTCCGAAATGGCGGGGGTCCCCGTGCCCAGTATCCGTCGCTGCAGGCGGTCGAGGAAGAGCAGGCGGAGCGCGTGCAGCGACAGGGCCCGATCCAGGAGACGGATCGTATGCTCGTTGTCGGCGTGCCTTGCCTTCGCGCCGACGATCTGGAGCTGGGGAGGCAGGAAGCGATAGCCTCCGTCGCGTGTGTCCACGGCCCGGCTCTCCGGCACGTCCCGCGCGAGCCGTTCGAGGTCGGCCGTGAGCTTCTCCAGGCTCCGGTTGGTCGCGAGCAGGTCCACCTTGCGCCTGAACAGGTCGAGCGCCTCCTTGCGGGAGTGCATCCCCTCCGACTCGATCTGCTCCATTGCGAGGGCGGTGATCAGCGTCTCCCGGACCAGCCCGGCCAGGCTATTGACGGCATCGCGGGATTGGTTCGCGGCGTACGACTCGTGGGAAAGGGTAACGGCGCTGATGGTATCGTCCTTCTCGAGCTTCTGGATATCGTCCTTGGTGCCGCTCGTGACCGGAGAGACATGCCCTGCCCCTCCCGAGAAAGACCTCTCGAGCTTCTTGTAGAGGACGAGTGGGATGCCCACCCTGGTCTGCTCGATCCCGGACCGCCGGCCGGACATCGTCGGATCGATCCCGGACCGCCAGCGGGACATCGTCGGCTCGATCCCGGAGCGCCCGTCGGATATCACATCGAGAAGGCCGCCGACCAACCGATCCACTCCGCTCTCTTCGGGGATCACGTCGGGAAGGACCAGGGTGGCCTCGCAACTGTATCTCGGCG
>WNFL01238506.1_pt1 | contig 10984 bp, 12 predicted proteins | sample 5400361 | NCBI WGS metagenome assembly WNFL01 (sample SAMN13153351, study PRJNA577476) | soil metagenome | isolation source: 40 cm soil on Douglas fir-dominated hillslope | place: USA:California | collected 2013-09-17 | reverse complement strand
CATGCGGTCGAGATCGGTCAAGCCTGTCGATAGACCCGACAGGCCGCCGTCGCGTTCGTAGGCGCGGGCGGCCATTTCGACCGCATCGGCCGTCGCGTCGCCGAACGACATGAAACCCGAACCATACTTGCCCTTGTCGGCAAGATTGAAAAGGCGTTGTTCAGCCTCTTCGATTTGCTTCTCGGGTGGAGCGTCGACTGGCGAATCGTAAGCCACATTCACTAATTCTTCGCCGACGATGATCAGCTCTCGCCTAACGGCGAGATCGTAGATGGCTCGGCCATAGGCATGGGCGTTGATAATCGTGGTCGCCGCTGCCGCCAGCCGTCCGAGATATTGTGCGACTGTGAGTTCTCCGATTGGAGGCTCGGAGTCGAAGAAAGTCTTAAGCGTGATCGGGGAAGCATGCTTGCCGGCCTGTATGAGCTTAGACATGACCTCATAGAGGCGGCCATGAAGCGGCTCGAAAAAGTGGTTCGGCTGTAGAAAGCCCGAAACCCGGTCGAACGATTCGTTATTGATGAGAATGGCGCCCAAAAGCGCCTGCTCGGCTTCGATATTGTGAGGCGCTTGCCGGAAAGGAAGCGCATTCAGGCTCTCCTCGAGGGAAGGGGAGGGAGCGATGGTAAGTGCGGGGTTTCGTCTCATGCCGCCGACTAGAACTGATTCTCCCTGGGGTCTGAAAGAAGCTCGCGGTTGCGAAAAGCGACGTTGCACAAGCTTAAAATCAAGGGGGACTAAAACTTAACGCGCGCGGCTAAATCTTGACAGGTGTGGAACCGGCAACGCGACTCCCGAAAGGAGTGGCGACCGGCGTATCGACTCAAGTTCGATTTCTGAAGCAGACAGCGAATGCTAGCGTTAAAAATGCATTAATCGAGGTGCATCGACAACAAAAACAAATAAGGGATTTCGGGGAATGAAACGCTTGAGTAGTCTTCGGATTATCGCTGCGAGCCTGCTTCTATCGCTGACGCTTCCAGCGGCATCCTTTGCGGCTGCCGACGATGCAGTTGGTACGTGAAAGGACACCGAAACGGGTGCCATTTGCCAAATTTACTCCTGCGGCGGAGGCATCTGCATAAAGGTCGTCAGACCGAGCAGGGACCATGAAAAAGACGACAATAATCCAAACCCTTCATTAAAGGGACGCTCGATGGCTGGCGTAGTTATCATGACGGGCGCTTCTAAAAGCGGCGAAGATCGCTGGAAGGGAAAGCTTTACAACGGGGAAGATGGGAGCACATACACGGGATATGTCGTCGTCAACAGCAAGAACGAGGTGAAGCTTGAGGGCTGCGTCCTCGGCGGCATCATTTGTAAATCGCGCATATGGCATCGCCAGTAGCGCTGAAACCCGTCCAATATCCTTCGAGACTTTCGTCGTTCCCGATCAAGGTGCTTGAAACTATTGAGGCCGCCCTGAGGGCGGCCATAGCATTTTTTCTAAGATAAATCACAAACCCTAGCTGTGACGCTCATCGGTTCCGGGGGCCTCTTCTTCACCTGCGAATAATGCCTCCGCAGCGAGTGCTGCCTGTTCCGCACCGTAATCGTCTCGAACCCGCGTCACGTCCTCGCCCGCCGCCTGACGCTCGGCTTCTTCTTGCGTGCGGGCGACGTTGACCGCGACTTTAATCTCGACCTCGGGGTGCAGGCTGACGCGAACATCATGCAAACCCAGGTTCTTGATGGGACGATCCAACAGAACTTGCACGCGGTCGATCGTGAAGCCACCCGCCGTGACGGCATCGGAAATGTCACGGGTAGACACCGATCCGTAAAGTTGGCCGGTGTCGCCTGCCTGTCTTATAACGACGAAGCTGAGACCGTTGAGCTTCTTTGCGACCGCCTCAGCCTCTTGCCTCCGATTTAAGTTCGAGGCTTCAAGCTGCGAGCGCTCCGTTTCGAAGCGCGTCATGTTTTCTTTCGTGGCCCGAAGAGCTTTGCCTTGTGGCAAAAGGAAGTTACGCGCAAATCCGTCGCGTACCTTCACCACGTCGCCCATCTGACCCAGACGGCCGATGCGCTCCAAGAGTATGATTTGCATGTTGGCGTCTCCTATCTCAGCACGTAAGGAAGGAGGCCGAGAAAACGCGCGCGCTTGATGGCCTTTGCCAATTCGCGCTGCTTTTTCGCGGATACCGCCGTGATGCGGCTCGGCACGATCTTGCCCCGCTCGGAAATAAAGCGCTGCAGGAGCCTGACATCTTTATAGTCGATGACCGGTGCGTTTTCGCCTGTGAATGGGCAGGTCTTACGCCGGCGATAAAAGGGGCGGCGTGCTCCGCCGCTCGTTCCTTGCATGCTCATTCTTCAACTCCTGGTGTCTCGGTGCGGGGAGGACGGGCGCCAAAGCGTTGACCGCCGCCGCTATCGTTGTCCCGGAAGCCGCCGCCGCCGCCAAATCCCCGATCGTCGCGGTCACGGCGCGGAGGCCGCCCCCCGCGGTCGCCCCGGTCTCCACGGTCGCGATCTCCGCGCTCACGCTCGCGGTCGTCCTGTTTGCGCATCATAATGGAGGGCTTGTCGTCAAGCTCTTCCACCTTAACGGTCAAGAAGCGAAGAATATCTGTCGAAATGCGCATTTGCCGTTCCATCTCGATCACGGCCTCATGGGGCGAATCGATATTGAAGAACGCGTAGTGCGCACGGCGATTCTTCTTGATCTTATATGCGGTGGACTTGAGGCCCCAATATTCGGTCTTGCCGACCGTGCCGCCAAGTTCTTCGATGACGGCTTTGTACGTATTCATTAGTCCTGTTACTTGCTGCGCCGTAACATCCTGGCGAGCAAGAAAGGTATGCTCATAGCGTGGCATGGTCGCCTTTCCTGTTTTCCAACGAAATCCGGCGCATAGCCCCCGTCAAGCCTCGGAAAGGCGTTGAAGGATCTTAAGCAGAGAAGAGACACGGGAACGCCAAATAAGCGGCATCGTCCTTCTCAGATGGAAAGAAGGATGTTCCGTTCAGCCTCAAGCCGGAATATGTGTGAATATAGCCAAATACGCTGATAACGCAACCGCTTTAAGCGTACCAGTGGGCGGACTTTGCGCTCCGGGCGGAACACGCGGTATCATCCATTAAGCATGGCGGCTGCTCCATTAAGCACGCTTGACAGTGCGCATGGAAACGTGTCTTTGGCGCAACAAGTCGTGACGAGCGAGACTCGGGTCATGGCCAAAATTATGACGCGAGTGACACGCGAGCCGTATGACCTTCGCATTTACATTTCCAGGGCAGGGCAGCCAAACCACCGGCATGGGGCAGGCGCTCGCGCGCACTTTTCCCGTGGCTCGCGCAGTCTTTCAGGAAGTGGACGAAGCGTTGGGCGAGCAGCTCTCGCGCACCATTTGGGAAGGCCCAGAGGCCGCGCTCACGCTCACGCGGAATGCGCAGCCCTCGCTTATGGCTGTTTCTCTTGCTGCCATTGCTGTTCTTCGTCACGAATTTGGGGAAGACGCGATTAGGCCCGCCTTCGTTGCGGGCCATTCACTTGGTGAATATTCAGCTCTTGCTGCCTCCGGCGTCCTGCCGGTAAGCGGCGCCGCCAAGCTTCTGAGGCTGCGTGGGATAGCCATGCAGGAGGCGGTTCCGGCTGGGCAGGGCGCGATGCTGGCCCTACTCGGCGCCGATATCGAACCGGCTGACCGCCTTGCCGCCGCTGCGGCCGAAAAGGATATTTGCCAAGTTGCCAACGATAATGCGCCAGGCCAGGTCGTAATCAGCGGCTCCAAGTCAGCAATCGACAGAGCTTTGAAACTCGCTCCCGATTTTGGTATCCGGCGCGCGGTGCCGCTTCCGGTTAGCGCCCCATTTCATTGCGCGCTCATGCGGCCGGCCGCAGATCGCATGGCTGAAGCGCTCGCCGCCGCGACGCTAAACACGCCGCGTTTTCCGGTTATCAGCAATGTTACAGCTTCGCCTGTCCTCGATACTCAAGAGGTAAAGACGTTGTTGGTAAAGCAGGTCACGGGAGTTGTCCGCTGGCGCGAATCCGTGGCCTACATCGTAGATCACGGCGTTGATACGATTTTCGAGGTCGGCGCGGGACGCGTGCTGACTGGGCTTTCCAAGCGCATTCGCAGCCAAGCGGATGCAAGGTCAGTCGGAACGCCAGATGATATCAAGTCCTTCGGCGACTGGCTGAAGGCACGCATGGAGGCGTGACGGCAGAATGAGATTTAACCGCCATGTTTGATCTGACGGGGAAATGCGCGCTCCTCACCGGCGCCTCGGGAGGAATAGGCGAAGCGATCGCCACTGCATTGCATGAGCAAGGCGCTTCGGTGGCGCTGTCCGGCACGCGGCGTGAAAAGCTCGACGAGGTTGCTGGCCGGATCGGTTCTCGCGTTCAGGTTTTGCCTTGCAATTTGCGGGACAGGGCGCAGGTTGCGGCTCTTATACCTCAGGCGGAGGCCGCGCTTGGGCAGCTCGATATTCTCGTCAATAACGCTGGCGTGACAAAAGACAATCTTTTCATGCGGATGAAAGACGAGGAATGGGACGAAGTACTAGCAATCAACCTCACCTCGGCGTTTATTCTGTGCCGGGGCGCGCTCAGAAATATGATGCGCCGGCGCGCAGGACGCATTATCAATATCGCGTCGATCAGCGGGGTGCTGGGTAATCCTGGACAAGGAAATTACGCCGCATCCAAGGCTGGGCTGGTGGGCATGACGAAATCGTTGGCGCGGGAAGTTGCATCTCGTGGAATAACAGCGAATTGTATCGCACCAGGATTTATCGAAACACCGATGACACATGTGCTGAACGAGAAACAAACGGAAGCGGTCGCCAAGGCCATCCCGGCCGGAATTTTCGGCAAGCCGAAGGATATTGCGGCTGCGGTGGTCTTTCTCGTGAGCGATGAGGCTCATTATATAACCGGAGAAACGCTCCACATAAACGGCGGGATGGTAATGGTCTGAGCTTATACGCCAGACCTTTGATGCTCTTGACCGCGAGATTTAGGGCTCGGATTGAAACAAAGCAGCGAGGGTGGGCCGCAGCCCGAAAAAAAGGCTTCCACCCCCAAGGCTTCAGTGCTACCAGCCACGTCGCGCCCGGGTGCAGTCCATTTCCGATGTATTGCGGCGTTGTAGAATACTGTGCTTATCGAGTGTAGGTTAGGCACTTGATCACTTGGGGAAACCGTGAGGAAAACATGAGCGATATCTCGGACCGCGTTAAAAAAATCGTCGTTGAACATCTTGGTGTAGAAGCCGACAAAGTTACAGAGAATGCGAGCTTCATCGATGATCTGGGCGCGGACAGCTTGGACACGGTCGAACTGGTGATGGCGTTCGAGGAAGAGTTCGGGGTTGAAATCCCTGACGATGCCGCCGAAACGATCCAGACCGTGGGCGACGCTATTCGCTTCCTCGAAAGTCATTCGGCGAAAGCTTGATGGCTAGAAGCCTGTGCGGCGTGCTGTTCTCCCGTCGTTCTTGCGAGGGACGCGTGCTATCAAGTGCCGGCGGACTTTGTGAGCTAGCCTTAAGCCAATTGGCCTTGCATTAGAGCGTCGGAGGGGATGATGCGCCGGGTTGTCATCACTGGCATGGGTTTAGTCACGCCTGTTGGTTGCGGCGTCGAACACGCGTGGTCGTCTCTTCTTTCGGGAAAAAGCGGGGCGCGGCGCGTCGCCGAGTTCGAAGTGTCGGACATTGCCTGTCAGATCGGCTGCTTCATTCCGAGAGGTTCGGGGCCGGGTGAATTCAACCCAGACGATTGGATGGAGCCTAAAGAGCAGCGGAAGGTCGATGACTTCATCGTCTACGCGATGTGCGCGGCTGACCAGGCCGTGGCCGACTCTGGCTGGAAGCCCGAGACAGAAGACGATCGCGACCGCGCGGGGGTCTTGATCGGGTCAGGGATAGGTGGGCTTCAAGGTATCGAACGCGGTGCGATGACCTTACATGAAAAGGGTCCGCGTCGTATAAGCCCATTTTTCATTCCCGGCCGTCTCATCAATCTCGCGTCGGGCTATGTGTCGATCAAGCACGGGCTGAAGGGTCCGAATCATTCGGTCGTCACTGCTTGTTCAACGGGAGCGCACGCCATTGGGGATGCGGCCCGTCTCATCGCCCTCGACGATGCCGATGTCATGGTGGCGGGTGGCACTGAAAGTCCGCTCTGCCGCCTTGCCTTGGCTGGCTTTGCGGCATGCCGCGCGCTTTCCACGCATTTCAACGAGGATCCCGAACACGCATCGCGTCCCTATGACCGCGATCGCGATGGCTTTGTGATGGGCGAAGGCGCTGGCGTCGTTGTGCTGGAGAGTTACGAGCACGCAAAAGCTCGCGGAGCCAAGATGTATGCGGAGGTCATCGGCTACGGGCTCTCGGGGGATGCCTATCATATCACGGCGCCCGCCGAAGATGGGAGTGGTGCTTACCGGTGCATGAAGGCTGCGATGAAACGGGCGAATGTTGCTCCCGCAGACATCGACTATGTCAACGCCCATGGCACATCCACGCCCATGGGAGATGAGATCGAACTCGGTGCAGTCGAGCGGTTGTTCGGCAATACCGCTGGCCGCCTTACCATGTCCTCGACGAAATCCGCGACTGGGCACTTGCTCGGTGCGGCCGGTGCGGTCGAGGCTATCTTCTCTGTCCTCTCCATCCAGAGAAACATCGCTCCTCCCACACTCAATCTCGATAATCCATCCGTCGAGACCGCGATCGACCTTGTGCCCCATCAATCAAAGGAGAAGCAGATCGATACGGTCTTAAGCAACTCCTTCGGATTTGGCGGAACGAACGCTAGCCTGATCCTCAGGCGTGTCGCCTAGGCTGCTCCCGAAGCACTCTGTGGAGTGTTCCTCCCTTAATCATGACAGCGTTCTTGTAATGAAAAACAAGTTAGTTTTGTTGTATAATTCGCGCTTGGCGCCGGGACACACGCTTTCGCCACATTGCGTTGGTGAATGGCAGCATCAGGGTTAAGAGTAAGCTGGTCACATGCCGGGCGACGTTTATAACTCGAAGGGTGACAGCCGCTATTCAAAGCACAATACGGCGTATCGTGGACAGCGCGATTATTCGGTTTTGCCGCGAAGTCCGTCGGAGGCGTTGGAGCCTGAGCGAGCGCCGGAGCCGCCACGCGGCAGTAAGCAGCGCCGCCAGCATCCGATCGTGGTATTCTTCAATCGTCTCATGACCTTTCTTCTGATCATTATGATCAGCGTGGCTGCCCTTTTTTATGTGGTGCGGCTTCAATTCGACCGGGCTGGGCCGCTTAATTACCCTACCGTGTTCGTAGTACCGAGGGGAGAGGGCGTCAGCGCGATAGCCCGCCGCCTGGAGCAAGACGGGGTCATCAACGACCGCTGGACCTTTTTCATCGCGTCGCGCTATTTTAAGGTCTACGACAAGATCAAGGCCGGTGAATACAATATCAAGGTGAACGCGAGCCTGCGGGACGTCTTGGATACACTTGTAGAGGGTAAGTCAATTCTCTACAGTGTTCCAATACCAGAGGGTTTGACCAGTTATCAAATTGTGGAACGGCTAAAAAGCCAACCCGACCTCGTCGGTGATATTGTTGAGATCCCGCCAGAGGGGAGCCTTCTACCGGACACGTACCGATTTGCGCGCGGAACCTCCAGGGAAGAACTCATTCGGCGGATGCAAGGCGAGCAGAGGAAGTTCTTGGAAGGGCTCTGGCAAAGCCGCTCTCGCGAGCTGCAATTGACCAAGCCTGAGGACGTGGTTAACCTAGCGGCAATCGTGGAAAAGGAGGCCAGTCGCGCCGACGAACGCCCCCGCGTTGCTGCTGTCTATCTCAACCGTTTGAAAAAACGCATGCGGCTGGAGGCGGACCCCACAATCATCTATGGAGCGAGCGCCGGTAAGGGCACGCTCGGCCGTCCCATTCTTCGGAGCGAACTCGATAATGAGGACAACCCCTATAATACCTATAGAAATTATGGGCTCCCTCCAACGCCAATCGCCAATCCAGGTCGCGCCGCCATCGAAGCCGTGCTGAAACCGGCCAAGACTTTGGATCTCTTTTTTGTCGCCGATGGTACAGGCGGGCACGCATTTGCGGAAACCTACGCCGAGCATCAGCGAAACGTCGTGAAATGGCGGCGGATGGAAAAGGATCGCGACGATCAACCAACGGCAAATCCACCTTCTGTCACAGGCGCTGCTCTCGACAAGCTTCAGACAGTGGAAATTCCATTACCCCAACGCAATCCGCGCCGCTGACGCAGTTCGTCTCCCCTCTGCGGGGCTTGTCCGGTCACTTCTTCAATTTGCGCTGGACGACGGCCGCGAATGCTGAAACAAAATTCCGTGTTTGGAATTGAGTTTGATCTCAAATCCGCAGAGCCGAGCTTAAATACAAATCGAAATGACCTTGGAAAGCTCGACGTGAGTAGCGCTTCTCTTCATTCGGCATCGAGGCGGGGTCTTTGCCTCATCCTCTCGTCACCTTCGGGGGCGGGCAAAACCACGCTTGCGCGGAGGCTCCTGGCGTCGGACACACATCTATCGCACTCCATTTCCGTCACAACCAGACCTCCTCGCCCGCAAGAGCAGGAAGGCGTCGACTATTTTTTCGTCACGCGAAAGCGCTTTGAAAAATTACGCGCCGGCGGTGAACTTCTAGAATGGGCGGAGGTTTTCGGGAACCTCTATGGGACGCCAGCGAAACCAGTCCAAAACGCTCTCGCCGAGGGAATGGACATCCTGTTCGACGTGGATTGGCAGGGGGCTGCTTCCATTGCGACGCTGCTGCCCGATGACGTTGCGCGGATATTTATTCTTCCCCCGTCCGCCGACGAGTTGTCGCGCCGCATCTACGCGCGCGGCTCGGACACGGAGGATGTGATCGAAGCTCGGCTACGGGCCGCAGCCATCGAGATTTCCCATTGGACGGATTACGATTACGTCATCGTCAATCATGACATCGACGAGAGTCTCGGCGTCTTAAAGGCCATCCTCGATGCGGAACGGCTTAAGCGCCACAGGCAGATCGGGCTTGTGAACTTTGTCTCCAGTCTAACATCTGGCGTTGGGTAACGCGCCTACCGCAGTTTCCCAAACTGATCGGCAAGCTTCACATAATCAGCGATCGTGAGCCGTTCCGCGCGTTGAGCGGGGTCGATCCCGGCGGCCTGCAGCAGAGATGCGGTGTCGACTCCAAGCGAAGCAAGACTCGAGCGAAGCATTTTGCGCCGCTGACCAAATGCGGCCGCCGTCACCTTCTCTAAAAGCGCCGTCGATACAGCATTCGGTTCGGACAGGCGAGGCACGATTTCAATAAGTGACGAGGAAACCTTCGGGCTGGGCGTGAAGACGCTCGGCGGAAGGGAAAAAAGAATGCGTGGCGTAGCGCGATATTGGGTAAGCACCGCGAGCCGGCCATAGTTTTCGCTCGCGGGCACCGCAACAAAGCGTTCGGCGACCTCGCGCTGAACCATCACCACCATCTTGTCAAACCAGGGCGGCCATCGCTCTTCGGTGAGCCATCCGACGATGAGCGCCGTAGCTATATTGTAGGGCAGATTTGCAATGATGCGCTTTGCACCTGTTTCGGAGGCGATCGCTTCATAGTTGGCTTGGAGCGCATCCGTATAGAGGGTGGTGAGGCGGCCCTCGCTGCAATCCTCGGTGAGAGCGAGAGCGGACCGGAACCGTTCATCGCGCTCGATTGTCACGACTTTCGCCGCGCCTTCGAGCAAAAGCGCACGCGTCAAACCGCCAGGGCCGGGCCCGATTTCGAGTACGGTTACTCCGGCAAGCGGTCCGCCGGCTCGGGCAATACGGCGCGTTATATTCAGATCGAGAAGAAAATTCTGGCCCAACGACTTCTTGGCCGAGAGACCGGCGTCCCTGATCACGCAACGCAGGGGCGGTAAGGCCGCTATGGGATCAGGTTTTGTCAAGACCGGATGCCGGTGCGGTCAGGGACGTACGAGCCATTTTACCCGCGAGCGAAAGAGCCTCGATGAAGCTCGCTGGATTAGCGCGGCCTGTGCCCGCAAGGGAGAAGGCGGTGCCATGATCCGGCGAAGTGCGGACAAAGGGCAAGCCCAAGGTAACGTTAACGCCGTCATCGAAAGAAAGCGTCTTGAAAGGGATGAGCGCTTGGTCATGATACATCGCGAGGACGGCATCGTAGTTTTCGCGCGCCGCCTCGTGAAATAGGCTGTCGGCGGAATAGGGGCCAGAAGCCAATATCCCCTTCGCATTCAATTCGGCTATGGCGGGGGCGATAATCTCGATCTCCTCTCTACCGAGTTCACCATTTTCTCCCGCGTGCGGATTGAGACCGCAAAGAGAGAGCCTAGGATTTGCGATCCCGAAGTAACGGGAAAGCCCATTGCTTGTAACTTCCGCAACCCTGATCAAACGAGCGGGGGTGAGGGCGTGAGGCACTTCCTTTAAGGGAATGTGGACCGTTACTGGGATCGCTTTCAGGCACGGAGAAGCCATGAGCATGACTGGATAAACGTCGCTATGTCCATGCCGGGTGGCAAGTTCTGCCAGAAATTCGGTGTGGCCAGCATGAGAAAACCCATGCTGCATTAGCACATACTTGGCTATGCCGCACGCCCCGCAGCCGCAAACGCCACGGCAGCTTCGATGGAGGCAATGATCGCCGGGGCCCACTCTGTTCGCGGCTTGCCCGCCTCTACAAAACCAGCAGAATTGCGCAATGGCAGGATTGGCAAAGCCCTCTCGAAGATTGCTGGCGCTTCCTCGGGCCCCTCGATCTCCTTAATCGCAAGGGAGGACCTCAATCCTAACAGCGCTGCCCGCTCGGTGAGGACATTCGCATCGCCAATCAAGAAGAATGGAATGCCGCTTCTCACCGATTGCTGAGCCCAAGCCAGCAAAGCAATATCCGGACCTATCCCGGCCGGATCACCCATCGTTACTGCAAGAGGTTTAGTGGCGGGAGTAGCGGTGTAAGGCTGAGCGTGCTCAAGGCGGTTTTTGGTGTTCAGTCTAAGATCCCCGATAAT